>Ga0116146_1001863_pt1 | contig 20304 bp, 13 predicted proteins | sample AD_JPNHG2_MetaG_FD_89748 | JGI IMG/M metagenome (GOLD analysis project Ga0116146, IMG submission 89748) | Active sludge microbial communities of municipal wastewater-treating anaerobic digesters from Japan - AD_JPNHG2_MetaG | ecosystem: Engineered > Bioreactor > Anaerobic > Digestate | place...
AAGTTCCGTGGCGAGGAAAGGGCCAAGAGCGGGATCCTGCGCACTCGTGAGTTTCTGATGAAGGACGCCTACTCGTTCGACGTCGACCTGGCGGGGCTGGATGCCAGCTATCGCAGAATGTACGACGCCTACTGTCGCATCTTCAAGCGGTGCGGTCTGCCGTACCTGGCGGTTGAGGCCGAGTCCGGCCCGATCGGGGGGGATGCCTCACACGAGTTCATGGTGCTGACCGACGCCGGCGAGGATTTCGTGGCCATCAGCGAAGACGGGTCTTATGCGGCCAACATCGAGCGTGCCGCCCGCGCGGTGCCACCGCTGCCGGGCGACCCGGCCCCCGGGGACATGAAAAGCCTTGAGACGGTTCATACGCCGGGCTGCCCGGGCATCGAGGACGTATGCAGGTTTCTTGGGGTCCAATCATCACAGATGATTAAGACGTTGGTGTACCGTTTCGAACCCTCCTCGTCGGAAGCGAAGGCCGGGGCCGGTTACGTCATCATCTGCGTACGCGGCGACCACGACGTCAATGAGAATAAGGCCAAGCGGCTCTGCCCGGGCGGGACCCTGACGATGGGCGAGATCGCCCGGGCCGAGCAGGACGGTTTCGCCATCGGGTACGTCGGACCGCACGTTGTCAACCAAAAGGACTGCACGCTGATCATTGATCCGGACGCGAGAGCGCTGGTCAATGCGGTGACCGGGGCCAACAAGAAGGACCATCATGTGACGGGCTTCAACTGGGTCCGAGACGTAGCGGCCGAGAAGCTGAGTGCAGCGATCGTGGCCGACGTCCGTAACGTGGTCGAGGGGGACATTGCGCCCAACGGCAGCGGGTCGAGGATGTTGTTCCGGAAGGCCATCGAAGTAGGCCACGTGTTCAAGCTGGGGACGAAGTATTCGGCCAGCATGGGGGCGACCTTTCTGGACGAGAACGGCAAGGCCCGCGAGTTCATCATGGGCTGTTACGGGATCGGCGTGAACCGGATCATGGCCGCGGCGATCGAGGCTCACCATGACGCCGACGGCATTTGCTGGCCCATGAGCATCGCTCCGTTCGAGGTGCTGATCGTCGCTCTCGACACCCGAGAAGAAGGCGTGATGTCCGCGGCTCGCAGAATTCACGACCGACTTGCGGAAGAAGGTATGGACGTCCTGCTGGACGACCGGGACGCACGGCCGGGGTTCAAGTTCAAAGACGCGGACCTGATCGGGATCCCCATTCGCGTCACCGTGGGCAAGAAGGGCCTGACGGAGGGCGTGGTGGAAGTGAAGATGCGGGACAGCAAGGAGATGGTGAAGCTGACACCGGAGGCGGCTGTTGCCGAGGTAATGAACTGGGTTAAGGAGGCTAAAGTACTCTAATAGCTCTTATTTGGTGTCCAGCTTTCAGATCATGGCGGGCACCTGGACTCGTTCTGCTCGCAAGGTAAGACCTCGTTTGTTTTCGAACATCTCGACTACGCCGTCCACCGCCAGGATCGGGTTGGCGGCCGTCAGATGGCCGAAACGACGGTAAGTGTTCGGGAACAAGCACGTTTCCACGAATCCGGTCCGGTCGGCGAGGGTCACGAACTTCATCAGATCACCCGTATTGGTGCGGTTAACGCGGTCGGCGACCATCAAGCCGCAAACCGAGACGCGACGGCCGGTATGCTCGTTCAATTCCGAGACCGGGACATATCGCGACCAGTCGATTGTTCTGCCCTTGTCGTCGCGGCTCAAATACGTGATGGGATCGATTGTGATCGGGAAGCCGAGCAAGTCCATCTCGCGTCTGGCCACCTGCCAGGCATCGGGACAGTCCAGATCCACCGGCGGGGTCTGGTCATCCTTCTCGGGTTGCGTCTTCCACAGCGTGCCGCCGTGTTCGTGCCCCATTCCTTGCAGCCGTCTCAATCGCCAGAACAACATCGGTCGCGAAATGCCGAACACGTCCAGCGCCCCGCTGTCCAGCAACAGCCGCCCCTCCGACTCCGTTGGTCGGCAGCGCCGCACGAAATCGTCCACGCTTTCGAAGGGCCCCTTTTCGCGTTCATCGAGATATCGTTCGAGGAATGCCTGCGACAATTCCTGGATGTGAGTGACGGGGACGCGGATCATTAACCGAAATGAATGGTCCGCGGGCGCGGACCCTACAGGGTCGGCACCACGGGGATAAACCCCTCTTGTCGGGCCGGCAGGATTATCCGTACCCTTCCGGTGAATCCCATCTTGTTTTTCACTCGCACGATTTGAGAAGATAGCCCAGGTCATGGCACCTCGTGGATTATCCTGCCGGTCTTCGGGACCGTGCCCCGTTGGAAGAAAAGGAAGACCACGGGGATAAACCCCTCTTATCGAGCCGGCGGGATTATCCGGCCGGTCTTCGGGACCGTACCCCGTTGGAAGAAAAGGAAGACCACGGGGATAAACCCCTCTTGTCGAGCCGGCAGGATTATCCGGCCGGTCTTCGGGACCGTACCCCGTTGGAAGAAAAGGAAGACCACGGGGATAAACCCCGTGGCTCGTCAAGGCGGGGCGGCTTTCATTCGAATTCGGTCCCTCACCGCCGGCGCGATGGGGTACCTGGACGTGTTCCACGCTGAAACGCTTGCGTGAGCGATTGACGCATGGGGGGAGGAAACCGACGCCGAGGCGGAGGGCCTCCATGACGTAGAGGATCTGGGGGAGGGTGGGCGAATGGGCATAGAAGCCGCGGTAGTTCGACAGGACCGCCGCCAGGTAATGGGCCGGCCAACGGCGTTTGAGCCAGGCGCCTTGGAAAGCCTCGACCGCGTACTCGGCCGAGTGGGCCTTGTTGAACATGAAGCCGCGGAAGCCCTCGATCATGGCCCAGACTTCGTTGATCTCCGCCTCGCTTCGGCCTTGCAACCGGGCGGCTTCGCGAAACTCGCCTTCCATTCGGCGGATCATCGGGAGATTTTCCTTGTTGAGCGCCCGGCGCAGGACGTCAGCCCGGCCGAGGTTCATGCCGGCGAACTCGACGGCCGCCTGGAGGATGTGCTCCTCAAAGATCATCAGGCCGTAGGTGCCTGCCAGGACGGAAGTTAGGGCTGGATGCACCTGTCCGGGCGGTTCCAGCTGCTGATAGCGACGACAGAATGCCTCTTTTTTACCTTGATTGGCTGCTCCGGGACGGATGATGGCCACGATGGCCGTCAGGCAGTCGATGTCGCGGCAGTTGGACTGGACCAGCAGGCTGGTCATGGCCGGGGACTCGATGTGATGCACGCCGCGGGCATCGCCGCGAGCGATCATGTCCCATGTTTGGCCTTCCGAGTAATCGACATCCTGTTCGAGGTCGACCGTAATTCCTTCCGTGCGATGCACCTCATCCACCGTATCGCGCAGGACCGACAGGCCGGCCTGGCCGAGCAGATCGATCTTGATGAAGCCCAGTTCCTCGATCGCGTCCATGTCGTATTGGGCCACCAGTGGGCCTTTCGGCGACCGCTGCACGGGCACGAGGTCGGTCAGCGGTTCGGGCGAAACGACCAGGCCGCACGGGTGCATCGACCAGTGGCGCGGCAGGCCCTCGAAGAGTCCGGCCACCCGCAGGATCGAGGGAAGCGGTTCTTCCTCCAGCGACAGCCGGCGGGCTTCCGGAGAGGCCGGAATGGCCCTGGCCAAGTCGTCCGCCGAGGTGTGCGGCACATATCGTGTGATTTCGTGTACCTCGTGAGGCGGCAGGCCAAGCACTTTGCCCAGTTCCGCCACCACCGCGCGGCCGTGGAACCTGTTCGGCGAACCGATCATCGCCACACGGTCGTAGCCCCATCGCTCGTACACCCATCGCACCACCTCATCCCGGCGGTCCCAGGGCAGATCGAGGTCGATATCCGCCATTTTGCTGAATCTGGCCCGCTCGGGATTGAGGAAGCGGTCGAACGGCAGGTCGAATCGGAACGGGCAGGCATGGCTGACACCCAGCGAGTAGCAGACCAGCGAATCGGCCGCGGAGCCGCGAGCCAGTACTGCGATTCCCCAGCTTCGGCAGTATTCGACGATCTCGTGAAAGACCAGGAAGTATTCGGCGTAGTGCACCTGCTCGATGACGGTCAGCTCGCGGTCGAGCCGCTCGAGGGCTTCCGCGAGCGTCGGGCGTTTTCCGCCGATTCCCTTCTGCTGCGGCTGTTCGACGTAACGACGACGACAGCCGGCGACGCACAAATCGCGGAGATGTTGGGCCGCGGACCGGCGGTCGGAAGACTCGAAAGGCGGGAAGCGATTCTGCGACAGATCGATGGTCATATTGCATCGCTCAGCCACCTTCATCGTGTTGGCCAGGGCGTCGGGGCGGCGATGGAAGAGGTGTTTCATTTCGGACGGCGTCCGCAGATGCCACGTACCTTGTGGTTTGTCGGGGTGCGGTTCGTCAAGGAGCGTCAGTGTGCCGATTGACGCCAGTGCCCGCAGGGCCGGCATGTGCCAGCGTTTCAGACATCGCGACTCACAGCTTGCAAGTACGGGAATACCCAGTTCATCAGCGATACGTGCCCGTCGGCGGGCGACCAGAACGTCATCCGGTCCGTGTACCGCCAATTCCACATAGAGTTGCCCCTCAAACGCATCCCGCAGGATCGGGGTATACCACGGGGATAAACCCCGTGGCTCGTTCCACTGTCCCAGAAGGCAGATCAGGCCCTCGGCATGTTCGCATAGATCCTGCAAATCGAGGGGTGTTTCACGTAGATGATGCAGCGAGATCAGACGACAGAGGTTGCCGTAGCCGGTCGGGTTCTCGGCCAGCAGTGTGACGGTGATTCTCTCGGCGGTATGGTCCGCGGGCGCGGACCTTACATGCTGAATGTTGAATGTTGAATGGTGAATGGTGAATGGTGAACGGTGAACGATCGTATGGTCCGCGGGCGCGGACCTTACTTGGTTTTCAGAGCCACGGGGATAAACCCCTCTTGACGAGGCGGCAGGTTCATGCTGCCGGTTTTCGCGATCATTCACCGTCGGAAGGGAAGGAAGGCCACGGGGATCAACCCCGTGGCTCGTCAAGGTCAGTTCCGCTCCGAAGATCGGTTTGACGCCTGCGCGCTGACAGGCTTTCTGGAACTCGACGGCGGCATAGAGGCCGTTGAGATCCGTAAGCGCGATGGCAGGGATGCCATGCTCGGCTGCAAAAGCCGCCAACTCCTCCGGTCGTGTCAGTGACGAGCCGAAGGAATAGGATGAGCGGTTGTGGAGGGGGATGGGCATAGCGATCCGCCATTCATTCCAAACCGGCAAGACAACCTGCTGTAAGCATGTCCTTGCTGACTGCTGAATGCTGATCGCTGACCGCTTCCCAATCATGTTTCCTCATCATCGCTTTTGTTCCGAATCGTTCGCGAATCGCCTGGCAGGCGATGGCCAGGTTGCGTTGTTTCTGTTTCGCGCCGAACAGGTCCATCTGGCTGAACCCGCTGTAGATGTTCGAGAGCTTTACCTGGACCATGCGGATGCGGACCCGGCGATCCCACAGCCGGTCAAGCAACTTTGACAGCAACGGGTAGACCTGCATTTCCACATCCGTGGGCTCGGGGAGACTCATCTGGCCCTGGTGCTCGTCCATGTCGGTGTAGCGGATTTTGACGGTGACCGTGCGGGCTTGTTTACCGTCGGCCCGAAGGCGGAGAAAAGCCTCGTCCGCCAGCCGACACAGGGCGGCCAAGACCTGGTTTGGGTTCGTTTTGTCTTCCGGGAATGTCTCCTGGTGGCCGTACGAAAAAGCGTCAGGGCGGGTTAGCTCGACTGGGCGAGGGTCGATATTGCGGGCGAAATCGCGAATCTGATGGGCTGCCGAACCGACCAATTCGGTCAGCCAGTCCAATGGCATTTCGGCTACTTGGCCGATCCGGAGGATCCCTGCGGACTCAAACAATCTAGCTCCAACCTCGCCGATTCCGGGCAACCATTTGACCGCAAGTGGTTGCAGGAACGATAGTTCCGTCGACTCGTCAGGCGGGATGACGGTCAGGCCGTTGGGTTTGTTTAGTTTACTGGCTATCTGGCTGATCAGTTTGGTCCGGGCCACGCCACGGGAAATCGTCACCTTCAGCCAGTCGCGGACGTCGCGTCCGAATTTATCCGCCACCTCTGCCGGCTCGCGTTTGCGGCAGGCAGGGGTACCGGTCAAATCCAGATAGCCCTCATCAATGCCCTGCTTTTCGACGATGGGGGTGATCTCCTCGGCCATGCCGAAGATGTTTTCCGAGAATTGCTCGTATAGTTCGAACCGCACTGGCAGGACGATGAGTTTCGGGCACAGCCGTCTGGCCTGGCTCATGGGCATGGGGGTGCGGACGCCGTATTGCCGGGCTTCATAGCTGGCGGAGGCGACGATTCCGCGGTGGAGCCCCCCTACCGCCACGGGGCGGCCACGGAGGCGGTTGTCGGCCGCTTGTTCAACGGAGGCGAAGAAGGCGTCGGCGTCGAAATGGAGAAGGAACATGAGTGTTCAGTTATCAGTTTTCAGTTGTCAGGGCTCAGTTTTTCGCTTTGACCTTCTGAATCAACGATGTGAGCATCCGTTTGACTTCGGCCAAGTCGGTGGCCAACTGTTTATATCTATCGATAGCAAGCATGCCGAGGTCTCGCGCGAGAAGCAGATGATATTCCAGCTCACAAGCCGAGCCCATCGCAATGTGCATGAAATGACTCAATTCCGAGTTTGTTTGCCTTCCACAACCTTCGGCGATGTTGGCACAGGTGGATATGGCGCTTCGCCGCATCTGGTTCGTCAGGGCAAATATCTCCTCTTTCGGAAAGCGCCTCGTATCGCGGTATACGGCCAACACCAACTGGTGCCCTTTTTGCCACACCTGCAGTTTTCGAAAATCCTGCATGATTTCTCCTTTGTCTTCGCACTGACAACTGAAAACTGACGACTGATCACTGCACTCTTCGCACCACCGTATGCACCACCCCCTGAATCACGAGTTCGCCGAGGGGCATGAAGGCCGGGCATGTTGGGTTCTCAGAGATCAGGTACGGACGGCCACGTTCGACCATCAGGCGTTTGAGCGTGGACTCGCCGTCGATCAGGGCGACCACAATCGCGCCGGGTCGGGCGACGGGGGTGATCTCGCCGACGACGATGTCTCCGTCGTAGATACCGGCGTTGACCATCGACTGGCCTCGGACGCGCAGGGCGAAGCTGCGAGGCGTGGCCCGCAGGATCGCCGCGGGGTCAAGGCGCGCGCACCCTTCGGCCAACTCCCCCGGCCAGCCCGCAGCGATGCTTACCAGGTCGCTCTCATCAATCCCGCCGTTGTTGACCAAGGCGTTTCCGGCCTGGCCGCCAGCAGCTTCATTATGATCGTAAAGTTTTGTGCATAAGTCAGTTATGTCAATAAATGTTCGCATGGTTAGTCCCCCAATACTGACGATATATTATAACCTAACAAAATCCGAACTGCAAATAGCAAGAACATCGCAAAGGCCCCCTGGCGAGGGTACAATCCTGCGAAGGATGGAAGGGCGCTATGCCTGGTGAGCAGCTTGGCTTCGGCTGGGAAGAGACACCTGCAGCCCCGGTGCCGCCAGCGCGGGCCACGATGCTGTCCCAGCGTCTCGCCCGACTCGCCCGGCGGGGTATCTATCTGGGCACATCGAGCTGGAAATACCCCGGCTGGCTTGGCCAGATCTACACGCCCGCCCGGTATGAGACGCGCGGCCGGTTTTCGGAGAAAAGGTTCAACGAGACGTGCCTGGAGGAGTATTCGCGGGTGTTTCCGACCGTCTGTGGAGACTTCGCGTTCTACCAGTTTCCGTCAGAGAAGACGTGGCACGAAATCTTCGCCCAAGTTCCGAGGGGCTTTCGGTTCAGCCTCAAGGTTCCGGAGGACATCACCGTTGAGCGTTTTCCCGATCTGCGGCGTTACGGCCAGAGGGCCGGGCAGCGGAATCCCCACTTCATGGATGCGTCGGTGGTCAAATCGGAGCTTCTCGATCGCCTCGAGCCGTATCGAGACAAGCTGGGAATACTGATCTTTGAATTCGGCACCATTCGCGAGGGGCCAATGGTCGATCCGAAGGGGTTCGCGGCCGCACTGGACCGCATGTTGTCGCGTTTGCCTCTGGACCATTTTCGGTTCAGCGTCGAAGTGCGGAACCCCGAGTATCTTGAATTCGGTGCGGATTACCTTTCGTGTCTCAGAGGACACGGGGTAGCGCATTGTTACAACAGTTGGACTCGCATGCCCTCGCTGCCCCGGCAGATTGAGCTGCCCGGCACATTGACCGCGCCGTTCGCCACGGCGCGGCTGCTGTTGCGGCCCGGGCGTACTTATCAGCAGGCGGTCGATCGCTTTGCCCCATACGAGAAGGTGCAAGACCCATACCCGGAGGGCCGGTCGGCGTTGGCGCGGTTAATGGAGACATGTGTTGCAGAGAATCGTGAGCTTTTTGCCTTTGTGAATAACCGGTTTGAAGGTAACGCGGTCGAGACGATTGAGGGAGTCATTGAGCGTTTTGAGTGACGCGATGTCCGGCGGGCGCCAAGACGGGGTTTTACGTTTTATTCCTTGAATCTGGGCATGATGATGACCCCGAGCGTGCCATAGACCAGACCCTGGGCCAGGAGCAGGCTGCACGGCAGGAGGATCTCCCGCAGACTGAAGCCCCGCCAGATGCCGCCCTCGAAGGCGACGATGGCCCACTTGACGGGGCTGAGGTTTCCGGCCGTCTCCATCCAGGACGGCATGAACATCCGGGGGACCATTCCGCCGCCGAGCATGGCCATGACGAGCAGGCATGCCCATCCGGCGCCGCCGACGGACGATTCGGTGCGACCCAGCACCGAGAGCAGCATTGTCAGGCCCACGAAGCAGAGGGCAACACAAGGGACGCCGAGCAGTAAAGCGAGCGGGTTGTCGACCCGGACACCGCAAGCCACCCGGCCGACCAGCAGCAGCATTGCGATGACGCCGACGCTCGCGACCAGGCAGGCCAAGCCGTTGCCCAGCAGAATCTGCCAACGCCGGATGGGGGCGATTCGCAAGCGAAGCCAAGTGCCCGTCTCGCGCTCCTTGGCAAAGGCCATGGCGAACTCGGCCGTGAGGCCCAGCAAGCCCCAGATCATGCCAAGCGGGAAGCACACGTCGAAGGGAGACCGGGGTGTGTTGCGCCAGGCGGTAAAGGGGATGAGTTCGACATTGGACAGCGCCGGCCGGGGGCCGGCGGATTCCGGCATCGAGGTGAGGCGGGGATCGAAGGTTGCCAACAGCGCTTCGACTGCCGCTCGGTCAAGTGAGCGTGACGGCCCGGAACGGCCTTGTGCCTTCAACCATGCGTCGATCATTTCGGATCTTCGGAGCGGATCGTTCCACCGGGCACGGATTACTCCGGCCGCGGCTTCGCGCAACGCGGCCTGCAGATAAGCCAGTTCGGCGGTTCTGGAAGGATCGGCGCCAACCGCGATCGGGAGCCTCGCATCAAGCAGACCGGCGGGAGTCAATTTGAAACCTGCGGGCAACAGAACAAACGCGGAGAGCGAGCCTCGCCGCACGCAGGTTTCAGCATCGTCTCTTGACGACCGACTGATCTGCAGGATTTCGGACTGCGACAAGGCGGCGATGAACTCCCGCGAGTCGCTGTTCCGTGCCTCGTCAATCACCGCAACCAGCACAGGCTGGGACTGGCCGCTGAGGACGCCCGCGAACATGGTGCCGATCAGGATGGCGATCAATAGTGGAAAGCCGATCATCCACCAGAAGAAAGCGAGGCGGTCGCGCCAACAGAGGAGCAGATTCTTGCCCGCGATTGCCAGGACGGTGCGCATCAGTCCCGCAACCTCCGGCCGGTGAGTCTCAGGAAGACCGTTTCGAGACTTGGGCGCTCGATGCTGAGGCTCCGGATGCGAATGCCCGACGCGGCCCACCGTCTGACCGTTTCAAACGGGTGATCCGTTTCGGCCGACAGGGACGTGCCGTTGAGACGGCCGGGCAAGGACCAGTCGCCGGGCGGCGCCTCGTCGAGTTCGGCGTGAACCACCGCTTGTCCGCCATGGCAATCGATCATGGCCGATACGGTATCCATGGCCAGGATCCGGCCGTGATCCATGATCGCGACACGATTGCAGAGTTTCTGGGCCTCCTCGATGTAGTGGGTGGTGAAGAGAATTGTGCGGCCCTGTCGGCCGAGCTGCTCGATGTCCTCGAGGATATGGAGCCTTGCCTGGGGATCGACGCCGAGAGTGGGCTCATCGAGCAGGAGCACTTGCGGCTGATGCAGGAGGGCGCACGCCAGGTGGAGGCGTCGCTTCATGCCGCCCGAATAGGTTTTGACCAGGTGACGGGAGCGGTCGGCGAGGCCGGCCTGTTCGATAGCTTGGGCGACGCGTTCGGACAGTCGCCCGTCGCGCAGGCCGTAGAGGCGACCGAAGAACTTGAGGTTCTCCGTAGCGGTCATATCCTCGTAGAGGGAGAGGGTCTGGGGCGCCAAGCCGATGCTGCGGCGAACCCGCGGCCGTGTGGGATCGGTTGCGCCGTCGATGTGAATATCCCCTGCGTCGGGTTTGAGGAGCCCGACGAGCATGTGAAGCGTCGTTGTCTTACCTGCGCCATTGGGGCCCAGAAGGCCAAACGTCTCGCCGCGCCGGACCTCGAATGAGATGCCGTCGACGGCCCTCGTTGAGCCGAATGTTTTTCGCAGGTGGTCCACGCGGATCATGGCAGCAGTATACGTGGCGGATGACGTTTGTGAATCGTTGCGGACGAGATCTGTGATGATGATTTTGGGCAAGAGTCTTGGGGTGAATCGGCGCTGCGCTCGTTGCTGCGCCCTACGGTCAGGCTCATGGCGAGGAGGAGACCGAGTCAAGCCGGGCTACCAGCGGGATTGGGGCGAGGCGGTCTGTGTATCGGGCTGTTTGACCGGGCATGCATGAGCTTTTACACTATCGGGCTCGATATGATGCAACGTCCGATGGAGGTCAGGTCGTGTGGACTTTCATGTGCCGACGGGCCGGACGTGCCTTCGCGGCCGTCGGGGGTATGGGGGTACTCATGGCGGCAAACCTAGGCTGCTTCCCTGAAAAATCGTTCAAGATGGACCCGGAGGCATCGGTTCGCGTTTCGGAGCGTCTGGTCAACGGGGAGGATGGAGCGTCCACGCGAGTCTGGCTGAGGCGGACGCAAAGGGAGCTTGCCGGGTTGTTGCCTGACTCGGTTGCGAGCCCACTACTCACTGAAGAACTGGTGAACGGCGACGGACGGGCTGTGGACGTCCTGCGTCACTTCGGCGTCAGCCGGCAGAGTCTTCAGAGCATTGTCAAGAACTATCGGGGAATCCGCTATTCGGCTCAAGCGGCCAGCCGGGACTACTGCATTGAGAAGCAGGCAGCGGCCTGGCCGGGCTTCGAGGACGTCTGGATTCCCATGCGTCTGGCGGTTGACGACCAGCTCGAGCTGTCGGGCCGTCTGGGCTATGCCCGCAACGGGAACGGCGAGATCATCGAAGCGGACTGCGTGGTGATCCTGCCGGGGCTATTCGGCGATCACGGCGTCAAGCGCAGCCGCGACCTGGCGATTCCGCTGCGTGAGTCCGGGTTTCATGTGCTGCACCTGGAGCTTCGCGGCCACGGTCAGACGGAGTCGCGGTACCCGCGGATGTATCACACGTTCGGCGTCATGGAGACCGACGACCTGATGCAGGTGTCGGACTACCTTGAGCAGTTGCCGCACATTCGCCGGACGGGGCTGATCGCCTATTGCTGGAACGCCAGTATTGCCCTGCTGGCGGCGTGGTACGATGGCCGATTGCCTGACGATCCTCAGATTTCGCCGGCAATCAGGCCTTACTTGCAGTGCCCGCCGGAACCTTTGCGTCGCCGCTTCTCGGCCGGCATTATCGCATTTTCGCCGGTGGTTCGTTGGGAAGTGCTGATGGATGAGCTGGATCGGCAGCGATCGATCTGGGCGCATCCGATCTATGCGGCGATCCAGGACACGATCCGGGACCGCATGGTGCGCAAGGGGTATCCTGAAAGGAGCGGGAGTCTGCGCAACCTGATTGAGTATGAGCATAACGGCTACGGTATTCCCATGCCGCACGGGGCGCGGGAGGGGTATCCGTTTCTTCGGCTGATTTCGTACAACGGAGAACCATCGGGGGACAAACTGGAGTTCGCCCGCATGCCGGTGCTGATCGTTCATGGAGCCGACGACCCGCTGGTGCCGGCTCAGGACGTTGCCGACCTGATGGCGACGGTAGACAATCCGAGGGTGGGGGCGATCATTTTGCCAAGCGGCGGGCACGTGGGGTTTGCGGCATATTGTCCGAGGTATTATTTGAGCTTGATCACCAACTTCTTCGATCCGGTCAACGGTCCGGCCGGTCGCGGTGCGGCCATAAGCGCCGCGGCCCGGTGACGGCCCAAGGCTGCGGAATCAAAGGGGCAGCGATTTCCAAGGCGGAGCGCCTTCTTGCGGGCCGCAAGCCAAGCGTACCGCGATCCGGAAACACGCGAGCAAGCCGCACAGATGTCCGGCCGTAGGGTTGTAACGACCCGCAAGGCTGAATCTGCTCCCAACGCAAAAGAAGAACATGTGCTGCGGGCTTTAAGTGGCATGGTGCTCAAATAGGCAAGATTCACAAACCTACATGGTAGTACGTCCCGAGGGCCAATTCCTACGCATACGTATGCTCATCGTTTATCGGCAGATCGCACAACGACGGATGGAGAACAGGCGCAGGCACTGTTTTTGCAAGTAGTTACGACATCCGCGGGTTGGTTCACGACTTCGTGGCACACGGGTTGCAGATGAGGAACGGCGTGTTCCGACCTCAAAACGGGCCGGATGATCAACAACGCCGAGGAACAGGACTATGAATGCGAAGCTGACAACGAAGCGGTCGCCCGAGAACGACTGTTCGACACACGCAAACGTCAGCCGAGGCAAATCTGATCAATCGCCTCTTTCCGGCCCCAAGTTGAAAGAGAGCCTTGAACGCCTCGAACGGCAACTGGTCATCGAGGCACTGATACGAACCAAAGGGAATCAATCACGCGCCGCCCGGTCTCTGGGCATTACCGAACGGATCATGGGGTTGAGGGTGAAGAAGTATGGTATCGATCCACAGAGCATTCGCGACGCTTACCAGTCTGACCCGATTGTGCAGCAATGCTCATCGGCCGCTGCGCTACGAACAATGAGCAACGAAGAGAAGGATCATGTCCGTTCTTCCCGCTGATGTAACCGGGTTACAATCCCGATTGCCGGAGGAGACTACTCGTGAATGAGAATACATTCAAACGTTTGATGGGAAAACTACTACCACTCCTGGCAGTCCTGGCAACAGCCATACTGGCTACTCGCGCTTTCGGTCAGGAGACTCAGCCGCCGTCGGCCAGCGACATCCTCGACAAGGTTTCATTGCTGTCGGTCGACGTGGATACCCTGTGGGTTCTGATTACGGCATTTCTGGTATTCTGGATGCAGGCCGGATTTGCGTTGGTTGAGACCGGTCTGACCCGGGCCAAGAACACCGTGAACATCTGCATGAAGAACCTGCTGGACTTCTGTTTTGCCAGCATCGGATTCTGGGCGATCGGCTTTGCGATCATGTTCGGAACGGGCAACAAGTGGTTCGGGACAAGCGGCTGGTTTCTCCAAGGTGATGCGGGGACGACGTTTGCGGCCCTGTCATGGACTTCCGTCAGCCTGGATGCCAAGTTCATTTTCCAGCTCGTCTTTGCGGGGACGGCCGCAACGATCGTGTCGGGCGCCATGGCCGAACGCACGAGGTTCACCAGCTACATGCTGTACAGCCTGGCAATCACCGTATTCATATACCCGGTCGCCGGTCATTGGATCTGGGGCGGAGGGCTTTTATCGGCCGGCAACATGTTCGGCGAAGGCAAAGGCATGTTTGACTTCGCCGGCTCGACCGTGGTTCACTCGGTAGGCGGCTGGCTGGCGCTAACCGGTGCGATTGTTCTGGGGCCGCGAATGGGCAAATACGGCCCGGGCGGGAAGGTCAATGCCATTCCGGGTCACAACTTTCCGCTGGCGATCCTTGGCGTGTTCATCCTCTGGCTGGGCTGGTTCGGCTTCAACCCCGGCAGCACCATGATGGCCACCGGGTGCGGAGCAGCCATCGCTCACATCGCAGTGACCACGAACTTCGCAGCGGCGACGGGAACGATCGGCGCCCTGCTGACATCGAAGCTCTGGTTTAGCAAGTGGGACGCCAGCATGGCGGGCAACGGCTGCCTGGCCGGCCTGGTGGCGGTGACGGCACCATGTGCATTCGTTGACACCTGGGCGGCCGGACTCATCGGCCTCGTCGCGGGCGTTCTGGTAGTCGGCTCCGTCGTCTTCATCGACCGACTGCTGAAAGTGGACGACCCGGTGGGTGCGGTTTCCGTCCACCTGGTTAACGGTATCTGGGGCACTTTGGCCCTCGGCCTGTTCTCCAACCCGGTACACGGTTCGACCGGGCCGCTGCCGGGGCTGTTCTATGGCGGCGGTGTCGAGCAGCTCAAAATGCAGTTGATTGGCGCAGTCCTGGTCGGGATCTGGTGCCTGCTGGCCGGTTTCGCCCTGTTCCTGGGATTGAAGGCTCTGACGGGGTTGCGTGTCAGCCCCGAAGAGGAACTCAGAGGCCTCGATGTCGACGAGCACGGCATGGAAGGTTATCCGAACTTCCAACTTCTGAAGCACTGAGTATCCTGGAATCGTTCCCGGCATCGCGGGCCGGTTCCTGAACCGAGTGAGGGATTGTGTGATAGGACGACAAGACTTCCGAACTCCTGACACCGACCGTCGAGAGACGGATCATTCCTCCGCTGAAAGGAGGCTTGGATGAAGAAAATCGAAGCCATTATCAAGCCGTTCAAGCTGGACGAGGTCAAAACCGCTCTGACCGCGATCGGTATCCAAGGGCTTACGGTGAGCGAAGTCCGCGGGTTCGGGCGTCAGAAAGGCCACACCGAGCATTACCGCGGGGCCGAGTACACCGTGGATTTCATACCCAAGGTGAAGATCGAAGTCGTCGTGCCCGAAGCGAAGGTGGCCGAGGTCCTGGAGACCATCGCCAAAGCCGCCCGCACGGGGCAGATCGGCGACGGAAAGATATTCGTTTCATCGCTCGACGAGATCGTGCGGATTCGCACCGGTGAAAAAGGACCGGCGGCGATTTGACCTCGTTCTTCCTGACCATGGGAACAAGCAACTCAGCGCTGCGGCGCTTGCGTCGGGCGGAAAAAGCTCTGGCCGACGCGATCGAGCACTTCCTTGTTCTCCGCACGGGACGCGGCGTCGCTCCCGGAGCCGAAGGCGGCGATCCTCAACTCCGGCTCCCATCTTTCGGCGGCTGACCGGAGCGGTTGAGACTCTTCGATTCTCCAGACAGGTTTCCGGGAACATGCGGTTTGCACAGGTGCTCAATGAGCAACCACCCCTTACCGACGACCGATTCCGAATCGGATCCCTCACGGCTGAAAGAGCATTTCATCCTGGGACGGGAGCGGATCAGACATATGTATCACAGCGGTGGCTCAGCCGCTGAGGTCAGTAAGGCCCTCACGGCCCTGTGTGACTCGGTGGTCAGGCAAGCGTACCTGGCGGCGATCCAGGATCTTCCGCCGGATGACCGTGTTTCCGTGCTCGGCTCGCTCTCGCTCGTTGCGGTCGGCGGATACGGTCGCGGCGACCTTGCGCCGTATTCAGACCTGGATCTGCTCTTTCTCACCGTCTCTCAGCCGTCGGCGGTCACGAGGGATTTCGTGTCTCGACTTGTTCGGGATCTCTGGGATGCGGGGCTTCATCTGTCGCAAAGCGTTCGAAGCCCGGGCGAGTGCGGCTCCTTCGCAGAGACCGACTTCGCCGCAAGGACCGCGCTGTTCGAAACCCGCCTGATTGTCGGTGATCCCGAGCTCTACACGAACCTGCGGCTACGCGTCTGTCCTCCGCGAGGCCACCGGGCCCTTCGCGCGTTCATCAACCAGGCTGTCGCCTCTCGATCCGAAGAACACGAGGACTACTTCAGCCGGACGGCGCTGCTGCTCGAACCGAATGTTAAGAAGAGTCCCGGCGGCCTGCGGGATGTCCATCTCCTGCGCTGGCTGGCAATGGCGCGTTACGGCGACTCAGACCTGAACCGTTTGCGGGCCGACGGCATACTAGCGGCCGAAGAGGCCGACACGATCGTCGGAGCGCATGAGTTCCTCCGCGGAATCCGTCACGCCCTTCATTTCCACGCCGGTTCCGCCCAGGATGTGCTGACTCGCGAGGAACAACTGCGGCTGGCCGAACAATACGGCTACCGACAGCAAGGTGCCCTCCTTCCTGTTGAGTGCTTCATGCAACAGTACTACCGGCACACGGCCGGCCTTCGCGACCTGCTGTTGCGGTTCATCGAACGGCTTGAAAGACGGTCACCGGTCCGCAGGCTGTACAGCCGCATCCTGAGTCGCCGCGTGACCCCCAGCATCGTTGCCTACCCCGACCATATTGAGATTGTCGGGGGCACCGATGGCCGTTCCTTCGGTCAGGCCGACACCGTGCTTCAGGCGTTCGATCTGGCCAGACGATTCGGCGTGCCGGTGCACTCCGACACGCTATCCGAAATACGACAACACCTGCCGGCCTGCATCGTCACCACTGCCGAACGCCGCAGGTTTCTGGAATGCCTCGCCCAGCCGCACGGCCTGGGCACTCTGCTCCGGAACCTTCACGGCGTCGGCCTCCTGCAACGGCTCATCCCCCCTTTCGAGCACGCCCGCGGCTTGATCCAGTTCAGTCTGCTGCACCACTACACGATTGACGAACACGTGATTCGAGCTGTCGAGGCCGCTGCGCGTCTTGCGGATGAACGCACTCCGCTGGGCCTGGCGTATCGTGATATCCGGCGCAAGGACCTTCTTCACCTTGCCCTGCTGCTCCACGACCTCGGGAAAGGTCTTGGGGAAGACCACTGTGAAGTCGGCCGACAGATGGCCGAGGACGCTGCCCGAGACTTCGATTTGGATGAACATGAAGCACGACTGCTCGTGTTTCTCGTTCGTCGCCACCTGCTGATGGCCCACACTTCACAGCGGCGCGACCCAGCCGACGCCGATACCCTCCTCCAGTTCAGTCGACTGGTCGCAACGCCGGAGTTGCTTCGCATGCTCTATGTTCTAACCGCCGCCGACACCGAGGCGGTTGCGCCCGGTGAGTTCACCACCTGGAAGGAATCCTTGCTCACCAACCTCTACGCCCGCGCGATGGAATGCCTTACCGGCGAAACGCCGTTGGGTGATGCTGCAAACAGATTGGCGGCCGTGCGTTCCTCGCTTCACGAAAGACTGGCCGGCACCTTTGACCCCACTTGGCTCACAGGACAACTCGACGCCATGCCCCCGTCCTACCTGACCGGCACGGAGCCGCGGCGAGTGAAAGCGCACTTGCGGTTGCTGCACGGTATGGATGGGGCTGGTGTCCGAGTCACGGCCGAATATCGTAAGGATCTCCAGCTTTCAGAGTACACCGTGCTCACCTACGAGAGACTGATCCCGGGCATCTTCTCGAAAGCCGCCGGAGCTCTCGCCGCATCGGGCTTTCAGATCGTCGACGCGCAGATCATCACCCGACCGGACGGCGTCGTTCTGGACACGTTCCGCGGCTTGGACCTGGATTTTTCAGGCCCGCCGCCGCCCGAACGGATGACAGAAATCGGAGAACGTATAGAGCGCGTGCTCCTCGGGCAGGAAACGGTCGAGGCGCTGATAACCCGGCGAGGCGAACCGTTGAGCCGAGGACCTCATGCCGGTCCGCAGGAACCCGCTCAGGTTGAGATCGACAATTCCAGTTCCGATCGCTTCACAATCATTGAGATCTTCGCCAATGACCGTCTGGGCCTGCTCTACGCGATCACCAGGACGATGTTTGAGATTGATCTTTCTGTGCACTCCGCGAAAATCTCAACCCATTACAGCCAGGTGGTTGACGCCTTCTACGTCACCACCAACAACGGAAGCAAGATTGACGATCCGGCCTTGATCCGGCGCATTCGGCAGCGTCTGCTCGAAGTGGTGTGAGAAGTCTAAGGCGGACCGCCTTTTTGCGGACCGCAACCCAAGCGTTCTGCGATCCAGAAACATGCGCGCAAAATGCGCACCAGTCCCGACGGAAGAGACTGAAACGGCTTGGCTGCCACAAGCCTTTCGCCTCTTCCCCGGCCGTCCCTCACATGTTCGACATCATCGTACCCAGCGGCCGAGTGTCTTCGAGGTTTTCGAGGACGGCCTTGATCGCCACCGTGATTGGTACGGCCAAGATCATGCCGATGATTCCCCAAATCGCTCCGCCGAAAGCGAGCGCGAGAAGAATAATCAACGGGCTGAGGTTCAGGCGGTTGCCGGCCACACGGGGCTCCACGATGTAGCCGATCCCGTTCTGCACGATCGCCAGCGCGACCAGAGTGGCAAGCCCCCGCCACGGACTGTCGCTGTCGACCAGGGCCAGCAACGCCGGAAGCAGCGTGGCGATCAGGCTGCCCAGGTACGGGATGAAATTCAACAGGAACGCGATGATGCCCCACAACACCGCGAAGTCGACATCCAGCAGAAGGAGAATGACCACCGTCAGACCTCCGGTCAGGAGGCTCATGAGCGTTTTGACCGCGATGTACTGGGCGATCGAGGCGTTGATCTTATCCACCACCGCCATGATACGGCCGCCTCGCTCCCCGCCGAAAGCCGCGTCCATTCGGCGACGGAAGCCGCTGTGCTCGGCGAGCAGGAATACCAGATAGACGAGTACAACCGCCATCTGGCTCACGAAATTGAAGAACGTGCCCAGCGCCGATCGAATCATGGTGACGCTGCTCTCCACGGTGGCCGTTTGCCCGACAATGATCTGTTGCAGCAGATCTCGATCGACGCCCGGAATCCAATCGGCGGCCCGGCGAGTCATTTCCGAGAGGTTGTGCTGGTATCGCGGGATATTCTTGGTCAGATCGTAGAAGCTGTGATAGATCATCTGGCCCAATCCATAAGATGCGGCCAGAAAGACCGATACGAGCAGCAGATAAGACAGCCAGGAAGCGATGCGGCGACGCACAAACCAGCGATGAATCGGCACAATCAGGTAGCCGATGAAAGCGGCAACGAGCAGTTGTTGCAGAATCCCCGCGAACTCGCGCATGAGATATGACGCGAGCGCCAGAGTCAGGAGACTCATGGCGGCAAGATGGACTCGATGGGCCAAAACGGAGGACTGACCACTGCTCTGCCGGCCGGCCGGGTGGGCTGCGGATTTCTCGGGTTGTTGACTCGCTGAACTCATAGCGCCTCGTCCCAGAAGCTTCGTGACCTCGATCTGACATCCACGCGACCGGGTCTGATTACCTGACGCGGACGGTCACAGCATAATCCATCGCCAACACGCCGTCGACCGCTTCGGCCCTGATGAGGAGGTTCAGGATCCAGGATCCGTGATTCCTTGGCAGACCAACAGACGAACAGTCCAAACGGACCACTTCTCGCGCAGAGCCGCAGAGATCGCAAGGAAGAGCACCCGCCCGCATCTCTCCGCGTCTCAGCGTCTCCGCGCGAGCATCGTCTTATCTGGCTGAGGTCTGATCGCTGAGAACTGACAGCCAATGGCCGAGACCTTCCAACACCACGTGGGGCGGCTGGGCAGGCCACAGGAAAGGCTTGAGCAATGATGGTGCGGAGGGAGTAGCCGCCGGGTCGCTCCCTCCGCACTTCATGCCTTTGGCACGATCACACCGAGTGAGCGGCGGCCCAGCTCGTCACAAGACTGCCGTCCTGTGCCGTTACTACTGCCCCACAATGATTTCCAGTTCAGGCCCACCAATCATCGGGACACTCGCCATGGCCTCATTGATGAACGATGCGTCGCTCAGCGTCAGGCGGTAGGTACCGGGTGTTCCGCTGATTGTCAGCGAGAGTGTCACCACGGCGGTTTGACCAACCGGCAGCAGTTGTCGGGCCGCTCCACCGATGCTGGCCATGGTTACGAACAGGTTGCCGGCCGGGGTGGCGATTGGCCCATCAACCGCGGCCAAGCTGTTCGTCAATGTCCAGGCTGTCGGCGGGTCAGGCGCCAGCAAGGCTTCCACGTCGGTGCCGGAGTCGATGACGTCGCTGCCGTCAGGCGTGAGACGCACCCATAGCCAGTCCATCACCATCAGGTCGTAGTGGCTGCTCTGGGCATGGCCGTCCACGTCATGGGAGAAGAGGACGTTGTCCAGTTCGGTCCAGTCGGCCGAGTCGATCGAGACCACATTGGCCGCATCGACGGCCGGCTTGCCCTCGAAGCCCCAGATCGGGGCATCGGTGGTGACCATCAGGTCAACGGC
>Ga0116146_1001867_pt1 | contig 20292 bp, 19 predicted proteins | sample AD_JPNHG2_MetaG_FD_89748 | JGI IMG/M metagenome (GOLD analysis project Ga0116146, IMG submission 89748) | Active sludge microbial communities of municipal wastewater-treating anaerobic digesters from Japan - AD_JPNHG2_MetaG | ecosystem: Engineered > Bioreactor > Anaerobic > Digestate | place...
GAAGGTGAAGTATTAATTTTAGAAAATCTCAGGTTTTATGCTGAAGAAGAAGCAAATGATGTTGAAATGTCAAAGGAATTAGCTTCTTATGGTGATATTTATGTTAATGATGCTTTTGGTTCTGCTCATCGTGCACATGCTTCTACAGAAGGGGTTACAAAGTTTATTAAGCCATGTGTTGCTGGTTATTTGATGAAAAAAGAAATTGATTTTCTTGGTATGGCAGTAGGAGAACCTAAAAGACCCTATGTAGCTATTCTCGGTGGAGCCAAAATAGCGGGCAAGATAGATGTAATTCAAAATTTAATGAAAAAAGTAGATGTTTTGCTAATAGGTGGAGGAATGTCCTATACATTTTTTAAAGCAATGGGACTGGAAGTAGGTAAATCAATATTAGATATTGAGAAAGTTGATTTGGCAAAGAGTATTCTTGAAGAAGCAAAAGCAAAAAATATTAAGTTATTATTGCCTGTAGATTGTGTTGTTGCAGATAAATTTGCTGAAGATGCTAATACAAAAATAGTAAAGAGCAATGAAATTCCTAATGATATGGAAGCTCTGGATATTGGACCAGAAACAATTGAGTTGTATAGTAAAGAAATCAAAGCTGCAAAAACCGTTGTTTGGAATGGACCTATGGGAGTTTTTGAGATTGAAAAATTTGCTGTTGGTACTAACGCAATTGCAAAGGTTTTAGCTGAAGCTACTAAAGAAGGTGTGATAACAATAATAGGTGGTGGTGATTCTGCGGCAGCTATTACAAAAATCGGTTTGGAAAAATCTGTTTCTCACGTTTCAACTGGTGGAGGAGCTTCTCTTGAATTTCTTGAAGGGAAAGTATTACCAGGCGTTGCTGCACTTGACGATAAATAAAAATTAAATACAAATAATTTTAAAGGGGGCAAAATAGCCCCCTTTTTTTTGGAGGAAAAATGTTTTTTGATTTATCTTTAGAAAAATTGCAAGAATATTTACCGGAAAGAAATGAGCCATCTGATTTTGATTCTTTCTGGGATAATGCAATAGAAGAAACAAATAAAATGCAATTAACTTATAAATTTGAAAAGAAAAATTTTGGTTTAACACTTGTTGATACTTATGATGTTACCTATTCTGGTTATAAAGGGCAGGGTATAAAAGGTTGGTTAATTATTCCCAAAAATATTACTAATAAAGTACCATGTGTAGTAGAGTTTCTTGGTTATGGTGGAGGAAGATCTTTTCCTACAGATTGGTTACTTTGGTCTAGTTGTGGTTATGCTCATTTTATTATGGATACACGGGGCCAGGGTTCTTCGTGGTCACCCGGAGATACTCCTGATATTGAAGTAGATGGGTCAAATCCATCATACCCTGGATTTATGACGAGGGGTATACTTGACCCAAATACTTATTACTATAAAAGAGTTTTTATTGATGGAGTTAGAGCTGTTCAATTAGTGAAATCATTACCTGAAGTTGATTCTAATAAAATTATACTAACTGGTATAAGTCAAGGCGGAGGAATTACATTAGCTATTGGGGGATTAGTCAAAGATGTAGCAGCAATAATGCCAGATGTGCCTTTTCTTTGTCATTATAAGGTAGCCACAGAAATTACTGATTCTGAACCATATTTTGAGATAACAAGATATTTAAAAATTCATAGAGATAAAATTGACATTGTGTTTAATACATTGAGTTATTTTGATGGGGTAAATTTTGCTGCTCGTAGTAAAGCTCCTGCATTGTTTTCAGTTGGGCTGATGGATACGATATGTCCTCCTCGTACAGTGTTTGCTGCTTATAATCATTACAAGGGAGATAAGCAAATTAAAGTTTATGATTATAATAATCACGAAGGAGGAGGAACTTTTCATAACCTTGAAAAAATAAAATTTTTAAGAAAAGTTTTGGGTTAATGATAAAATCTAAATAGTAAAACCAACTCGACTTTTACCTAAAAAATATATAATGTAGATAAGAATATATGCTTATAGAAAATAAAAGTTTTGATAAAATAGTTATATCAGGTAAGGAATATAAAGATAATATTTTTTCTAATTGTTATTTTAATTATTGTGATTTTAGCAATGCTTCTTTAACTGATGTAAAATTTGAGGATTGTGAGTTCAATGAATGTAACTTTTGTTTCACGAATTTTTCCAATGTAAAATTAAATAATGTAATATTCAAAGAGTGTAAACTATTAGGAATAGAATTTTCTAAATGTAATAATTTTGCTTTGACATTTAATTTTTTTAATTGTATTATAAAAAATTGTAATTTTTTTGGTATGAAACTAAAAAATATTCTTTTTGTAGATAGCGATATTATTGAAACAGATTTTTTTGAATGTGATTTAGAATCGTCAAATTTTTCAAAATCAAGATTTCGTAATACTATTTTTAATAATAATAATTTAAAAAAATCTGATTTTTCATTTGCATCTGGATATGATATTGACCCAATGAGTAACAAACTACAAAAAGCTACTTTTACGTTGCCCGATGCTATTGTATTTTTTAAATATTTAGGTATAATTATTAAATAAACATTGAGGAGTATATGGAGAAAAGTATTAAAGGAACAAGAACTGAAAAGAATCTTTTGAAAGCATTTGCCGGAGAATCACAGGCAAAGAATCGATATGAATTTTTTGCTAAACAAGCTTCAAAGGAGGGTTATGAACAAATCTCATCCATTTTTTTGAAAACTGCTTTGGAAGAACAAACACATGCAAAAAGATTTTTTAAGTTTCTTGAAGGTGGAATGGTTGAGATCACAGCTTCTTACCCAGCTGGGAAGATTGGTACTACAGCTGAAAATTTGAAAGCAGCAGCTGAAGGAGAAAATGAAGAACATACCAAGTTATACCCAGAATTTGCAGAAATTGCAAAAGAAGAAGGTTTCAATGAGGTAGCTTCAGCTTTTAAGTTAATAGCTAAAGTAGAAAGTGAGCATGAAAAGCGTTACCGTAAGTTGTTACAAAATGTAGAGGAAAATATGGTTTTTGTCAAAAAGGAAAAAGTAAAATGGGTATGTAGAAAATGCGGTTATGTTCACGAAGGAGAAAAGGCCCCTGAAAACTGTCCGGCTTGTTTACATCCAAAAGCTTATTTTGAAATCTATGCTGAGAACTATTAATGAAAAAGTGTAAAGTAACAGTACTTAAAAGAAATTTGAATGTTGAATTAGCGAAAATTTATTGTAAGAATGAAGTTACTCCTTGCCCCTTTTTTCAAGAGGGGCAAGAGTTTATTGCTGATTTTGAACCTCCTGAGAACTTTTGTGGATGGGCATGGAATGATATATATAAAGTTATAGTTACTATGTTAAGTGGTGGGAATTATTCAGATGATTATTTTGATGGCTGGATGAAAGACAAAAATTGCATGATAGTATGTTGTACTGATGGTATAAGGCCAGTAACATTTAAAATTGAATTGATAGAAGAATAAAAGCTACATATAAAATCTTACTTATTTATCACTATTGATCAATAATCTTATAAGTTGTTTTAATTTCTACGCTGTTTTTAAGCATAGCTGATACAGAGCAATATTTTGTTGTTGATAATTCTATCGCTCTTTCAACATCTTTCGGAGAAATATTTTTTCCATAGAATACATATTCAACTTCAATTTTTGTAAATACTTTTGGATGCTCACTCGCTCTTTCAGCAGATATATTTACTTCATAATCTGTTAATTCTACTTTCTTCTTTTTTAATATGGGAATAATATCCATACTACTACAACCAGCAAGAGCCATCAGTATTAACTCCATTGGTCGTGAGCCAGCATTATTACCTAAAAATTCTTCAGAGGTATCCATTACAACCCAATGGTTAGATTCGCCTTTGGTGATTAGTGTTGATCCTTTAGCCTGTTTCAAATATACTTTCATAAATTACTCCAGATTTAATGATTGCTTAAATGATTGCAAAGTATTTTTCATTAACATAGCTATTGTCATTGGTCCAACTCCACCAGGTACCGGTGTTATATATGAAGCTTTTGTTCTAGCGCTTTCAAAATCAACATCACCAACTAATTTTGAACCTGATTTTGTTGTAGCATCCTGTACACGATTAATACCAACATCTATCACAATGGCGCCTTCTTTTATCATATCACCTTTAATTATTTGAGGTACACCGACTGCAGCAATTAGAATATCGGCTTGTTTTGTGTAATAAGAAATATCTTTTGCTCCTGTGTGTGTTATTGTAACAATAGCATTAGCCCATTCTTTTTTTTGTAATAAAATATTAGCTACAGGTTTTCCAACAATATTGCTTCTACCAACAACAACAACGTGTTTTCCTGCGGGGTTCAAGTTATATCTTTTTAATAATTCTTGAATTCCATAAGGAGTGCAGCTATAGAAAGTTGGAAGACCTGCGACCATTTTACCGATACTTGTGGGATGAATTCCATCAACATCTTTTTGTGGATTAATCATCTGAATAATTTTAGATTCATCAAATTTTTTAGGTAAAGGGAGTTGAACAAGTATACCATTGATTCTAGGATCATTATTCAATTCATTAATTTTATTATATAGTATATTTTCATCAACGTCAGCCGCAAACTTTTCAGTTATTGAGAAGAAGCCACATTCTTCACAAGCTTTACCTTTATTTCTTACGTAAGTATGAGAGGCAGGGTCATCACCTACAAGAATAACAGCAAGGCCAGGAATTTTACCGTATTTTGCTTTTAACTGAGCTGTTTCATTTTTTATTTCGTTTTTTATATCACCAGAAATTTTTTTTCCATCGATTATTATTGCTTCCATAACTATTTCCTTTAAATGTTTTTTTCTGTTACAAATTCTGGATATGTTATTCTTTTAATTTTTTTTGCCTGACCGGTTATAGTATCAATACTAATTACTACTGCACAAAACTTACTATCATCAGAGGCAGCTTCGTATTTATATGGGGTTTGTTGGATAAATCTTTTAATAGCGATATCTTTTTTCATTCCTACAACGGAATCGTAAGCACCTGTCATACCTACATCAGAAATGAAAGCGGTACCCATCGGCAAAATTCTTTCATCTGCAGTTTGTATATGAGTATGAGTTCCAATTATCGCGCTAACCTTACCATCAAAGTACCATGCCAGGGCCATTTTTTCCGCAGTAGCTTCTGCGTGAAAATCAATAATAATAATGTTAGTTTCCTCTTTGATTCTGTTTATAGCCCATTCACCAGATTTAAATGGGCAATCAATGGGATTCATAAAAGTTCTACCTTGTAGGCTAATTACACCAATTTTAACATTATCTTGCAGTTCCCCAATGTAATAACCATTTCCGGGATTTTCTCTTGGGTAATTCATTGGTCGTAGTATTCGTTTTTCTTTTCCAAGCAAAGGTTTTATTTGAAATCTATCCCACAGATGGTTGCCACCAGTAAAAACGTTGATTCCAGTATTAAAGAGTACATTTGCATCCTGCTCAGAAATACTTTTTCCATCAGTAACATTTTCTCCATTTGCTATAACGAAGTCAATTTTATACTGTTGTTTAAAAGTATCTAATAATCGAGTAGTCAATTCTAATCCTGTTAGACCAACTATATCTCCAATAAAAAGTACATTAAGAATATTATTCACAATTAACCATAATTTAGTTGAAAAATTCTTTATAAAATATTCAAATAATTGAATAAAATCAATGAGTAATTTCTTGTCTATTTTCGAAATATAACTTAATTTGTTTATTGCTATAGATTTATTGTTTATTAAATAAATTATTACTTTAAAGGTTTTTAGGTTATCATTGACTTTTTAGCTATAATAAGTTATATTGATACGTTAAAATCAAAGTTCAAATATTAAAATAAAGGAGATAGAGTTGGATCTTTTTGAAAAATGTCGGAATTTTACCAGAGCAGATGACATCAAAGCAATGGGATTATATCCATATTTCCGACCACTACAAGAGAATGAAGGGCCAGTGGTTCAAATGGAGGGTAGAAAAATAATAATGGCTGGCAGTAATAATTATCTTGGGTTAACTACCCATCCTAAAGTAAAAGAAGCAGCTATTGAAGCAGTAAAAAAATTTGGTACAGGTTGTTCAGGCTCAAGATATTTAACTGGGACTATAGATCTTCACGTAAAATTAGAGGAGGAGTTAGCAAAATTTTTTGGTAAAGAATCTGCTCTTTTATTCAGCACAGGTTATCAAACAGCTCAAGGGATTATACCAACACTTGTTCAAAAAGGTGAATATGTTGTATCTGATAGAGATAATCATGCTTGTATAGTTGCTGGCAATCTTATGGCAAAAGGAGCTTTTGCTGAATTTGTAAGATATAAACATAATGACATTCAGGATTTGGAAAAAGCTCTATCAAAACTACCTCTTGATGCAGGAAAACTAGTTGTAACTGATGGGGTTTTCAGTACAACGGGAGAAATAGTCGAGTTGACAAAGGTAGTAGAGATGTGTAAAAAATATAATGCAAGATTGTTAGTAGATGATGCACATAGTGTTGGTGTAATAGGTAAAGGTGGAAGAGGTACAGCTTCACATTTCAATCTTGAGAATGAAGTTGATTTAACAATGGGAACTTTTAGTAAAACTTTTGCTTCTTTAGGTGGTTTTGTTGTTGGTGAAGCAAAGGTAATAAACTATCTTAAACATCATTCATCAGCACTTATCTTTAGTGCAAGTCCAACTCCTGCTTCTGTTGCAGCTGCTCTCGCTGCTTTAGAGATTTTGAAGGCAGAACCAGAAAGAGTTGATAAGTTAATATTAAATGCTTCAAAGATGAAAAAAGGATTTAAGGAATTAGGATTTAGAATAATAGAGAATGAAACCGCAATTGTGCCGGTTATTATTGGTGATGACATGAAATCTTTCTTATTCTGGAAAGAATTGTATGAAGATGGTGTTTTTGTAAATGTTTTTATTTCACCCGGTGTTCCTCAAGGTTTACAAATGATGAGAACCAGCTATATGGCAACACATGAAGATGAACATCTTGAAAAGATTCTTGATGCTTTCAAAAAGGCTGGCAAAAAGCTTGGAATAATTAACTGATAAAATGAAGAGAATAAAATGAGTATAGTAATAAAAAAAGCAGAAACAAAGAAAGATTTAAAAAAATTCGTAAAATTACCATGGAAAATATACAAAAACAATCCTTACTGGGTTCCCCCATTGATTATTGATAAACTATCTATGCTAGATAAAAAGAAGCATCCTTTTTATAAAATTGCTGATGTAGAATTTTTTTTGGCAGAAAAAGATGGGGAATTAGTAGGAAGAATAGCAGCTATTGTGAATCATAAACACAATGAATTTCACAATGATAAGGTTGGATTTTTTGGGTTTTTTGAATGCATTAATGATCAGGAAGTAGCTAATAGTCTTTTTGATACAGTAAAAGAATGGTTGAAAGAAAGAGGTATGGATACAATGAGGGGGCCAATGAACCCTTCAACAAATTACGAATTAGGCTTGCTTATTAATGCATTTGATAAAAGTCCTCAAGTAATGATGACTTATAATCCTGAATATTACATTACATTATTTGAGAACTATGGATTAAAAAAGAGCATGGATTTATATGCATATCTAATAAAGAATGAAACCACAGTAACTGATAAACTGAAAAGAGTTGCAGAAATTGTTCAAAAAAGGAGACCTTTTGTTGTTAGAACAATTAATATGAAAGATTTTGACAATGAAGTAAAAAAAGTTAAAGAAATTTACAATGATGCCTGGAGTAAAAATTGGGGTTTCGTTCCTTATACAGATGAAGAATTTGATCATATGGCAAAAGATTTAAAATTAATAGTAAATCCTGATCTTGTGTTAATAGCTGAATTGGAAGGTAAACCTATAGGCTTTGCTTTATCGTTACCAAATATTAATGAAATATTGATTAATAATCCAAGTGGAAGATTATTCCCAACCGGAATATTTAAACTTCTTTTTGGGAAAAACAAAGTTAAGACTTGTAGAATAATTACCCTTGGTATAAAAAGAGATTATCAGAAGTTAGGATATGATTCTGTGTTATACTATGAAACGTGGAGAAGAGCAACTCAAGAAAATGGTATCGTTGCTGGAGAAGCATCATGGGTATTGGAAATTAACGATATGATGAATCGCGCAGCTGAATTATTAAATGGAGAACTTTATAAGAAATACAGAATATATGATTTTCCATTACAATAAATTTTTAACAATTTGGAAATGTTATGCCTCTTCAAAAAGTAAAAAAGATTTGGAGAAACGGCAAGCTTATCAATTGGGACGATGCACAAATACATGTTTTATCTCACGTCGTTCATTATGGTACTTGCTGGTTTGAAGGAATTAAATGTTATGATACAAAACAAGGTCCAGCTGTTTTTAGATTAGAAGCTCACTTAAGAAGATTACTTGACTCAGCAAAGATTTACAGAACAGATATACCTTATACAGTAGAAGAATTAAAAGAAGCAACTCTTGAAACTATCCGCGCAAATAATTTAAAATCCTGTTACATTAGACCTTTTGCTATCCGTGGTTATTATGAAATGGGAATTAGTCCATTGAATTGTCCGGTAGATGTATATATAGCTGTTTGGGAGTGGGGCAAGTATCTTGGAGAAGATTCAGTTGAAAATGGGATAGATGTTTGTGTATCTTCATGGAATAGAATGGCTCCTAATACTTTACCTGCAATGGCAAAAGCAGGTTCAAACTATATGAACTCTCAACTAATTAAAATGGAAGCTTTGAAAAATGGATACGCAGAGGGAATAGCTTTAGATGTTACTGGTCATGTTTCTGAAGGAAGCGGTGAAAACTTATTTCTAATCAAAAATGGAGTAATACATACAACTCCTCTTTCAGCTTCAATATTACAAGGAATTACAAGAGACTCTGTTATTAGATTAGCTGATGAATTAGGATATGAAGTCCGTGACTTTCAGATACCACGTGAGTTATTATATATTGCTGATGAATTATTTTTTACAGGAACCGCTGCTGAAATTACACCAATTCGGTCTGTAGATAGAATTCAAATTGGAACAGGTAAGCCCGGACCAATAACAAAACAAATATTAAAAAAATACTCCGATATAGTAAAAAACGGAAAGGATAAAAGAGGCTGGTTAACTTTTGTTTATAAATAACATAATTTAATTAACTAAGGTAAATGCATCTTGGAGAAAAAAAAATGAAAAATACTCCTTTGCATATTTGCGTACTTTCATTATTAGTAGTTATTCTTTTTGTTTCGAAATCTTTTTCAAGAAGTAATGAATTTGAAATTTCAATTTATAATGTTGATTCAACTCTGAATAAGGGTTTTACCTTTTCTCAAATTGGTGAGGCATCAGTTTATAATGATGATTTTAATAATAAAGTTACTTCAAGCGGTGAGAAATATAACAGAGAAGATTATACAGCGGCACATCCTTTCCTTGAATTTGGTACTTGTTTAAGGGTAATTAATCTAAAAAATAATCGCGAAGTAATAGTTAGAGTTAACGATCGTGGGCCAAAGAAAAAGGGAAGAATACTTGATTTATCTTATGCTGCTGCGTATGATTTGGGTATAATTAATGAAGGGACAGGGCAGGTTAAAATCGAAACTTTGGCAGAACCAACTGGACCCGAGCAAAAGGAAATTGTTGTATTTGAAGATAATGTTATTGCTGGAGAAAAATATTCAATCACATTTTTAGGTGAAGGGGATACTTCAAAAACAAGAAATATTATTACTTCAAATGGTAAGCTTAAAATCAGTTTAATTAGGTACCCATCTTCTATTAAGGAGATGCAACTACCTCTAAAAGATGATAAACAAAACCAGGTAATATTGAAAAATAAAGATGGTCAAACATTTTCGGTTCAGGTAGGTGTTTTTGTTAATCCAAATAATGCCGAAGAACTTCAGAAGATGCTTATAAAAAAAGGTTATAAAGATATTAAGATTTTCAAAATTACTGATAAGTCAACCGTTCTTTACAAAGTTTCAATAGGAAGCTTTGATTCTTATGAAAAGGCTGCAGAATTTAAAGCTAAATTAATGAAAAATAATATTGTTGGATATATAATTATGAAAGGATAGAAATGTATCGAATACTAGAGAAAAACGATTTAGCAGCGAAAGTATTTCGTTATGTTATCGATGCTAAAGATATTGCAAAAAAAGCAAAAGCTGGTCAGTTTGTAATAATCAAATTAGATGAAAAAGGTGAAAGGATACCTATTACCATAGCAGATATGGATAGAGAAAAAGGTACAATCACTCTTTATGTTCAAGCTGTTGGAAAAACAACTACACAATTAAGTTTTTATAAACCCGGTGATACTATACTTGATGTTGTTGGGCCTCTTGGAGAGCCAAGCCATATTGAAAAATTTGGTACAGTTGTTTCAATAGGTGGTGGCTTTGGAATAGCCGCAATTCATCCTATAGTAAGAGAATATAAAAATGCTGGAAATAAAACAATTTCAATAATTGGGGCTCGATCTAAAGAATTGCTTATTATGGAAGATGAAATGCGAAAAATTAGTGATGAGGTATTGATAGCTACAGATGATGGCTCTTATGGCAAGAAAGGTTTGGTGACTGATGTTTTGAAAGAGTTAATCAATAATGGAGAAAAAATAGATTTAGTACTTGCTATTGGTCCTCTTGTGATGATGAAAGCCGTAGCAGATGTTACCAGACCATATAATATTAAAACAATGGTTAGTATGAATCCTATTATGATGGATGGAACAGGAATGTGTGGAGCCTGTAGGGTAACCGTTGGTAATGAAATTAAATTTGCTTGTGTTGATGGTCCGGAATTTGATGCACATTTAGTAAACTTTGATGAGGTGATGAATCGTGTAAGGATGTACGTTCCTGAAGAAAAATTAGCATTAGAAAAGTTTTTAAAGAAACATGAATGTAAATTAGACAAAGCAATTAGTGAAATGGAGGATAGTAGGAATGGCTGATACTACTCAGACTACAAAGAAGACCAAAATTCCTCGTCAGCCTATGCCTGAACAGGATCCAGAAGTAAGAAGAAAAAATTTTCTCGAGGTACCACTTGGATATACACCTGCGATGGCTCAATTGGAAGCCTCAAGATGTATACAATGTAAAAATCCAAAGTGTATTTTAGGATGTCCAGTTCAAGTAAAAATCCCTGAATTTATTAAGTTGATTGCAGAAGGTGATTTTGCTGGTGCTGCCAGGAAATTAAAAGAAACAAATGCGTTACCTGCCGTTTGTGGCAGAGTATGTCCTCAAGAAGATCAATGTGAAAAACTATGTGTTGTAGGGCTTAAAAATGAACCAGTAGCAATAGGAAGACTTGAAAGGTTTGCAGCTGATTATGAAAGAATGAATAATCTTGTTGAAATTCCAGAATTGCCACCGAAAACAGGAAGAAAAGTTGCAATTATTGGTGCTGGTCCCGCAGGTTTAACTGTTGCAGGAGATTTAGCAAAGTTAGGTCACGAAGTTGTAATTTTTGAAGCCTTACATAAACCAGGAGGTGTGCTTTTCTATGGAATACCTCAGTTTCGTTTACCTAAAGAAATCGTAGAAGCAGAGGTTGATTATCTAAGAAAACTTGGTGTAGAAATTAAAACAAATTATGTTATTGGAAAAATCAAATCCGTTGATGAGCTTATGGATGAAGAAGGATTTGATGCTGTTTTTGTTGGGACTGGAGCAGGATTGCCATATTTTATGGGTATACCAGGTGAAAACCTCAACGCAGTATATTCTGCTAATGAATTTTTAACGAGAATAAATTTAATGAGAGCGTGGGACTTCCCAAATTTTGATACTCCTATGCATGCCCATAAACGTGTTGCCGTTGTTGGGGGAGGAAATACTGCAATGGATGCAGCAAGAACAGCTTTGAGATTACCAACAACTGAAAAAGTATATATTGTCTATCGAAGATCAAGAAATGAAATGCCAGCAAGAAAAGAAGAAATTGAACATGGTGAAGCTGAAGGTATAGAATTTCATATGCTAACAAACCCAGTTAAAATTCTTGGTAAAGATGGTTGGGTAAGTGGTATAGAATGTGTAAAAATGGAACTTGGAGAACCCGATTCAAGTGGACGAAGGAGACCAATACCAATTAAAGATAGTAATTTTACTATTGAGGTTGATGCTGTTGTTATTGCAATAGGTAATGGGTCAAATCCACTTATTGCAAAAACTACTAGTGGTCTAAAAACAAATAAGCATGGCAATATTGAAGTAGTTGATGTTGATTCTGGATTGACAACTAGAGAAGGAGTTTTTGCTGGTGGAGATATTGTGACTGGTGCAGCAACTGTAATTGAAGCAATGGGTGCTGGTAAAAAAGCTGCTATTGGTATTCATAATTATATAATGAGTAAGCCGCCTAGAAAGAAATAATTAGAATTATTATTATAAAAACCCCATAGTAATTATGGGGTTTTTAATTTTTTAGCTAATAGGTATAAGTATAAAAATTAGAAAATCCCATAGAGAGTGAGATATTAGTACTGGTATAATTGATCTGTATTTATTGAATAGATATCCCCAGAATAAACCACATACAAGAGCAGCCATAACTAACATAAAATTAAATGCCCATATATGTACAAGTGAATATACAATTGATGAAATAATAAGGCTTGTTAAAGCACTATATTTTTTTAAGAAATTGTATTGTACAAATCCACGCCAGAATATTTCTTCTGCTGGACCAATCCAGAATAACAAGAGTAAGGAAATTATTATGTAGTCGGCTTGCACTTTGTTATTATATATATTATTTACTTCTGTTGGGGCAAATGGAAATATAATTTTTGAGATATAATTTCCAATGTAAAATATTAGATAAAGGGCTATAGCTGAAAAAACCCCAATGTAAATATATGGGACTTTAAAAATGAATAACTCTTTCAGGTTTTGTCTTTCAATATACAGGCCCATCAACGATAAAATTCCAGCGGATACTGACATACCTATCCAAAAGTTTATGTAGTCCTTTGTCCATGGAGAAAACATAAAAAACCACAATAGTGCAGCTATCATTATAGCTGGCAATACTTTTTTAATCATAAATAATATCCGGCAAAAATTCCAATAGAATATAAAACACCAAATATTAAGTGGTGTTGAGCTGAAAATACATCTAATGTTGCAATTTCATCTGATTTATCAGGTTTAGAGTTTACCATCATTTTTATATTTTTTATTGCTACTGGCAAAGCAAGTAAAACTATAATTGGAGTTATTTTTAATAAAGAAAAAGCTATCATTAGAATAACACTTAAATAAGCTCCTCCAACAAATATTATATACTCTACTTTTGAAGCTTTATGACCGATTAGTATAGATACTGTTTTAATATTTGCACTTTTATCATGAATAATATCTCTATGGTTATTAGCTTCAAGAATTGAGAGAACAAGGCAACCAACAGGTATTGACATGATCCATAATTCGCTAAAATAACTACCAGTTAACGCAAAATAAGTACCGATAACCATTAAAGGACCCATAAGTATAAATACCATAATATCACCTAATGCAAAATATTTATATCCTAGAGGGTATCCTGAATAAAGATAACCACCAAGTATACCAATAAGACCCAAAATCAACATTGGTAAACCTCTTAAATAAACCAAAAATAAACCCAAAATGAAACCTATTATCAATAATATAATACCACCTTTTAAAACTTGTTCTGGTAAAAGAAGTTTTTCTACAATTACCCTACTTGAACCATAAGTATGTTCTTTATCAACTCCTTTCTTAAAATCGTAATAATCATTAATCATATTTGTTCCTCCATGTAAAAGCATTGAGCAAATAAGAATTATTGGAAAGAGGAACCAATCTACATTACCTGGGTAATAAAGTGAAATAGAAGTTCCTACCAGTACAGGTATTATTGATGCTGGGAAAGCAAAAGGTCTAACAGATTGAATCCATATACTAATTTTACTTCTTTCATGTGTTAAAGATCCTGCCATCATTAACTCCTTAATTTATTTTGGATACATTATTATTAATTTTTTGTCCGGGTTGAAAAGATTTTCACATCCTTTAAAAGTAATATTAATTACATCAAGATCAAGTAATTTTTTATTTTTTTTTACAATATTTATTTCATCAGTAATATCACCGCCTTTTAAAACAAGAATAGATCTTGTAGGAATATTATCATTTGTTTTTATAGATGTTTGTTTTAGAAAAGGCAAGCTCCAATCAAAAATTTTATCCAATTTACCTACAGCTCTTGATATTACATAATCAAATTTGCCATTTAGTTTTTTTTCTGATTTTAATTCTTCGGCTCGTCCAGTGAATAATTCAATGCCATTTATACCTAAACTATTAATAATTTCTTTGACAGCAATTATTTTTTTTTGAGTAGAGTCAATTAAAACCATTTTAATATCCGGGAATAATATTTTTAGAGGAATTCCTGGCAAGCCACCGCCAGTACCTAAGTCTAAAACATGAGATTTTTGTTTTAATTTAACTTTTAATAAAAATGACAAGCTATGAAGAATGTGTTCTTCCCAAATATTTTTTTCACTATTTGGTGAAATGAGATCTACAATCTGATTTTTATTAATTAATAAATTACAATATTTTTCCAGTAATGATAATTTATTATCATCTATTGAAAAACCGTTTTCAATAAAAATGTTATTAAACCAGAATTTATCTCTCATAATTATTGTTTTCTACTGAAATTGGCAAGCCTATTACAAACAAGATCTTGAATATTATTAGCCAATGATGTAGGTACGGTATAATGATTTACAATCATTGAAAACACAAACATTTCACCGTCTTTAGACGTTACATACCCTGATAATGAGCGGACATAGTTTACATACCCTGTTTTTGCACGAACGTTATTGGCTGCCTTTGAGTTTCTCATTCTATTTTCAAGTGATCCATCAACACCGGCTATGGGTAGTGAATTATAAAATTCTTTCCAATATTTATGACGGTACATATATGTTAGTAAAGTTGTAACCTGTAAAGGGGTAACCAGATTTAATCTTGATAAACCCGAACCATCAACTATCATGATCTTTTCAGGGTCTATTCCAATATTACTTAAAAATCTTTTTTCTATCTCAATTGCTTTACTAACTGTTCCTGAACCACCTAATTCTTTTCCAATAGTTTTTAAAACCTGTTCAGCGTAAAGGTTATGACTTTTTTTGTTGATGATTTTGATTATTTCAGATAATGGTATAGATGTATTGGTATTAAGAGTTTGATAAATTGTAGTAAATTCATTTCTTGGTTTTATATCATCAATATCTTTTGGTTCTCCATTAACTTTTATACCATTAGCTTCCAGCATTTCTTTAAAAACAGTTACTGTATATAAAGTGGGGTTATCTATTGAAATGGATTCTATTCTAGTGTTTGCATTTAAGGAAATAGTACCGAATGCATTTATTATGTTTGTACCAGATTTTCTAAAATAATCAATATTAGTTCCAGAATCAGGGGGAACGGTTCTGATATTATTTTTGATTGTTACATAGCTTGTATTTGGATTAAGTGAAATTACAGCAGAAGAACCTACGTACTCTCCAGGAGAAATAGAGAGATCAATACAATTATCATTATAACTTAACCCACTTATTTGAGCAGAAAACCAATAAGTTTCATCATCCCATGACCAACCGACTCCAAGGGCTTGATCATCAAAACAGTTGTCATCACCAATTATGTTTCCATCGATAACTTTTATACCAGCGTTTTTGAGAGAATCAATCCATTGAGAAAATAAATAATGCAGGCTATCGTTTCTGAATTTTTTAGGAAAAGTAGGATCGCCACTACCTTTTATTATCAAATCACCTTTTAGTATGTTATTTTCAATATTACCATTGGTTAGTAGTTTTGTAGTATATTTATAATTCGGTCCAAGATTGCAGAGAGCTGTAGCTGTAGTAAAAATTTTTAAATTAGAAGCAGGCATAAAACTCTTATTTTCATTTTTTTTGTATATGTACTCTCCTGTTTCTAATGATTGAATTACAACTCCCCATTCTGCATTGCTAAAATTTGGATCATTAAAAATATCATCAAGCTCTTTTTGTAAATCTGCAACGGGTGATTGTTGAGAATTAGGTCTTTGTATCTCAGGTGGTTTTTGATTTTGAGCAAAAACTGGAATGAGAAATAATGAGAAAAATAAAAATAATAATTTTATATTTTTTGACATATTATTTTACACAATTTTTACAAGTTCTTTTAAAGCTAATACTTCAGAAGATTTTAAAGTTCTCCATTCTCCTCTTTTCAAACCTGTTTTAGTTAAGAATGCGTAGCGAATTCTATCAAGTTTAAGAACTTCAAAACCCATACTTTCAAACATTCTTCTAACAAGGTGATTTCTACCTTCGTGAACTGTAACATAAACTTCTTTGTCATCTTTTCCTAAATAAACTTCGGTTGCCTTTGCTACTCCATCTTCAAGATTTATTCCTTTTATGAGTTGTTTTAACTGTTTATCAAAAATTGGTTTATCGATTATAATTTTATATTCTTTCTCTATTTGATATTTTGGATGCATCAGTCTATTTGCTAATTCACCATCATTTGTTAGTAGTAAAACACCTGTGGTTTTTCTATCTAATCTTCCGACTGGATAAACCCTTTCGCTTATATTTACTAAATCTAAAACTGTTTTTCGATTTTTTTCATCACTTGTGGTAGTGATATAATCATTTGGTTTATTTAAAAGTATATAAATTTTCTTTTCTTTAATGTTAATTTGTTTGCCATCTACAGTAACTTTATCTTTTAATGAAATTTTTACACCAAGATCCTTAACAACTTTTCCATTTACTTTGACTAATCCTTGTAAAATAAGTTCGTCGCTTTTTCTTCTGGAAGCAACTCCAGCGTTTGCTAAAAATTTATTTAATCTTATTTGCTCGTCTTGATTTTTCATTTTTTCTCGGTAAAAATATTTTTAACTTTTTGAAATAATTTTTTCAAAAGTAGAAATACTTTGTTCAATAATATCTGAAATTTGTTTTCATTTTTTATTTTATCTTTTGAAAGTGATTCTTTTTCTATTGTACTAATATTTTTACCGGGATAAAATGTATTTAATTTTGTGTAAATTTCATTCTTTTTATCAGAAAAATCAAGGTATTTATCTTGTGTTAAAAATTTTTCGATTTCAAACAAAGTATCTTTTTTATTTATTATTTCTCTTAAAGATTCATCAGATAATATATCTTCTTCGTTTTCTTTTTTGCTATTAAATAATAATTCTTCAATGATAGAGTTATTTAGACTTTTTTCATCAAAAATAATATTTTTATCATGTTGTTTATCAAAATCATCTTCAGTTGATATAAGTTTTGAAACTTCAGCTTTGTCAGTGATATCATATTGTTCTACTTTAATATTATCGACAATAATAGAAGTTTCAATATTATTTTCTGTTTTATTAATAATATTATTTTGATCAGGTAAGAATGGAACAGACTCTGTATCTTTTTCGGAAATAAGAGATGAATCTATCTTAATTTTTTGTAATTCTTCTTCTTGTTTATCTGTTGTGATTTCTTTAATATTTTTGTGAGATTCTAATTTTAGCGTATTTAATTTGTTTTTCAATAAATGATTATAATTCCATCGCCTTTTCTGGTTTAAAAGATTTTTGAATTCTTCACTTGATAGAAAAGAATCTTTATTTGTTAGAGATTCATTTGTAACAATATCATCAAAAGAGATATTTCGGAAAGCCATTATTGGACTACTTTCAAGCTCATATCCAGAATTGTCATCCAATATATCTATATCATTCTGAAACTCAAATTCGTTGTTTAATATTTCATTTTTGAAAACATCAATTTCTTCTTGAGGAGTTATTACTTCGTTTGGAGCTTTATCGGATATATCTTCAGCAACAATTGTTTTTGATTCTTCAATATCAACAGTATCAGATAAATCATCATTTGTAGATGAGGTAGATTCTATTTCTGTAGTTAAACTTTCTATATTTTCTTCGTGGTTTTTATTGAACTCGTTAACTGGTTTCTCTATTGTTTTATTTTCAGAATCCTGTGAAAGATTTTCTATTCTGGTTTCAACTGGTTCAATATTTTCTGTAATATTGTTTTCTAAGATTAATTCGGTTTTTACCTGATCGTTAAATGTATCTACTTGTTCTTGAATAATATTAATTTCGGATGACGATTCTTCAATAACTTCATTTACTTCGTTATAATCTTCTTTTGGATAATCTTCATCAGAAGAGGGTAAAAATTCGTTTATATTGTCGATTAAAAGTAATTCCTCGGTTGATGAGGTGTCATCAAAATATTCTAAATCTAATTCTTCACTTGGGGGTATAATAGTTTCTTCTTCATATTCTTCAGTATAGTCTTTATCATCTACGGTTAGATTAATTGTTTCTTCAAAATCGGATTTATCTTCTGATAATATTATTTCTTCTTCCTCTTCTTTTTCTTCAATTTCTTCTTGATGGCTAATTTCTTGAAAAGATAAAAAAGATTCGTTTTTAATAAGTTCATCTGCAATGTCATCAAATTCTTTTGAGCCAACAGGTGGTAAAATTTCAGGAGTAACTATAAAAGGAGGAAAAGATTCTTCATTTTTATTATCTTCATTAAACAAAAATGAAGTATCTTTTAATAAATTATTTGAATCTATATCTTTTATATCAGAGGATTTTTTTTTTAAGTCATCTGTACTTTCAGTCGATGAGATATCTTTATTGTTTTCAACATTTGAAATGTTTGTTGAATCGGTTATTAATTCTTCAGGAGAAGTATCATCGGGATATTCATTATCGGCTGTTAATTCATCAAAAGTTGATATAGTACTATCGTTAGAATCATCTGAAGGATAGGCTTCGGCGATGTTATTACTATCGTTAGGATATTGGATTTCATCAGGAACAAGATCCGCTTCCCATTCATTATTAATATTTTCTTCATGTAGTTGTACAGTAGCTTCGGTATTTTGAACTTGCTCTTTATTGTCGATTATATCAGATTCAGTTTGCTGTGATTGCTCTTTAAGAATAGCTGTTTCACTCTCGCTAATATTAGATTCGATATCCTCTTCGCCATTTTCCTCGGTATTTTTGTTTAATGATTCCTCTAACCTTTTGACTTCAAATTTGAATTCTTCTGAATTCATAATCTCTTCGATTTCTTTTAATTTCGGTAGGTCCTTTGTGTCTTTTAATCCAAAATGTTTTAGAAATTCTTGAGTTGTACCGTAAAGTAAAGGTCTACCTACTGTATCGGCTCTACCTACTATTGTTATTAAATTTTTTTCCAGTAAGGTACTTAATACATAATCAGAATTTACTCCTCTGATGTTTTCAATTTCAGGCTTACTTATCGGTTGTTTAAATACAATTATAGCCAGTGTTTCAAGTGCAGATTGAGATAATCTTCTTTTTGATTTTTCTTTAAAAAGAATTCCGAGGCATTTTGCGTATTTCGGTAATGTAGCGAACTGATAACCACCTGCTATTTCTATAATGTGAAAGGATTGATTAGATTCATAATATTTTTTATTAAGAGCATTTATGATTGATACAAGATATTCTGGGGAGAAGTATTTTGCATCTATTTCATTACCTTTACCATTGCTGAAGTACTCAGATAAAATGTCGGATAATGATTTTGCTGGAATTGGCTCGTCTGAAGCAAATAATAAAGCTTCTATATGAGAGCCAATGCTTTTTACAATATCTTCAGGTAATTCAATATTTATATCTTTAGCCATTAATTCTGACTTCCTTCGCTAATAACTTCAGCTTCCAAATCTGTTCTAAACAAGATCATATCGTTGAATTCGCCTGCGGTATAGACTTTTAGTTGATTGTTTTTAATCATCTCTAAAATTGCAATGAAAGTGACAATTATTACAATTTTTTCTCTTAAGTTTTTAGCCAATTCAATAAACTTGTATTGTCTTCTGTTTCCAAAAAATCTATATACGTATTCCATTTGTTCTTCAATTGTTACAGGTATTTTTTTAATAGTGAAAACTGATTCATCAATTACATTTTGCATTACTTTTTTAAATGCCTTTAGTAAATCAAATAGAGTAACTTCTTTGAGTAAATTAGTATCTTCTCTTTTTGCTTCAATAGGATCATGTTTAAAATACTCTCTGTAAAAGATTTTACTTTGTTTTTCCTCCATTTTTTTGAATGATTCAGATACTTCTTTGAATCTTTTGTATTCTAGAAGTCTTCGAATCAATTCTTCTCGTGGGTCTGGTTCATCCTCTTCTTCTTCGGTTTTAGGGAGTAA
>Ga0116146_1001883_pt1 | contig 20132 bp, 18 predicted proteins | sample AD_JPNHG2_MetaG_FD_89748 | JGI IMG/M metagenome (GOLD analysis project Ga0116146, IMG submission 89748) | Active sludge microbial communities of municipal wastewater-treating anaerobic digesters from Japan - AD_JPNHG2_MetaG | ecosystem: Engineered > Bioreactor > Anaerobic > Digestate | place...
ATGACGTCCCGCCGTGACAATCACGCCGTCGGACTTGATCACGAAGGCGCCGTCGATGGCGGAAAGCTCCTTGATGGTTTCCTCCAGCTCCGGGTTCAGAATGTTGCGCTGCTCCTCGGAATATCCCTTGAACGGGTTGATGATCATCTGCCTCGAAAGCTGCATGACCTTCTCATCGTCTCCGAGCACGAAAATCGTTCCGACCTTCCGGCTTTCTCGCCCCTGGGCCGCCAGCTCGCAGGCGATATTCAAAACGGCGTTGAACACCTCGGGACGCACGGCCTCCACGACGTCGCTGATGTCGTCGGACGTCAGAATCTCGAACTCGCGCCCCACGTCGATGAAAAAGATGCTGTCGGCATATCCGAATTTCGGCACGCCGGACAGGCAGACAACCTTGTCGCCCTTTTTGAACAGTCCGGAGACGATGCCCTTGGCGATCGCGATCTTGATCTTTCCGACGCGGGTCAGATTCACGTCGGGAATGTCCAGTTTCTTCGCCGCCGGCAGCAGCTTCTCCGGCAATTCCTCGGACTCTCCCAAAACGAGAACGAACCGGACCGATTTTCTCTCTTCTTCGGAAAGCTCGGACAGCTCTCCGCGGACATCCACGCAGACCAGAACGCAGCCCGCTTTAACGCCTTTCGCCAGTTTGATGGCCGTTTCGATCATCGTCTTGTTTACGGATTTCATATCCATTCCCGGGTCTGTTTTTACGCTAGAATAAGCATTGGATGCCCGCCTGTCAAGACACGGGCGGCCGCCGGAAATATTTGCTTGACCGCAAATTCACTCTTCGGTATCTACCCGGTAAGGTTTTATTGACCGAGGAGGCACGCACGTTGAAATTACCCGTCGTTACCGGCACTCTGGACTTATACATCGCAGAGATCAACCGCTTCCCCCTTTTGACCGCCGAGGAAGAATTCAAGCTGGCCATGCGCCTGAAAAAGGACAACGACATGGAAGCGGCGGAAAAGCTGATCGTTTCCAATTTGCGGTTTGTCGTGAAAATCGCCCATGAATACCGCAACTATGGATTCAAGCTGGCCGATCTCATCCAGGAAGGCAACATCGGGCTGATTCACGCCGTCAAGAAATTCGACCCGGAGAAAGGGTACCGTCTGATCTCCTATGCGGTGTGGTGGATCCGCGCATATATCCAGAACTACCTGATCAAATCCTGGAGCATCGTCAAGATCGGAACCACGCAGGCGCAGCGAAAGCTTTTCTTCAAACTGAGCCAGGCCCGGAAACAGCTGGAAACGATTTCGAAGAAGAATCCCGAATTCAGTGAGATCGCCGATTCACTGGGCGTCAAGGGCTCGGAGGTCGCGGAAATGGACCTGCGGATGGGCGCGCGCGACCTGTCGCTCAACGAACTCATCAACGAAGACGGCGACACGTCCCATCTGGACTTTCTGACTCACGACGGGGATGACCAGGAAGTTTCCCTGATCAAGCATGAAGAGCGAAGCCTGGTCAAACGGCATATCGCCGGTGCCCTGGCCACACTCAACGAACGGGAAAGCTACATCATTCAGCACCGCGTCATGGCGGACGATCCGCTGACCCTGCAGGAAATCGGAGACAAATACAACATCACCCGCGAACGCGCCCGCCAGATTGAAAAACAGGCGCTTAAAAAGGTTCAGTTGGCCCTGCCGTATCTCAAAGAAGACCTGTAAGCCTCTTCATCGGACCCACGGGAAGTACAGCAGAAACCACACGATCTTCACGTATTCTCTGGCCACTTTTTTCCAGTCCGACGCCTTCAGCTCCCAGGGATTCAGCGGCGCCTTTTCGTAGGGCGTCGGCAAAAAGCAATGCCCGTCAGGCGTCCCGAACTCCCTGCCGACCATGATGCGGATGCGCCGCATGTGGTAGGGGGAGCTTACGAAGATCGCCGTCGTCTGCCCGTATTGCCGCATGATTTTTTTCGCCTCGATCACCTCCAGGTGCGTATCCTCGTAAAACGGCGGCTGCGGGGTTCCTGCGTCTTTTTTGAGGCCGCCCGGATCTTTCGGGACAAAAACGGCTCTTAGTTTTCCCCCATCCGCCTTGAAGAGCTTCGGGTAGGCGGGAATCACAAGATAGTCCGCCATCCCCCGATTCATCAAATCCCTGGCATGGCGATCCCGGTCGTTGAAAACCGGCCCCAGCAGAACCACGACGGCATCCGCCCGGGCACAGGGGGAAGAGTACACCAGAAACCGGGGCGCGTAAAACACCGCCGCCGCGAGGACAACCGCCGCCAGCATCAGTATCCCGGTGCGCTTTTTAAAGGACCTCGAGACCATAAGCCGTTTCCATTCCCGTTTTCCCGGTCATAATTTGCTTTTCAGCTCGCTGAGCTTGTTGAGCGCCTCCAGCGGTGTCATCGAAGAAACATCCAGCCCGCGAAGTTCTTCCAGAACGACGTCCTCGCTTGGGGCAAACAGATTCAACTGCGGATGGGTCGGCTTTCGGACATTCCGTCCGCGGGCAATCCGCGGCATGCCGATTTCGTCGAATTCCCCCTTCTCCAGATTCTGAAGGATTTCCTTTGCCCGGCCGATGACGTCCGCCGGGACGCAGGCGATTCTCGCCACTTCGATGCCGTAGCTGCGGCTCGCTGCGCCCTTCATGATCCTGCGCAGGAAGATGATCTTCTCCCCCCATTCCCTGACGGCGATGTTGTAGTTTTTCGCACCCTCTTTGGACGCGGCGAGATCGGTCAACTGGTGGTAGTGCGTGGCAAAGAGCGTGCGCACACCCTGCCCGGCGAGATCGTGAAGGTATTCGGCCACGGCCCAGGCGATGCTGAGTCCGTCGAACGTGGACGTGCCCCGGCCCACTTCGTCCAGGATGACCAGGCTGCGAGGCGTCGCCTCCGTCAGAATCTGAGCCGTTTCCATCATCTCCACCATAAACGTGCTCTGTCCTTTGGCCAGGTTGTCCGACGCCCCGATGCGCGTGAAAATTTTATCGACCAAGCCGATGCGGGCGCGGGAGGCGGGAACGAAACTGCCCATCTGCGCCAGGAGCACGATCAGGGCCACCTGGCGGATATACGTGGATTTTCCGGCCATGTTGGGTCCGGTAATGACCAGCAGACGGTTTTCGCTGAGATCGAGCAGCGTATCATTGGGAACGAAGCCTTCCTTTTTGAGGGCCGCTTCGACCACCGGGTGGCGGCCGTCCCGAATGTCAATCCCGTAGTCTTCGCTGATTTCCGGGCAGACATAGGCATGCTTCTCGGCCGTTTCCGCCAGAGCGCAGATTGCATCGAGCTGGGCCACGCAAAAGGCGTTGTACTGTATGGAGGGGATGTCCGGCAGCAGGCTTTCGCGAAGCGCGACGAACAGTTCGTTTTCACGCTCACGGATTTTTTCCTCCGCATGGAGCACCGTCTGTTCAAACTCTTTCAATTCCTGGTTGATGTAGCGCTCCGCGTTGACCAGCGTCTGTTTTCGTACATAGGAGTCCGGCACCAGCGCGGCGTTGGCCTTGGTCACTTCAATATAGTAGCCGAAGACATTGTTGAAGCCGACTTTGAGGGAATGAATGCCCGTGACCCGGCGCTCCCGCGCCTCCAGCTCGGCGATCCATTGCTTGCCGTCGGTGCTGATGGAACGCAGGCGATCCAGTTCTTCGTCGAAGCCCGCGGCGATAAATCCCCCGTCCTGGACTCGGGAAGGCGGATCGCTCACGATCGCGCGGGAAAGGAGCTGAACCGTCGCGGACATGTCCGACATTTGCTTGCGCAGGTCTCTCAGGACGGGCGCGGTAAACTCTTCCAGCCGGGATCGCAGATCCGGCAGCAGGGCCAGGGACGCTTTCAGGGCGACGAGATCGCGCGGCGTCGCCGCCATCATCGCGATCCGTCCGGCCAGTCTTTCCAGATCATAGACGCCGGATAGAATTTTGCGGAGGTCGGAACGAGCCGCATGGTTTTCTTTGATTTCCGCCACGGCCGCCAGCCGTTCACGGATCTTTTCCGGCTGGACGAGCGGCTGGGCCAGCCACCAGCGCAGTCGCCTGGCGCCCATCGGCGTCAGCGTTTCGTTGATGAGGGCAAAGAGGGATCCGGCGCTTCTCCCGTCCTGAAGCGTCGCGAAAATTTCCAGGTTTCGGCGGGCCGCCTCGTTGAGGATCAGATAATTCCGGGGGGCATATTCGCGGACCGCGGAAATATGGCCTGCGCGAATCTTCTGCGTGGCGTTCACATAGCGCAGAATTTCCGCCGCGGCGTTTTTGGCCGCGTGAAAATTGCGGATGCCGGATGTTTCCAGCACCGATGCCGCGAGCTCCTTCTCCAGAATCTCCTGTGCCTGTCCGGGCTCCAAGTCGGCCGCGTCAAGCGGGTTGACGCAAAGGGAGGGCATCTGGGCCTCCAGCATTCTGATCAGCACCGGATCGGGAAAACTCTTGGCGACCAGCAATTCCCGAAAGGCCAGGCCGCCCGCGGCGGCCAGAAGCGCGTCGCGCCCCGGAAACTCGCCGATGTAAAATTCACCGGTGGACAAATCCAGAAACGCCAGGCCCAGCCCATCCGGGCCGGCGGCCAGGCAGGCCAGATAGTTGTTTTCGCCGGCTTTCAGGTTTTCCTCGTCCAGCACCAGCCCAGGCGTAATGACGCGGACAACCTCGCGCCGGACGATGCCTTTGGCGCTTTTCGGATCCTCCACCTGTTCGCAGACGGCCACCTTGTAGCCTTTTTCCACGAGCCGGGTGATGTAAGTCGAAGCGGCGTGATAGGGGACTCCGCACAGCGGCACGGCGTCTTTGCTTGATTTATTGCGGGAGGTGAGCGTGATTTCCAGAAGCGGAGCGGCCGTAAGCGCGTCTTCGAAAAACATCTCGTAGAAGTCGCCCATGCGGTAAAACAAAATGCAGTCCGGATATCTTTCCTTGATCTCGACGTACTGCTTCATCGCAGGGGTCAGATTGAACGTCGCGTTCAGCGCCATTTCCCGTCATCCCCCCGCTCCAGGTCGATCACATCGGGTTTCCGGCGCAAGACGGCGTTCGGCGGATCAATGAAACGGTCGGCCAGCCAGCTGGCGATGCTGATGATGAGGGCGCCGAGAAACGCCCAGAAAAAACCGTCAATGTCCAGCCCCGGCACGAAATATGCCACCACAAGCAGCATGAGGGCATTGAGTACAAAAGCAAAAATCCCCAGCGTCAAAATGGTCAGCGGCAGGGTCAGCAAAAGCAGAACGGGGCGAAGAAAAATATTCAAAACGCCCAGAATCGCGGCGGCCAGAAAAGCCGTCGGCAAAGAAGCCACACGAATGCCGGGCAGCAGGCTGGACGCAAGGAGAATGGCCGCGGTAATGATCAGCCACCGCGTGAGAAGAACCGTCATGAAGGATCCCCGGCCCGTTGCCATTTTCCTCCTCAATAGGGCGTGTCGTCCGCCACGGTCTTCTTCGATTTCAGAAAGACCCAGGTGATGCTGAATCCGCTCATCCACGATGTTTTCGTCTTGACCAGCGGGCTGTCTTCAAAAACGGCGCCCTGCAGAAAATCGGCGCTGACAAAGGCTTGGAAATGAAAGGACCGGTAATTCTTCCCCAGGCCGACGGTCAGGGTTGAGCCGCTGTATCCCGCGCCCGCACGGTAGACCGGGCGCCAGGCCGTGGCGTAAGCGGGCGCCACGTCGTAAAAATATTGATGATATCCGCGGTCACCGAACATCGGTCCTGCCGAAATTCCCAGGTAGATGCCCGTTTGGGGAATCACGTTTGCTTTCTCAACGTTCAACCGGGGGGAAAAGACCCATCCCTCATAGCGCACGGAACGAAAGTCGGTTGAAAAAACCGCCCGGACCGGAAAGGCCAGGCTCAGACGATACCAGTCCTCGTGGGACTCCAGCAGTTTCACGCGCAGCGCCGGGCCGAATTCAAAGGTAGGATCCAGATCCTCCATGCCCCGGCGCGCCTCGTTGTCGTCGCTCTTCACGGGTACGGCGCCGTAGCCGCTCGCGTCGAGGGTTACGCGGTCGGTTTTGAAAAGCCGCGCGGTAAGCCTTTTGTCCTCGAGGCGGAAAATGCCGCCGCGGTAAACCGCATAGGGAAAAGGCAGCAGGTAGGGCCTCGTCTTGTCGGATCCCCGGTAATCCGGCATCATCAGAAATCCGCCACCTACGCCTACTTCCCACTGCGGTTTCTCCGCGCCGAAAGCCAAAAGCGGCAAGAGCAGCAAAAGAACCGCCAGCAGCACCGGGACGATTCGACCATGCGCCATCACGATGACAACCTTACCGGTCAAAAGTCGTAAACTGGTCTTTTTTCGCCGCGCAAACCGGACATTCCTCCGGCAGGATGCCGTCCGCCACGTAGCCGCAGACCTTGCAGACGTGGTAAACGGTTTCGCGCTCTTCCATGAAGTGGTTCATGGCCTGTTTGTAGAGCTTGGCGTGCGTTTCCTCCACGTCGCGGCTCTGGCTGAAGTGCAGCAGGGCCTGCTTGTCGCCCGCCTGCTCCGCCATCTTCACAAAGCGGTCGTAGGCGATTTCCGCCACCGTTTTTTCCGACTCGAAGCTTTCCGCAAGATTTTCTTCCGTGGTTTTAATTTCCTTGAGCACGCGAAGCGCCCGCTTGCCGTGAATTTCTTCCGAAAAAGCGATCACGCGAAAAAGGCGCGCGATTTGCGGATAACCCTCCTGATCCGCCTTTTCCGCGAACATCCGGAGCCGAAGGGCGGCTTTCGCCTCTCCGACATATGCCTCGCGAAGGGCTTCACGAATCTTTTCATCCATGGCTTACACCTTTCCTGAAAAATGCCTATTCAGGCGTGAATTCGCTTTTATCGGCGCCGCAAACGGGACAGGTCCAGTCCGCGGGAAGCTTTTCGAACGTCGTGCCGGGGGAAATCCCACCTTCTTCGTCTCCCTGGTCCGGATCATAAACATAACCGCATACTCCGCAAACATACTTCTTCATTTCTCGCCTCCTTGTGGTCTTCTTTCATTACAGGGAAATTCTTCGGGCCAGTTCCGACGCCACTCTCTTCCCCAGTTCATGACATTTCCCGAGCGTATCCGGACCCGGCACATGCTTTGTGGAAACCGTTTCGGCCACCACGTCGACCTTCATTTCGCGAAGGGCGTCTTCCAGATCCTTCACCGCCTCGCCGCTCCAGCCGAATGAGCCGAACACCGCGCCGATCAGATTGGCCGGCTTGAGCCCCTGGATATAGGTCATCCCGTCGGCCATCTGCGGCAGCATGTGGTTGTTGAGCGTGGAAGAGCCGACGATCAGCGCCCCCGCGTCCAGCAGTTCAAAGATCACCTCGCTGCGGTGCACTTCGTTGAGGGAAAGAATTTTAACCCGAACGCCCGCCTGCGCCAGGGATTCGGCAATGGCTTTGGCCATCCTTTCGGTGGAATGCCACATGGTTGCGTAGAGCACCACCGCCTTGTTGGCCGGCTTTTGCGCGGCCCATTTCCGGTACCGCTCGAGGATGAAGCCCAGGTCTTTGCGCCATACCGGCCCGTGGTCCGGTGCGATGATTTTGATACCCCATCCCTTCGCCGCCACCCTTTCCAGCGTTTTGAGCACCACCGGCGAATAGGGCAGAACGATGTTGGCGTAATACGTGGCGGCTTCGTATTCGAGCATGTCGACCGGCAGTTCGTCGGCGAATCGCTCGAACGTCGCGAGGTGCATGCCGAAGGCGTCCTGCGAAAACAGGAGGCCGTCCGCGGCCAGATACGTAAACATGGAATCCGGCCAGTGTATCATTCTGGTTTCCATGAAGGTGAGATCCATGTTGCCCAGGGAAAGCGTTTCCCCTTCCCGGACCGTCTGAATATCATAATCATGATGAAGAATATCCCCCAGGTTTTTCACCCCCACGGAGGAGGCAAACACTTTGGAGGGTTTGACCCGCTCGACCATCTGCGAAAGACATCCGGAATGGTCCTGCTCGGAGTGATTGGACACAATGTAGTCGATTCTGGACGGATCCACCACGGATGCAATCCGCGCCAGCATTTCCTCCAGGAAGGGTTTTTTGACCGTATCGATGAGCGTGATTTTGTCCGCCAGAATCAGGTAGGCATTGTACGTGCTTCCGTGGGGCGTCGTATAGCCGTGAAAATCGCGAATCGACCAGTCGATGGCCCCCACCCAGTAAACATGGTCGCTTACTTTTATCGCGGAATAGATGTCGGTCATGAAGTTTCACCTCGGAATATTTGTGAGTGAGTAATATAAGGTTTACCGCCGGATCGTCAACCCTTATTTGCTCATGGAGAAACCGGCATCAAAAGCCTTCAGATTTATAGCACATTTTTCAGGCGAGCCGGTTTTACGAATCTCTTTCGCGAACATCCGCCGGTCGATGGGCAAAAGCCCCGTTCCGGCCAGTGCGCCCAGCATGACGACATTGCTCAGTACCGGGTTGCCCAGGTCAAGGCCCACGGCTGTGGCGTCAAAGAGCCAGTACCGGGCGGTCAATCGCGCGAAAGCGATGCGGATCGTTTCCTCGGATGGGTAGTCGCGCTCACCCGTAATCACCCCGATGGGATCGATCGAACGGGAATTGGACAGGAGCGAGACTTCGGGATTGCCGTACACCGTCAAAACGCGAAGGGCTTCCAGCGGCTCCAGCGCCACAATCACATCGGCGCCGCCCCTGGGAATCTGCGGACTCCTTACGGCATCGGGGGAAATGCGCAGATGACTCATCACCGACCCGCCGCGCTGCGACATGCCGAAGGTTTCGCCGATGGTCACGACATAGCCTGCGTCTACGAGCATTCCCGCGAGCGCGCGGGATGCCATGACGTTGCCCTGTCCGCCGACGCCGGTCAGAACCAGATTTTTGGTGACGCTTAATCTTTTGGTTTTCATATACAATTCCTGAAAGAAACGACGCGGTGTCTTTTCCAGCACCATTCATCATCCGTTCATCCGCCGGAAGCGGCGGCGGATGCCGCCTGCGACTTCAGGATGGCTTTGCGCGGACAAATGGAGGCGCAGACGCCGCAGCCGGCGCAGACCACTTCATCAACGGCCGCCTTTTTCTTTTTCCGGTCCCAGACGAGGGCCGGACAGCGGAAAATCCTCGTGCACAGGCGGTTGCAGCCGCAGGCATCCCCCAGACACAGACTTTCGTCCACTTTCATCTCGAACGTTTTTTTGCCTTTTTTCTCGGGACTGAGCGCGCAGGCCTGGCGCAGAATGAGCACCTTGAGCGAATCTTTTTCAGCCAGAAAATCCGTCAGTACCGACCCGGTTGCCGACAGGTCAAACGGATCGCAGACCGCCACTTTCGCGCCGATGGCCCGGCAGACGGCGGCTATATCGACGGCCGGAACGCTTTCTCTCAAGGCGTTCACTTCATTGCCCGGATGCGGCTGAAAACCCGTCATAGCCGTTCCCTGATTGTCCAGAACAATGAACGTGATGTCCGCGCGGTTGTGCCGGGCGTTGATGAGCGCCGGAATCACCGCGTGATAAAAGGTGGAATCGCCGCAGACCGTCAGAACGGGCTTTTTAAAACCGAAAGGCGCCAGCCTGGCAAAGCCGCTTGCCAGCCCCGTTCCGGACCCCATGGAATGAAGCGTCGGCATGGTCCCAAACCCGTTGGCCGGCGTGAGAGCCGCCATCGAATAGCATCCGATGTCGCCGCAGACGAACCCCCCGCGGCCGTCCAGCGCAATGGCGTTGTGGATGCTCCAGAAGGATGCGCGATGCGGACACCCGGCGCAAAACGTCTGTTCCCGCGGCGGAAGCATCGCCGCTGTTTTCCGGGCCTCTTCCTGATAGGACGACGAAAGCCCGCAGCGCCTGATGTTGAAAATCTTCACCAGGGCATCCGCCACGATGTCCGGGTTGAGTTCCCCGGCAAAAGGGAGCGTCCCGTCATATTTGCCGAAGAACGTTTTGTCTTCCGAAAGCTTCGGGTTGCCCGCGGCCAATACCTTGACGTTTTCTTCCAGAAACGCCATCACCTCTTCCACGATCAGAATTCTTCGGGCTTTCCGCAGGTATTGGGACACCAGACGCGGCGGCAGGGGCCAGGTGGTCCCGAGCTTCAAAATGCCCACCTTCTTTTGCAGGCCCAGCATGTGAACCGCCTCCGCCGCGTAGAGCCAACAGGCGCTGGCCGTAATGAGAAGCAGATCGGGACGGGCGGGACCCGTATAGCGGTTGAACGGACTTTTTTCAAACAGGGCGCAAACGGCCTTCAGCTTTTGCCGGCGGAGCAGATGCTTGGCGACCACCGGCGTGCTGATCATCGGACCGGTTTGCGAATCCATGATCGGCCCTCCGTATTCAAACGCCGCTTTTCGGGCTTTTGCGGGCAATGTTCCGCAAACCACGTTTCCGCTGGCGTGCGACATTCGCGTGACGGAGCGCAGCATTACGACGTTGCCGATCGCTTCGGAAAGCTCAAAAGCCCATTTCGTCATGTCCTTGGCTTCCTGAAAATCCGCCGGCTCCAGAAGCGGCATCTCCAGCATGCCGGCAAAGTAGCGCGACTCCCCCTCATTGACGCTGGAAAGCGCCCCCGGATCTTCGCAGGAAACCAGCACGAGGCCGCCGCGGGTTCCCGAGGCCGTCAGGTGCAAAAGAAAATCGGACGCTACATTCACGCCGTTCTGCTTCATGACCGCCATCGAGCGCAGCCCCGCGAAGGATGCGGCCGCCGCCACTTCCAGCGCAACCTTTTCGTTGACCGACCACTCCACGTAAAGACTCCGTTTGGAGGCCGCCGGCGCGAGCGATTCGATGACCTCGGAGGAAGGCGTCCCGGGGTAAGCGGTCGCCACAGATACGCCCGCCTCCAATGCGCCGCGGGCGATGGCTTCATTTCCCAGAAACAAAACTTTGGATCCGGCCGGTGCAAGCAATCGGGTCATCGGTCGCCCTTCTTTTTCAACAAAGGTTTTGCCTTGTCTTGAAGCACTTCATTCAAGTATTTTCTTACCGCCGGATCGTCAGGATTCAAATACAGCAACTTCTCCGGCGACCGGCTTTTTTCGATGATTCGGGCAAGCGCTTTTTTCTTTTTTTCCGCGGCGGCGCTCATCAATTCCGCAAGCGCCCTCCGCGGCGCCTCACGACATTCCAGAATACCTTGATCCCGGGCCAGCGAAACGAGATTCTTCCCCTTCTCGCTGCGGACAATCACCTGGTTCCAGCCGCTCATTTCCACGGGATTCCCTCCGAATCGGGCGGCGCCGACGGAGAGATCGGCAAATTCTGCGGTCGAATCGATGCAGTAGCGGCAGGCCTCCCGCACGCATTCATCCACTTCGTCCATCGGCACATTGACTGCGCCGCCGGCCGTTCTGAGCTCGAGAATATTTTTTCCCGCGGGAATGTCCATCCCGATAAGATTCTGAGCGGGAAGATGATATTGATTCAGAAGATTCTGAAAACGATCGAGTGCAAGCGTCCAGCCGCAAAACAACCCGATCACCAGCGAAAGCGTTCCGCCCTTTTGATATCCGTCGATTTTCGCCGTCCTGATTTTGGCCAGCGCGAGCGCCTGACAGGGCGTGGCCACGACACCGACCCTGCCCGCGCCGTTTTCCGGCATGCGGTGAAACGCAGCGACGGTCGGCGCGGCCCAAAAACGGCTTCCGGCATAGTCCGCCGGCTCTTCCCCACGGTCGATCAGACGGCCTTCAGGTTCCCGTCCGTCCAGAAGACCGGAAACGATCGCCGCGTCGATCCATCCTTCGGACATCGCCAGTCTCAAAAGCGCCGTCACGGTTCCGCCGTGCTGCGCGCGGGCCCGCAGTCCCGCGTCCTTCGCGCGCGTGAACCAGAATTCCTTCACCGGCCCGATTTCGTCGGTCGCATCCGCGGCGTCAAAAAGTCCATCCCGAAGAAGCCGCCCGTCGGCGGGCGTCCGGGGGCAAAAGGCGCGGCATTTGCCGTCGGAAAGGTCACAGTCGAACAGTTGAACGGTTCTGTCCCTGTAAACGACCTGATAAGGACAGAGCCCCACGCACGCACCGCAGCCGGTGCACAGACTTTGTTCCAGAACTTCTTTTTTCAGCCTGGACTGGCTGCTTTTTTTTCGTTTCATCGCCTATCCAACTTTGGCCGTCCCGCTTCCCGTCTCACACCGAAGGATCCGGCAGAGTCCTTAAGAAACGAACGCTGTGCCGCATCAGTAAATCCCCCGGGCCGCGCTTCCGTCCACCAGCAAATTCACGCCGTTGATGTAGGCGGCCTGCTCCGACGCAAGAAACGCCACGGCGCTTCCGATTTCTTCCGGCCGTCCCAGCCTGGCCGCGGGAATGGAGGCGGCCGTTTCGGCAAAATACTGCTCGACGGAAATCCGCCGGGCTTCGGCGCGCACACGGGCCAGCTCCTCCTGTCTTTGGGTTCGGATATGACCGGGGCATACGGTGTTTACCGTAATCTGATGTTTCGCGTACCGGTTGGCCAGCACCTTGGTGAGGCCGCCGATGCCCGGGCGTATCGCGGAAGAAAGCAGCAGTTCATTGATGGGCTGCTTGGCGACGATCGAGTTGATCGTGATGATCCGGCCCCATTGCTGGCGTACCATCATGGGAAGAACGGCGCGGGTCAGGCGCACCATGCTCATCAGCGTCAGTTCATGCGCCTTTTGCCAGTCTTTGTCGGTCAGCGTGAGCATCTCTCCCGCCGGAGGCCCTCCGGCGTTGTTGACCAGAACATGAACGGTGCCGAAGCGCTTTTTGACTTGGGACACCAGATTCTGAACGTCTTTCGGTTTTGTGACATCCGCCCGAACGGCAACGACGACCGATCCGCTTTCCTCCTCGATTTCCCGTGCCGCTTGAGTAATTTCCTTTTTGCGCCTCGAGCAGATCACAACCGTCGCCCCTTCCAGCGCCAGTTGCCGCGCCGCCGCTCTGCCCAGCCCCCGGCTTGCCGCAGCGACGACGGCTATTTTATTTTTCAATCCAAAATTCATGATCCCTCCGGTCTTTCCGATGCCGACCTTACCGCAAAAGGGGATTACACGATGACGCGGGAGACGGTCTCGCTCAATCCTCTGGCGGCGGTGTTCAACTGCTCCGTAACGGCTTTAAACTGGGACAGGGAGCCGGTCAACTGCGCCGCGCCGGCTTTCAGCTCGGCCATCGCTTCGCTGATCTGGCGGGATCCGAGAGACTGGAAACGCATGCCTTCATTGACCTTTTCGAATTCCGGGCCCAGATTGGCCACCCGGGCAATCACCTGTGAAAGCTGCATCGTGGCATCTTCGGCCGAACGGACTCCTCTGGCCACCTCTTCGCGAAAATGGTCCATCTCCCGGACGCCGTCGGCCACCGACGCCTGCATTTCGCTGATGATGTCGGAAATATCCAGCGTCGATATGGCGGTTTCATTGGCCAGCCGCCCGATTTCCCGCGCGACCACGGAAAAGCCCCTTCCGTATTCTCCCGCTTTTTCCGCTTCGATGGCGGCGTTGAGGGACAGGAGATTCGTCTGATCGGAAATTTTGGTAATCGTCGCAATGATGCTGTCGATGCTTGCCGCCTTATGACGCATCAAATCGAGTTTTTCCGAAATGCTTTCGGTTCCCGCGGAAAGGCTTTGCATGGCGCCCTGAAGTCCGGAAAGGCTTGCCTGGCCGGCATTGGCAAGCCTGGACGCCTCGCCTGCGGAATTTTTCACACCCTCCATGGTGCCGGCCAGCTCCTGAGACGTCGCCGAGATCTGCCGGGAGGAAACCCCCACCTGCGCCACGTTTCCTTCCAGACTCTTCATCGCCTCTTCCTGACGGCCCGAGGCCGAAACGATGGAGGCCGTGGTTGCGTTAAGGGTATCGACCGCCTCCCGAATCCGGATCGTCTGTTCCCGAATGCTCCGGGTCATGTTGTTGATGGAGCGGCTGAGCAGCCCCACTTCGTTGCGGCGGGTGCCGGGATCAATCTGAACGCGCAGATCGCCTTTGGCGACGCTGTCCGCCGCACCGGTCAGCTTTTCCATCGGTTTGCCGACCAGATTCCGCGTCAGGAAATAGACGAGCAGCGCGACGGCGACGGCCACCAGGAGCATGCTGATCAGCAGCTTCTGCAGAAAGGCGAAAATGTCGGAGAGAATCTCGTCGTATTGCCGGCAAAAAATGATATACCAGGCGTCCTCCATGTGGAACTGCGCCGTGGTCAGTTTTTCCACATAATACGCCTTGTAAATCCCCGCGAATTTGGACAAAAAGTAGGACTCGCCCGCGGCGATTTTGTCCATCACCGGCCGAACGAGCTCCGGACCCTTCGGGTTGAGGATCAACGATTTTTGCGGATGGGAAATGATCATGCCGTCGTGATCGATCATCAAGAGATAGCCGGTTGTGCCGATGACGGATTTTTCAACAAAAAATTCCGTGAAATAATCCATTCTCGGGGCGACAATGGTCGCGCCCACAATCTCTCCGTTGTGTTCGATGGGAGCGGCTACGACAAAAATGGGGTTTCCCCTGAGGATGCTCGGATACACTTCACTGATGAAGTAAGGTTTCCCCCCGAAGACATTCTTGATGTAACTGAACTGGGGTCCGCACTTCCCGATCGTTTTACCGCCCACCGTATCGATAAAGAAATTTCCGTTTCCGATGATTTTCTTTTCGCCCTGGACATCGAGCGTGATCGTCTGGTCCGGGGCAAGTTTTACGGCCAGGGGAATATTTTCATAATAGGGGTATCGTGCTTGCATCTCGGACAGGAATTTCTGCGCGTCCGTCCTTTTTTGCGGATCCGCCGGGGAAAGCGTGACGGCAATAATTCTCGGATCGCGGGCAATGGTCTGCGCCGTGCGGATCTGCTCCTCCAGCCATCGCATAAGCGCCTGATTGGTTTTTTTCGTAACAACCTCGGCAAGGTCGCGGTTGGTTCTCAGGGCTTCCGGCTTACCCAGATAATACGCGACAAACCCGAAGGCAAGAAAAAGCAGCAAGATGGCGGGAATCAGCAGCAGAAGATACTGCGTGGATATTTTCCGCGAATTGTACTTTCTGATCAATGTGTCCAGCATCGGCGCCCTGCTTGATCCGTGTTTTTATGCTTCGGTTCTATATGGATGAATTGGATACCCTATTGGCGATAATTTATCAACAACTTCCGCTCACAAAACCGGCTTCTTTACCGATGCGTTTTTTCTCGCCGCACCGGATGATTTCACTTGAAAGGATGGAGCAGGCCATGTAAATATACGAACCGGCTGAAGGATTCGGTGTCATCCCGAGCCTGTCGAGAAACGACAAACGCACCATGAAAAACAAGATGGCCGCTCTGAGCCTGTCGAAGGGCGGCGGGAACGTGAAAATGGTCGGTTTAGCACAGCAGTACCGGGAAAAATTGACGACGTTTGACCTCGCGGCGAAAGCCGTTCAGGACGGGGACACGCTGATCCACGGCGTCACCATTGCCGAGCCCCCGGGCATGCTGGCGGCCATCGCCGACCGGGCCCGCCGCGGAGACCTGCACCACCTCAAAGTCTACACGTTTAATGCCCAGAAGCATTTTGCGGAAACGCTGGGAAGTCCGGATATCGCCGACGTGGTCGACTCCTACAGCTGGTTCGTTAGCGAAAGCTCCCGCAACATGGTGCAGGTCGGATTGACGCAGTTCGTCCCCGCCTATCTCCATCAGGTCCCGAAAATCGTAATGGAAACCATGGATGTTGATGTTGCCGTGGCCACGGTTGCTCCGATGAACGAAGACGGTTACTTCAGCTTCGGCCCCTGCAACGGCTACATGTCCGTGATGGCAACGCTGTGCAAAACCTTGATCGTCGAAGTGAACGAAAACATGCCTTTTGTTTACGGCGATGCCCTGATTCACATCTCGGACATTGAAATGATCGTTGAAAATACCGTCCCCTTGCTGGAATTGCTGCCCCTGCAACCGAATCCGCTGGATCCGGCCATCGGCAAGATTGTCGCCGAATACATCCCGGACCGGGCGGTGATTCAACTGGGCATCGGCACCCTTCCCAACGCCATCGCACCCTACCTGGAAGGACACAGGGATCTGGGCATCCACACGGAGCTCCTTTGCCCCGGCATGGTGGATCTGATTCAAAAAGGCGTGATTACCGGAGCGCATAAGAATGTCCACACGGGCAAACACATCTTTTCGCTGGCCTACGGGGGCAAAGAAACGTTTGAATATATGAACGGGGACAAAAGTTTTGAAAATTACCCCAGCTCCTACGTCATGAACCCGGGCGTCATTGCCCAAAATCACCGCATGACGTCCGTCAACGCCATCCTTCAGATCGATCTGCTGGGGCAATGCAACGCGGAATTTCTGGAAGGCCGCCAATACAGCGGCACAGGAGGGCAGCTGGATTTTGTCCGGGGGGCCTACGATTCGCCCGACGGAAAAGCCATCCTGGTTTTGTATTCCACGGCAAAAAACGAGGAAGTGTCCCGCATCGTGGGGCAGTTTCCCACGGGAACGATGGTCACGACGCCCCGAAACGACGCACACTACATCGCGACGGAATACGGTATCGTCAACCTGAAAGGCAAATCCACCAGGGCAAGGGCGCTGGCGCTGATCAGCATCGCCCATCCCAAATTCCGGGAGGGGCTCATGCGGGAGGCCGAAAATATGTCGCTCATGTGAAGATGAGTTCCGGCCGGTCAACGGGAAAAATCCCGGCGGACCGCAATCCCATAACCTTTGAGGACCCTGTAATGACCCAGGAAGAACTGCGGAAAGAAGCGGCAAGGATGCGCGATTCACGCAAGCGCCTTCAGAAACCCGAAGCCAACAACCAAGAAGCGGCGGAAAGGTACCGAAGGTGCGAGCAGGAATACCGAGAGATGGTCGAACTGGCCAACAGCATCATCCTTCGCATGGACCCTTCCGGAAGAATTACCTTTGCCAATGACTTCGCACTCCGCTTTTTCGGTTTTTCAAAAGAGGAGATCCTCGGGAAAAATCTGATCGGCACCATCGTTCCGGAAATGGAATCCTCCGGATGCGATCTCGCGGCCTTCATGGAACAGGTCTGCCGAAAGCCCGGAGAACACACCGTCAACGAAAACGAAAACATCAAAAAAGACGGAAGCAGAGTCTGGATCCTGTGGACCAACAGGCCTGCTGTGGACGAACAGGGACGAATCTCCGAAATTATCTGCATCGGCAATGATGTGACGCAAAAAAAGGAAGCGGAAAAAATTCTGCGCAACGCCCGCGATGAACTGGAGCAGGAGGTGCGGGAAAGGACAAAAGAGCTCCGGAAGCTCAATGAAGATCTGCTGTTTGAAATGGCCGAGCGCAAAATTTCCGAAGAGGCCTTAAAGGAAAGCGAAGCCAGGTACCGCAGCATCGTCGAGAACGCCTTCGAGGGCATCTTTCAGACCACCCTGGAGGGCAAGTGCACGATGGTCAACTCCGCCATGGTGGCTTTGCTGGGCTATTCCTCCGCCGAAGAATACATCGAGGCAACATCCCGTCCGGAAAATCTGTATGTCGATGCGTCCTGCCGTCAAGAATTGATCAGACTTCTTCTAACCGACGGCTATGTGAAGGGATTCGAAACGGAATTATACCGGAAGGATGGAAGCAAACTATCGGTTTCCATGAACGTCCGGGGCGTTTTCGATGAGCGGGGCAATTTCATCCATTACCAGGGAACCGTCATCGACATCAGCGCGGAAATCACCCTGCGGCGGGTTCTGGACGAAACCACCGGCGCGCTCTCCATGGCCGTGGAAGTCCGGGATCCCTATACCGCCGGACACCAGGAACGAGTGACCCGCCTGGCCGAAGCGATCGCCGCCGAAATGCATTTCAGCGATGAACACATCAGCGCCGTGCATACGGCGGGTATGCTTCACGATATCGGGAAAATTTACGTGCCCGCGGAGTTCCTCAGCCGGCCGGGCAAGATCACCGACAACGAATACAACATCCTGAAGCAGCATGCCCGGGAAGGTTACGAAATCCTGAAAAACATCGAGTACAAGTACCCGATTGCCGAAATCGTTTATCAGCACCATGAAAGGATGAACGGATCGGGGTACCCCCGAAGCCTTTCCGGAGATCGAATCCTGATCGAGGCCAGGATCATCTCGGTGGCCGATGTCGTCGAGGCCATGGCTTCCCCCCGGCCCTACCGGCCGGCGCTCGGGATCGAAAAAGCGCTGGACGAAATTCGGAAAAACCGAGGCATCCTATACGATGCATCCGTTGTCGACACTTGTCTGGCGCTGTTTCTGGACAAAGGATTTCATTTCGGAATGTGAAGGCATCGGCCGCCGGGGCCGGAAAGAAACCTCCGGAAAAAAGGCAAGTCTTTCGGCTACAGCGAAACCATTTTGAGGGACCGGCCATAAATGGCCTGGCCGAGCTTGACCGCCAAATCTTTGACCATCGCGATTTCCTTCGAGGAAAATTTCAGCTTCGCATCGGGTTTTTCGGCGGTCACGGAAAAGCCGGCGGCCGCGTTGCAGCCATGCATCCTTCTGGAGGCGGGAAAACGTCGCTCGGGTTTGTTTTCGTACTCCGCCGAGGTCGTATCCACCAGCCCGTCGATTGACGAATTTTTGATCGCATATCCCTTTTTTTTCAGGATTGCAGATAGTTGATCCAGCATGCGGGAGACGTTGTCGTAGGGCCGGATTTTTTCAAACATGAACCAGAGGGTAACCCTTGGATGCGTCGTCATGGGAGCAACATCCGGATCGGAAAGGATTTCGCTGAAGGTTCCACCGTTCGCCGTTCGGCTGTCAAAATTCCCGAAAAAGCGCAATCCGAATGCATCCACTCTATCGCCGCCGTGCCCGAATTTAAATTTTAATACTTGCATGTCCTTTCTTTCCCCGCTAAATCTCGCGGCATCCTTCTTTTTGCCCAGCCGATGCCCGCTCTTATCACAGGTCGAAGCCGATCACATCAGTTTTTTCGCGCCGGTTAAGGGAGTTTTTGTTTTCGCTCAAGGTCGGCCAAATGACCGGCCAGGACATGAAGAAAATAGATCAGGCGCGCGAAAAGATTGGAAATGTCGAAGCAATAATCCTGTACCTGGCGCGAGGCCGCATCCTTGCGTTCAAAATGCCGCGCACGAAGGGATTCCATCATCGGGCCGCGATCCAGGGTGAGCCGGTTCAACATGTCGGCATCCTCCATCTTCCCGGACGAAACCGCTTCTGCGGCCGTCACCAGAAGAAATTCGAGGCTCTCAAAAAAGGAGTTGATGAGGTCCATCGAAACAGAGGCAGGCCTCGCGCAAAACAGGTCCCCGAACTGGCGCACGCCTTCTTCCAGCAAACTCATGACGTCGGACAGTTCCGCCAGTCCTTTTGCCTCGAATACCAGGTTGACGCAGAGTCGGCGGGCCACCAGAATGTGAATGTCCGCGTGTGCCCGGGACAGCATCTGCTGGGTTTGGTCCGCGAAAGCCTTGTAGTCTGAAGACGGCGCCTGCCGCGGCTTGCCGGCAAAAAAAGCCGGATAGCGCGCAATGCGGTCGATGCCCTCCTTCAGCAGACCGGCAAACCTTTCCAGCCCGCGGTGATTTTCTTCAACGCTGCCGTCTTCCAGGGTCAGCATCCGGTCCGCCAGATCGAGAATCCGGTTGTCGTGCGTTACCATGAGGACGGTGCTGCGCATTTCCCGGGCCAAACGCTGCAGGAGCTCCACGATTTCACGGCCGGACGTTTTGTCCAGGGCGGCCGTCGGTTCATCGGCCATGATAATGGACGGCTCCCGGACCAGGGCGCGGGCGACGGCTACACGCTGCCGCTGACCGCCGGAAAGCTGCGGGGGATGTTTATGCTCATGCCCCGCCAGTCCGACCCGTTCGAGCATGGCCATGGAGCGTGAACGGATCTCGGCAATCGTCAGGTCGGTCCTGTGAACCAGCCCCATACGGGGCAGGCCTTCCGTTGCTGCCGGATAAAGTCTGGAGGGTTTCAAATGACGGCGTAAAAAAAGGTTTAACGAAGAATCGCCAAACCTTTGATTTTTTTGGTAGCGGGGGATGGATTTGAACCATCGACCTTTGGGTTATGAAACGGATAAAGCAAAATAAACAAGATTTGAGATTATTCCTGAATCCTGCACGTCATAGTCAAAAAAATGAATAAGCCATCTGGGCGACCTGTTGTATAAGGAATACGCGAATAAACCCAAAACAACAGGAGATACCCAGATGGTAAAAAATCAAAGAAAA
>Ga0116146_1001888_pt1 | contig 20117 bp, 15 predicted proteins | sample AD_JPNHG2_MetaG_FD_89748 | JGI IMG/M metagenome (GOLD analysis project Ga0116146, IMG submission 89748) | Active sludge microbial communities of municipal wastewater-treating anaerobic digesters from Japan - AD_JPNHG2_MetaG | ecosystem: Engineered > Bioreactor > Anaerobic > Digestate | place...
ATCCACGTCTTGAGTGACCACTCCAGCGCGTTCTTGAGCCCGCCCCAGTAGATCTTGTGCTGCATGGAACTGGCGAACGTCATCTTCTTGAACGGGCCTTCGAAGTGCCAGTTTTCCCGGGCGGCCTCCGTGTCGCCGACGATCTCGATTTGCGAGGGATCGCCGCATCCCAGCCCCAACTCGTGGGCCAACCGGATGAACCTGCAGTCCTGCATCGGGTCAAATCCCATCAGTCTGGCGGCTACCGCGTCGATTGCGACCTGGTCGGCCGAGGCCAGAAGCACGTTCTTGACGTAGGGCACCATGCAGCGAGGCCCAGGCCCATCACCGGCGAAGGTCCCGTCCATCACGGCAAAGACGCCGCGGTGGATCTTCTTCTGGATCATCAGCAGGTCCACGAGCGTCTCGTGGATCACCGGGTGCGTCCAGTGTCGGTGTTCGTTCAACAGGCCGCCAAAGGCGTTCTTCATCGCACCGGTCGTGGTCGTGAAGACGTGCGTCTTGATCGTCGGCAGGTGCAGGATATTCTCGCCGAGGAATCGACGAGGAATCGTGAACCCCTTGGGGTAAACCTCGTTGAGGCACAGGAAGCTCTTCGTCAGGTCGCCCACCGCGTCGCGGATGTTGATCCACTCCTCACCTTCGTAAAGATGTACATTCCGCAGTCCGTGGGCCCGAACCACGTTGAGTTGCTTGTTTTCCCGCTCCCCCAGGTGAGCATCGATGACCACCGTCCGGTTGTGGCACGCATGCATCAGTCTCGGGTCATACCCGTCCCGCTTCATTGCCCGGATAACGCCCTCAAGCTGCCAGGGAGTGGTGCTGCTGCCGGGATAGAAGAAATGCCAGGAGATATTGACTTTCAACGCGGTGTCGGCGGACGGGTCAATGACATCGCGATATCCGGCCAGGTTCATGAGCTCATGATAGTCAGCCAGGACGGTCGCGGGTCGCGTGCGCAGTATCGCCACCTTGGAGCGTTCCATCAGAGTATTCTATGCTCCTTGACGGCTTTCAGCAACGCCGCGCAAAGATAAGGCGTGCGCGGCTGGTCCCGAACACGCCTGGGTTGACGATGAGGACCGTTCAACAGGACGGATGGGTCGATCGCTCAGGCTTTGGCCAACAGATCCTCGACCGACTGGCGCAGCCGATCCATCCGGAACGGTTTGTTGATGAAGTCTTCCGCGCCGAAGGTCTCGGCGCACTCCTGGTAGCGCTTGCCCTGGTTGCCGGTAATCATGATCACGAACGGCTTGGTCCCCGGCGGTTTGCGGGCCTTGAGCTTCTCCAGAACCAGGAATCCGCTCCGCCGCGGAAGCATGGCATCGAGGATCAAGAGATCGGGCTTCTTGGTCATCGCCAGGTTGACGGCCGTATTGCCGTCGGAAGCCGTGGTGATTTCGGCCCCGCTTTCCTTGAACAGCTCGACGATCGCGGTCAGTATATCGGGATCGTCGTCCACAACCAGAATGGACTTTCCATCATACGGTGCTGCCATATGTCATAATCCTCCGGAGGCAATTCCAGTGTAGCATGTCGTACTGCGTGTGATACATGCGTGGCTCTTGTATGAGAGTATATCCGCTTCCGCTCGCACATGCAACAATCCGCCCGGCTTTGGCACGCTTTAGGGAAAAAGCCCCTGCTGAAACCGCACAGGGGGGAAGGACGGAAGGCTGTCTGCTCGTCGCGGGTTGCGTAACGGGAAAGTATCCTGTACCGATAAGCTGAGGTGTGCCTGCAAGACGGCCCCGGAGATCCAAGCATGACCACCGTTAACAAAGTCTGCATTCTGCTCGGGCTGGCACCCACCGTGATTGTCCTGCCGGGGTGCCGCTCTCCTGGGTCCCTTCGGCCAAGCGAGTATCTGGTCGTTGACCTCCTGGATGAGTTCGGCCTCGACCAGCCCAGCGATTCCTGGGAATTGGCCACACCCGATGCCTGGCGAATCGGTTCGGACGGGCAAAGACGATTCCTTCAGGTTGCCGCCTTGTCAGCCAGTCCCGACAAGCAGCCGCCTGCTTGGGAATCCGCAATGCACCGCAAATACAGGTTCCGCAACTTCAGCCTCTCCGCCTGGCTGAGGCTCGAGCAAGCCGTCGGCAACCGTCCGTGCAGCGCCTCCATCGTCTTCGGCTGGCGGAATGACCTGAATTGCCTTCGATTGGACCTATCGGACCTCTCCGGCAAAGCAGACGTCGCACTGGTCCAGGTAACCGACGGTCAGGTCATCCGGCTGGCTGCCGCGGCCTTGTCTTCCAGGCCCGACTTCACGCGAAAGGAATGGCACCAGATCGGCATTCTCCGAAACCTCGATACTGCGACGGTGGAGGTCTATATCGACGAGGCCGACAAGCCTGTGCTGCGAGCCAGGACGACCGCGCATGAATGGGGTCGGTTGGGACTTGCCTCAACGACCGGCGGCGCGTCGTTCGGACGGGTCATGATCAGCGGGGAGGCGCTGCCCGCCCAATAGTCACACGAGGAATCCCCGATTGCCCTACCGTCCCGTGGGGTCAGACGGCTTCCCATCCGTCGCCCGTCAGCACTCGCTCGCCGCCCACCGTTTCGGCCGCCGGGCCGAGTCCGCTGTTTGACGGCAACTCGACGATCGTCGGTAACGCCACTTCTGCATTAGCCGCTCGACTGAGCCACAACAGTGCCGCGTCGCATTGCAGCCGGGCGTCCTTCGTCACCGGCGGTCGTCGCATTCGCAGCCGATATTCGGCTAGATCCAGGGTCAGCCGCTTCAGCATTGCTACCAGTCCCGGCTGCCCGCCGACGTCGATCGGCACCGCGAAACGCCGGCCCAGATAGCTGTCGATTTCCGCCTCGGCCGCGAGCCTTGCTTCAGTAACCTTGTCCTCGTCCGGCTGTCCTGAGCCGGTGTCGTCCGTCAGCTCGATATAGGTCGCCGTACCCAGACGTTCTTCGATGTCCGCGTTGGTCGCGTAAGACATGAGACTCTCCCGTCATCACTGGCCGGGAGCGGAGGCAAGTTCAGCGCCCCAAGCCCGCATCGCCGCCCTTGCCCCTCGCTCCACGTCCCTCTGGTCAGTTGAAGACAACCCGCACCGCGAACTGCCAGTACCCGTAGATCACTCGATACCGCGCCCGCACACCGAAGAGCCACTTCTCTCGCTTGAAGCCCTCTTCGCTTTCCTCCGCCAGAGCACCGAACTCGATCGGCTCGCGATCCTGGAAGATGAAGGGCCGCACCACGCCGTCGGTCTTGAGCAGGTACCAGGTGTCTGCTGCCGAAAGGCCCGGCAGCGAGATTACTCTGGCGACCCCCGACAGAACATTCGTAGTCTGTCCGATCATCGCCGCGCTCACCGTCTCGAGGGCCGTGTACAGCATGGAAGGCGGAACGACACAGACAAGGCCCTCGGGGCTCAGCGCCATCGGTTCTCCCTGATCGTCCTTAAACGACAGGAGCCGGCCGATCGCCCGCTTGAGGGCGCCTTTCATTTCCTCGCTTGTCGGGTCGTTTGGCAACGAGGTGTCGTATGCGATGTCATTGTCTTGCGTCCCTGACTGTCCCGATACGTGCGAATGGCTGAAAAAGGGCACCCCATCGTAGCTGTTGAAACCGGCCGTGCCTCCGTTGATCAGAAGCTGCGCAAGGAGGTAGTCCTTGTGCGTGGCCGCCCGCTGGGCCAGCTCGCCGACCCGGATCCGGATCTGACCGGTCTGGTCGTCTGCGATCTCATCGCGATCCACTTCGATGGTCGCCTCATATTTGAGGTTCTCGACCGAGTAGCTCTCGCTCCGCAATCCCTTCGCCAGCCGGCCGGTGCCCCACTCTCGCATCCGCGGCACCGTGCCGAGCCAGCGGTATGTCTCTGAATCCGACGTCGACGGAATTCGTGTCGACAGATCCTGGTAATAGGTCGTTACCTTCCCCATCCGATCAAAGAACTCGCTGCGGAGTCCCTTGGTCAACAATCCGGTGTTAATCACCGCCATGGCTGCTTCCTTTCCGTTTCACAAACACCCTTGAGGCCATTTGATCCTTACGCAATGCGCTTCGCCGTTACCGACCATGCTTTGGCTCCAATGCACACCAATGTGATGGAGTCGTAAATGGCATCCATCTCGGCGTTGCTGGCACCCCCGTCGATCGTTCCGGTCGCTTCCGGCAACACCGTGATGACCCCCGTTGCCCCGGCGACCTTGATCAGCATCACCCATTTGCCGACGTCGCCTGCCGTCACCGCAGGCAACTGGAGATTGCGGGCGGAGGTCCCATTGTTAACGGCCACAATCCTGCCGAGTTCCGAGGCCGCCAGGCTGACGTTCCCTCCCGTGGCGTCCTTGGTGACAAACGCATGCCGCAGCCCTGCGCTGACCAGCTCGCCGGTCATCGTGCCGCCCGCGAGAGGCGTCGGCGTGACCTGGATCCGGAGCACAATGCGGTTGGCTGCCGGCGCGTCAATTTGATGTCCCACGAAACTGTTGCCGGCCGCCGTCATGGTCAGCGTGCCGTCGTCGGAGGCGAAAACGGCGGCCCGGTTGTTGATTCGCGAGGCGGAGGCCAGCACATGCTCGAAGTCACCGGTCGTAAACACCCTCACCATCACGGCCCCGTCGTCGCCGCCCGAGTTGTCCGCCTCCTCGTAGGCAATCCCAGCGAACGGATCACCGCCCGACAGCGCTCTGGCGTATCCGCCGCTCAGACCGACAAACCCGCCCTTGAAGATCCGCGCCCCGCCCTTGACCGGCAGCGATCGCAGTTCCTGGTCCACGTACCTGTCCAAGTCCCGATTGGCTGTAAGCGCCATGTTCTTCTCCTTCCTCTCCGCAAGCGGCGGCCGCGAATCGGTCAACCGCTTGACGAGACGATCTTCTCACTTCAATCCTCACTCAGCTCGAGCCCGGCATCACGCAGCGCATTGCGTATCCACGCCTGTTCGCTGGTGATCAGAGCCAACTCCGGTCGCGAGCGGAACTCAGCCCGCGCCGAGGCGATCACCGCCCACCGTCGCTGATTAGCCGTGTCTTCGCCGGCCGGAGGGTTGATCCGACCGGGGACAACAAGAACCGGAGCCGTCTTCAACCATTCCTCGAAGGTCTCCGGATGCTTCATGGCCAGCGACAAGGCCCACTGCCGCTGCGCTTGCGTCAGCTTGCCCGTCCGCATGGCTTCAACCACTCGCTCCTCCGCCCCGCGACGAACGGACTCGGCTGCCAACGAGGCCAACCTCGCCTCTGCGGCGATCAGGATCTCCCTGGAATCGCTGTCCTCCGGAAGCCCCAGCCGGCGTCGAAGTGCGTCGGCCTCCGCGCTCAAGCAGTGAGGCGATGATTGCCCCTCACCCGGGTCTGCCGCACGTGAGACCTCGTTGTTGACAATCGCCTTCATCCCGACGATCGCCGGTTTGTTCGTCAGCGCTGCCGAATGCAGCGCAACCATCCGCCGGTCGCTCTTGCGCACGAGCACCACCGGCGACAGATAGCGGTACTCCTTTGCGGACAGCCTTTTGCGAGCAGCCTCGGTCCACTCCACGTCGGCGAAGAGGCCGGGTTCTTCGGCAGCCTCTCCAGGCTCGACCACCGACAATGCGCGAATCCATCCTGCTGCCGGGGCCTGTCCGCTGGGTGACGCGTATTCGCCGCCGAGGCTCTGATGCTCGTAGTCGACCGGGATGTCCGTTCCGTGGGCCCGAAACGCTTCAATCACCAGCTTGGCCGATTCACCATCAACCACGAAGGTTCCCTTCGCGCTTTTCACTTCGCCCCACGGTGCCACCAGCACACGCGAAGGGGGGCCCTGTCCCTGCGGCAGGGCCGACTGAATCAGAACTCGCTCGCCAAGTTCGTCCGGCGGCACGGCGACGGTACCTGCCGGCTTCTCACCGACGTCAGCCATATGCACCTCCATCCTCACACCTGGGTTGCCCGGTTATTCCATGCCGTCCAGGCCAACGGCCGGCCGGCTCCTCCCGACCTGACGCAACAAAATCACGCGCCCTGCTCCGGCAACCGCCGCATGAACGGAGCAGGGGCAATGCCCCCCCAACGGCAAGGGAGCAACTCGATGTGATTGGTGCATTCGGCGATTGAACGTGACGGCCGGCGTTTCAGCGGGCCGAGGCTCAGCTCAAAAATGAGAAAGGATGTCCAGGGCCGTGGTTCTGCGGCTGCGGAGGATCACGATTCTTGCTCGGCCGACGAGCCTTGGGAAGAACGCGACTCAGCGTATTCCTGCAATCGTTTCAGGTGTGCATCCAATACGGCAAAGACCTTGTCGATCTCGGCGAAGTCCTCTTGCTTGGCCATGCTTTCGATCTCCTCGGCCGCCCGGCGGGCGGATTCGGCGCAGACGTTGGCCGCCGATCCCTTCAGCCCATGTGCAACCAAGCGGAGCCTTGCGGCGTCCCTGGCCGCAATTGCCGTTTCCAGATCCTTTCGAATCTGGGGTATGGTCTGCACGAAGAGCCCCAGAACCTCCTCAAATAACTCGCGCTCCCCGCCCAGGTTTTCCATGGCCTTGGTGAAATCCACCGGACACCCATGCGTCGGCTCCGGCACGCCTGCCGTTTCGTTCGTAGTCTGTTCGTTGTTCATGGCATTCTCTCTTGACCGAGACCCCTTGCAGGGCAGCTTCCGCAAAAGATTGCGCAGAGCCCCCACGTCGATCGGCTTGGGAAGGTAATCATCCATCCCTGCCGCAAGGCACTGTTCACGATCACCTTTCATCGCGTTGGCCGTCATGGCCACGATCGGCAGATGGCCGCCTGTCCGGCGCTCCCGCTCACGAATCGCCGATGTGGCCTCGAAGCCGCCCATCACCGGCATCTGAACGTCCATCAGCACCAAGTCGAACGCATCCTCGCCTTCACGCGCAAGAATCTCCAGGGCTTCCTTTCCGTTGTTCGCCACTGCAAGCGGACAACCGAATTTCTCCAGGATGCGGACTGCCAGCTTCTGATTCACCTCGTTGTCCTCAACCAGCAAGACCCGCGGCATCCGCCGTCCGGCCTCGCCGGCCTGCTCCGGTTCGCTTTCCTGCACGACCGGAACCGGGCTCCTCAAGCCCAACGCTTCCATGATCGCATCCATCAGCTCCGAGCACCTGATGGGTTTGGTCAGGTACACGGAGATACCCAGTTCCCGGCATCGGGCCACATCCTCCTGCTGCTTGGCGGAGGACAGCATCATGATCGTTGCGCCGGCCAGGGCAGGGTTCTGCCTGATGCGCTTGGCCAGTTCAAAACCGTCCATTTCCGGCATCATGGCGTCCAGGAGAATCAGGGGGAACGGCCGGCCGGCAGCCTTGGCCTCGTGCAGCAATTTCAGGGCCGCCTCGCCCCCGCTTGCCGATGTCGGTTTCATGTTCCAGCGATGCAGCGTCCTCTCAAGCACGCAGCGATTGGTCTCGTTGTCGTCGACAATAAGGACGGCCAGATTCCGCAGGCTGGAGACGGTTTTGGAATCGGACGGACCGGCCGACGTCCCGGATTGCCAGAACTCTGCCACGAAATGGAACGTACTGCCCTGGCCGGGCTCGCTCTCAACCCAGAGTCGTCCATTCATCAACTCGACGAGTTTCGCCGACACCGCCAGCCCCAGGCCGGTACCGCCGTACTTGCGCGTTGTCGAGCCGTCCGCCTGCGCGAACGCTTCGAACACCATCTGCTGTTTCTCGCGAGGAATCCCGATCCCCGTATCCGCGACCGAGAAATGCAGCAGAATTCGATCCTCCGAATGAGCGGACAGCGCATCGAGCTTCTTCCCGGTGCCCGGTCCCAAACCGACGGGAGACGCGGCCGGGTTCCACAGATCGCAGCGAACGACGATCTCGCCCTTTTCGGTGAACTTAACCGCGTTGCCTAGAAGATTGACGACGACTTGCCGCAGACGAACAGGATCGCCCACCACCATGCCGGGAACCTCGGGAGCGATGTCGCACACCAGCTCAAGCCCCTTCTTATGGGCCGCCAGCGCGTGCGCCCTGGCGGTGTCGCTGAGACTCTCGCGGAGATCGAAGGGGACACGCTCCAGGTCCATCCTGCCCGCCTCGACCTTCGAGAAGTCGAGAATATCGTTGATCACCGCGAGCAAGGAGTTTGCCGACTCTTTGACGATCTGCAGCGACTCCCTCTGATCCACCGTCAGATCGGTTTCCAGCATGAGTTCCGTCATGCCCATAATGGCGTTCATCGGCGTGCGAATCTCATGACTGACGTTCGCAAGGAATTCGCTCTTGGCCCGGTTGGCGGCCTCCGCGGCGACGCGGGCGCGCTCGAGATCGTCGACCATGTTAAGAGACGCGAGCCTCGCCTCCTCGAGCTGCCTGGCACGCTCGGTGACCTCGCGGTTGGACCGCTCCAGTTCCTCCCGGGCGCGAACCATGTCGGTCACATTCATGATGCTCAGCAACACACCGGCATAAGCATCACTGTCGTACAGCGGCTGAAGCCGCAGGACCACGTCCTGGTCCTTGATCCGCTGCTGCATGGTCACCGGCTGGCTGCCTGTCTGACGACGAAAGCCGTTCACAGTCTCTCGGATACCTTCCACGAACGACCCGCCGCGGAAATCCCACAACGACCGCCCGACGATGTCCTCGCGGCTCCCGCCGACAAGATCCACGAAACGAGGGTTGGCTTCGATGATCCGATCGTCAGCCTCCGCGAAAGCCACGCCCTCATCAATATTCGCCAGGATCGTGTTCAGCTTCGCGGCTTCGATCCTCGCCGCCGCTTCCGCCTTGTGCCGCTCGGTTACGTCGTCGAAGGCGATACCAAGACGATTGCCGGGCATTGCGAAAGCCCGAACCCGAAACACGCCGCCGAAGATTTCGCTTCGGTACTCTAACTCCTCGATTTCGAGCGGATTGCCGGTCCGAATAACGTTGAGCAGCGCATCGAGGAGCGCGTCCCTCTTCAGCTCCGGCCACAATTCCCCGAAACTCTTGCCCAGGCACTCATCCAAGCGAACGCCCGTCAGCCGTTGGGCTTCCGGGTTGCCGCCAAGAAGAACGAAATCGTCCGGAGGGTTGTATCCGTAGATGAACAAGCCTGAGGGAATCGCCCTCATGATGTCGGCCGCCATTCGCAGCGATTGTCGAACCGATTCTTCCGCGCGCTTACGCTCGGTCATGTCGCGAATGATCGCGAGAAGAACCGGCCGGCCCGACATGGACAGAGACTTGAGCCAGATCTCGGTGTCAACCGTCCTCCCGTCCCGTCGCTTGAGGGTCCAGTGACAGAACTGCGGGGTACCGCCAAGGGCGGCCCGGATGTTTTCTTGGGCCGTCTCCGCCGAGAGCCGACCGTCTTTCTGCCTGGTCGGCGAGAGGTCCTCGAATGATCTGCCAGTGAGCTCCTGACGTGAACAACCGAATAGTTTGCACGCTTGCGCATTGCAGTCAACCACAACGTCCGTGAGAAGCAGAATGGCATCCACTGAGCCGTCAAAGAGCAACCGGTATTTGCCCTCGCTCTCGCGGAGGTCCTGATTCGTGCGTTCGGCCACGGCGAGCGCCGCCCTGGCCGCCGACCTGCTCCACAGCGTCGCAAACATCAACAAGCCGACGGCCGTCCCGACAAGGAACACGGCCATGCCTATCCCACGGCTCCAGGGCGACGCAAACGCCGGGAGGCTTGCCGCGCGCATCGTGAAGATCGAATCACCGACCTTCAGCTCCGCGTACTTCTCAAACATGGGCGAAGATTCAGAGCGCAGCACCGCCGGCTCACCTTCGGAGGCATAGAGGATCGTCTCACGCGAAGCGCTGATTCCTTCGAAAACATCGATGCTCAAGCCGATCGAGCGGCATTGCGCTGCAAGCCCCTGGGCCAATCCCTTCCCGCCGACGCACACGCCGACCCAGCCGATGAACTGTCGGCGGGACTGCTCACCCTCCACCTGCCCCGGACTCACCCGGTAGACCGCCTTCAGCATTCGGTATTCCGGGCATCGGTTGCCCGACTGGGCGGCAGGACGCCTGATGCTGCCTTCAACCTGACCCGTATAACGGGCTCGTTCGGCCGCCGCCCTCCAGAACAGGTCTTGGGCCATGTCGAGCCCCAATTTGATCCCGTTCGCCTTGGGCGGAAAGACGTATCGAACCGGCATGTACGTCGGCCTGTCGCCTTGAGGGTGCACCTCAAATCCCGCGGCGCCTTCAGCCCGACATTGCCGGACGTACTCCTCCAGCTTCTCTCGAGGCACGCGTTCGACAAAATACAGCGACTCCACCACCTTGTTCTCGTCGTCAGTCAGGGCGTTTCCCGCGAAATGCTCCCACTCCGACTCCTCAACCTGATTACTCGACTCGAAAAGCGCACAGACCGACCGCACGGCGTGCTCGCTCTGCCGGAGTCGTTCCTGAAGCACCGACCGAATACGCTCCACCTCCGTGTCAAAGCGGGCCCGATCTTTCAGTCGCATCTGCTCCACGGCGACGGACCGGGCGAAGATTGCCAAGAGAACGGCGCATGCCAGAACGACCCACGCCGGCCAACGATCGCGCATCAACAGGATTTTACGAAACCGTTTGCCCATCAAAGATCCCTGACCATACCCGTTCTCTGCCCTACTTTCGTGCCGCCTCCACGAACGACAGGTCGTACGGCTCGTCCAGCCCCGCCGCCCGGGCCATCTCGTTCACCTGTCGTTTGAGTTCGATCATTCGCAGCTCCCGGCCTACGGCCAGACGATTGAACTGCTCGAGCTCGGCCATGTTCTTCCTGAGCTGACGCTCCGCATGCTTTTGGGCGGTGATGTCCCTCTGAATGCTGCCGAGACATATCGCGTCGCCCGTCTGCGGGTGTCGAATCAGGAAGAAGCTGATCTGCATGGAAATCCTGGTTCCCGTCTTGAAGTGCTGAAGCTCGCCGTGCCACTCGGCGCTTCCGCTCTTAAGCACCCTGGGCAACTCCACCTCGCGAACACGCGCCCACTCTTCCGACGGCATATAGTCCGCGATGGTCGTTCCCGCGACCTGTTCGGAACCGTCGAGCCCCGCGATCTCGCGGCCGCTCCTGTTGAGGTACAGCACTCTGCCGTCGAGCGAGCACATCATGATCAGGTCGCTGCTGTTTTCTACGAGGGACACGAGTTTCTGCTGTTCCTCTTCGGCGTGCTTTCGCTCGGTGATGTCGCGGACGATTCCCGTGAACGTCCTGCGGTCTCCGACGGCCGTTTCGCTGACCGCAAGATCCATGGGGAACGTGCTGCCATCCTTGCGACGTCCCTGGACTTCCCTTCCTCGGCCGATCAGTTGCGGATCACCGGATCGCAGGTAGGCCTTGATGAATGAATCATGGCTTTCGGCGTAGGGCGACGGCATGAGCATGCTCACGTTCTGCCCGATGACCTCGGCCGCCGTCCATCCGAACACTCGCTCGGCGGCCGCGTTGTATGATTCGACGATGCCCCGCTCGTCGATGGTGATGATGCCGTCGGCCGCGGTGTCGAGAATCGCCCGAGTCCTGGCCTCGTTTCTTTCCAGGGCTACGGTTCGGTCGTAGACAAGCTTCTCCAGGTTCTGGGCATAATCCTCCATCTTGTCGGCCATGTTGTTAAAGGCCTTCGCCAGAATCCCCACCTCGCCGGGCGCGTCTTCGCTTGCCCGATCCGACAGATCACCCTCGGCGATCGCGCTGGCCGTTTGTACCAGCCCGGCAATCGGCCTCACAAGCTGCCGGACCATGACGACGGTGATTGCCAAACCGACGCTGAGCAGCATCACCGTGATCGCGACGCTGTAGAACGCATCTTTCGCAAGAACCTGGTAAACGTCGTCCAGCGTGTACGCCAGGAGCACAAACCCGACGGGCTCCGACTCGCCGGGCTGCTTCGCCTCCTGATCGTCCAGACCTAGATCCAATTGCTGGCCCACCGGCCAAATCGGTACAAGGGCGAGACACTGTCTCGGCGTGCGAAACACGCGAAACGATTCGCGAGTGAGGTTGCCGCGAAAGGCCTGCGCCAGCCGCACCTGCGTTTCGAGGACAAACTGCGGCTTGGCCGCCGACTCGGCCAGCACCTTGCCCGTCTTGTCGAGTACTTGTGTCAGCTCGACGCAGTTACTGGTGGTCGCCGACTGGACGAGATGCTCGAGGGATTGCACGTCATTCAGGAGGACGTAGGGCTCGGCGCTCAGCCCGATGAAGCGCGCGTTCATCACTGCGTGATGTTCCACGGCCTCGATCGAGCTGGTGAAGTGCCGCCACATCAGCGCGGCGCAGACCGCTCCCACCGTGCCCAGCAGCAACAACGCCGCCAGCATGATCGCGCGGCCTTTCAACCCCACTGAACCGAGAAACGCCATCCGGGATGCCCCCGTTTCCCCTTGCCGACACGAGACCGGGGCGGCACACGGCTCCAGGGGTCCATCCTGCCAGAGTGGACAATGACAAGACCCCGGGCCTCGTGTGACGCACGATGCTCCGTCTCTGCATCGACCACTTGGCCCGGCATGTTTGGCCTGAAGGGCAAATACACAGGTCTCAGAATGCGCGCAGGCCCAGGAACTGCGCCGGTCAGCCGCAGCAGGAACGCGACAACGAGCGATAATGACTGCGGTCCGCCTGATGGGCACGGCCGGGCCGCAGTGGCACCGCAAGCTCCCGTGGTTCAATCCCGGCCGCCCGAGTCTTTAACGTCCGGAAACAACCCTTGGCATCGTCCCTGCATCACCGCTACAGTATGCCCCAAGGACCTGAGCAGAACCTGATTCTGAGGGTGTACCAATGAGCGATTCGCCCGTGGCACTGGTTACCGGGGCCGGACAGGGCATCGGCAGGGGCATCGCCCTGCGGCTGGCCCGCGAAGGCCATATCGTGGTGATCAACGACGTCGTTGCTGATCCGGCCAACACCGACCACGGAGCCTACGAGGTCAAGAGGACCATCGAGGCGGCCGGCGGGCGAGCCGAGGTTTTCAAGGCGGACATCGCCTCCGCCGAACAGCGTCTGGCGATGATCGAATTCATCGACCTGCAGTTTGGCCGGCTCGACCTGCTGGTTAACAACGCAGGCGTCGCCCCCAAGCAGCGAGTCGACATCCTCCAGGCCGGCGAGGAAACCTTCGACCGGCTCATCTCGATCAATCTCAAGGGGCCGTATTTTCTCACCCAGCTTGCAGCCAACCGGATGATTGCCTGGAAAAAGGCCGGTCGGATCACCACGCCACGGATTGTGTTCATCACGTCGATCTCGGCGTACACGTCGTCGCCGGCCCGGGGCGAATACTGCGTCTCCAAGGCCGGCCTCTCCATGGCTGTCCGGTTATACGCCGATCGTCTCGGCGAACACGGTATCCCGGTCATCGAGATACGTCCCGGCATCATCCAGACGCCGATGACCAGCGTGGTCAAGGACAAGTACGACAAGCTCATCGCCGAGGGTTTGCTGATCAACCGACGATGGGGCTTGCCGGAGGACGTCGCCGCCGTGGTTGCTGCGGTTGCCCGCGGCGATCTGGACTACTCCACCGGCGAGAGCATCGAGGTGAGCGGCGGATTCAACGTGCGGAGACTGTGAGAGACACCATGATTCCGAGAAGCAGTGCTGATTTGAACGGTCTGAGCATCCCCGTCTACTCGCTCAACACGGTGATCGTCGGCAGTGGCGCAGCCGGCCTCAACTGCGCCTGCCGGCTGTTCAGGGAACTTGAGGAGATGGGCATCGAGAATCCGGCCGATCACCTCGCCTTGGTCACTCGCGGAATCGGACTGGGCACCTCAAACAACTCCGGTTCCGACAAACAGACCTATTACAAAATGGGAACCGGCGGGGAGCCCGATCGTCCGACCGACTTCGCCGATACGCTGACGGCCGGAGGTTGCACTCACGCAGACGTCGCATTCATCGAAGGAGCCAACTCGCTCCGCGCTTTCTACAGGCTGGTCGACTTGGGTGTTCCTTTTCCCCACACCGCCGACGGCGTTTTCGTGGGTTACAAGACCGACCATGACCCGCGACAACGCGCGACTTCCGCCGGCCCGTGGACTTCGCGATTCATGGTCCGCAAGCTGCTCGCCGAACTGGAGCGCTACGGCATCCCCGTTTTCAATCGCCATCACATGCTCGCGGTCGTCACCGGACGGGAAGAAGGTCGACAGGCCGCCTGCGGCATTCTCTGCGTCGACCTCGCCCGCCAGAACGACGACAATCACGGCCTGGTGCTGTTCAACGCCCGCAATGTCGTGGCTGCCGGCGGCGGGCCCGGAGATTTGTACGAGATCTCCGTCTATCCCCCGGGACAGATGGGACCCTATGCCGCCCTGTTCGAGGCCGGCGCGGAGGCTCATAATCTCACTGAGTCGCAATTCGGCCTCGCCTCGCTGCGCCCGCGATGGAACCTCTCAGGAACCTATCAGCAGGTCATCCCCCGTTACTACAGCACCGACGCCGACGGCGAGGATGAGCAGGAGTTTCTTAACCCCTGGTTCGACTCCATGTCGACGCTCGCCACCGACATTTTCCTCAAGGGCTACCAGTGGCCCTTCGACCACGACAAGATCGCCAATTTCGGCTCGTCGCTGATCGATATCCTCGTTCAGAATGAGATGGTCAACCGCGGCCGCCGCGTCTTCATGGATTTCCGCGAGAACCCGCGTGCCACCCAAGGGCTTGAGGCCTTCAAGCTCGCCGACCTCAAGCCGGAGGCCCTCACTTACCTGCAGAAGTCCGGGGCCATACAAGCCACCCCGATCGAGCGGCTGGCACACATGAATCAGCCGAGCATCGATCTCTACCGACAGATGGGCGTCGACTTGTGGAAGGAACCGCTCGAAATCGGAGTCTGCTCGCAGCACTGCAACGGCGGTTTCGCGGTTGACGTCTGGTGGGAATCCACCGTACCTCATCTTTTCGTCATCGGTGAGCTGGCCGGCACGCACGGGGTCAAACGGCCCGGCGGCTCGGCGCTCAACGCCGGTCAGGTCGGCGGGACCCGGGCCGCTCAGCGCATCGCGCACGTCTACCACGGCGGTGGCCTGCCGCTGGACGAATTCGTTGGCCGTGCTCAAGCCGTCGTCCTTCGTTTTGTCACCGAGATCGGTCGCATTCGAGCGGCAGGTACCCAGACCTCGGACTGCGCCGAGGTTAAGAAACAGATTCAACGCCGCATGAGCCGATACGCCGGCATGGTCCGCTCGCTGGCCGGCGTGAGCAGGGCTCTGGAAGAAGCTCGCAGCCAGTGGCGCCAGATCCGAGATCACGGCTTGCGGCAGGAAACCGCCGGCTACGCCCAAGCCATCGAAGTCCGCGAGTTGGCCCTGGCACAACTGGGTTTCCTGGAAGCGATCCTTGCGTTGCTCAAGCGCGGCAGCGGCTCTCGCGGGTCGCACCTTGTGACCGACCCCAAAGGCGCCCTGCCGCATCCGAAGCTCGGGGATGAGTGGCGCTACATCCCCGAAAACCTTGCCCTCCGAAACGAGATCATGGGCGTGATTTACCATCCCGAAAACGACGCCTTCGAGACGCGCGTCAGCAAGCCCCACGGACGTCCTGAACGCGAATCCTGGTTCGAGAACACCTGGACCGAATACCGCCGTGCGACCATCTTCGTACGCGATCCGGGCGACCACCCCAGACCGTGCAAGATCTATCAGGAGTAACCGACACGAGCTCGCGGTCGGGGGCAACCTATGCGCCGGCCGCAGGCCGTTCACCCGCGGGAAGCCTTCGCCGGCCACTCAACCACACACAGGCACGCGGCGGCCTTGCGACCCTCGCAGCGTCAGATCAAGACCACTGAACATCCGGACGTTGCGGAGACGGCTCGTTGCGATATAGTGGGGCTCCGGTTTTGAGTCCGGACGAACCAAGTGCATCGGCGAGGAAACAGCCGTTGGCTTTCAAGCGTATCGTCGAATTGTCGTACCCGATCATCCCCGGCCAAGCGGGGCGCAAATTCGACGTCGAGAAGATCGACGCCGACGCCGTCGCCCCCGTTCCACGGCTGCCCGGCCAGTGGTACATCATGCACAACGTGGTCATGGTCAACCACCTCGGCACGCACATCGAGGTTCCCTACCACCTCCGCAAGGACGGCTTGGACCTGACCGAGTTCCCGGTGGAGAACACGATCGGAACGACCCGCCTGCTCGACGTAGGCCATCCGCCGCCCGGCCACGGCCTGACGCTCGAGGAGATCAAGAAGGCCGCGATCCTGGCCGGCGGCGTTCAGCAGGGCGAAATCGTGTTCCTGCGCACCGGCTGGGACAAGGCTTGGGGAACCGACGAGTACCTCAAGAGCCCCTGGGTACGTCCCGAAGCCCTGGCTTGGCTCGTCCGCCAAGGCATGGTCATGTTTGGAATTGATGCCGCCGGCGTCGAAGAGTTGAGCAACACGAAACACGAGTCGCATTACGCCCTCTTCGACCACAACGTCGCCCTGATCGAGAACCTCTGCAATCTGGATTCTCTCGGCAAGCGCAAGACGTTCATGAGCGTCTGCACGCCGATCGCGGTCAAAGGTCTCGAAGCGTTTCCGATTCGTGTACTGGGGATTCTCAACTATGGCCAATTCCAGGTTTGACGGCAAAGTGGTCATCGTAACCGGCGGGGCCCGCGGCATCGGCAGGGCCATCGTCGAATCATTTGCCCGCGAGGGAGCCAAGGTGGGCATCGGTCATTCCGGACGCTCGGAGGACGCCGCTCAGCAGATCATCCGAAACATCGGCAAGGATCGAGCCGTCTCACTGCCCGGCGACGTGGCCGATGCCGGGGCGGTCAAGGCCATCCTTGACAAGACGATCTCCACCTTCGGCCGCCTCGACATCCTCGTGAACAACGCGGGAATCTGCCCGTTTCGAGACGTTCTGGATGTGACCGTCGAGGAGTTCGATCGCGTTCAAGCGGTCAACACCCGCAGCATTTTCCTGATGTCCCAGGGTGCGGCCCGCTTCATGAAGGATCACGGCGGCGGGGTCATCGTCAATATCACCAGCATCAGCGGCGAGCGGTTCACCGATCCGCAGCAATTGGCCTATTGCACGAGCAAGGCGGCGGCCAACATGCTCACCCGTGGCCTGGCCGTCACCTTGGCCCCCTACGGGATCCGGGTCAACGCCGTGCTGCCCGGCACCATTCCCACCGACATCAACCAGGACGTCCTCGCCCGGCCGGGCGTTGCCGACGCCATCATCAGGCAGACGCCTCTCAAGTGCCTCGGTGAGTGCAGCGACGTCGCGGCGGCCACTCTGTTCCTGGCCGGCGACGAAGCCAAGTGGATCACAGGTACGCTCATGGTCGTCGATGGCGGCGTCATCGCATAGGTGTGCGCGACGAGATGAGGCAGGGCAGCGTCGAGGTCGCCGCCGCGACCAAGACCTGCCGTCTTTACTGAGACACCACCACCTGTGCGTTTCGCCGTTCGCGACGGAACAATGCCCATTCTCAGTTCTGCATTCGCCATTCTTCATTCTCCAGCATTGCCGTACGCAACGCTGGAGGCTACTACCGTACTTCCGGCAGCTTGGGGAACGCTTCAATCCAGCGACGCTGACCGCTGAGCATCTTGAAGAAGCAGAAGGCAAAGTAATCCATGTCGTCGATGTTGTTCGCGTCATAGAGCTCGGCCGACGTCTGAGCGATCGCATCGGCCACTTGGTTGAGGCGGGCGCTGCCGTCGACGTAGCCGGCAATGACCCCGCCGCGATGGGGCCACACTCCTCGCTGTTGCCGCTTGTCACGCTTCGAGATGAACATGCAGGACACCAGTGATTCCTGCTTGAGTGAGTCGAGGCGGGCGTGCAGCCGCTCTCCCTTGGGGTAACGGTCGATCTGCCCTGCAATCGCGTACATGTACCCGGTCGCGACACGCTCGACGCCGCCCCCGGCCGAGAAGTTCTGCCAACCTTCCGGGTAGATGTGCGGAAACTCCTTGTTCGACGGGCAGTAGAAGATCGCCGGATCCTTGATCTGCCGGCTGCCGTAGAGCACGCCCAGGTGAACATAACCTCTCGGGTTGTAATACTCCTGCCGGACGATCCAGGTAAGGCTGGCATTGAACCACGGCACGCTGAACGGGATTTGACCGGCGTACTGCATTGCGTACATGTGCACTCCGGTCATGATCTGCTTCTGGTTGCTCGCACACACCGACCGCCGGGCCTGCTCACGGGCCTTCGACAAGGCGGGGATCAGAATCCCCACCAGCAAGGCAATAATCGCGACGACCACCAGAACCTCAATAAGCGTGAAGGCTTTGACCCTCACTGGGCAACCTGGCAACCGTGAACCGAAAGCGAGTCTGTTGACGACTGCCACCTGCGACATGCTCGACTCCCCGTGTGCCCAAGAACCAACACGGCTCATCAACTTGGCGACTCTCGCCGGGACGAGAGTCTCTACGCCCCCTTGTCGACCAAACTTATTGTATTCTGTAAACAAGCGATTGGCAAGCCCGGCTCATTGCTCGCACAGGGCGCCTGTCTCCGAGTGACTGGCGGGTTCCGTACGCCCGGTGTCGTTGAAATCAGCCGCGATGTGCCAGTTGAACAAGCCATTGAGGAACTACTGCTTCTGGCAGAGCGCGCTTTGCACGAGGAAATCGAAGAACGCGTGCTCTATTTGCCGTTGTGATTGAGGTTGAGCGGAGTAGGACTCGATTGGGGCGCGGTCGTCTGAAACACCTTGGCAATCTCCAGCAGAAACAGTCGACGGATCGCGTCGTAGCCCCGGTCGTTGGGGTCCTCCAGGTTCATGTAATACCAGTAGTGAGGGTCAGCCCAGCGATAGTGGCGCCGCCACGGCTGCGTGCAGTAGATGCCATGGCCGAGAAACTCGCTGTGGATGTCCACCAGATGCACGTTCGGTCGCTGCCCGGCATGGCGGGCGATGATCTCGTTGTATGCCGCGAGAACCTTCATCGCGTCGGGCCAGGCGGGCAAACCGGCTCGCGTGGCGTCACCAACCCCGTCGGTCGGGTCGTAGATGTTGGCCAGAAAGATGTGACAGCCGCCCGGAAAGCACTGCTCGATCCGATCGAGCATGCTCTTGAGCCGCTCATCAAATGCCGCGATCCAGGGGCGGGCCTGCTCGAAAGTGGCGCCGTACATCGCCCCCTCCTGAGGGGGGCTGTGACCGTAATTGTGGATGATGTCGTTGCCGCCCGTGGTCATGACCACCAGGCCCAGTACCTCCGGCGGCTGCACCTCCAGGCGGGCAAGCTGGCTCGTCAGATGGTGGATGGACGTGCTTCCGGAGACCGCCAGCTCAAGCGATTTCAGATTCGGCAACACGCTGCCGAGACAGATCCCCTTCATCTCCGGGGACTCGTCGGCCGGGTTCGAGATCAGCATGTCGAAGTAGGAATGCCCCTCGGATGCCCCAAAACCGTCGGTGATGCTGTCGCCGATCCCCACCAGAAGAACCGGCCGCGACGTCCAGACGGCCTGGAACATCTCCCTCGGAACGACCGGCCCCGCCGGTCCCTCGCCGATCGGCAAGCTGAACCAGAAGTGCTTGACCGCAAATGCGGCAACAACGCAGACTGCCGCGATGACAAACAACCGCACCGGGCGGAGCCGCCTCCGGCTTTTGGGGACGGGAGTGGAGTCCTGACTCGTGGCGTTGTCTGCCATTCAAGTCCTCTTGGCTGATTGGCTGGAGAGATTCGCAGCCTCCTGCCGCCTGTGGATGATGCGCTTTGAGAGTCTATGAAGTCCACCTCGCTGCCTTGCCCCCCAGTCACACAAAGATCGTCGCAGGTCTGCAGGACTGGGGTATGTCTTTGACTCAACCTAACGCTGTTTTCGCGGCCAATATCGAGCAAGGGCTGGGACAGTTGTGCAGGATTCCGCCCAAACCCGATAGGTGGTTGAGTCGGATGCATACCCCAATTGCAGGAAACCCCTTGTGGGTCGGACGTCTCGCGCCGAATTCCTCCTTGGGCATTCATTGTGGTGCCGACGCCCTCGTCGGCACGTCTGACACATCGCTGGCCCCAGAATCCTTTCTGGGGCCTTCTAGTTGCCCCTGCTCCGCTGGCCCCAGAATCCCTTCTGGTGCCCACATCGCTGGCCCCAGAATCCTTTCTGGGGCCTTCTAGTTGCCCCTGCTCCGGAATCCGTGTGCGGAACGGAACACCCGGAGTGTTATCCCTGGAGTTGGAGGCTCCATGACTCTGCGATCGGTTCGCAAAGG
>Ga0116146_1001929_pt1 | contig 19813 bp, 17 predicted proteins | sample AD_JPNHG2_MetaG_FD_89748 | JGI IMG/M metagenome (GOLD analysis project Ga0116146, IMG submission 89748) | Active sludge microbial communities of municipal wastewater-treating anaerobic digesters from Japan - AD_JPNHG2_MetaG | ecosystem: Engineered > Bioreactor > Anaerobic > Digestate | place...
ATACAGGCAAAAACACCTGGTGAGGTAGTGTCATTACTACGCGGTGACTGAACAATGCTTTGAAAGACAGTAACAAGTTTCGTGACACTAACAACTACATGAGCGGTTTGGGTTCTGAAAATACGTAACCCTGACCGTAATCTATACCCAACTGAGCAGCAATATTACGGATAGATTCAGACTTTACAAATTCCGCTATCGTTTCAAGGCCCATTGAGTGAGCAATTTCATTGATAGATTTAACTATGGTTGCGTTAATGGAATTGGATTCCAGTGTCTGGATATACGAACCATCAATTTTAATATAGTCGATTGAAAGATTCCGTAAATATCCAAATGAAGAAAAACCGGTACCAAAATCATCGAGTGCAAAGGTAAATCCAGCATTTTTAAGCTGTTGGATAAAATAGCTTGCATATGAAATGTTTTGAATTGCGCTGGTTTCTGTAATTTCAAAACAAAAGTTAGAAGCGGAGAGACCATATTTTTCGGTATTAAATAAAATCGTGCTGATGAGTTCCTCGTAAATGACAGATGCTCCTGAGAGGTTAATTGAATACATGTAGTTAGCAAGCGATGAATTAGTATCTTTTAAGAGGCGGTAAATTCTAAAGGCATTCTCTATTACCCATGTATCAATTTTAGGCATGAGGTTGTAGCGTTCAGCAGCTGGAATAAATGCAATGGGTGATATTACTGAGCCATCCTCATCGATCATGCGGATAAGAATTTCTGCTTTTGGTTTTTTGTGATCATTCAATGGGACTATTGGCTGGTAGAACAAACGGAATCTATTTTCTTCAAGGGCTGCTGTAAGCTTGCTGATCCACTCCATTTCTCCTCTGCGTCTGGTAAACTGTTCGTCATGCGGGTTGTAGAGGATAGTTTTACCACCGCCCTCTTCTTTGGCAAGGTGCAAAGCATCATCTGCACATGCAAGCATGTAGTGAACGTCCCCGCTGTCTTTATCGATTGTAGCAATTCCTATGGACATGCTGAGTGGAAAAACCGTGTTGTTCCATAAAAAATTTTGTTTTCGGCTGAGTTCATGTATGCGGTTTGCAACAGAAACTGCGTCACGCGGAGTGCAATTTAAAAGGAGGATGGCAAATTCGTCTCCCCCCATACGAGCACAAACATCATTGCGCTGTATAACTGCCTGTAAGAATGATGCTACCTGTCTCAAGAGCTCATCACCAGCAATAGCTCCACAGGTATCATTAATTACCTTAAACCTGTCAATATCGAGCATGAGCAGTGCATGGCTCAGATTGGTTTTTTTTACATTTTTTATGTATTCGTTGAGCTTGTAAGAAAATTCATCACGGTTTGAAAGTCCAGTGAGAATATCATGGTTCGATTGATAGGTAATACGTTCAGAGAGTTTTTTTATTTCTGTTATGTCATGCAGATTGATTACAAAACCGCTCAGTTTTTTATTTGTAAATTCGAGTCTTGTGACGGTACAGGATAAAAATATGATGGCTCCACTTTTTATTTTATACAGTATTTCGCTTAAATAGATAGGAGTTTCTGTGCTGTTCTTTATAAGCGTAAAAAAGTCTTGCTGGGTATCTGCATTCATTGCATTAAAAAATTCCGAGAAATGTTTGCCCCGTGCTTTCTCTTCTGTTGTTTCCAGGATATCACATGCAATGGGATTCATAAATTGGATTATAAAATCGGTGTCTGTCGCAATGATTCCATCATTGATTGATGTTAATATGGCGCTAAACAATTTTTGCTGTTTTGCCAATTCCCGTTCAATTTTGTGTTTGTAAATTGCTATTTCAATAGTATTAAGAATATCCTTGTCCTTAAAAGGTTTTAGAATGTAGCCATAGGGATGTGCAGTTTTTGCTCGCTCAAGTGTCTGTGAGTCTGAAAATGCGGTGAGGAATACAGTTGGAATATCCAGGTTCTCATAGCAATACTGTGCTGCAGTAATACCATCAGCATCTCCCTGGAGCATAATATCAGAGAGGAGCAAGTCTGGGTTGAGCTCTTTTGCTAATTCGATTGCTTGTTCTGCTTGTTCGGTCATGCCGACAACAAAGTAACCAAACCGTTCCAGCTTACGCTGTAGATCGATAGCAATGATTTTTTCATCTTCAAGGATCAGTATTTTATTATTATTCATCTATCTTGCTCCTTCATACGTTTCATATTACAGCAAACAGTTGTCTTAAATCAGATTTTTATATGTACTGCAAATCGATATATTTATAATACAATATTCTAGGCAATTTGCAAGTTTATTAAAATTTTTCATTATTGCTCATATGTAATGGTGTCAGGAAAATTGTGAAAATACTATTTTTGATTGCTGCTTGATTTTTTGTAGAAAATATCAAATTGATAGTATAGTAAAAATATACCCAACACGATAGTGTGCAGATACTTTTTTACAAGCTTCCTGATACTATCCAATGGGCTTTATAACTTTTATACATTCTGATACAGTAAGTATCTATGAAGCAAAAGATACAAATTATCTATGAAGACAATGCTATCATTGCAATCAATAAGCCTGCTGGCGTGCTTTCAATAGCAGATCGATACGATAAAAACGCACCGGTAGTTACCGATTTTCTTCCTCAAATTACAGGTCAATACTTTATAGTACACCGTCTCGATAAAGATACGAGCGGATCAATGATTATTGCTAAAAATCAGGAAACACATCGCATGCTATCAAGGTTATTTGAAACTGGTGCTGTTACTAAAATATACCATGCATTGGTATGGGGACGACCCTCGTGGGACAAAATTGACTGCGATCTTCCATTACGTCCAGATGGCGATGCAGATCACCGAACCATAATAGATGGTTCAGGAAAAGAAAGCCTGACACATTTTTCCGTACTTAAGCGGTGGAATAGAATATCCCTCATCGAGGCTAAACCAGCCACAGGAAGGACACATCAAGTACGTGTTCATGCTTCCGCAGTAGGCTATGCGCTGCTCTGTGATCCCCTTTATGGCGATGGGAAACCGGTATTTCTTTCAGATTTAAAACGTAACTATAAAGGTGATACGTGGGAAGAGCGCCCGCTTATTTCCCGCACTGCACTGCATGCTGCATTTATCTCATTTACATATCCCAATAGCGGTGATACAATCAGTATCGAGGCGGAGTATCCTAAAGATTTTGGTGCAGTAATTAAGCAGCTCGATAAACTCTAGACCTTATTCAAACATGAGTGAGGTAGTCTAAAAATGTTATGTTCAATATAGCGCATAAACTACTCGGATCGTATAAAGCAATCGTCCTGACCGATGAGCGAGGCGCACAAGCGGTAATAGTGCGGGAGCTCGGTGGAATGGTTCATGAGCTTATTCTTCCGGTATTATCAGCCGATGGTGTGCTCGCGGAGTACCAGTCGGTGTTACGAAGTGATTCGCTGGAAGAGCTTTCGACTAATCCATATTACCGCGGAAGATTTATGGCGCCATTTTGCGGCAGAATCCCGGAAGGAATATACCGATTCAACGGGCGGCTTTACAAGCTTCCTATCAATATGCCTGCAGAAAATAATGCGCTCCATGGTTTTTTTTACCGAATGGAAATGCAGACTTTATCGAGCTGTGCTGATGAATCAAAAGCAGAGTTACGGCTGCATCATATAATTAGCTCACAGGATGACCCTGGATATCCCTTTACTCTCCAGATTATCATAACCTATACGCTCGATGCACAGGGTTTTTGTATTACAGTTACAGCTGCAAACATGGGATCAGAAGACCTACCGCTCACGATGGGTTGGCATCCGTATTTTAAACTTCCCGGCAAAATTTCAGACTGGATAGCAACCATTGATGCTGATTTATACTATCCTACGACGAACAAGCTCCTCCCAACGGGTGCCCTGCTGAGTGTAGGAGGGACTGAGTATGATTTTAGGAAGGGCAGACCACTTGTTCACACAAGCCTTGATACCTGTCTGGCATTTCCCAGTTTTGTTCAATTAGAGCATGTGCAGACTCATACTGGTATTTCATTAGAAATAGATAGAAAGTTTTTTAATAAGATACATCTATTTATTCCGCCAGAGCGAGATTCTATTGCCCTGGAACCGGTAACTGCTGCAGGGGCAGCTTTTATTATGCCACATTTAGGGCTTACTGTTCTTAGCGCAGATGCATCAAAATCCGGCTGGATTCGCATTCAAACTTTTAATAATAAGCAGTAACTAACCTGGAATAGAATCATGGATTAACCAGTATGCTGTTTACTAAATTGTCAATATATCATGCCTGGTGTCATGGAAATTGTGAAAACGATACTTTTAATTACTACATGATTAAGCGACTACTTGACGAAATAATGCAAATAGTGTAAATATATTTTGCCTGCGGTGATGGTGGAATTGGCAGACACGCTAGCTTGAGGTGCTAGTGCCGAGAGGCATGGAGGTTCAAGTCCTCTTCACCGCACAAAGAGCCCCTTTTAGGGGCTCTTTTTATCAATATGTAGTTATTGCAAATTTGTGTAGTGGAATGCTTTATCACATATTCCTTACCGTAAATCATGTCGGATACAATTAAATTCGGTTGATTATTTCACTAGTGTCACGAAGATTGTATATTGTAATACCCATGCAAGTATGATAGATGCCAAAGCATCTGTAATCATCCTAAATTCCCTCTAGCATGTCAAATCAACTACTTTGAGTAATGCTTTCTGGTAGTATCATTTTATAGCTAGAAGCAGCGATTTAATCTAGCATCGTAGTTAAATCTGTTTTAGGATCTGTTAATCATATATTATGTAGCATTTACTTCTTTACATGCACAGCCAAGAAATGCAGCAAGGCGCTCTGCCTGTTTGTATAATGCTGCATAGCGGCGTCGCGGAATCGTACAGATAATGAGATAGCGGCCATCATAGAGCTGGAGCGCATATGCGCTTATTGCTGGATTATCGAGCAGGAGCGTTTTACTGTATGGATCCTCAGGGAGGAGCAGAGTCGAAGCTGTTAGAGCACAGGTTACGTTTTGAATTTCCTGTAATGGGAAACTCCATCGTTTTGCCAAAAATAATAAACCAGCAGAGCGGCTTACGGTGTCGGCTTTTTTATTAAATCGCCAGCTGTCTTCGGTAAGCGCTACCATGCCAGCAAACACAGCGTATGCCCATGCAAGCGGCATGAGCGCTTCTATCCACGTTTGTACCACAGTTATTGCAACCGGAATTGAAAGTATCCAGAAAACGCGAATCCACCAGGGGAAGCGCAGTACGGCGTAATCATCAGTAATTTTGGAAAAATCATATAACCAATAGTTCTTAAACATAGAATCCACCTTACTATAGAAGTTTTGTATCTTCCTTATAAATAATGCACTAATTCCTGTAGCTGCGTGATTTTGGCAAAGGGATACTGCTGGTGTTTATTGAGCTGATCGATAAGCAATCCTTTGCCACCTAAATTGGTAAACCCCTGTACATAGCGGGGAATATCATCAATAAACAAAATATCCTGTATCGACACTTGCAGTGTGTCTGCGACATGTTGGTATGCTTCATGGTGTGGTTTCCCTTTAAGGTTGTTAAAGCGAATATCAAAAATACCCGCAAAGCAATCCGTGCAGTCGAGCTTTGCAAGAATACGTTCTGCATGTTCAATAGGTGCATTAGTTAAAATATATTTTGAGTATGGGAGTTCATTGAGGAATTGTTTTAAAACAGGGTCAGGTTCGAGTGCAGATTCTTCTCCCTCGGGGTGTACAAATTTAAAATATGCTTCATAATCAGTTACGCCATGTTCAGCCATGAGCCATTCGAGTGTTGTTCCATATAGTGGCAGGCGTTCTGCGCGAATCTTTTTGCATTCATCGAGTGGTTTTTGTAGGACTTGTGTAACGAAAGTATTCATCCGCGCAACAACTTCCTCTTCTAAACCATAGCGAGGGCTATAGAGCGTATTATCGAGATCGAATAGCAGTGTGGTAATCATGTGTAATTATTCATACCATGATGCTGGAAAAAATACAACTAATTCACTGCTAACTTGTCTATTTGCAGGCGCCACCTACAAATAATTTTTCACAGTTTTCGTGACACTAAAGATGTATTGACAGAAGGGTAAAAAATAGCTATAAAAATCTTTAAACGTTTTGAATATTGCAATATAATTTTGTTTATAGAAATAGGAAGTAGCAATGAGTGAATCTGCACTAAAAGCATTTGAATTACTGTTTCATTTAGCACGGTCTGGCGACTCATCACTCGCAAAACTCGCTCGCGAAACGGGTTGGGATAAAGCGACAGCTTTACGGTATCTTACTGCAATGGAGAAAAAAGGTGTAGTAGAACGCCGTAATGGTGATTGGACGCTTGGGTTAGCCCTGGTAGAACTGGCAAGCCGTGTCCCCGTGAGTTCAAATATTGCCTCTCGTGCTGAACCAATCCTGGTTGAGCTTGCTCGTAGTACAGGAGAAACGGCAAACCTTTCAGCATTAACAGGTTTTGAAATAATGTATGTTGCTAGGGCAGAAGGGGATCGTTCTTTACGACTACGTTCCAACCCTGGTGACCGCCTACCATTATACTGCACTGCAGGCGGTAAGGCAGTGCTATCGAGAATGATTCAGGCGCTTAGAACGCAGTATATTGCAGAAGCAAAACTAATCGCATACACACCACATACCATAACCGATCCAGTTCGGCTTTCCAATGAAATTGATGAGACTATTAAGCGAGGCTGGGCTATTGATGATGAGGAGTTTGAACAGGGGCTCATTTGTTTTGCGCTTCCTATTGAATTTCCGAGATTTGGGTTTTTAGGAGCTGTGAGTGTTTCTGGTCCAGCAAGCCGTATGCAGCATGGCAGAAACGAAATCCTTGCCGCACTTCGCTGGACTGTCACCTGTCTCCATAATGAAATTAATGGCAGTGAAGAAGAAAATGGTAAACCAGCCCTCTTTGCTCCGGGCAGGGGTGGCTTTAAGAGCAGTGATTGGCACCGTCCGGGCAGCGAAACATTTGAATAAACCGGTAAGGTGAACGCGTTTGCAGTAATGTATTGCTCGGCCGTTCAGTAAGCTTGTAGTACAACCCGGAAAAGCTTGCGGTTCCGGGTTGTGTAAGCAGAAAGAATGGAATTAACTTAAAATACTATATCGTGTTTGTCCTCCTCTTTTTTTGTTTCAATATTCTGTTTTTTCCCGGGCATAAAATCGATATGGTCAGCGACGATTTTTACCCGTGAATTATGCTTACCGTGCTGATCCACCCACCGATCCTGTTTGATTCTCCCGACAACACGAACACCCTTTCCTTTTTTTAAAAACGATGCACAATTCTCAGCCAGTTTAGCCCATGTTTCAACACTGAGGAACGACGTTTCTTTTTCCGTGTCATTGTTCGCTTTGTAGTACCGGTTTGAAGCAATAGCAAATTGACAGACTGCAGTGCCATTTGGTGTTGTTTTTATTTCCGGATCTTCAACAAGATTCCCCTCTATTATGACTGAATTCATATTACTCAGCATATGGTTCTCCTTGTGGCTTTATACAACCACTGTATTATGAATAGTCTAAGAAAGCTGACAGCTTTCTCATCTGCATAGCGCTATGGCTATAGCTCGATCGTTACATTGAACGATTATCTTTGGCTAATACATAATGTTGAAAGAGTATTGTCGCCGCCGATCTGTTCAATTTTAAGACCGATTTCAGGGCACCCTTGTACGCTATTATTCATCGTTGCTAATATTCATGCATGCATGGTTTTGCAATATTTTCTGCCTTGACTCATTTTTTGTTCCAGTGCATAGTAAGGTGCAAAGCGCTGATGGAGACGAGTACGCCCTGCAAGCCTATGAGAGAAGCATGCCCCTGGGCTGAGAGGCTGCGAGGAACGGCAGAGCGGAAAACCACTCCGGAGCTGTACTGGTGAACGCTCATACTGCTACCGTGTACGTGCTTGAGCAAAGTAGTAAGTAATCAGTATCGGGTGCTCCCGTTATAGAGCGTAGAGAGCGGCATCTGGTGTTTGTGACAGACGAGCACAAACCTCAATGCCGAAGTAAGGTGGTACCGCGGAACATGTATGCTGTCAAGGCCGTTGGCAAGGACAGCAGAAGCCAATCGAACTCTATGCAAGAGAGGCTTTTGCTTGTTTCGTCCTTACGCATAGCGCACAAAAGCGCATCCTGTGCAAGGAGTACCTTTTATGAAGTATCCTATCGAAACAGTGCGACATTCACTGTCGCATGTCATGGCAGAAGCAGTCATCAAGCTGTTTCCTGGAACAAAAGTAGCAATTGGACCAGCAATTGATGATGGGTTTTACTATGACTTCCAGTTTGCAAAACCTATTCAACCCGAAGATCTTCCCGCTATCGAAAAAGAAATGCGGAGAATTATTGCTCAAGGTTCAGAGTTTGTAAGGAAAGAAGTTTCAAAAGCGGAAGCTAAGAAACTCTTTGCCGATGAGCCATTCAAACTTGAACTAATCGATGAACTCGAAGAGGGCACTATCACGATTTATGAGCAGGGCACGTTTTTTGATTTATGTCGGGGACCTCATGTTGCATCGACTAAAGATCTTCCTGCAGATGCTTTTAAGCTGAGAGCAATAGCAGGTGCATACTGGCGCGGTGATGAAAAACGTCCGATGTTAACGCGCATTTACGCTTATGCATTTGCAAACAAACAAGAACTCGATGCACATCTCAAAATGCTCGAAGAAGCAGAAAAGCGTGACAACCGTAGGCTTGGGAAAGAACTCGATCTTTATTCGGTACATGAAGAGGCTGGTCCAGGTCTCGTATACTGGCATCCGCGTGCTGGTCGGTTTAGAGTGGAACTGGAAAACTGGTGGCGTTCTGAGCATTACCGCAATGGTTACGAGATTCTCTTTACACCGCATGTTGGCAAGAGCTGGCTCTGGGAAACTTCAGGGCATCTTGGGTTTTATAAGGGCAACATGTATGCTGCAATGAAAATCGATGAGGACGATTACTACATCAAACCGATGAACTGTCCCTTCCATATTATGATTTATAAAACGCAGCTCCGGTCATACCGCGATTTGCCACTTCGCTGGGCAGAGCTGGGAACCGTGTATCGGTATGAACGTTCGGGCGTACTGCATGGGCTTATGCGGGTACGGGGTTTTACGCAGGATGATGCGCACATTATCTGTACACCGGAACAAATCGAGGATGAAATAGCAGAAGTGCTGCGCTTTAGCCTGCACATGTGGAAAACACTTGGCTTCTCAGAAATAAAAGCATATCTTGCAACACGTCCTGCAGATTCAGTAGGCGATCCGGCTCGCTGGGATCAGGCGCTTGAATCGCTCCGCAAGGCTGTAGAAACGCAAAAGCTGGCGTATGAAATTGATGAAGGTGGCGGAGCATTTTATGGTCCAAAGATTGATCTTAAAATAAAGGATGCTATTGGGCGCGAGTGGCAGATGACTACGATCCAGTTCGATTTTAACCTGCCTGATCGTTTTGATATGACCTATATCGATGCAGATGGCCAGAAAAAGCGACCGTACATGGTGCACCGCGCTCTCCTGGGATCGCTTGAACGTTTCTTTGGAGTTTATCTAGAAAGTACCGCTGGTGCATTCCCAGTATGGCTTGCACCAGACCAGGTAGCGGTAATTCCTGTTGGTCCCGATTTTAATGATTATGCAGTTGAGCTTAACAATAAGCTGCGCAGTTCCGGTATGAGGAGTATTGCAATGCTCGATGAAGACCGCATGAATGCTAAAATACGTCGAGCACAACAGTTAAAGATTCCTTATATGGCAGTTGTTGGCGCAAAAGAACGAGAAGAACAGGCAGTGTCAGTTCGCTGTCGTGACGGGAAACAGCTGGGAACGATGAGTACAGAAGCTTTTATGAGCTATATTATGGAAAAAATAGCTCAGAGAAGTCTTGATCTGTAGCAAGGTATGGAATAATGCAATTTCCATATACCTTTGAAACAAAGGTATTGTACGCATGAAAAATATATGGTCTACGAGCGGAAGATTGTTTTTGCTAATTCTGTTGTCATTTTCTTCGCTTGTAATGCTGCTCATTCTTAGATTTATGCTTGCCGGGAAATTGATGCAGGGGTATCTTCTGTGGAATTTAATACTTGCTATTGTCCCTGCTTTAATTTCCTGGGCAATTCTCAAGCATACAGAATATTTTGAACAAAATGGCTGGCATGGTGCAGTCAATATAGCTGGTTTTTTTGCGTGGTTAATTTTTTATCCCAATGCACCATATGTGTTTACAGATTTCATTCATGTAATTAATCGTTCTAATTTGGGCTATGTAGCTGCACCATGGCTTTCGCGCCTCGATTTGCTCTGGTTTGATATAATTCTCAACGCAGCATTTGCTTTCGTTGGTCATTTTATGGGTCTATTATCCATGTATTTCATGCAAGTGTCACTCCGCAAGTTATACGGAAGAACAGTGAGCTGGGTAGCGATTTTACCTGCAGTGGTTTTATCAGGTATTGGAATTCATCTAGGAAGATTTTCGCGATATAATTCATGGGATATGGTATTTCATCCTATTGATACGTTTCAAGCAATACTTAAGATATTTACGGTACCCTCTGCTCTTTTATTTTCACTTGCATTTTCCTTTTTCATTGCAATAACATACATTATGTTTTATATTGTCATTAAACCTGATACGGCTGTTGCACATACAGCTAATTCGAGTAAATCATCGTGATACAGTAAATCGCGATGTAAAATCCAAAAAGAAAGGATACAACATGAGAGCTTGTAAAGTTACTGAAAAAATCTATGCCCTCCATGCTGATATTGAAACCGAAGACCTTTTTGAGGGCATCTGGCCTATTCCTGATGGTGTTTCATTAAATTCATATCTTGTTAAAGGCGAAACATCCTGTGCGCTCATAGATCTGGTAAGAGATTGGTGTAAAGCTCCAGATGAACTCTGTAAACAACTTGCTTCAATTGATGTTGCTATAGAGGATGTCAATTATCTTATTCTTAACCATATGGAACCCGATCATACTGGATGGCTTGCTGAATTTAAAAAACTTAATCCTAAAGTAGTTATAGTTGCAACAGCAAAGGCCCTCGAGCTTGTAAAATCCTTTTATAAAATTGAAGAAAATTTGAGGGCAGTAAAAACTGGAGATACGCTTGATTTAGGCGGTATCCGCCTTGTTTTTGAGGAAGCTCCAAACTTACATTGGCCCGAAACAATGGTTACCTATGAACCAGAATCTGGTACGCTTTTTAGCTGTGATGCGTTTGGTAGTTTTGGAAAATTAACAAACCGTATTTTTGATGATGAGTATTACTCTGAAGATCTTAAAAACTTTGAAGATGAAACACTCCGATATTACGCTAACATCGTAGCAAGTTTTGGAATTTTCGTAAAACGTGCAATAGAAAAACTTTCTAAGCTCGATATCAAAATTGTCGCACCCAGTCATGGGCTCATCTGGCGTGAGAAACCTTCGGTAATTATTAATCGCTACTTGAAATATGCAAACTATATGGATGGCCCGCGAGAAAAAGAGGTCTGTGTCGTATGGGGTTCGATGTATGGGAATACACGCGATGGACTTGAGTATGTGCTCAAAGGGTTAGAGGATGAACATGTGCCTTATACAATGTTCCGCGTTCCTAATGAAGATGTATCCTTTGTGCTTGCAGAAGCGTATCGATGTGAAGGTATCATTATGGCGATGCCAACATATGAATATAAAATGTTCCCGCCAATGGGATACGTTATCGATATTTTTGAGCGCAAGCATATTTGGAACCGCAAAGCGCTCCGAATCGGAAGCTACGGCTGGGTAGGTGGAGCACAGAAAGATTACGATAATCGAATTGCGCCACTCAAATGGGAACATGTTGAACCATTAGAATGGGCTGGACAGCCTGATGAATCAACAGGGAAACTGCTCAGAGAACGGGGGAGAGAGCTTGCTCGCAGAGTAAAAGGGTAACTGAAGAGGTGATTTATATACAATTGAAATGCCATACAGCGTAAAGCTGTGTGGCATTATTTATTTAATGCTCATGCTGTTAATATGTATTAATATATTATAGCATTTATATGTAAAAAATTTTACTGATAATAACATACAGGAAACAATTACATCTTTTATGTGAGCGCTGTATACTATTATAGGAGCAGTATACTTTCACTGATACATAGACAATTTTACTTGACAGTTGTTTATTCTATCAAGTAAACTGCTTATAATTAGTAACGTTATTTTATTAATTAAGGAAGGGGTAAGCATGAAAACAAAAATTGTAATACTGACTGGTATTTTGCTTGTTCTAGCTGGTATGACAGCCTGTCCAAAGAAATCAGGTGAATTGGCCAATCCTGCACCGGTTGCGGATACTGTTCGTCCCGGCAAACCTTTCGGATATGTACTTTTAGACGGATTATCATTGTATAGCTACGACGAAACAAAAGTTCCTGATAAACAGTGGACATGGCTGCTTGGAATGACAGCAGGGAAAAAAGTGGAACTGCTTGAGACTGAGCCAATAAAAATAAAAAAAGGTATAAATGAGCTTGAATGGTACCGTATACGATATGGCGACAAAGAAGGTTACGCTACAAAGTATTACATTGGAACGTTTAATACGTTGGCTGTAGTCATAACCGATGGTGCAATGCGTTTTAAGAGCCCTGAGATTACCGGTGTTATTGCTGGTAAACCATTACCGAGGGGCACACTGATTACCATTCCCGAAGAAGATCTTACTGCTGATTATTGCAGAGCATACGCTGTTTCAGTTGAATTTTTAGCTGATAAACAGAATCTCAACTGGTATTCCGATATCTATGTTAAACGTTCGGATATTTCGACACAGGAACCCGATGTTCAGAGTTACCTCCTATACTATATTGCAAAAAACATGAGTGATCCTAAAGCAAAAGAGGATCCGAAGCGAATGGAAAATCTTATACGTGCTAAACTCGAAATTCTCAATGAAGCTATGAAAAAATATCCGTTTGGTGTATTTGCAGACCTTATTCAGGCAGAGATTAATACATTGTCAGGCAATAAGGGTACAGCTGCCACTCAAACTGTTCAAGAAAAGATTGAAGTCTATGAGAGCCCTGATTTTAATTCAATCGTAGTAGGAACAATTGAAGCTGGAACTCAACTTACAATTGAAGAAAAATCAGATGTGGGCGGTATTGAGTGGGTACGCATATCGAGCCCATATGTTGGCTGGGTGCTTGCAAGTCAGGCTGGTCAATAGATGTAGTAGCACACGCTGCATGCATTAGAAATATATCAAGAGTGAGAATTGATAGTGTAAAACAATAATTGTTTTATATTTTATATTCTAATACGATTCAAAAAGAGCTATCCATGCAGAATGGATAGCTCTTTATTATTACAGAGGAGTGCTTAAAAAGAACCGCTTCCTAATGTTAGTGTTAAGAAAATTTTTACTGCCGGACCATCATTGCGTACGATATATTCACTGTCTTCATTGCCAAACATAAACTGTGCTCCACCATTCATTGTAAATCCGGAAAATGGATTCCAGGAAAGCTGAGTGCGAATAAAGCCAGACCAATCAGAGAGGTTTGCAAGTGTGAACAATGAAAATCCAATTCTATTGGTAACAATTTTACTAAAGTTAATGGAGAGTGCAGCATAGTGCATGCCCGAATTGTAAATAAGTGCTTTCAAGAGATTGCTGAAAACAGCATCACTATCCGCTCCAGACAGTGCAAGCAAATTTTTGATAGCAGATTCATTGTCATGAGCTTTTTGAATTAAAGCAGTACGCTCATCGTTAGTGTAACCTTCACCATCAAAGAGGTACTGTCCGATTATGGAAATATTATATTCACTGTTTTGGTACAAAAAGCCTGCTGTACCCTTGAAAAATGGAGATGTTGTATCTTCTCGAGTAGCAATAAACCCGGAAGATGCAAGCGTTGGACTGATATCCGTTATCCAGGTTCGTTCAGAGCCATGAGCGAGTGTGCCTTCTCCAAATAGCTCTATTGAACCAATTGAACCTTTAGCAGTTATCATTCCACGAAGCGGTCTGTCTTTCTGATAGTATCCTCCAATGGTTAATTCCCAGTTTCCGAGTAAGAGTGAGGCACTGGCTGCGCCAGCGGTTTCTTCGAATGTCGTCTGATTGGGTGTGACTATTCCATATGCGACAACCGAGCTATGTATTCCCGGAACAGGGAATGTGACGCGTACTGTGACAGGTCCTTCTCGTTGCACTTCGGGATTCAAAGGATCAATAGCCTCGAGGTTGATAACATCGGCAGGACGCCAGAAATATCCTACACCCCAGGTTACTGTTTGTTTACCAAAACGGAAAAAAAGCATGTCCTGATAGGTAAAATCAGCAAAGAGTTCAAACAATTTTATCTGTGGCATAGCAATGGATGTACTTTGAGTCTTTATGTCTCCATCTGGTACAAGTGGGGGCTGTGCTGGTATATACTGAGCATCGGTCAACACTTTTGTTTCAGTGTAATATGGCCAGAGCACTTTAAGTGAGAGGTAATACCTGCGGTTAGCTTCAGGGCGTGCGTCAAAAAACAGGAGGCTCTGAAGATTCGTTGTCATACTGTGTGTGTCTGGAGTGAATAGTGTAAAGCCATTTTCCCAAGGATTATTGATTTGCTCAGCAAGAGTAACGGAACCGTAAAATGTGCCACCAATTCTAACTTTGTCGCTTACCAAAAAAGCATTTATCGCGTTTGATGCATCAGCGTTTTCTACTTGAGTGACAATTTCTTCATCGTTAAAAAGCTCGTCCTCGCTCTGTGCGTATAACGGTAGGATAGCTATAAGCATGAGTGTAAATACGATAAGGATTTTGTTTGTTCGTTTACGGTTAAATGTAATCATTTGTTAACCCTTTCAAGGAACTCTTTTTTGAAAACAGAATCAGGAATTGGGGAAACCGATTGTTCTGTGAGCGTAATCTGCGATTTTTCACCGGGATTAAGTTCATCGACAATAATAATCTGCGATGGCAGCAGTTTGCCATTGAGCTCTACGTATTTGGGAATGAGCGTTGTTCGCATGAGCCTTCCTGATACGGAATACGCTTCTTCTTTAAGGAGCATGGTTCTGTCTTTACGGACATAGATCTTAAGCCGGTCGTACACTGCATCGGTTGTTTTTGCTTTGAGGGAAATAATCCAGACCGGTATTTTTCCCAGTACGCCTTCTTCGGTTTTTTCAATTGTGTAACTGTCAGAGTATGTTGCCCGTGTAAGATCAGAGTTTTTTGCTTCTGAATTCGAAATGTTTTCTTTGAGTGAAGAAAAAGTAAACTGCCTGCTTGAAGGGTCGTAAAACCAGACGTTGTCTTTATCTTTAAGGTACCCCTGTCCTTTGTTTGCTTCTGGTTGGAGAATAAGAATGAGAAAAAGATCTTCTCTGTCTCTTCTAAAGACTCGTGCTTGAAGTACAGAATCTTTTTCTCCCGGTTTTTGTGTAATGATAGTATACACAGCCGTGAAATCAGACTTTTCAAAATTATTTAGGTTATCAAGTTCTTTTAGAATTTTTGTAAAATCTTGAGCACTTAACAACGATATAACAGAAACAGAGAGTATAAAAACCAACAGGACTCGTTTCATAGAAAGCTCCTTATTTTTCTGTACCCAATGCCTGTGCCGGGGACAGTTTTGCTGCTTTGCGTGCTGGTAATGATACAGCAAGCAGTGTTAATATAGAAACTATAATAAAGATTGTTGCAATTTTAGCAAATTGCAGATTAAAGGTTATATGACCGTTGCGTAAAAGAATAAAAAATTCGTTTTCCATACCAAAGTTGATACTCGAAACAATAGCCATGAGTATACCTGCAAGTAAAAATCCTGCGAGCATGCCGATCATTCCAAGAAAGAAAGCTTCAAGCAAAAATAATCGCTTAACATCTTTTTGCTGATATCCTATAGCGCGCATGGTTCCAATTTCTTTAATCCGCTCGTACATAATCATACGGAAGGTATTATTGATACCTACCATCGTTATAAGAAAGAGAATGATAAGTACGGTCGTGCCAATTGTATCCGCTGCTGAAACAAACTGTTGAATCTGTGCAAGTTGCTCGTTAATGGTAAATAACCTGTATTTGACACCTTCCCAGCTTTCTTTTTTTTGGCTGCGAAGCAGAGCCTGAAAACCGGTCATCGGTGCGCCATTAGCTTCCGTCTTCCGATCAAAAACCTGGACATAATTCTTGAGCACATCATAATATTTCATCGCTGCAGCATCAGTTTCTTTGAGTGAAGGAAGCCGTACTGCAAAAGTCTGATATTCTCCTGGAAGCAATCCGAGTATTTCATTGAGATGAGCTGTATGTGTATACGAGGATAGTTGGGAAACAAGGTCAGCATTATAGTTAATGCCGGCAATGCGAAATTCACCAACATTATTTTGTCCGTATACTGTTTCAATTTTAGCAATAACAACATCTCCAATTTCTACATTGAGAGTTTGAGCAACTTTCTCTGGTACTATGAGTGCATTAGGTGTTGTAAGAATAGATTCCCAGTCTCCCTTTTTTAACGAGAGACGTTTTCTGAAATTTTCGTTTTCTTTAATGTTAATTCCATTGATGAGGAGTGAAGTTGTTTTGCCTTCAAAAATAATTGTTGCAAACGTGCTGCTGTATGAACTTACATATGAATAGTTGATTCCAGAAGCTTTAAGTGCATCACGCAGTGCCTGGTCATTAGAAATTCTCGAAATTTCTTTTGATGTACCATGTTTTTCTGAACCTGTTATAAAAATATGACCGCCAAGAATATCAGAAAAATTTTCTGCAATATTAACAGATATTGCTGAGGTGAGTCCATAAATTACAGTAACAATCATGACTGAAAATGCAATTGCAATTGCAAGGAGAGCAGTGCGTTTTTTTTGTCGTGTAAGATTTCGGAGCGCTATCGTAACATGTGTTTTCATATTTTACTCCTAGTCGGTCTGTATTGCACGTATGGGCTCAATCCGCAGCGCTACAGATACTGGATAAAAATGTGCTACGATGCCCACAAGAACAATTATTATGAGTGCGGTAGCAACAGTCCCGCCTGTAATGATAGGACTTAAAACTGGACCGCCGAAAAGCAGTTCGAGAATTCTATTTCCTGCTTTAATATTGAGTGAACGTATAATTGTATTTACTATGTATGAAAGCACAATACCGATGCTTCCAAAGATCAGTGATAAAAGTAGTGTCTCGGTGAAAAAAAGACGGCGGACAAAACTACGGCTCGCACCGAGCGCTCGGATAGTTCCGATTTCTGTGGTCCGCTCAATAACAGAGACTACAAGCGTATTCATAATAATAACGACAACAACAAATGCAAGTATGATGATACCGACAAACAATACAGTACCGAAAATATCTACAGATTGTGCAAATTCTCCCGCAGCAGCTTTCCAGTCGCCAGCCTGTGCAGCGATATTGTTATCTTTAAAAAAAGTGTTAAGTTCTTTTATTACTGCTGGAGCGACATCAGGTTTATCGGTTCTAATGAGAATAAAGTGCCATGCTCCGGTATCTACTTTATTGAGTTCTTCACGGAGACTCGTATCACCAAGAATATTTTCATAATCGACGGAGCCGGTGTTGGAATTGGTTGTTATAAAAGTATTGCTGTCTGAAAAAAGGTCGTCATAGTTTGTCGTTTCAAATATTGCTTTTTGTTCACTTGAAAGCTGCACTTCAATATTAGCGCCAATTGTCATATTATCGAGAATGCGTACTGTATCGATATCACAGTATGCAAGCTGGTCAGGCGTATATCCTTCGGCTTTTATTTCATATATGCCGATAATCGGAATGCGTACTATTTTTACTCCTCCCGAAGAAGCACCCTGTATTACAAGTTCATTACCAATAGCAAGCGATTTCTTTAAATACTTTTCAAGCCCCTCTTTTTGTTTTGCGTTGAGGATAATGCCCCGCATACCAGGTTCAAAAAAATTACCTTCTCTAAGTGAAAAGTCAGGGAAAACGTTTCTATACTGCAGCGTATCAACACCAAAAAGGTAAAAAATTTGAAATGGATTTCCCTCCATTGTATCATCTGTTTGTTCTTGATTTTCTGCGTTTGCTGTTTGTTCTTCTTTTTGTGCAATACCAAAAGTACTTGCCATACCGGTAACTGCAGCAACATGTTTCATACTAGAAGCGTATGTTAGAATTTTTTCATATTCGGGCAGTGTAGGTGTTTTTGCAAGGCCTCCAGCTGATGCAACACCGAAAAGCGAAACGGGTCCTTCTGCAATACCGGTAATGATTATGTCTGCTGTATAGTTTTTAGTAAACGAACGCTCAATGCCATTAGCCATTCCATTATGGACAGCGCTTCCTAAAACAAGAATAACAACTCCCAATGAAAGCAAAATTCCTATTATTATTGATTTTGCCCGGTGTTCAAACAAATTACGGAAAGCTATGCGTAATAAGCCTCTCATAAGCTGCTCCTATCTACATTCTGCAGGCTGCGGTTCACCTTTCCGTACATTTTCAATAACCTCACCATCCTTAAGACGGATGATATGGTCTGCAATGCTAACAATTTTTGCATCATGCGTGGAAAAGATAAACGTTGTATCGAGTTCCGAATTGATTTTTTTCATCAATTCGATTATCTGCTCTCCCGTTTTGCTATCCAGGTTTGCAGTTGGCTCATCGGCAAGAACAATATAGGGACGCGTTACGAGCGCACGAGCAATCGCAACACGCTGACGCTGTCCGCCGGAAAGCTCATTTGGTTTATGTTTTTTCCACTCCGTGAGACCGACCTCTTCTATGAGGTGATCGATCCACTCTTTTTTCTCTTGAGGAGCAATTCGGGTTTCTCCTATGAGGAGCGGAAACTCTATATTTTCCCAGACATTGAGCACAGGAATGAGATTGAATGATTGAAAAATAAAGCCGAGCACCTGATGGCGCATTTTGGTAAGCTCTCTATCAGAAAGCTTTGATGTCGGTTTGTCATCAATAATAACTTCTCCTGATGTCGGCTTATCAATAAGCCCGATCATATTGAGAATTGTTGTCTTCCCTGAGCCAGATGGCCCCGCGATTGAAATAAAATCGCCTTTTTCGATGCAAAATGAAACTCCTTTAACGGCTTCGACTTCCACTTTGCCAAGATAATATGTTTTTTTCACATTTTCGAGCGAAATAATAGGCATGAGTATTTCCTCCTGTTAGAGAAATATATCTATCATTGTAAGAAAGGTCAATTTATATGAAATATAGGCATTTGAAATCTAAAGGAAGATGGTATTCCCATGGATTCCGCAGCTAAGGAACCAAAGACATCTATGTACTTCCCATAGAGGTTGTTAAAAATAACAGGCTATAAGCATCTGACATTACGGTGTGTAGCGGTTGAGCCTCTGTACGAGATATTCGAAATCGTATACTGCTAGTAAGGTTTCATCTAGTCTGGGAATGCATGGGATTCAAAAACCGCTCAGTACATTACTTATTATTTACAAGTTTACTTTGGTTTTAGGGACGACAGGGGACTGCGACTTATACTATCTGTAAAACCGGCTTCTTTTCTGCTTTGTACCGTTCTACCCACTTTCTCACGGTTTTGGGGGTAGTCTTGAATTCCCGTGCTGTGGGGTTTATGCCATACTTCAAAGCATACTCCACTAACATCCCCCTATACTGTACAGGGTCTTTACTGTTACGATAGAGTTCATAATACTTAAGCGTAAACATGGTCCCTCCTGTGGTTAGAGTTATGTATAGTAATGCTACTTGATTTCGTTGACTTCAAGTAGCGCCTTGGGGGGGACCATCTCCCTTCGCTGTTCA
>Ga0116146_1001941_pt1 | contig 19712 bp, 16 predicted proteins | sample AD_JPNHG2_MetaG_FD_89748 | JGI IMG/M metagenome (GOLD analysis project Ga0116146, IMG submission 89748) | Active sludge microbial communities of municipal wastewater-treating anaerobic digesters from Japan - AD_JPNHG2_MetaG | ecosystem: Engineered > Bioreactor > Anaerobic > Digestate | place...
CGCGTCCAACAATCCCGGGTTCGTTCTCGGGGTCGGCTGTGGGCGGGGCCTCCGTGCCCCGCGTCCTGCCGCCTCCTCGCGGGGGGCAGAGCCCCCGCCCACAAGCCTGCAACCCCAACCTCCCGCGGGTTCGTAACCCGCGGGAGGTTCCTGAACCCCGCATCCACTCTTCCCGAAAACGAAGAGGCCGCAGAGCGGCCAAGAGGCCCGTCCCCACGCAGAGCGTAGGGACGAGAGAAGAAGTCGGAAATCATGCTCGCCCCTGCGCTCCGCGTGGGGGCGATGATCCGGACGCTCCCGCGTCCAACAATCCCGGGTTCGTTCTCGGGGTCGGCTGTGGGCGGGGCCTCCGTGCCCCGCGTCCTGCCGCCTCCTCGCGGGGGACAGAGCCCCCGCCCACAAGCCTGCAACCCCAACCTCCCGCGGGTTCGTAACCCGCGGGAGGTTCCTGAACCCCGCATCCACTCTTCCCGAAGACGAAGAGGCCGCGGAGCGGCCAGGAGCCTCGTCCCCACGCAGAGCGTAGGGACGAGAAAAGAGGGAGCAGAGCGCGGGGACGAGAAGAAGGAGCAGAGCGTAGGGATGAGAGGCAGCAAGAGCGGGCGCGGGGGGGCTCACCCTCCCGAACGTATTGGAACGTTCGGGAGGGGCGCCTTGCGGGTCGGTTCCAGGCGCACGGCCGGATGCCCAGACCACGAACGAGCGCTACACATGGACTGCGAGCGACGCCGCCACGGGGGGGAGCGGCTCAGGGCGCCGCCGGCGGCCGGCCGCCCTTGGCTGGCGGGGCGGGCGGATTGGGCTGGGTGGTGAGCTTCTTGCGGTTGAGCCAGCGCTCGGCCCGATCCAGCAGCTCGATGCGCTTGCTGATGAGGGCCACCTGGGCCGGCTCGCCGCCCAGCCCCTGCACCGTCCTCCACTGCTCGATGGCCGTCAGCGGCAGGAGGGCGCGTTCGTACGCGTAGGCGGCCGCGGCGTAGGCCTCGGCCGTCTTCACGCGGCCCGCGATGGCGGCCAGCTTGGCGCCCGCGGCGGCGTAGTAGAAGGACGCGAGGTCGTGCTCGGCGGCCCACTGGGCAATGAAGGCGTTCGCACAGTTGTTGCAGTAGCGGGGCGACTTGGAGTCGAGGTCCTGCACCGCGTAGATGGAGCTGCTGGGACACGAGGCGTCGGCGCAGGGGGGAAGGCCCAGCGACCGCGCGAGCGCGTGGAGCGTGAGCCGGCGGGCCCGCGCGGCCACGGTGTCGCGCGCCTCGCCCAGCCGGGCGAGCGAGACCAGCAGGGCGCCGCCCGGCCGCGTGGGCGCCAGGGCCACCTCGAGGCCTGGCAGGCTGAGCTCGGCGCCGCTCAGGCCGATGAACCGCACGTCCTGCGGGTCGGCGGCCTGCTCGCGGTCGAGCCGCGCCAGCAGCGGCCGCGCATCGCGCGGGCGGCCGTCGGCGCCGGCGAACGACGGCAGCGCCTTGGGCGACACGTTCACCCTCACGGCCAGGGGCGCGCCCGGGGTCCTCAGCGAGGTCTCGATGTCGCCCGCGAAGTCGCGCGCACGCAGGAGGCGGCCCACCGCTGCGTCGGCCGCGAGCAGGAAGTGCGGCTGCACCGCCCCGTCGCGCAGGTCGCGCCAGTCGCGCGCGGTGTTGCCGCGCTTGCGGCGGTCGGGCTGCTGCTTGCGGAGGGCCTCGAGCGCCGCATCCCGGATCACCGCCTGCGGCGCCGCCAGCAGCTCCACGTCGCCCACCACGGGGAAGTCCCGGTGCAGGCGCGTGACGCCGCCGCGGAGGGCCTTCGCCACGTCTTTGTCATCCTCGTAGAGCTCGAGCAGGCGGGTGAGGACGACGGCGTGGCCCGGCGTGACGACGCGGGCGAGCCAGGTGGCGACGCGCTCGCGGTTCTCGCGGGCCGCGTCGTCCAGATAGGGCACCAGGTAGGGCAGGAGCAGCGGGTCGTCCCACTGCGCCACCAGGGCGCGGGCCGTCTGGCGCAGCGGGTCCTGCCGCAGGGCGTCCACCACGAAGGGCGCCCCGTACGGCGAAACGAGGTCGCCGAGGGCCTTCAGGCATTCGGTGCGCAACTCGTCGTCCTTCGCGTTCACCAGGAGCTCCGTGATCAGGGGCGCGGCGCCGTGGCCGGAAATGGCGGCCAGGGCTTTGAGCGCCTCGACGTGCAGCTCGCTCTCGGCAGGGTTGCGCAGGATCTCGATGATCTTGGGCACGGAGGCCGCATCGCCGATGGCGGCGAGCACGCGGAGCAGGTGCCGCCGCTGGGTCGGCGGCCCCGCCGCGAAGGCGGCGCGCAGCATGGGCAGGGCCTCGCGGCCCTTCTGCGCCAGCTCGCCTTCGGCCTTCAGGCGCGGCGCCTCCTTCTCGTCCAGCAGCGCGTCAATGAGCTGGTGGATGTCCTCGCGCGCCTTCAGGCGGGCCAGCAGCTCGGGCGACACGGCGATGGCCTCGCCGGTGGCGGCCACGCTGGGGCCCTCCACCACGCTGCTGGCGATCTCGCCGCGGCTGATCACCACGGTGCCCCCGATGTCGAGCTCGATGCGGGCCTTGTCGCCCTCGATGGTCATGCGGCCCTGGAGCTGCTGCCCGTTGCGCAGCACCACGGTGTCGGCCCGGAGGGCCTGCGCGGGGCCGAGGGCGAGGGCCAGGGCGACGAGCGAGGCGGGGAGGCGTCGGCTCATGGCTGTTGCTTCTTCTTGCGCAAGAAGGCCAGCAGGCCGCCCTGCTCCTCGGCAGGTGGCGGCGGCGGGGCAGGGGGCGGCGCGGGAGGCGGCTCGTGCCTTGGGGGGAGGGGGCTGGCAGCCGGCTTCTCCTCCACGAACGAGAACGGGGGGGGACCCCCGCCCTGCTTCGGCGGCGCGCCCGGGGCGGCCGGCGGAGGGGCTGGGCGCGGCGTGGGGACTCCGGCCGCGCGCCCGGGCAGTTCCCCGGGACCCGCGGCCGGGGTGTCTGCCTGATTCGCCTTGTCTGGGTGGTCCATCTTGTCGAGGAACTCGAACAGGCCGCGGATGTCCTCATCCACGGGCTCGTCCTTGGGCTTCAGTTGGGGCCGCGGCGTTTGCGCAGGAGGGCGCGGCGCAGGGCTGGGTGCAGGAGACGCCGGCGGGGCCGGCGGGCCGGCCGCGGGCCGTGCTGGCGGGGTGGGGCCGGCCGCGGGCCGCGCAGGCGGCGGGGCCGGCGCCGGCGGCGGCGTGGGCCGCACGGCGGGCGCCGGAGGCGGCGTGGGTCGCGCCGGCGCCGCTGCGGGGGTCACCACCGTCGGCGCGGTGGTGGCGCTCAGCACGCGGAACTCCAGCACGGCCTTGCCGATCTGGATCACGTCGCCGTGGCGCAGGGCGCGCGTGGTGATCCGCTGGCGGTTCACATAGGTGCCGTTGCTGCTCCCCAGGTCGGCCACGGTCCACTCCTCGGGCGCCGTGGACGAGATTTTGCAGTGGTTGCGCGAGGCCAGCTTGTCTTTCACGATCACGTTGGCTTCGCGCGACCGCCCGACCAGATAGGCCTTGCCCTCCTCGAGGGCATACTCTCCCTGGTCCGTCAGACCGCCCTTGGCCAGGAGCGTGGCCTTCATGCGCTTTGCCTCGCACTGGGGGCTGCAACAGGGTCGGCGTTGGTCCAGCGTCCGGTATCCTAGCACTCGCCCGCGCGGATGTCAAGACCCGAGTCAAACCAGGGGTGCGGGCCGGAATCGTAGGTGGTTTCTGCTGCGAGAATCCCCGGAACAGGGGAAGGCCCGCGGCAGAGGTAGCCGCGAGCGTCCCGCCTGCGGCGCTCTTCATCCGTTCGACAAGCGGGACGCTTGTCGCTACGAGAATCCGCAGCAGAAGCTACCTACAGAAATGGCCCACACCCGTCAAACCAGCAAACGCAGGCTCGCGCCTCTTGCGGCGATCGCCCCCAAATGCTCTAATGGAAAGAGGCGGCTCCTGTTGCGGAAAGCCCCGCACGGGCAAAGGTGCCCGTGCCACCGTACCGCAGAAGGGCAGGGGGCATGAGTGTTCCCGAGGGCCTGGCGGCAGGAGCCAAGTGCCCCGTTCCCACCAGGGGGAGTCAGGAGATGATGGCGCGAGGCTGGACCTGGGCAGCCGCCTTCGGCGTCCTCGTGACGGCTGCCGCGGAGGCGGGGGCCGTTCCCGAGGCGCTCACCTTCGGCGTCTTCGCCGACCCGCAGCACGGCGAGCGCGAGGCCGCCGGCTCGCGCTTCTACCGCGATTCGCCGGCCAAGCTGGCCGAGTGCATCCAGGCTTTCGCGCGCGCGAAGCCCGCCTTCGTCATCTGCCTGGGCGATTTCGTGGACGGCACGAGCCGCGACTCCGCCACGGAGATGCGGCACCTCGAGACCATCGAGGGCCTCTTCCGCCGCTTCGAGGGGCCCCGCTACCACGTTCTGGGCAACCACGACCTCGATGCCTTCACCAAGGACGAGTTCCTGAAGGCCGCCGGCATGCCCGCCGCGCACTATGCCTTCGACGCGGCGCCCTTCCGCTGCATCGTGCTCGACGCCTGCTTCCGCAAGGGCTTCGAGCCGTACGCCCGGGGCAACTTCGTGTGGACCGATAGCTGGGTGCCGCCCGAGCAGCTCCAGTGGCTCGAGGCCGAACTGAAGCGGGCCGAGGGCAAGGTGCTCGTCTTCACCCACCAGCCGCTCGACGGCGACGACGTGCACTGTGTGCGCAACGCCGCCGACGTGCGCCGCATCCTCGAGGACTCGGGCAAGGTGACGGCCGTCTTCAGCGGACACGACCACAAGGGCGGCTTCCGCAAGGTCCGCGGCATCCCCTACTTCACGATCTGCGGCATGGTCGAGGGGCCGGGCACGGAGAGTAATGCCTACGCCCTTGTCACGGTTTCGCCGGCCGGCGGCATCCGCATCCAGGGGTTCGGCAAGCAGCCCAGCTCGACGCGAGAGTGACGCCGCCCACGGCCCCGCGGCTCGGCCCGCGGCGCCCCCCCTCAGAACGGCCAGCGCCAGAGGATGAACGGCACACCGGCGGCCAGCGCGGCCAGCGACACGGGGAGGCCCAGGCGCCAGTAGTCGCCGAACCGGTACCCGCCCGGCTCCAACACCAGCGTGTTCGACTGGTGGCCGATGGGGGTGAGGAAGGCCGACGAGGAGCCGATGGCCACCGCCATCAGCAGCGGGTCGGGCGACACGTGCAGCCCTTCGGCGATGCTGAGGGCCACGGGCGCCATGAGCGCCGCGGTGGCTACGTTGTTGATCACGTTGGTCAGCAGCATCGTGGCGGCCAGCAGCGCCACGAGGGCGGTCGTGGGTCCGCCCCAGCGCGCCACGGCGGCCAGATGGTCGCCCAGCACCCGCGCCGCGCCGGTTGTCTCGAAGGCGTGGCCCACCGGCATCATGGCCGCAATCAGCACCAGGATCGGCAGGTCAATGGAATCGTACGCCTCGCGCAGCGACAGCACCCGGGCCAGCACCATCACCATGGCCGCCCCGACCAGCGCGATCTGCACGGGCACGACTCCCGCCGCGGCCGCCACGAGACCCGCGAGGAACACCGCCGGCCCGAGCAGCACCCGCCGCTGCTGTCCCACCTGGATTCCCCGCTCAGCCAGCGGCAGGCACCCGAGGGCGAGCAGCGTCTTGTCCAGCGTGTCGCGGCGGCCCTGGAGCAACAGAATGTCGCCGGTGGCGAAGCGGATGCTGCCCAGTTGCTGGCGCAGCCTCTCGCCGTGCCGCGCCACCGCCAGCACATTGATCGCATGGCGCTGCCGCAGGTCCAGCTCCACGGCGGTGGCGCCCACGAGCGGCGAGCCGTAGGACACCACGGCCTCGACGACGCCCACCTCGTTCGACCCCAGCGCCTGGCGCCCCAGGTCCTTGCTCTCGGTCAGGCGCAGGCCGAACGCGTCGATGAAGCTCTTCAGCGCCTCCGGGGCGGCCTCGACGAGCAGGATGTCCCCCGCCTGCAACACCTGAAAGGGCGACACCAGCAGTTGCCGCTGCCGGTCGCGCACCAGCGCCACCACGGTGACCGCGGGCCGCTCGCCCGCGCGAGCCACCACGGCATGCAGGGTCCTGCCCACGGCCTTCGAGCCTTCGGGCACGCTCACCTCGGCCAGGTAGTCGGCGATGTCGAACAGGTCCCTCGCGTCGGCCGGCCCTTTTCGCGCGGGGACCAGGCGCGCGCCACACGCCCAGAGAACGCCCAGACCTGCCAGGGTAACGCCGGCGCCGACCGGCAGGAAATCGAACATGGCGAACGGCGGGGCGCCCGTCTCGGCGCGGTAGGCCGCGATTACGATGTTGGGCGGCGTGCCGACCAGCGTCATCATGCCGCCCAGCAACGAGGCGAACGCCAGCGGCATCAGCACGAGCGAGGGGGAGTACCCGTCGCGCCGGGCCATCCAGGCCGCCACCGGCATCACGAGCGCCAGCGCGCCGATGTTGTTCATGAAACTCGACAACAGGGCCACCAGCGTGGTGAGCACGATCATCTGGGTGGTGGGCCGCCGCCCCACGCGTGAGAGGCCGTGGGCGATGGCCTCCACCACCCCGGCGTTGAGCAGGCCCTTGCTGAGGATCAGCACGGCGGCCACCGTGATCACGGCGGGGTGGCCGAAGCCGGCGAACGCCTCGGCCGCGGGCACCACGCCCGCCAGGGTCACCGCCATCAGCGCGCCCAGCGCCACCAGGTCGTACCGCCAGCGCCCCCACGCGAAAAGCCCCAGGGCCGCTGCAAGCACGGCGAACACCACCACCTGCCCGTGGCTGGAGGGCACTGCGGCCTCCTTTGCATGGGCGGCTCATGGATGCGCCCCGCCCGGCGCTCGCGTGGGCAGGCCCGGCAGCCCGGCTCACTCCCACGGCTTGAGGATCACCTTGGCCGTCTGATGCGAGGCGCACAGCTCCATCGCCTGCTGAATCTCGCTCATCGGCATCACGTGGCTGATAAGCTGGTCAAGGATGGGCGACTGCTGGATGACCTGCGCGATGCGGGGGTAAAGGTTGAGGTTGTAGTGCCACGAGCCGAGGATCGTGATGCCGGTACGGATGAGGTCGGGGCTGACGCGGATGGGCAGCGGGTCGCCGCACTCGCCGACAAAGGCCACCTTGCCCTTGCGGCGCGTGGCCTCGAGGCACACGCGCTGCGCCGCCACCGTGCCCGAGCAGTCGAGCGCGCAGTCCACGCCCCGCCCCCCGGTCAGCTCCCTGATGCGCTTGACGATATCGGCGTCCGAGGGATCAAACACGGCGGCCGCGCCCATCGCCATCGCCTTCGCCATGCGGTACTCGACCGAGTCCACGCCGATCACCCGCGCGCCGCGGAAGCGGGCATTGACGATGCCGCCCAGGCCCACCGGCCCCAGGCCGGTGACGAGCACGGTGTCGAAGGCGCCGAGGCCCATGGCCTCGAAGGCGCCCATCGAGGGGCCGAGGCCGCAGATGGCCAGGCCCGCCTTCTCGTAGGGCACGCCGTCGGGGATCGGCGACAGGAGCCACGCGGGTTTGAGCACGTACTGGGCATAGGTGGCCGAGCCCTCGCGCGAGCCGGTGAACTCCGCGAAGTTGGCCGTGTGCTGGCAGTGAATGTAGTCGCCCGCGATGCACAAGGCGCACTTGCCACAGGGGTACTGCGGCTGCACCACCACACGGTCGCCGGGCTTCACCGCGCAGGGCTGGGCGACGGCGACGACTTCGCCCACGGCCTCGTGGCCGAGGAACTCGGCCCTGTGGCCGCCGACGAACATCTTGTATTCGGTGCACATGGGTGTGGCATGCACCTTCACCAGCGCCCAGTCCTCCTTGGGCTTGGGGTCGGGCGCATCCACCAGCGCCGCCTGGCGCTCGCCGAGGATGACGGCCTTCTTCATGGTCGCGGGTCTCCTTTGATCGGACCAGGGTGTATTTCGTACGCACCCTGGTGGAGCAGCATAGCCCCCTGGCGTCGGAGTGCAAGGAGGACTGGCTTCGCCTACTTGGCGAAGAGCATGGCGAGGGTCGCGAGGACTTCGTGCTGGGTTGCGGCAGAGACCCGCCCCAGACGCCTGACCAGGCGCGCTTTGTCCACTGTCCGCAGCTGGTCAAGTGCCACCTGTCCGTCCTTACCCTGGAAGTTGCAGAGCACGCGGGTAGGGTAGGGATGGCCCTTGGTTGTCATGGGGGCCACGATCACCGTGGCAAGATGGCGATTCATCTCGTCGGGTGAGACGACGAGGCAGGGACGCGTCTTCTTGATCTCGCTTCCCAGGGTCGGGTCAAGAGCGACCAGGAAGACGTCGAATCGTTGGGCTACCACTCCCATTCCGTCTCATCCCACTTGGTAGCAGTTGGCGCGTCGAGGAGCTTGTCATCGCCGCGCTCGGCCATGGCGCGGAACTGCTCCTCCCAGCCTTTCCGCGGTCTGCGCGCGGGGCGGATGACCAAACGATCCGGCTGGACGGCCAGTTCTACTTCGCCATCGAGGCCGAGTTGGTCAAGGCAAACCTTCGGGATACGGATCCCACGCGAGTTCCCGATCCGGATTATGTGTGCCTTCAGCACGGCGCTCATGAGACCGACCTCCTTCTCCATTGTAGTTACAGTGTATATCCGACGCAACCGTATGTCAAGGCCGCTGCTTGCCCTTTCCCTTCGCCTTGGGCTTCGGGCCGTCCGGGCGGTCATAGCCCTTCGCATAGTCGGCGCGGCAGCGAAGCTCGGTCTCGTCCGGGTCCTCGCCGAGTTCCTTGACCAGGGCGGCGTGCAGTTGCCCGATGCGCGCCTGGTGCTCGGGACGAACAGCGAGGTTGGCGAACTCGCCGGGGTCGGCGGCGAGGTCGTAGAGCTCGCGCTGGGCGGGATGCTGCGTGTCGGGCGGGGTGTGGTAGACGTACTTGAAGTTGCCGGTGCGGAGCATGGCGTAGCCGGAGGCGATGTTGTGGGCGTAGTACTCGCTCACAGCCTGGTCGCGCCAGAGGGCCTTCGGGTCGTCGAGCCAGGGGCACAGGGACGCTCCGTTCCAGTCGTCGCCCGGCTTCGCCCCGCCCAGGTCGGCGAGGGTCTGCACGAGATCCACGTGCGAGCAGGCGCCGACGCGCCGCTGGCCCCCCGCCCAGCATTCGGGCCAACTGACGATGAGCGGCACGCGCGCGGCGTGCTCGTACATGCAGTTCTTCCACCACAGCCCGTGCTCGCCCATGTTCTCGCCGTGGTCGGTGGTGTAAACGACCACGGTGTCCCGGGCCACGTCGCTCCTGGCCAGGGCGTCGAGCAGCTTGCCCACCTGCTCGTCCATCCATTGGGTGAGGCCGAGATAAAGTTCGCGGCCCAGGCGCACCGCGTCGTCGGGCACGCCGACGAGGTGGAAGCCGGCCCGCAGATGCTTGTAGTTGAGAGGCAGGCCCTCGAGGTGGCCGGGCGGCAGACTCGGCATGGGCACCTTGCCTCGATAGGGCGCGTGGTAGGCCTCGGGCACGATCAATGGGAAGTGGGGGGCCAGGTAGCCGGCGAAGAGGAAGAAAGGCTTGTCGCCCCGCTGGCGCCGGCTCAGGAAGTCGCAGACGCCGGCCGTCACGCGCGTGTCGTGCGCGTAGTGGGCGGGCTGGGCGCCGACGCGAAAGTCGGCGAACCTTCGGGACAGCCCCCTGCTGGCCAGGTTGTCGGGGTCGCGGCGGCCGCCTCGGCCGGTCATGCGCCCGCTGTTCATGTTGCCGCCGATCTCGGTGAAGCCGTAGCGGCAGGCGGCGTCGTAGTGCTGCTTGCCGCACAGGAAGCTTTCGTAGCCCGCGGCGTTGAGGGCGCGGGGCAGCGACGGGTAGTCGGGGCTGGGCAGCCAGCAGTCGTTGCTCCACGCTCCGACGCGGCTGCTGTACTTGCCCGCGGTGAAGGCCAGGCGCGCCGGCACGCACAGCGGCGAGTTGGTGTAGGCGGATTCGAACACCACGCCGCGCGCCGCCAGGGCATCGAGGTGGGGCGTGCGCGCCAGCGCGTTGCCATAGCAGCCGGCCACGCCGGCGTTGTGTTCGTCGGACATGATGACCAGGAGATTCGGCGAGCGCTCGCGGCGCGCGGGTGCCGCCCCCAGCCAGCGGCGGCCAACGAGCGCCGCGGCCCCGGCCGCCGCACCCTGAAGAAAGCGCCGCCGAGTCACCGCGCGTTCAGCTCCCATGATGGCCTCGTCCTTCTGAGGCCCCTCCCGCGTAACGGCCACTCAACCTATTCTACCTGTTGCCACACGGCGTGCAACCGGGAGCGGGCGCGAAGCAGTTTCCTGCGGCTGCCGGATCGTGCTATAATCCCGGGTGGGGAAAGGAGCCGTCCGAATGGCCCCAGAGGTGGCAAGATACCGCGTGCACGTGCGCGGGGCGGTTCAGGGCGTGGGCTTTCGGCCTTACGTCTACCGCCTGGCGCGCAGCCTGGGCCTTTCGGGATGGGTGCGCAACGACTCCTCGGGCGTGCTCATCGAGGTCGAGGGGCCGAGGGAGCACTGCGATGGCTTCGTGGCGCGCCTGGCGCCCGAGGCGCCGCCCGTGGCCGACGTCGCCGAGGTCCGGCACGAAGCCATCCCGATTGTGGGCGGGGTGCCCACTCGCCGCGATACGCGGGACGGGGACGTCCCGCCCACAAGCGAAGCTGAATTCATCATCGTCAAGAGCGAGCGCCTCCCAGAAGCGCTGGCCGAGATCCCGCCCGACATGGGCCTCTGCGACGACTGCCGCCGCGAGTTGCTCGACCCCGCCGACCGCCGCTTCCGCTACCCCTTCATCAACTGCACCAACTGCGGCCCGCGCTTCACCATCGCCGAGAGCCTCCCCTACGACCGCCCATTCACCTCGATGAAGCGCTTCACGATGTGCGCCGACTGCCAGCGCGAGTACGACGACCCCGCCGACCGTCGCTTCCACGCCCAGCCCAACGCCTGTTGGGTCTGCGGCCCGCGGCTTTCGCTCCTCGATCCCGGGGGCCAGCCGGTCCCGTGCGACGACCCCATCGCCGCTGTCGCCCACGCGCTGCGGGACGGCCAGATCGCGGCCATCAAGGGCCTGGGCGGCTTCCACTTGGCCTGCGACGCGACGAACCAGGCTGCGGTCCGGGCCCTCCGCGAGCGCAAGTGGCGCGAGAAGAAGCCCTTCGCCGTCATGGTGCCCGACCTCGAGGCGGCGGCGCGCCTGTGCGAGCTCACCGCGGCCGAGGTGCGCCTGCTCGCGAGCTGGCGCAAGCCCATCGTGCTGGCCCGCAAGCGAAACGGCCACCCCCTCGCCGACGGCGTGGCGCCCGCCAGCCAGTTCTTCGGCCTCATGCTCCCCTACACCCCCGTCCACGTCCTCCTGATGCAGCATGGCTTCGTGGCGTTGGTGATGACCAGCGCCAACCGCACGGACGAGCCGATCGCGATCGGCAACGCCGAGGCGCTGGAGCGCCTCGCCTCCGTGGCCGACCTGTTCCTCGTGCACGACCGCGACATCATCCGCCGGTCCGACGACTCGGTCATGCGCGCCTTCCGCGGCCAGCCCATCGTCCAGCGCCGAGCCCGCGGCGAGGTCCCACGGGCAATCCCCGTCCAGCTTCCGCTTCGGGCCCCCACCGCCCAACCCCTCACACCGTCGGCCTCCGTTCTGGCCCTGGGCGGCGACCTGAAGAACACGATCTGCCTCATCCGCAAGGGCCGCGCCTACCTCAGCCAGCACATCGGCGACCTCGACCACGCCGACGCCCTGGCCTTCTTCGAGGAGACCATCGAACACTTCCAGAGCATCCTCGAGACCCGCCCGTCTCTCGTCGCCCATGACCTGCACCCAGGCTATCATTCGACGGCCTACGCGCGGCGCCGGAACGGCGTGGGGCTGGTCGGCGTTCAGCACCACCACGCCCACGCCGCCTCCGTCCTGGCCGAGCACGGGCTGGAGGGGCCGGTCATCGGCGTCTCGCTGGACGGCACGGGCTACGGCACCGACGGCAAGGTGTGGGGCGGCGAGTTCCTGGTGGCCACCCTGGCCGACTTCGAGCGGCTGGCGCACCTGGCCTACGTGCCGATGCCGGGCAGCGAACGGGCCATCAAGGAGCCGTGGCGGATGACCCTCGCCTATCTGGCCACCCAGGCGTCCGCCGCGATTGCGCCGCAGGCCAGGCCCCTGTGCCACCAGGAGCTGGAGCGCGCCGGCGTGCCGCTCGCCGAGCTCGCCGCCGTGCAGGAGCTGCTCGACAAAGGGGTCGCCTGCCCCGAGACCTCCTCGATGGGCCGCCTCTTCGACGGCGTGTCGGCCTTGCTGGGCATCTGCACCCGCGTGAGCTACGAGGGCCAGGCTGCCATCGAGCTGGAGGCCGCCGCCGAGGCCCCCGATGGGGTGTACTACCCCTTCAGCCTGGACGTGACGAGCGTGCCGTGGACGATCAGCCCGCGTGAGGTCCTGCGCTCGGTGCTCGACGATCTGCGGCGCGGCACCCCACGCGGGTTGATCGCCGCGCGGTTCCACAGTACGATCATCGAGGTGGTGCGCGCCGTGTGCGGCATCGTCCGCCGCGAGCGGGGCCTGCGCACGGTGGCCCTCAGCGGCGGCTGCTTCCAGAACCTGCGCCTGCTGGAAGGCGCCGTGGCCGCCCTCGAGCGCGACGGCTTCGACGTGCGCTACCATCGCCTGGTGCCGACCAATGACGGGGGCCTGAGCCTGGGACAGGCGGTGGTGGCGCTGGCCAGAGCGCGTGATTCGTGAGGCGGGAGGCGTGAGAAGAGGCAGAAGATGGGAGAGTCTGGCTTTCCCCTGTCTTCTCTTCTCACGTATCACGAATCACGCATCACGTGCTAAGCAAGAGGAGAGCAGCGCCTTGTGCCTATCCGTTCCCGCCAGGATTGTCGAGCTTGAGGGCCGCCGGGCGACCGTGGACGTGCTGGGGAACCGTCGGGAGGCCGACGTGAGCCTCGTGGACGAGCCGCAAGTGGGCGACTACGTGCTCGTGCACGCCGGCTTCGCCATCGAGAAGATGACGGGCGACGACGCGGCCGAGAGCCTGCGCATCTGGGAGGAGCTTGCCCGCATCGAGAGCGCAGGGGAGGGCAAACCTTGAGTTCCCCTTCTGAGTCACGCATCACGCATTACGCATCACGCGGCATGGTTCCCGACTTGCTCAAGCTCATCGCCGAGCGCGCGGAGCGCCTCGCCCCGCGCGTGGTGCGTTTCATGGAGGTCTGCGGCACCCACACGATGGCCATGTTCCGCAGCGGCGTCCGGGCCCTGCTGCCGCCGAACGTCAGGCTCCTCAGCGGCCCGGGCTGCCCCGTGTGCGTGACGCCGATGGGCATGGTGGATGCCGCGCTGGAGATCGTACGGCGGCCGGGCGTGGCCCTCGCCACGTTCGGCGACATGGTGCGCGTGCCGGGCAGCCACTCGAGCCTCGAACGCGCCAGGGCCGAGGGCGCCGACGTGCGGATGGTCTATTCGCCGCTCGATGCCCTCCGGATCGCCGAGGCCGCGCCGCACCGCGCCGTGGTGTTCTTCGGCATCGGCTTCGAGACCACCACCCCCGCCGTCGCCGCCACCGTGGCCTACGCCCGCGACCGCCGCCTGGCGAACCTGCTCTTCCTCATCGCCAACAAGGTGATCCCCCCCGCGATGGAGGCCATCCTGGCCGGCGGCGAGGTGAAGCTCGACGGCTTCCTGTGTCCCGGCCACGTGAGCGTGATCACGGGCACGGCCATCTACGAGCCGCTCGTGGCCCGCTATGGCGCGCCGTGCGTCGTCACCGGCTTCGAGGCTGCGGACATCCTCGAGGGCATCGCCATGCTCCTCCTCCAGGTGGTCGAGGGCGCGCCGAGGGTCGAGATTCAGTACAGGCGCTGGGTCCACCCCGCGGGCAACGCCAGGGCGCGCGAGCGGGTCGCCGAGGTGTTCCGCCCGTGCGACTCGGCGTGGCGGGGCCTGGGCACCATCCCGGAGAGCGGCCTGGCGCTTCGGCCCGAGCTTCGCGCCCACGACGCGCTCGAGGTCCTTGGCGTCGGGGTGCCGCCCGAGCTGGAGAACCCCGGCTGCTCGTGCGGCGCGGTGCTTCGCGGCGTCCTCGAGCCGCCGCAGTGCCCCCTCTTTGCCAAGCGGTGTACCCCGGCAACGCCCGTGGGGCCGTGCATGGTTTCCACGGAAGGGAGCTGCGCGGCTTACTACAAGTATGGGGAACGGTAGACGCCACGTGATGCGTGATACGTGATGCGTGAGAAGAGGCGGAGCTCAAGGAGTCCCGAGGTGACCTATCAGAGCTGGGAGAAGACGGTGCCTGAGGCAGTCACGGGCGATTTCCTGTGGAAGGTGGAGGCCTATCGTCTGGCGCTCTTCGCATCCGACCTGGCCTGGAGCGATGTGACCAAACTGATGGGTGATCCGAGGACGCGTAGCCTCTCGGACCAGCTTTACAGGGCGGTAGGCTCCGTAAGTGCGAACATCGCGGAAGGCTACTCGCGAGGCTCGAACAAGGACCGTGCCCGCTTCTACGAGTACAGCCTCGGCTCGGCACGCGAGACCAGAGACTGGTACTACAAGGCCCGACACGTCCTGGAAGAGGAAGTGACGGCACATCGCTTGGACCTGGCAACGCAGGTCATTCGCCTTCTCCTCACCATGGTCCCCGATCAGCGCCGCTACACCGTCCACGAAGAGGAGGCCCACTATGGCGCCCCGTTCTGCTGAACCTCCTCGCTTCATCTGCTCACGCATCACGCATCACGTATCACGCCGCCGGTTGCGGGAGGGCCAAGATGGTTGAACCTCGCGTGTTGCTGGCGCACGGCGGCGGCGGCTCGCTCACCAGGCAGCTCATCCGGGACATGGTGGTCTCCCGCTTCGGGAACCCCGCGCTGGCGCCGCTGTCGGACAGCGCGCTCCTGGACCTGCCGCCGGGCCGCGTGGCGTTCACGACCGACAGCTATGTGGTGAAGCCGCTGCGCTTCCGCGGAGGCGACATCGGGCGCCTCGCCGTGTGCGGCACAGTGAACGATCTGGCGATGGTGGGGGCGACGCCGCTGCACCTCTCGCTTGCGCTCATCCTCGAAGAGGGTCTGGCCTTCGACGACCTCGCGGCCGTCCTGGACTCGGCCCAGGCCGCGGCGGCAGAGGCCGGCGTGGCCGTGGTCTGCGGGGACACGAAGGTGGTCGAGCGCGGCGCGGCCGACGGCCTGTTCATCAACACCTCGGGCATCGGCGTGATTCCCGCGGGAAGGAACGTGGCAATGGAACGCGCCGCGCCGGGCGACGCCGTGCTCGTCAGCGGCCCCATCGGCGAACACGGCGTGGCGATCCTGAGCGAACGGCAGGGCCTGAGCTTCGAGACCCCGGTGTCGAGCGACGTGGCGCCCCTCGCTGGCCTCGTGGCCGCCATCCTCGCGGCCGGCGGCGAGGCGGTCCACGCGCTGCGCGACCCCACGCGCGGCGGGCTCGGGATGGTGGTGTGCGAGGTCGCCGAGGCCTGCCGCCACGACATCGAGCTCGACGAGGCGAAGATTCCCGTGCGGCCCGAGGTCCGGGGCGCGTGCGACCTGCTGGGCCTCGACCCCCTCTACGTGGCCAACGAAGGCAAGGTGGTCGTAGTCTGTGCCGAAGCCGCCGCATCGGCGGTCCTCGCGGCCATGCGGGCGCACCCGCTGGGCCGGTCGGCCGCGCGCATCGGCCGCGTGCTCGACGGCGCGAGGGGGCGCGTGACGCTGCGCACAAGCATCGGCGGGAGGCGGGTTGTGGATCCGCCCTACGGGGAGCAGTTGCCGAGAATCTGTTGATACGTGATGCGTGATGCGTGACATACGTGAGAAGAGACAGGGCGGGGCGCGGCGTCTTCCTCTCCTCTTCTCACGCACCACGCCTCGCGCCGCCGCTCCGCGAGGAACGTCCCCTTGCAGGTGAGTGACTTCGATTACGACTTGCCCCCCGCCCTGATCGCCCAACACCCGGCGGCAAGGCGCGACGAGTCGCGCCTGCTCGTGCTGCACCGGGAATCGGGCGCCGTCGAGCACCGCCGCTTCCGCCACGTTGTCGAGTACCTGGGCAGCGGCGACCTGCTGGTGCTGAACGACACGCGGGTGATCCCCGCGCGGCTGGTCGGCCGGCGACCGACGGGCGGCCGCCTCGAGGTGTTGCTCATCGCCCCCGAGGGCGAGGTGTGGCGCGCGATGCTCAAGGGCTCGGCCCGCGTGAAGCTGGGCGAGTGCCTGGCGTTCGAGGGCGGCGCCCTCACCGCCACCTTCTACGGCCGCCTGCCCGACGGCCAGGTGCATCTGGCCTTCCCGATGAGCCACGACGAGCTGCTGGCCACGCTCGAACGGGTGGGCCGCGCGCCGCTGCCGCCCTACATTCGCCGGCCGCCCGAGGGCGACGCCGAGCGCGAGGCCGACCTGGCGCGCTACCAGACGGTCTACGCCCGACGCCCGGGCGCCGTGGCCGCGCCGACGGCCGGGCTGCACTTCACGCCCGAGGTGTTCGCCGCGCTGGAGGCCCGGGGCGTGCGCCGCGCCACCCTTACGCTGCACGTGGGCCTGGGCACGTTCAAGCCCGTCACCGCCGAGCGCATCGAGGACCACGCCATGCACGCCGAGTGGTTCGAGCTGCCGGCCGAAGCGGCGGAGGCCGTGGCCGAGGCGCGGGCCGCCGGCCGCCGCGTGGTAGCCGTGGGCACCACGGCCACGCGGGTGCTCGAGACCGCCGCCCGCCAGGGGCCGTGGGGCGCGAGGTCGGGCTGGACCGACCTCTTCATCACCCCGGGCTTCGAGTTCCGCGCGGTGGACGCGCTGATCACGAACTTCCACCTGCCGCGCTCGACGCTGCTGATGCTGGTGGCCGCCTTCGCGGGCCGCGAGCGTGTGCTCGCCACCTACGAGGGGGCCAAACGCCTGGGCTATCGCTTCTACAGCTACGGGGACGCGATGCTGATCCTGTGAGCCGCAACCCGAGGAGGAAGTCTGGTCGTCGCCCGCATGTTCCGGCGGGCGGGTCTTAGCCCCCGAATGGGGGCGTTTGGGCCGTAGCCCAGGGCGACCGAAGGGAGCCCTGGGAGGAGGGCACCAAGCATTGAGCCCCCGAACGGGGCGATTCAATGGCAATGAAGCGCCCCCTTCAGGGGCTTGGATGAGGGGGAAACCATGTTCCCAGGGCTCCCTTCGGTCGCCCTGGGCTAGGGCCCGGTCGCCCGCGTTCGCGGGCAACGGGACGGAAGATGTGGGCGAAGACCGGGGAGGAAGCCAAGGAGACCGAGATGATGGGACACGGGCTGTGGGCACTTGTGCTGTTCGTGGCGATTGCTCTAGCTTCGAAGGCCCCCGCGGCCGAGCCGAAGGTGGAGCTGCTGTGGCCCGACGGCGCGCCCGGCGCCGCGGGCGACACGGAGGCCGATAAACCATCGCTGACGATCTGGCTGCCGCCGGCCGACAAGGCCAACGGCGCCGCCGTCGTCATCTGCCCCGGCGGCGGCTACGGCCACCTCGCCGTCGGCCACGAGGGCAAGGACGTGGCGGCCTGGCTCAACTCGTTCGGCGTCGCGGGGTTCATGCTCAAGTACCGCCACGCCCCGAAATACCAGCACCCCGCGCCCCTGCTCGACGCCCAGCGCGCCATTCGCACCGTCCGCTCGCGGGCCAAGGAGTTCGGCGTGGACCCCGCCCGCATCGGCATCCTGGGCTTCTCGGCCGGCGGACACCTCGCCTCCACGGCCGCCACTCACTTCGATGAGGGCAACGCCGAGGCCAAGGACCCCATTGACCGCGTGAGCTGCCGCCCCGACTTCGCCGTGCTTGTCTACCCCGTCATCTCGCTCACCACGAAGTACACCCACCAGGGTTCGAAGAACAACCTGCTCGGCAAGGACCCCGATGCGAAGCTCGTGGAGAGCCTGTCCAATGAGAAGCAGGTCACGGCGAAAACGCCGCCGACGTTTCTCATGCACACCAGCGGCGACACGGGCGTGCCGGCCGAGAACAGCATTCTGTTCTACATGGCCTTGCGCGAGCACAAGGTGAAGGCCGAGCTGCACATCTACCAGAACGGCGGGCACGGCTTCGGCCTGGCGCCGGGCGACCCCGTGCTCTCGACCTGGCCCGGCCGCTGCGAGGCGTGGATGGGGGCGAATGGGTGGCTGGAGAAGAGGTGATGCGACCGCGAATCACGCGAATTTGCGCGAATGAAGGACGGGCGTAACGTTTGGGCCGTCTCCTCTCGCCCCCGCGTTTGAGGTGGGGATGCGTCTTCGACTGCTCCGCGGTCACTGGCGCGGACGCGGGTTGGATCGCCTGGGGTCTTCGCCGGGCGAGGGCCGAGGGGGCCGATGTGGCGCCTGGCACGATGGGGCGTAAGTGATGAAGAATCCAATGGTTATGAGTGGCGGCGACATTTCGCGGAGCAAAGGGGTGTCGCCGGGGCCTCGTGGCCGAGGGGGGATCGCCCATACTTGCTCACCCCTGAGTGGGGGAAAGTGAGCAAGTATGGGCAGAACCGCGAGAATGGGCGATTCCAGCCGTTCCGGCCATACCGGGCCGGTCCGGGCGGTGAGCAAGTATGGGCGGAAGGTAGGAATGCGAGGACCTAGTCCGGTTCGGACACGTAGCTGTAGCCGCACTTCGCGCAGTCCTGGTGGAGACTCTGGGCGCTCCAGGTGTAGAAGCAGAGGATGCCGTTGCAGTGTGGGCAGTCTTCCACGAAGGTGCGGGCATCGTCGAGGTAGCCGTGCGCCCACTCGTAGTAGCCCGGCCGGCGTTGCGTGACACGGTACTCGACCTTTGATTTCAGGCACCTGTACTTGACGGTCTGGCCGACGGGAGCGGGCGCCACGGTCCGCGCGACGGGGAAGTCTACGTAGGCCGCGTGAGGAGTCTTCTGCCAGCAGTGCGGGCAGCCGTGCGGGAAGACGATCTGCCCCGGCACCTCCGCGCTGTCCACATTCACCCCCAGGAGCTTGAAGAGCACGGCGAGGACGAGGCAGATGCCGGCAATGGCGAGCACAGTGGTTGGAAAGGCCATTGGCTTGTTCTTCTGCTCGCGGCCCTCGCCGAGTGCCTGGCTCTTGGTGCGTCTGTGGGTCCGCCTACCGCCTGGCCGCCTGTTCCTTCTTGCGGGCGATGATCTCCTCGGCGATGGCGAAGGGCACGGGCTCGTAGTGCTCGAAGTGCATGGTGAAGGTGCCGCGGCCCTGGGTGACGTTGCGGACCTCGGTGGCGTAGCCGAACATGTTGGCGAGGGGGACCATGGCGCGGATCTCCTGGGTGGCGCCGGAGCGCTCCATGCCCACGATGTGGCCGCGCTTGGAGCACAGGTTGCTGGTGACCGGGCCGGCGTGCTCCTCGGGCACGAGGACGCTGACGCTCATGATGGGCTCGAGGAGCGCGGGGCTGCCGCGGAGGAAGGCCTTGCGGAAGGCCATGGCCGCGCAGGTGCGGAAGGCCAGGTCGGAGGAGTCCACGTCGTGCGACGAGCCGTCGATGAGGGTCACCCGCACGTCCACCACCGGATGGCGCGACCAGGGGCCCTTGGCCATGGCGTCCACGATGCCTTTTTCGACGGCGGGGATGAACTCCTTGGGGACACGGCCTCCGACGACCTCGTTGACGAACTCGAAGCCCTGACCGGGTTCGAGGGGCTCGAGGGTCATGACCACGTGGGCGTACTGGCCGCGGCCGCCGGTCTGCTTGACGAACTTCTCGTTGATCTCGACGGGCGCGGTGAGGGTCTCGCGGTAGGCGACCTGCGGGGGGCCGGCCGCCACGTCTACGCCGAACTCGCGTTTGAGGCGGTCGAGGATGATCTCGAGGTGCA
>Ga0116146_1001953_pt1 | contig 19573 bp, 9 predicted proteins | sample AD_JPNHG2_MetaG_FD_89748 | JGI IMG/M metagenome (GOLD analysis project Ga0116146, IMG submission 89748) | Active sludge microbial communities of municipal wastewater-treating anaerobic digesters from Japan - AD_JPNHG2_MetaG | ecosystem: Engineered > Bioreactor > Anaerobic > Digestate | place...
TGCTTGACGATTTTTACATCTCTGGACGGTTGCAGTGGCATCGCGGAACTCGGTTGGTTTCTATCGATAACCTTTACCTGTGGTTTCGCGCTCACTTTTTGGGGAGTCAGGCTCTTCTTGGTGCCGTCAATCTCAGTGGAGGCGGTTACGTAGAAGAACTTGTAGGGCTCGGTGCCCTGATAGGCGTAGCCAAGGTCACCGACACCGGTTTGGATGGCCGTCCAGGGCTGGGCGGCAGTGGGATCGTTGGAGCCATAGATGTTGTAGGATTGGGCTCCGGCCACTTCCTGCCAAGTAATGGTGGGATAGCCGCTGTCCATAGCGACGGAGATGATGGGGGCTTCCACTCCTGCCACTACTCCGAGCTCCACATTGGCGCGGATGCACATATCCTCATCATAGGCGTTGGGGGTTTCCCACACCCATTGAGAAGTTTCGGAATCGTAGAAATAAGAATATGAGGTGATCCAGGAGGAGATGGGTTCCGTCTGGTCGCCCATCAGTGCGGGAGCTCCTTGTTGATATGCTCCAACCTGGAAGTAGGCAACATAGAATCTCTCGCCGGCGGGGATGTTGATGTCGTAGGCGGAGACGTCGTAGGTGTTCCATTGGCCCAGGGTGCAGGTGGCGGCGGTGATGGGAACAAGAGGATTGGCCATGTCCGGATAGCCGGTTCCGTCATCGGGATAGATGGCATACTCAAGGTTGCCCTGCGCGCCTGTCGGCCAGGTGTTGTCCCTCATCTCGAAGCTGACGCTGTTGATTTTCAGAGGTTCGTTATCATACCAGAAGACGTTTGCCCAGCCGGCACCGTCATCGTAATAGGCGTGGGCCATGCTGCTGTTGTCTTCATCGTAGGCCATGTCAGATGCGACGGAAGTGTCCAGCACGTCCTGCTGCAGATAGATGTTGTTGTTACCAGAGATGATGTCATCGTCGTGCCAGGCTTGGAGCTGCAGAATGTAGCGGCCGCCGGTGGTAGGCAGGGTGCAATTGGCGAAGGTGTCAATGTGCAGTTCCTGGCCGGCAGTAAGGTCAACCGTCTGGTAATCGAGCCAGAGGGGAGTGGTCATGTCCGCTGCATCCCAGAGGGCCAGGGCTACGTCCACGCCAGTGACGGCAATGGGGTTGCCGCTGACGTCCACGCTGTTGTTCACAATGTCAGCTTCATAGTTGATGACATCGCCGGGGGCAAGGAAGAAATCGCCGGTGAACCAAAGTGAGCTGGCGGCAACATCAATCTGGTCGCCCGCGTAGGTGACCTCGGCGGTGAAGCAGTAGTCGTACCACAGATTCCATCCCGTTGCACCCGCAGCGTAGTAATGATAGCTGTTGCCGCGGCTTGCATTGTCATGCATCGGAACTGTATAGACGCTTCCCGCAACCCCGTTCGGTGAGGATAACACCATGGCAAAGGCTGTGCCGTTGGTTCCGGTGGGCCCGAAGTTGAGGTTGGCGGCGGAAAAATCCACGTAGTTGAAGTCTTCGCCGGCAGGGGCGGTTTGCCAGTTGATCAGGTCCGCGTAAGCCACATTGGCTGAGGCCAGGGGGAACATTCCGCTCTGGTCCGGCAAACCGTTGGCGTCAACCGGCCAAATCTCGATCAACACGTTGGCTTGGCCTGCAGCAGCTCCCGCGTAGAAGGGGAAGTAGACGCCTTCCAAGTCGCAGTCTGCTGCTGGTGTAAATACGGTTGACACACTGGTCAGATGATTGCCATTTGAATAAATCCTGGGCACGTAGTTGATGTAAGCCTCTGTGCCCCAATACTTGAGCTGCACCGCTGCCAGTCCGGAAAGGAACAGCAGGGCGAGCATTAATACGATCAGTTTCTTCATAATATTCTGTCTCCTCTTTTCAGAGTTGTGTGGTTTGAAGAAGTTAAGAGATGGGAGTCCTTTGCCGTTCAGCCCGGTTAGTCCGGGCTCCGGAGGGTCTCCCGGTTTGGTATTGAAGTTAAATTGCGGTTACGGATGCTCTCCGCGGGGCCGGGCACTGCGTTGGCGTGTTCATGTGCGATGATGTTTTGGCAAAGGCGGCGCCGGGCCGGAAAGGATTGATCCGTGTTTTGATATGTTGTCTTGGGTTGTCCGCGATTGGGTAAGGCGATAATGGACGCTTCTGCGCACTTGCTCTTTTGAGAGCGGTGAAGGACAATCCGGACCGGGGCAAAGACTGTTTGGGTCAACTGAATCTCCTTTCATTCCATTTCGCGCAGCTTGAAAACGATAAACAATTTGCGGGAAAGCCGCCCGGGCAGGGCTTCTGCAACCCCCAAGCCCAGAGGCCGACTTTCTCAAACAATTACAACTTTATGGGTAAAAGCAAGTGTCAGCCACGATAATATTGTGTCAAGGAATATCTTGCAGTTTTGCGTCCCGGACTGTGGAAAATAATACACAATGCCGACATCCAGTTCCAATACCGGCTGTTACAAGTATGGCGCGGGCAAGATTCACCGGATGTTTAGGTTCTTTTTCAAATCGGAGGGTAATCCGGTTGATCGAGCTCGTAGGGCGATATATTTGGCTCAAGTTCATTTATGGTGGGTAATCCTGATCACCAATTTACCTTCATTACAGGGAAGGTTGGAATCCATTCTTTCATAACCAAATGATACTGATAACGTTAATATCGTTAAAAGTCATGCTATATCTCAGCTTTTGGTGAGATGAAGGAACTCCGACCACTCTAATTGAACATGAGCCTTCTTTTTCTGTCATGGATCCCGGATCAATGTCACCTCGCGTGCTCGGTGACGTCCGGGATGACGTGGCCTGAAGCCTGGCGTACAGCGAACGCAGTGAGCATGGACGACAGGAAGGTTTTGCTGGCGTCGAGCGAGGGACGAGCATCGACGGCAGCATCAGGAAGGTAGATGTCCCCTTCGACCATTGGTTCTGTTGCCCTCCGGGCTGCTTTTCGGTTGAGTGACCACACCTCCCTGATTTAACATTGCTTTGCGTGAATCCCTGCTATTTGTGGACAAGAAAAACCCCCGCGGCGTTGCGGGGGTTTGATATCTGCGGCGCGGAAAGTTCCGCGTCAGGTTTTTAGTGTTACTTGCGCAGACGGATCCTGAAGTCGCCTTGAGGGCCATTGTCCAGTTTGACCTTGGGCGCGTTGTGAATCTGGGTATTCTTCTGTGGAGTTGGCTGCACAGTGCCGCGGGCGGGAGCGGCAACGTCAGAAGCGACCACTTTGAAGAATTCCATGGCGGCGGTGCCGGTGTAGGTGTAACCGGGGGTGTACACGGTATCCAGCAGGGTCCAGGGGTCTGCCGCGTAGGGATCGGTGGCGCCATACACCAGGTAGGAGTTTGCGCCGGTGACGGCTTCCCAACTGAGGGTGGGCTGTCCGGCAGTGAGGGCGATGGTTACTACAGGGGCGTCGAGAGTCGCCGCGACTTCGTAAATGCTCACGTCGTCCACATACCAGTCATCGGCGTTGTAGCCCTGGTAGTGGAAGGCGAAGTAAACCGTCTGGCCCTTATAGGCGTTGATGTCGAGCACTTCGTTGCTCCAGGAAGAAGCGGCGGAGTCCTGGCTCCACAGTTCTACCCAGTTGGGATCGGCGGGATCGTTGGTGGTGTTCACTTTCACGCCGTTGTATACTAACCAGGTCGGGAAATAGTTGTAATTCCACCAGGAGAGGAACACATTATTGGTGGAGTTAGGAATGGCGGCGGGCGGGGTGATCAGCCAGCCGTTTTGTCCGGGAGCGGGAACCGATGTGCTGTAGCCATGTCTGGCGGAAGTGGTGCCCCCGGTGGTATGGTTGTAGTTTGTACTGGAATCCCAGTAGGTGCCGCCTCCATCCACGTCCACCACGGTCCAGCCGATGGGCGGGAAGACTCCGTCTTCGAAATCTTCATCCCAGGGGAAGTTGGTGATGGTGGGGTCAGGCTCGATTGTGAATTCATAGGGTGGCCACTGATATACCTCGTCGGGATACGCGGCGTTGAAACCGACAACTGTCCAGACATAAGTTTCGCCGTAAACGTAAGTGAAGGACGGACGGTAGGGGCTGCTTATGTCTTCATAGGGGATGGCAGCGGCAAAGAAGTCGTCCGAGGTATAGCCTGGATCGAGGTCAGCCACATTTGCCAGATAGAGGTTGTAGATATCGGGTTCGCTACCGGCCATGTTCCAACTGAACTGGAAGGAGAATCCGTTCTTGGGCAGGTCAGTTTGTCTGTCAGCCGGATAATCCAGGTTGGGCGCCACGACCGGCCCGGAGGGGATCGGCACGGCGGTCAGGCTGATGTTGTCGATGTTTATGGGTGGTTGATATGCCCCACTTCCATCATTCCTCCAGGAGAAGACCAGACGTTTAACAGTACCAGACAGGCTGCCGGGCAGGGTGATGGTTTCTGCTGTCCAGGCTGTCTGCAGATTGTAATTCGCCAATCCCACCTGTCCGGTTGTCAGTTCTGCTCCAGCAACGGGGGTGACGCTGGTATCGACCAGATACACTCTCATTCTATCCCAGGCCGCGCCTTCGCCTCTGCATCTCCACTGGAAGGAAAGCGGGAATTCCATGCAGTCGGCGTCGAAGGCGATATCTCTGTAGATGTGGACAACAGATGTTGTATTACCGTATGCGACTGTGGTGCCCTCATCATTGGAAATGTAGGCGAAGTTGTCGCCTTCATAGGGTCCGTAAGTGGCATCGCCAGCGCCTATGTGCCATTTGTTGGTCTGGGTCCCGTTTACAGTGATCCAGTTGCCCTGTCCGTTTTCCCAGCCTTCGGTGAGGGGCAGGGTGGCGGGCAGGTAGGCGGAACCGGTGAAGCTGATCGTGTAGGTAGCCTGGGCTCCATTGTTGTAGGTGACCGTCACATCCGTAGTGAATGGCCCGCCAGCAGTCTGGGGTGTGAACACAACCTTGAAGGTGTTGGCAGGATCAGCGCTGGTCAGCGACCAGGGCAGGGCGGGGGTCGGAACTATTGAGAAGGGGGGATTGGTCCCGGTTTGGGTAATGCTGGAAACAATCAGGTTGCCAGGACCGGTATTGGTGACAGCAAATTCCTTCTCAGCGGAACCACCCACAGGAACCATACCGAAATCCCAGCTTGTGATCGCGGGAGCTATGGTAAAGACCGCAGCAACAGGTGTCTCGCGGATCAATACATTATCCACAAAGAAGTCGTTGTCAGCGTTGCTGACGGTCGATTCTGCGTAGAAAGCGACATACTTGATGCCGGTGTAGTTATCCAAGGGCAAAATGTAATGAGCACCGGTATGAGGAACATCATTGTACACCTCATAAATACCGCCGCTGGTTTGGTCGTCGTTATCCCAAATCTTCACGGCATTGGCTGTTGACCAGGAGTTCCCATCGCTGATGAGGACCACGAATCTGTCGTCCACGCCTGTGGTGCCGTTGGGGTCAGAAGTGATAGGCTCGGCGTAGTTATAGTCAGTGAGCGCGATGTCAAACTCCAGTTGGTAACCGGTTCCCGGCATTTGGATGGGCGGGGTCATCAGCCAGTGTCTGATCGTTGTTGCGCCGTAGATATTGATTCTGGCGCTCTTGTTGGTGGGACTAGTGACGATATTGGCAAAATCGTCCTGAACCCAATAGCCGCTCGCGCTTGTCAGGGTAACCGGGTCTTGGGTCAGTAAGCCGCTCCATCTGGTCCAATTCATAGGCGGGAAGTTGGTGCCTGTGGTGCCGAAGTCTTCCAGCCAGGGGAAGGTGTAGATGGTGGGATCTGCCATGGTGGTGAAGCTACGGATCTCACTGTCAGCCGAGTTGCCATTAGCATTGTAAGCCACAACTTTCCAGTAGTAGGTCGTGGAATAGGCCAGGGCGGTGGTGGCAGTGTAGCTGGTAGTGCTGACATCCGCGATCTGGGTGACCGGATTGGCGTTGGTGTCGCAATAGACCTTGTAGCCTGTGGGGATACCGCCGATGGTGGCAGCGGTCCAGGTGAAGGTGGGCTTAAGTACGACATCGACAGCCGCATCCGCAGGCGCGGTTAGGGTTACGGGATCCGGTGCGACCGTGGCAGCCTCTGGACCAACTACGTGATCGATATAGATGCTGGCAGTGGAGGTAGAAGTAGATACCTCAAAAGCCAGGTAGTAGTTGCCAGCCGGAATCGTGCCCAGAGCTACTGACGCGTTGTTCCAGGTGGTGGTTGTGGGCATCGCGATGGTGGCGCCGATCTGGTTCCAGTTCTGGCGGTCGGTTGAATATTTCACATTAAGCAGGCCGTAACCGGTGGTGGAACCTGTGCGGTAGAAGAAATCCAATACGGAGTTTGCATCGATAGCCAGCAGTGGCGTGGAAAGGATTGCAGCAGTTGTGCTGGCTGATTTGTAGGCACAACCGGCTCCATAATATGGAGTTGTCGTGCTGCGGCTCCAGGAGTTTGGATTAACCCAGCCGACAGGAGGGAAAGTAGTGGCATCAAAGCTCTCAGCCAGTTGAGTGTCGGTCGGAGTCTTGAAGCTCCAGACGGGGCAGTTAGCTGCCGTGCCTGTATCGTTGCGGGGAACAATCTGCCAATAGTATGTGGTTCCGGCAGCGAGAGTGGGAGCATACGAAGTTCCGGTTTGGTTTGCTACGAAACTGGGAGGGTTGGAAGTGCCTAAATATACATCATAACTGCTTGGCAGTCCCCCGTTCATTGACGCAGTCCAGCTAAGGGTGCCATCGAGGAAGGTCCAGCCATTATCCAAGGGATAGACCAGACTTGCCGGTTCAGGCGGAAGAGCAGCCGCTTCGGGGCCAAACACATGGTCGATATAGACACTGGTTGAAGAGGTTGTAGAGCTTGAAGCCTCAAAGGCCAGGTAGTAGTTACCGGCAGGAATTGTGCCCAGAGCCACCGAAGTGTTGTTCCAGGTGGTGTTTGTAGGCATCGCGATAGTGGTACCGACCTGGGTCCAGTTCTGGCGGTCGGTGGAGTATAGCACCTTAATCTGGCCGATACCAGTGGTTGCTGCTGAGCGGTACCAGAAATCCAGGGTGGAGCTTCCATCGATAGCCAGCAGCGGTGTGGAAAGGATGACGGGAGTCGAGGAAGCGTATTTGTAGGCACACGCGGCTCCATGGAATGGACTGGTCGTGCTGCGGTTCCAGGAGCCCGGATTGGTCCAACCAGCAGGCGGGAAGGTTGTATTCTCAAAACTTTCCGCCAATTGCGTGGCAGTTGGGGTTCTAAAGCTCCAGACGGGGCAGTTGGCGGCAGGTCCAGCCGCATTGTAGGGTACCACCTTCCAGTAGTAGGTAGTGCCGGGGGCCAGCGTTGGTGTGTAGCTCGTGCCCGTTTGGTTGTCGCTCACCAGGGTGCTGCCGTCCACTGTGTCCAGATAGACGTCGTAGCCATCGGTTATGCCGCCGCCGGTGGGACTCCAGGACAGAACTCCGTTCAGGAAGGTCCAGCCGGCGTTAGTGGGATAGACAAGCATAGCCGGGTTGGGAGGAGTTGTTGCAGGTGTAACGATTGCCAGGTTGGTGCGGTTGGTGTAACGCGCTCCATTTGAAGTGGGGAAGCTGTCGTCCTGGTTTTTATAAACCACTTTGTAGTCCGTGCCGGTGCTGGCGTAGGTCCAGTTTGGGTAACCTGACACGTAAGTGCCGTCCCAGTTTTTCCAGAATATCTCGATGTTGCTGGTTCCGTCCCAGTCGAAACTACCCAGGTTGAAAGAGATATAATACCAGCCACCGCCGTTGAAGGTCAAATCACCGGAAAAGACCTGGGTGAAAGCGGCGGAATCCGGCATGGCGATTCCGGTCTCGTCTGTGAGATCGGTGTAACTGCTGAGAGTGGTATGCCGGATGAACATGTGCAGACCCAACATTGTGTAGTTGGATGGCGAGTTTCCAATATGATATCCGACACCGGTTATATTGTCGGTGCCGTTGTAGCCTGCTGCTGTCATCTCCGTGGCGGTGACTATAGTCTTGGTCCAACTGTAGTCCCATAGGCCGGTGAAAGGCCCGTACACGCTTGAAGTGCTCGTACCCAAGGTGCCGATGGGATAAACGTCGGCCCAGGCAAAAGCCGCCAGAATCAAGAGCAAGCTCAAGAGTAAGAGTTTTTTCATTATAACTCCTTATAATACAAGGGTGGGTGTCATCAGACGGGATTCAGGCGATTGCCCTGACCCGTCTGTCTGGATATTGAAGTGAGTAATAAGGTGTAAGGGCTTCCGGGGCGGGCGCGGGCACGGCTTTTTCGTGATAATGTGCGATGTTATCCTCTTGACCTATGTGCCTGGCGCAGGCGTAGGAATGTCCCTTGTTTGAGTAAGTAGTGATTTTGTGGTTATTATGAATGCTTTTCTCCCAATCGGGGATACGGATGTATCCTCCAAGCCCAGATCCCTTCGAAATCCAACTATTAAAACGCAAAAACAAAAATCTCATCCAACTCCCTGTCCTGTCTTGTCGGGCAGGTCCCGCCAACGCGGCATCCTTACCCAAAAACTAAAAGTCTCTTCAATAGTATAAATTGCGTATTGGCATGAATTAGGTTCGCAGGGCGATTTACTTATAAGCACCTGATAATCATTAAAAAAAAGTCTGTGGGCGTGTCAAGTTTTATTTTGCTCATCGAAAGTTTGCTGACCTGCACCCCTTGTCACCACAGCATCCAAGGGGTTTTTGAAAAGGAAGAGTGAGGGTGTCCCGCGATGCGAGTGTTTGCTGTTTTTACGGCTCTCTTTCAAACGGGCGGGAAATTCTGTTGATAGAGTCTGTAGGGCGATTGAGCGGTAGCGAGAGAGCGTAAGCTCCTTGTACACTGGATTCCGGGTCAAGCCCGGAATGACGTGGGTTTAGGGTCGGGTGGTGGTTTATAGGCTATTCCGCCCGGTCTGGATTCCGGGTCAAGCCCGGAATGACGTGCAACATCTTGGACAGAAGAACCGAACATACGTCATCCCGGACGTCACCGAGCCCGTGAGTTGACTTTGATCCGGGATCCATTGTCGAGAGGGTTTTCTTCGCTGCGCTCACCGCACACCTTTGCTATGATCTGCTGCCCTCCAGGCTACCCACCCGGTTTGAGAAAGAGCCTGATTTTTTTGTGGACTAAGCTGCCCTCAACCTCAAATCTGACAATTCCCTGACTCCCTTTCCCCGCACCTCAGTAGGGTAAATTAGCGAACCTATGAATTTGCCCTCGCAGGTCAGGTCCTTAGCGCTCGCTTCCGTTCCTCTTCCACGCCTCCCGGATGATTCCCGTACCAAATGCGGCCATCGTGCGGGAGGCATGACAGGAGCCTGATAACAGGGGCTAAGGACCAAACGTCCTTGCGGTCGTAGTAGGCAGCCAGGCGGGGATGTTGCGATCACTGGAATCATCGGCTCAAGAGCAGGCTTGGACACGAAAAAACCCCCGCGGCGATGCGGGGGTTTATATTGGTTGGCGGAAAGTTCCGCCAGGGTTTTATTGGGGTTTATTTCTTAATGGGGTTGAAGGCTCCCATTTCTGCAGCTTTCGGTCCTTTAGCCCTGATGGACTGAACCTTGGTGGGCTGCATCACTTGTCTCACTCTGTCGATGCCAGAGAACTGAGCCCGAGGAGCGGGTCCATCAATGGCAGTGACCTTGAAGAAGTGATAGGGTTCGGTGCCAGTGTACGCGTATGTGGTGCTGGCGGTGGTGCCGACCAGGGTCCAGGGATCATCCGCGTAGGGATCGCTGGAACCATACACCTTGTAAGCGGTGGCGCCGACAATGGAGTTCCAGCTGAGAGTGGGCACGCCTGACACGAGGGCAATGGTGAGGTCAGGGATTGCCAGTTGCGGATAGGGGATCACAAATCCGTCAACCTCGGAGTTGTTCTGGAAGATGCCGATAACGTAGGCTTCACCCAGCAGGCCATCAGCATCAGGCTGGACGGTATTAACCCACATCAGCGCACCAGCTCCCGCATAAGCAGCCAGATAGAGGTATCCGGTATCCTGGTCGAAGGCCATGCCCTGGGCGTAGTTAAGGTCGTAACCGACTGTATAGCCCAAGGGTGTAATGGCCAGGGTGGCAGGATCGATGGTGAATACAGCGTTGTAGCCGAGATCAAGCCCATAGAGGGTGCTGTTATTGTTGTTCCAGGCTATATCGATGATCAGGCCATCAAAGGCTGTGCCATTCCAGGTCAATGTGCCGATCAGGGTGGGCACGCCGGTGAGCTTGTTCATGGTGTAGAGGTTGTTGACGTAGTTCACGCCATCATAGGATACGCCATAGAGGATGTCGGCGACGGGGTCCCAAGCGACGCCGGTCATTCCGAGTCCGACATCGCCGTTGTCAGTTCCCGCGCCGGTGGTTGTGTCGATCTGCCACCAGTCGTTACCGTTATAATCAGTTCCCCACCAGCCGCCGTTGATCCAATCCGCGGCAGTCAGCCAACTGTCGGGATTGGTGTAGGGGTTTCCGGGCGCCAAATCAGTGATGGCACCGGGGTTACGCAGGCTGAAGGTGGCAGGGCCGCTCAATGCTCCTGAGGCATCATAGGTCACGTCGGCATAGGCAGTCTTGTTCAGTTCAATACAGACGAACTGGCCGGCTATGGTATCGTTGGCGGGGTTTTCATCGCCAGCCAGGTTGGTGGTGACAGTCACATCGTAGAAGGTGTTTGCTACTGGCGTGAAGCTGCCGAAGCTTAGCTGCTGGGTGGCTCCCGGCGCCAGAGCGGTCACACTCTGTACGGGTAGGGTGGTGCCGCCGATGGTCATGGTCACGGTGAAGGAGATGGTCTGTGCTCCTTTGTTGCCCACTGTGGCCATGGGGGTGAAGGCAACCGGCTCGACCACCTGATACATTTCGATGGATACAGCCTCAGCATCGTAATCCAGGATGGCTTCGACAAAAACGTTGTCGATCGCCCAACCGGAAGCCCAGCCTCCATTGTCATCCGAGTGGAAACGGAGTTGGAACTGATTGGGTTTGTACGCGCTGAGGTTCACAACGTGTTCGGTCCAGACTGACGCCGCAGGAACGGAATAGATGCTGGTCCAGGCTCCGCCGTCAACGGAGATTTCCACGTCTGCCAGCTGGCCGTATGTGCCGGTGAAATAGGAATCGAACTTGAGTTGGAAGTCGTTTTCCGGGATTGCGCTCAGGTCGAAGAGAGGCAGGGTCAGCAGGTCCATGCTGCCGTCGTTACCGCTTCCGAGCGCGTCATCGTTGGCAGACGCGTAAACAGTGTGAGCAGGGATACTAAAGTATTGGCTGCTGTGATCAGTGGAGACAATCCATCCCTCGCCCAGGGAGCTTCTTGTCCAGCCAGTTGGCAGGGTATCATCGGCATGATTCTCGAAATCGTCCCCATAAGGGATGTAGGTGATTACGAGGGGCGGATTCTCGATCGTGAATTCGTAGGGCGGCCACTGGAATTGCACAGGATCTGTGCCTCTGGAGCCCAACACAGTCCAGACATACACTTCAGAGTAATCGTATGTGAAGGCGGGCTGGTAAGGACTGGTAACATTTGGGAATTCCTCAGCCACGTTGAAGAATTCGTCCGGGTCATACGGAATTGTGGTCAAATCTGACACCTTGGCGATCCACAGGTCATACTGTTCCGGTTCTGCGCCAGCCATGTTCCAACTGAACTGGAAGGGGAATCCGGTCTTGGGCAGATCAGTCTGTCTGTCAGCCGGGTAATCCAGGTTGGGAGCCGCGACCGGTCCGGAGGGGAACGGCTGGAAGGATATGTTCAGCACGAAATAGACATCCGCGGGGCTTGGCCAGTTGTCCACGATCACATAGTAATCGCCGGCAGTAACCTCCTCGTCATCAATGCTCATGAGGCCAGAAGATGCTGTGGCTTGCGCAAGCACGGTGGCGGGGTTGGCAGCGCTGGGAATGGTGTTGACCAGGAAGACACCCATCCACTGACTGCTGTAACCGGCCTGGTCTGTCAGACTGATAGTCAGCCAGCCGTCTTCGGGGATGCTTATTTTGGCGACCCAGTCCTTGCCATTCACATAGCCGGCGGTATTCAATCCGGTGAACATCGCCGAGGTGTAGTCGTTGGCGTATCCGGCGGTGGTGCCGGCATAGTCAACCAGCGGCAGGGAGGCAAGATAGGGATTCTCGCAGATTTCGCCAACTAAGGCCTGCACTCCGGTGCCACTTACCACGATACTGCTGTTTTGACGGGTGTCGTTGATCAGCAGGTTGGTGGTCAGGGCGCCTGCCATAGTGGGGGCGAAAACTACGTCGAAGGTAACGGCGGGAGCGCCGGGGTTGATGGTGACGGGCAGAGCGGGCAGATTAGCAAGCTGAAAATCGGTGTAATCTGCCAAGGCGATGCTGGTAACGTCGAACGCTGCCACACCCGTGTTGGTGAGAGACACCTGCACTGTTTTTTGGAAGCCGACATAGCCGATTCCACAATTCACCGGGTCAGGACTGACAGTCAGCACACCACTCTGCGGGGTTTGCCGCACGACCACGTTGTCGATATCCACGTAATAGTCCCCGTTACCCCATGTGCAGAGGAACTTCACCTTAATGATATTTCCATTATAGGCGGTCACGGGAATCGTAACCGTGGCAAACGCGTTGCTGGTCACGTGGTTGTTTTGATCGATGGTGTAAGCAGTGGAGAAGGTAGTTCCGTCATCGCTGGAAACCTGCACTTCGATCTTGTCGTTAGCACCCAAAGCGGTTCCGGTGCCGGGATAACCACTGTAATTCACGATCCTGTAATCGAACATGATCTGGCAGTCATTGGTCATCGGCCCGATGGGGGGAGTTACAGCGTTGCATGTGGTGGAGTAGCTGTACAGGTTCCTGTTCAGGCCGTTAGAGCCATTTGTACCATGGTTTGCAGTAATGTTCATGTTTCCGGCCCACTCAATAGCAGACAGGGATGTGCCGCTGTTGAAATCCTGTGTGTAGGGCAGCGGCTTGACGGGGTCGGGTGTAGAGGCATTCACCGTCGGGATGGGAGTGTCAACCTTGAAGTCGATGTCTGCCCCGTTGTTGGTGTAGGGCCAGATTTTGAATTCATATGCAGTGTTGGCGGTCAATCCCGTAAAGGTGTAGGTGTTGGCACCCACCACATGGGATACATTGATCGCGGCGTTGCCGTCTGACCAGTCGATGTCACTGGCAACCGGAGTTCCATCCGCGACCGCGGCATAGGAGCCAGCACCTGTGATCGCCTGGATCAGGTATCCATGGGGTAATTGTGTACCGGTGGAACCTGTCCAGTTCAACTGGATGGATGTTAAAGCCAGGTTGCCTGCGGCAAAACCCGTCACGTGGTTGCTTGGCTCGGGGGCAACACTAATATTAGGCCCCACAAATTCATCAATGTAGAGGTAGTATGCGTAGTTTGATTTGTAGTGCACGGCAACATATTTTGTGCCGACAGGCAGGTCAGTCTTGGTGTATTGCTGCCAATTGGTCGATGCGTTCGTTATATCTGCTGACCAGAAGAAGTCAGCAACTTCTGTACCGGTCGAAGACCATCCAACTCTGAAGGTTTCAGAACCGTAGTCATGTTTTCTGTACCAGAAGCTGACTGTTTGGTCACCTGATGTGACATTGAGCTCTGGAGTTATCAGGTACTGGTCGTAAGGGGCTCCGGAGCTATACGAAGAGAAACGGAAAGACCGGGCGCCTGCATAATACTGATTCGTGCTATGCGTCATGGTATTGCCGGAGGGGTAAGACTGGTTGGCATATCTTATGGTCCAACCGGCAGCAGGGCATGCGGGACTTTCAAATCCTTCGGTTAACGGAGCTGCAAACAAACCGCCGAACACAAAGGCAGCGATTAGCAGAATTAGTAATTTCTTCATATCATCTCTCCTTAAAGATAGATAGAGTTCTGAAGTTAGTGTGAAGAATTCTTTGGTTAGCTAGGGACCGGAATCAGCCCGGGCAGTGAAGCTCCCGGCCGGTTCGCGGCCCCTGATTTGGTTTTGAAGTTGGGAATGTAAGCTGTTTTCCCTCTTTCCGGCCCGGGGAAGCGTGCCTGGTGTAATGTGCGAAGTTACCTCTTGACTTGCTTCCGGAGGTGGAGTGATGGGAAAAACACGTTGGGAAATGAGATTGAACGAAATTCTTGTATTTGACGGGGGATTTGGATGCTTCTCGGCTGTTTCGAACCCGCAGACCGGGCGAAAAAAACGGCGTTGGGTCTGAAAAATCAATTCTCATCCAATCTCCATTTTGGCCGGATCCTGAAAACGCGGGATGCCTGCTGCTGCCAATTCTATATCGACTGCTGTGAAAGTGGCGATCCAAACGATTTCAAAGTTATACCAGCATAAGCTTATTTATCGATTTCCATTTTCAGAGATACTGCTAATGGTGTCAAGTGATATTTTGGACAATTTGTTTAAGGTGCGCGAAAAAAGAAGAACGCAAATATTTTTGTGCCTTGGTGTTTCCTCCCTTTGGCGAATTTAGTGGTGTCGCTTTTGGATTTCCCGGATAAGGTAAAAGCGCTTGTGGAAATAAGTTCTGCCTAACGCGATAAACATCGCCCGGATGGTTGCAATATTTGCGTAAGCCGCAGTGCATTATTCACGAACCTGTCAGTCCCGCTTATCTTCTGAATGCCTATTGCCTTTGCCAGATAGGGTGTTAAGCCTGCTGCTTGTTCGCCTGTGGAAAAAAATCCATAATGCGCAAAAACATAACCAGAGGGAGGAGAAACGGATGTCGCTGGAGCGGCAATATAATCCTTGACACCATCCCCGCTTGAAAAATTGTGGCTTTCTGTATAAATATTTGTAAAGGAGAATCGATGAAAACCCTCACTCCGAAGCCCGACGACATCCAGCGCGCCTGGTATGTTGTCGATGCCACGGATCTGCCTTTGGGACGTCTTTCCACACGGGTGGCCTCCATCCTCTGCGGCAAGAACAAGCCCTATTACGTGCGCAATATCGACACCGGCGATTACGTGATCGTGATCAACGCCGACAAGGTGCGCGTGACCGGTTTGAAAAGCCTGCAGAAGATCTACAAGACCTACAGCGGCTACCCCAGCGGACTCAAGGAGATCCCGTTTCAACGAATGCTTGAAAAGCATCCCACCCAGATCATCGAGCACGCCGTGCGCGGCATGATGCCCAAAACCGTTCTGGGAGATGCTATGTTCAAGAAACTGAAAGTCTATGCCGGAACCGAGCATCCCCACGCGGCTCAGAAACCGGTGGAACTCAACCTCAAGGAGAAATGAGTATGCAAACTTATGATGCAGTTGGCAGAAGGAAAAACGCCGTGGCCCGTGTCCGGATCGCACCCGGAACAGGCAAACGCATCATCAACAAGGTGCAGATGAAGAAATACCTGCAGCGCGAAACGCTGGAAATGGTTGTGGAACAGCCCCTTCAGGAGCTTGGCGTGAGCGACAGTTTCGACGTTTACGTCAACGTCACCGGCGGTGGCCTCAGCGGCCAGGCCGGCGCCATTCGCCACGGTATTTCCCGCGCCCTCGTCGAGTATGATGAAAAATACCGTCCTGCCCTCAAAGCCCGCGGCTTTCTAACTCGCGACCCCCGGATGGTGGAGCGCAAGAAGAGCGGAAGGCCGAAAGCCAGAAAGAGATTCCAGTTCTCCAAACGTTAAACCGGGTTTTGGGGAGGCCAGCCCTCCCCCGCCGGGACAGATGAACTGCCAGATCCATCCACCCAAAAAACCGCGCCGGGAGTTGCAAGGCGGTGGGGAGTCCGCTCCTCTGAATTGCTTAGATCCCTGCCCGGAAAAGCAACCGTAAGATATGCAAGGAGTATCAATGTCCGTAGTTACAATGAAACAACTACTGGAAGCGGGAGTCCACTTCGGCCATCAGACCTTCAAGTGGAACCCGAAAATGAAGAAGTACATCTTCATCAAGCGCAACGGCATCCACATCATCGACCTCAAACAGACCGTTGACGCCATCAATGAGGCCTATCAATTTTTGAAGGAAGTTGCCAACCGCCAGGAGTACATCCTCTTCGTGGGCACCAAGAAACAAGCCCAGGCGGCCATCAAGGACGCCGCCGAGAAAAGCGGTGTCTTCTATGTTAACCAGCGCTGGTACGGCGGCATGCTCACAAACATGGCCACCATCCGCAAAAGCATCGAAAAGATGAGATATTACGAAGATATCGTGGCCGACGGCACCATCAACAACTATACCAAGCTCGAGCAGCAAAAGATGAAACGCATGCACGACAAGATCGAATTCTCGCTGGGCGGGATCCGTGAAATGGACGCCCTTCCCGGGGCCATCTTCATCGTTGACACCGGCCATGAAGAGATCGCCGTGCATGAAGCCCGCATCCTGGGTGTGCCGATCATCGCCATGGTGGACACCAACTGTGACCCCGACCTGATCGATTATGTGATTCCCTCAAACGACGACGCCACCAGAGCCATCCAGCTGATTTCTGACATAATGGCCAACGCCGTGCTTGAAGGAAAAAACATCGCCGCTGAAGGCGCCGACACCCAAGAAGAACCGGCTGAATTTACCCCTGAGATGGCGGAAACCACCGCCGAGCCAGTTCAGTCTGAAAAACCCGCGGAGCAGCCTGAGGAAATGGCAGCAGCCGCGGAAGAAGAGAAATAAACCGGATTTTACGAGCGGGGAGGGTTCCCGCCCTCCCTGCCCCCAACAAGCATCAAGGAGTTTTCAAATGATAGAAGTCACAGCCAAAATGGTAAAAGAACTGCGCGACAGAACCGGCGTGGGCATGATGGAGTGCCGCAAAGCCCTGCTTGAGACCAACGGTGATGTGGATGCCGCCATCAAATACCTGCGCGAGCGCGGCATCTCCAAAGCCGAGGGCAAGGCCCTGCGCGAAACCAAGGAAGGGATCATCTTTTCCTATATCCACTTCAACAACAGGCTGGGCGTGATGCTCGAGCTGAACTGCGAGAGCGATTTCGTGGCCCGCACCGATGAATTCAAGAAGCTGGCAGAAGAGATCGCCCTGCAGATCGCGGCCACCAATCCCCTGGCCGTATCCGCCGATCAGATCGACCCCGCCATAATCGAAAGAGAGCGCGAAATCGCCCACAACAAAGCCGTCAATGAAGGCAAGAAGCCCGAAATCATAGACAAGATCGTGGAAGGCAGCATCAAAAAGTATCGCTCCGAGCATTCCCTGCTGGAACAGGAACTGGTGAGTGAATCTGGCCGCACCGTGAAAGATATGCTCACCGAGGCCATTTCCCGCACCGGTGAAAACATCCAGATCGCCCGTTTCACGCGCTTCGCGCTGGGTGGAGAATAAGCCGACGCGCTTAAAAAAGGTGTTGCTGCCATGACCTATAAACCGGAAAAGATCCACCGCCTGCTGCTCAAGATCAGCGGTGAGGTGCTGGCCGGCCCCAAGGGATTTGGCTATGATGACGCCGTCATAGATGCCCTCACCGACGAGATCATCGAAGCCCGGCGCCTCGGCTACAGCCTCGCCATCGTTCTGGGCGGGGGGAACATCTTTCGCGGCGGAACCTGGAAAAACCAGAGCCTCAACCGCGTTACCCTCGACCACATCGGCATGCTTGCCACCGTGCAGAATTCCCTCTATCTGGCTGAAATCCTGAACCGCAAGAACTATTCCGCCCAGGTATTCACCAGCTTCAGCATTGATAGTGTGGCCATGCATTACACGCCCCGGCGGGCCTTTCAGGCAATGGAAGCCGGCAGTATCTGCCTGCTCAGCGGCGGAACGGGAAATCCGTTTTTCACCACCGACACCGCCGCGGTGCTGCGTGCCTGTGAGCTAAAGCTGGATATGGTTTTCAAGGGCACCAAGGTCGATGGCCTCTACAGCGCCGACCCCAAGGTTGACCCCACGGCCGAATTCATATCCGATGCCACCTATGACCAATGCCTGGAAAAGAAACTGGGCGTGATGGACATGACCGCCTTCTCGCTTGCCCAAGCTAACGAACTGCCGATCAAGATCTTCAACATCGGCAAACAGGGCGGGCTCTGCCAGGCAATATCCAGCCCAGACCACGGAACCTTCATCCATCCCTGACAGGCCAAGGACGAAAGAGGTAAAAATGGAACAACTCATCTCTCAATCCCAAGACAAAATGAACAAGTCTTTCGATGCTTTGCTGCATCAGTTCTCCAGGGTTCGCACAGGACGCGCCAGCGCTTCCATCCTCGACGATGTGCGCATCAATTATTACGGCAGCCCCACCCCGGTGAAACAACTCTGCAACATCTCGATCCCTGAACCCCGCACCATTGTGGTGCAGCCCTGGGACAAGACCACCCTCGCCGACATCGAAAAGGCCATCCTCGCCGCCAATCTGGGCATCACCCCGGAAAATGACGGCAACGTGATCCGCTTGCCTTTCCAGCCACTTACCGAGGAGAAACGGCGCGACATCGTTAAAAACCTCAAAAAACTCGCCGAGGACGCCCGAGTTGCCATCCGCAACATTCGCCGCGAAGCAAACGACCAGGCCAAAAAGATGGAAAAGGACAGCGAAATCAGTGAGGACGAGCAGAAAAAGCTCCTCAAGGATATCCAGGACCTCACCGACGAATGGGTGAAAAAGATCGACGAAGTGGAGAAAGGCAAGGAAAAAGAGATCATGGAAGTCTGATAAGAACCTTGATCACATAAAGATATGCGTCCGGCAGCCTGGCTGCCGGACTTTTTTGTTACGTGAGGCCTATGCACCCTCGTACGCTGGATTCCGGGTCGAGCCCGGAATGACGTGGGTTTAGGACAGGGCGGTGGTTGTTTCTGGATTCCGTCACTGCATTTCGGAATGACGTGGGTTCGCGAGTTTCGGCGCTTGGGCAAGCGCCGCTACATGTGTAGAGGCGGTCGCTGTACCGCCTTTTTGCAAGGGGTTGTATGGTTGAGCCGAACATACGTCATCCCGGACGTCACCGAGCTTGCGAGGTGACTTTGATCCGGGATCCATGAATGGATGTACACTAGATTCCGGGTCAAGCCCGGAATGACGTGGGTTTATGGTTGGGTGATGGTTTATGGGCTATTCCGCACGTTCTGAATTCCGGTGCAAGCCCGGAATGACGCGTAGGACATTGGCCGAAAGAGCCGAACATACGTCATCCCGGACGTCACTGAGCTCGCGAGGTGACTTTGATCCGGGATCCATAACGGGATATAGACTGGATTCCGGGTCAAGCCCGGAATGACGTGGGTTTAGGGTTGGGTGGTGGTTTATGGGCTATTCCGCCCGGTCTGGATTCTGGGGCGAGCCCGGAATGACACGGCTTGGGGTCTGGCCTGGTAACATCTCACGAACAACCCGCTTACATCTCCTTGCCGCGGTGGGAAGTAAGCGAATTGTTAAGGGAATGTTTCCCGGACGCGCTTTAGATACTTTCTATAAATAGTGGGTAACAAAACGGGGGTCCGGAAAAAGAGAAAGAGAGAAAAGGAAAAAAGTTGGCGGGGAGGCTGCCGTCGAGTGAGAAACGAGCATCGACGGCAGCAATGGATAATTTCCCAAATACTTCCTGTCGTCCATGCTCACTTCGTTCGCTGTACGCCAGGCCAAGTGCAGGAATGACGGTAACGATGCCAGGATTTACCCTTGATAAAGTGGTTTCTTCCTGGAGACCAAGCGGGATTTTCGCGAAAAAGATTGACGGAAAGCA
>Ga0116146_1001957_pt1 | contig 19537 bp, 26 predicted proteins | sample AD_JPNHG2_MetaG_FD_89748 | JGI IMG/M metagenome (GOLD analysis project Ga0116146, IMG submission 89748) | Active sludge microbial communities of municipal wastewater-treating anaerobic digesters from Japan - AD_JPNHG2_MetaG | ecosystem: Engineered > Bioreactor > Anaerobic > Digestate | place...
GGGGGGATGGGGAAAGTGAGACAGTTTCTCTCCCGGCACTACCTCGCTACTCCCGCTATCGGACTGCTGACGGGTCTGTCACTCGGTCGGGGGGCTGGCCAGGACGATCGGGAGCAGGCATTGGAGATGATCAGGAGGCTGCAAGCGGGTGGGGGGATGGGTGAGGGTGGGGGTGGAGTGGGGGGCGGCGTGGGCGGAGGTGGGGGGATGTCCGGCGCTGGTGGAGAAGAGTTGAGAGCGGCAATGCTGCTACGCCTACTCGAACAAGCGGGGTCCGGACGAAGCTTGTTGAGAGAGTAAACAACACGAGGAGCGGAGATAATGTGGCCGGGAGAGCGGACAACCAGTCAAGTTCTACATGACCTCCTCACCTCAGTCACTCGAACCGACCAGGCCATTCTCACTGTATTAGAAAACCCCAACATCGCCGGACTTGAGCGGGCGTGGAGGGCGTTGGTCAATCCGGATGAAGCGAGGCCGGAAGATTTGAGGCAGTTGGCTGAACGGCTCTTCGGCGTTGATGGAGGTATTTTCGGGTTTTTGCTGGATATGGGGCTGAGTCCGACGATGTGGTTCGGACTCCCGCTTGCCAAATACGCCGATCGGCTGGGATTTGGTGCCGGCAAACCCACCCAACTCACCCGCATGTGGGCGAGAGACTTCGGGGACGGGTATATCCCCGGATTGTTCAGAAACTACATCGGGATTGCAGAGGATATCGGACAGCCACACTGGGGAAGGCTGGCGGTAGTCCAGTGGCAGAGACAGTCCAAGTTTGAAATGGAGGCCCTTGACCGGATCAATCGAATCATCGAGCCGTGGATTGCGCAGAGGGGGAAAGAAGCATGGGAACGGCGGATGGCGGATATGATGGAGGTGGGGCTGTACCGTGAAAACGCGCGTGCGTGGAGGGACCCGGATGTCATCCACATGATGGACGACATCCAACGAGAACTCTGGGACTGGGCGTGGGATAGGTTGAGCATTATCGAGTCGTTGTCTAAGGTTTCAGAGAAGGATCTGGTCGGCGCGAAAAAACAACAACGGGTGTTGGATTTTCTCCAAGCCAAACTTGACCTTAACCCGATGGGGTGGATTGGGAAGTACCTCCCCCGCATGATCGACCCGGAAAAGGAGATGCTGGATGTTACCCTCGACTCCCTGAATCTAGAAAACCTCCACAAAACCCCACTCGGACGGCTTGCAGCGCATGTTACGGATATCCAGTCGTTTAAGAATGTAAAGGGAGCCGCCCTCGGAGAGGACACCCTAGAATCCGCCATGGCGTTGCGGCAGCTTCTCACCGAGAATGACACCGTACGGAGAATCGCCGCCGCCTACCGAAACCCACGAATGCAGGAGGTGGTGGACCCGGAACTGGCGGAGAGGGTGTATCAGATGGACTGGATGAAGGTGGTGAGGGGGTATATTCGTCAGGCGTCCAGGTCATTTGCGTTGCAGGTGCCGTTGGAGGCGGAGGAGGCGAGGTGGGTGCACATGGCGGAGGAGGGGTGGGTGGATGTGCGGAGGGAGTTGTTTGAGGGGCTGAACCCGATTCTCCGGCACGCGATCGCAAGCGGGGATGAACTGCTTGAACAGGAGGCTCGCGGGAAGATTGCGGAGGTGTGGGGGAGGATTCCCTACCACCAGCGGTCGATTGATTTGCAGATGACCCTAGATGCTGCGGAGCATTTCGGTACGGATGTGTTCAAACGGGGGGATATCCGTGGGATGAGTACCCCACTTGCCGCACAAGCGAGAGCAGTGGGGGAGATGATGAAGTGGATGAGGGGCCAGCACGACCCGAAGGAATTCTGGGTATCGCAGGGGATGGCGAATCTGTATGTATGGATAAGCCGTCACCTAACCGACGAACGAGTGAAGAAACTGGACCAAGCCGGTCGGGCGATGGGGGTGAATCGTCCGTTGGGTACGATGCTGCGGGATGAGTTGTTGAATGGGGAAAGCCTGCATAGCATGGCACAGCGTGAACGCACCCTCACTCACTGGTCATACCTCGCCGGGTTGGGGTTGCGTCCGTTTGCGGCGTTGATTAACTTGACGCAGATTCCCGTCACCACCATGACCACCATCGGGCCGGGGAATACGCTACGTGGGGCGTGGGAAGCAGGCAGGGCGGTTAGGGATGCAATGAGCCGGGCGATTGCCAAGAGGAGAGCGACCGGCAGGGGAAGCATATCGAGAATGGCACGGGAGGGTCTGCTGGAAATTGTGCCGGAGTTGAGGGAGTTTGGTCTGGTGGAGGATATCCGGCATCTGGAGGCGGGAATCGAACGTAGACTCGCATCAAGTGCGGAGGACCTTCCGGATTTCCTTATGGGCGCGTTTACATGGGCGGAGACGCTAAACCGGCTCACAACTTTCTTCGGCGCAAGGGGAATGTGGAGGAGGATTCTAAGGGAAAACCCCGCTGCATTCGGCCTGGATATCCGAGAACTCACCGGCATCTCGAATGTTGAGCGGGCGATGGCGGATCAGAGGGTGGTGGATTTTATCAATCGGGAGTCCGTCCGTGTGGTGGGGGAGACTCAGTTCCTCCCGATTCCCGGACGGAGGACTCCATTCCAGACTAGATTCCTCCGCGGACCGGCGATGATGCAGTTTAGTTCGTATCCGTTTCAATTCCTCAACTGGATGATGGATGCGGGGGTAAAGGGGGCGATAGATCATCGTGCGGGGTTGGTAGCCCGGGCATTATATGAAGCGGAGAAGCGGGGGGAGAAGATACCTGCGTCGGTAATCCAGCATGGGGGGGTAAGAAACTGGCTGCCGTATGCGAGGTATCTCGTCGCGATGACCGGACTGACTAACATCGGGCGGGATGTGTTCGGGTGGGACATGGCAGAAAGGGTTGCAAGCGGGTCTGCACCACTGCCGATTTCCGATGACTCGCCGTTTTATCCGTTCCCAACCCCCCCAATTCCAGGTGCGGTGTATGGGATTGTAAAGTCGGTGCTGACCGGCCGGGTTGAGGATATGCAGCCGCTGGAGGTTCCGGGCGGGAAGGTTCCAGTCCCTCGGATGTTTGTACCGGGCGGAGTGGCGGTGAGTCACGCGTCGAGGGTGTTGAATCAGGTCTATATCAATGGATTCACCGGCGATGAGCTGATGGCGGACGAGGAGGGCACTGGGCAGGCGTATATGAGTTTCATCCAGAAGCTGTTGCGTGCGATGGGGGCGATGCCAGAGGTCAACCGACGGGAGCAGCGGAAGATCAGACAGATGTTCGTGGTGAGGAGGAAACAGGCGGAGTATCGACGACGGCTTGGAACGGCGGTGTTGACGGGGAATGCGGGGGAAATCGAACGGGTGAAGGCGGAGTATCAATCCGATCCGCAGTTTGCCGACGCCCCCCCTCTTAAAGTGGACACGGATGACTTAAAGCGTATCTACCGCCGGATGCGAACCAGCGAGTACAACCGCCAGGTCTCCACACTGAAATCCGCAGCAGATGCACTTGGGTTCACCGCTGACCCCCACGGCCTGCTTGAGCCGGGAGAGGAGGCGGCGATTAAGGAGTTCCAGATGATTCCGATACTCGTAGGAGGGAAGTGATGGCGACATTCGGACAGAACCTGAACGACGCGGTGAGATCACTACTCAACCGAGTCGGCACCGGCATGAATCGAGTGGTCGGTGCTGTGCGGGGGGTTAGTGGAGTTGGAAACACCAGACAGGCGGGCGAGCAGGTAGGAAGCTGGCGAGACCAGATGACGGCAAGACGGCAGGCCAGACTGAATGACTTGGCCGCACGGAGAGAGACCAGACAAACCGCCCGGAACAACTGGCTTGCAGGAGAGAGTCCGGTTCCCTACACCCAACCAGTCCTAACCGGAGACAACTACACCCCACCAAAGGAGCGGGTAGTCTCGCCAGAGGAGTTCTTCGCGGCGGGAGTGCGTCCGGAGACCTGGGGATTCGGCACACCGAGGTATGTGGAGACCCCCAGCGGGAAGCACTGGAGACTCCGCCCGAATGAAAGCGGAACCGGCTTCTCGTTTGTGGAGGTGGGTGCGCCGATCTACAGCACACAAGGACACGCGGTGCCGGAGAACTACCTACGCGAGCTAAAAGACCGCATCACCACCGCTCCATCTGGACCAGGGGGGTTCGGGTTGTCTAGGTTACTTGCAGGAGAAATCGACCGGGTGCTGTCCGGCCAGAGGAGCGGAGTGGCGGAGGAGGGGAACCTGTACTACCTCTCCCCCCGCCTATTCAACCAGCTACAGCGTGCGTCGGAGACAGTCGGGTATGACTGGGGCGGGGCGGAAGAGTGGTGGAGGAGGGGGCCTGGGCAGTGGTTCGGCACTCCCAACGACATCCCCGGTACCCTCCTCTTCGGCCCGGATAAGACCTGGGAGGATTGGAGCAGGCTGGCCGGTTTCAACTCGGACCTGGCGAAGTTTCTTGCAAGCCAGGGGATCACGCCCGGCCCAGATTACTCCGGACCCTGGACAGAAACCGGGGGGTATAACCTAGGAGTAGATAACCCCACCTTATCCGATTTGTTGGGTCTGCTGGGTCAATACATGCAGGTGACCCCCCTCGGAACCAGCGCCGCATTCGACCCGGCAATTCTCTCTCAAATCCTCGCTGCAACCGGACGCGGGGGAGAAGTCTGGACAGGGAGTGCGGGGAGAGAAGGGGAGTATCTCCAGAACATCCAGCCGATGGTCAGTCTACCGATGTGGTACTAGCGGATCAGTCAGAGGAGGGAAGTAAGTGATTCCGTCAGTTCAGCTAGAGTGGATCACCTGGAAGGACGCCGTGGGTAGCAGCAGCCGTGCACAAGCGGACGGGTTGAAACAAGTCACCCTCGCCATCAACACAAACATCGGCTGGGTCGCCCATGAGACGGATGAGTTGGTCGTCCTCGCACACGGGATCAGCGATACGGGAGAGGTCGACCATTTCGCCATCCCCAAAAGCTGTATTGTCGAGCGGGTGCGTACCGGGAGGAGAAAGAAACCCCCGCTCCCCCGGGTCACAGCAGTATAACTCCCCCGGTTATCCTCCTCGACTGGGGTGAATTGCCCAGGTGGGTGAGTCCCATCTGGGCTTTGTTTTGTCAAGGCGTTGTTTTGTCGAGGCGTTCGTAGAGGTAATTAGAGTGTAAACTGGTGAGTGTGAGTGAATGGGAGTATGTAGTAGTTGAGTGAAGTGGAAGGGAGTGAAGTGGAGTGAATAGGGATACAGTACCTCTACGAGGGCGGCTCTTCTCCCTGCTCAATCACCGGCTCTACCTTTCTACACCACACACACTTCCTCCCACTCTCGCTCTTCCCCTTCCCATGACACCACGGGCAGTCGGGGGTTTCCCAAAGCAGATTCCAATACGCCTTACTCGCCGAGTGCTCCGTCAGCACCAGTGCCACTAGTCGTTGGCGGGTTTCTTCAATCTCCCGTCGCAGTGCGAGGATTCTCTCCGCAACCCGACGCTTCCCCTCAGAACTCGCTCGGATGAACCCACGCTTATTGAGACGCTCCTGGCGGGTAAGGGTCGGGATGGATTGAATCAAAACAATCTCCGGCTCCTTCTGCATGGTCTGGGGGATGTTTACAAACCGCAAGTCCGGGCTGAGCTCTTTGCCGGGTTTCAAGAGTCCCCAAGTAACCGCTTTCAAAATCCAGGATCTGTGGATTCTGTACTTCGAACAGAACTGCTTCATGGACATCCAAGAGGACCCGATTAGTTCTTTCGGTCGTCGGCCTTGCATCGTAGATAATCCCAGACATACAAGATAAACGGCACCAGCATGAGAAGAGCAGAAACCCACTCACCACACGTCGAGGCGATGCCCTTCATACGTATCCTCCGGTAACAAGTCCTTCAACTCCCCTCCCCCCGCTCCTCCCTCTTCCTCGCTCGGTACCTCCGCTTCTGCTCCGCACGCTGCTTTCTCCACACCTTAGCCCTGCATGAATCACACAGCGTCCGTCTCCTGCTCCTTGCGGTGAACTCTGTGCAGCAAGTCGAACAAATCCGCCGGAATTCCTTCCGATCTCTCCTCTCCGCCCGGTCACACATTCGGAACCCGATCGAAATGGGGCAGGAGTCCAAGTGGGGTTCAGACTGGCAGAACCTGCACACCCCACCCTCACCTGGAGAGACCACTAGATGCGTGAGAAAGTCTCTGGTGAACCGGATCAGTGACCGTATCGGATGGAGGGACTCAGAGGTCTGATTGAAATCCTGATTGTTCCGCATTTTGTCCTCCAGATAACTCCGCACTCACAACTGGGCTTGGAGGGATTTGCACCCCCGACCAGGTGATTATCGGTCACCCACTCTACTCGCTGAGCTACAAGCCCGTGTGTCCGGCGGGGCGAACCCTATCAAGCCGGTAAGCGGCACCGGACATCTACCGGACGGCTTAACCCACCGCCCGAGAGACTCCCACTGTCTACACAGGGGAATCAGGTCAGCGCTCCCTCACTCAATGCTCCCCAGCAACCTACTCCTACTCTTCCCCGCACTACGCCGCGCGGGTAATCACAACCTTCTTATTCTCCACCATCTCCCCAGTCACCGAGTCCTTAAACGGGCTGTTGACCCACCTCGCCATGATCCGGGGAGACTTCTGCACGGCAACCTGACCGAGTGTGTCGAGATACGCACACTTCGCCAGGAGATTGTACCCCTTATCTACATCCGGTGGGGGAACTGACTTGAAATCCGGTCCACACAAGCGGGCGAGAGTTTTGAGAAGTTCATCCATTCTCATCCGGCGTGCGTTGGGGTTTTTGTGAGAGGTGGGGAAGTAGACAGTTGTGGTGAACTGATCATTGAATCGAAGCTTGAACGCGAAGTTTGGAGAAATCGGCTCGCCTTCTCTCGACCGACTGCTGATCGTTCTGGCCCAGAGGAGATCTCCAGGTCCGTAAGTTCCGATCGCCACATCTCTCCACCCGATTGTGTCGGATTCTCCACTGGACAGGTCGGAGAGGATGTTATAGAAATCCTCAGCTTCCGCTTCCAGGATTTCCGGGTCCATGTCTGGGAGAACCAGTTCTTGTGTTGGCTGAGTTGACATATGCACCTCCGTTTGAATAGAGACTGTTAGGAAACCACTGCTTTAGGTTTTGAGTAGGTAGTTGGGTCCAAGTACGGAACTCCATCGTTTTGTGGGTTTTGTTCGTATTCGATTACCTGCATGACAATCTGGTTGAGAATCCGCTTGTTTGGTTCAGTCGGGTCGATCCAGATGGAATGCCTCCCACTCGGCAACTTCATTCGGTGGATTGCCAGTCCGAGTTGGGAGGAGATGTCGCTGAGTGCTTGACGAACCCTTCCCTCAGCATTATGAATGTGGAGGAGGGAGTTAGCCATCATAGGGAAACAATCCCTTGCAAGCATCTCCACCGTCACTCCGCAATTGCACATCGGGATGTAGCTAGCTACCAACTGCATCTGCTTGTAACGTTCGGTTGTGGGTTTCATTAGAGTTCTCCAGGAACATACAGTCCATTGAGTCGATCGGGGAAACAATTCCTCAACGCTCGTGCGACGGTTACCAGACGTAGATACGCCCTGGGTTGAGCGGTGCAGAACCCAGTGCGGGTGTAAAGCTTTCCCCCCGCTCCGATGGATGTTATCGCTTCTCGATAGGACACCTCCTCTGTATAGTCCGGGCAGTCCGCTCGTCTGACGACACACCTCCCGAATACAGGTGGGGCGTCAGTGGATTCGTTCAGGGGCGGGTGATCGGTGTAGGTGTAGCCTCGATACTCCGGATGCTCCGCAGCAAGACGGAAAAACGCCCGTTTAGAGATGATTGGGATGTAGTCGAACCGCCCCTTGTCATTCGGGCGCTTGTCGATGAAGAGCTCGGTGAATGGGTTGACTCCTGACCCCCTGCATAGCAAGAGTATCCGCAACGCTTCGGTGACGGGAATACCTGGACAGAGTAGATCTGCGACCATTCGTGGGGTGAATTCGAGTGTGGTGAACTGGTCGATGGGAATCGGGATGATTGCTGAGTCTCCCGGCCGCAAGCAGTTGTGTGGGCGGGTAATGGCGTGGGTCGTGGGGGGTGGAGGAGAGGGAGGGGGAGAAACCTCTGGTGGGATTTCCAGATCACTTCCAGGGTCAAACGGGTCGGTGGGGGTAGATGCGTTTTCCTGCATTAGTCGATCTCCTGAAACGCATGAATTGGACAGTCCGAACGGATTAGGTAAAGCGATACTTTATCAAACGGCTTCCTGAAACTCTCTGGCCAGGCTTTCCATATCTCCTCTGCGATGCGTGGGTGAGGGCAGGTGCAGTTGGCCAGCCTCGCCCGAAATGATCCGGGGGGAGGGGGAGGGGGACGGTGTTGGGAAGGAGTCTGGTCCATGGTCATTATTTGTATACCTCATATCCAGAGCGTGTCAAGGCCGGGAGTACTCATCCAGTATGATGTCAACTAGCCCCTCAAACCTCTGATTCAACTCCCAAGAAGAATCTTCAAGCCAGGCCTTAACCGACTGAATCGCCTCCTTCGGCATCTCCGGCCCGACTAGCTCTCCGTCCAGGGAAATGACGAATCCCCTTTTGCTTGGGCTCCGTTCGATATGGATGTTTTGAAACATGGGGTCCTCCTGGTTCAATCGGCTCAATCGGCTCAACTAACTCAACTAACTCAACTGACTACGGGTGTGGGTCCTCCCGCTCAACAAACTCCGCAAGTGTAGCAGGAGTATGCCCCCAGCTACACAACGCACTATACACACACGGCTGATTCCAACGCTCGCAGGCAAAACTAGGAGAGTACCTTGTGCACCAGGGCGGCGGCTCCGCAAATCCAGGGGCGGGTGGGATTCGACTGCGAGCGTCACAAATCCGTTTGTCAAGGAACAGCATCTCCAACAACCACCTCGGTTCGTCCGGGTCGACTTCCAGCGGATCGCTTCGGAGAAAGTAACCCCGCTTTCCCTTGGGGTAGGAGACGGTGTAGTCGGGGTAGGCCAGGTACTCTTCCCGTACCCTCTCAATGAACTCCGCCGCTGACTCGACCGTGGAGTAGCTTACTGCCCTCGGCCGGAGTCCCTGAGGCTTGCGGATTTGATTATGGACGTACCACCTACACGGCTCATTGAAGGATATCTCCACCGCCCGGCAGTAAGTTCGAGGTTGCATCCAGTAGGGTATGCGGTGTTCGAGGGAGGTGTCAAGGCGGTTTTTGAACTTATGATCCACCACCATCAACTGCCCAAACTGCTCACTGGACTCATTCCTGCACCGAACGATCAGGTCGACGGTTCCCCGTAGGACATATGGGGGGTGGGTGCTGTTTGTGGGGAAGACGTAGGAATACAGGGCGGGGGGGTAGAACAGGTCCGCGGGGATTGCGAAGTCCCATTCGGTGGAGAGGACTTCCCAATCACGGGCGTCATTCTGGTAAAAAGAGGCATATCCCTCTACGAACCCCATCACCCCCGGCAAATCAGACGAGTTCTCATCAAACGACTCAGGCAGGCTTTCCCTTACCGCAGCAATAGCCGGTTGGATGGATTCCTGAAATGACTTCCCGACAGACAAGTTTCCATACATCACCTGAAGTGCAGAGTGGCCAGCCCTACCCCAATCCAATGCGACTCGTTGAATTACCGGAACAATCCCCCAACCTTTCTCCCCGCATACATGTGAGTAGTACCAATACGCAAGGCATTGTTGGAAGGCTTCTCTTTGAGATACTCCAAGTTCCATAGCTCCTCCTAAAAAACCCCCTGCACCACCGATCGAAATCTCATTGCTCTACTGTAATCCCCCCTCAACACAATCCCCTGCTTGGTCTCCCGCTCGACTGCCAGAGGGAGGGAAGCGGACTGATGTGGGCCGTATTGTCCGTTAAGCGGGGTGTACCGCATAACCTCCCCCCTCGCAATAGCCTGCTTGCGAAGCCGAGCCAGGCAGACCAAACAGTACCGATGCTCCTCCGGAATCCTGCTTCTGCATCCGGGGGTCAAGCATTTCTTCAATTCGATTGATTTCGCCATAGGTTCCTCCAGTAGTTGGGAAAGGAGACAAGCCGGATGTAGTGTTCGTGAAGGGAGACGAGCAGGCATTCGAGCAGCTTACAGGTCTCTGGAGATCGTGGACCGAGGAACCACACCGGCACGCCAAACTCCGCAGTCCACCGCATCAGATTCGAGGAGACTTGACTCCAACTCATCGTGGATTTACCCTTCGGCCCGGATTCAGCCAGGTCCTTAACCGACCCCTCCACCACCAACAGCCTGAACTCAAATCTCCCCAGCCGTTGGAGTTGATCTCGGAAGGAGTCTCGCTTATACCCGCAACACCCCCAAAGCTCATCGGGTCGCTTTCGTTCGATTCTCAACCGATCAATCAGGCCCTCGATAGAGTAGTCTCCAGTATCCGGAGGAGAGAAACGCACCACTCTCACCGGATGCACAAAACTAAACGGTCGCTGTTCGAGGGAGTCGACTAGAATATGCATGTTGGTGCCCTCCGGGGGGTAGCCGGGCGAACGGAACAGGCAATAAGGTTAGTCAATCTGCACCTCCTCACGACTCGGCCAGAGAACGATAACCCTCTCACGACCAACCACTTCGACCGTCTCCACCTCCAACGGGCGGGTGTGCGTACCGAGATCGTCGGAGGAGAGGAATATCTTTAAGCGGTCGGGGTATTTCTCCAATGCAGTTCGAAGCTGGAGTACAGTCAGGCAGGTCTTGTCCATTGGTCAATCCTCCACTGGCCAGTGTTTGCCTTTGGTTAGAGTGTATCGAATCGGAACGTTGAAGTCTACCCCAAAATCCTCCCGGATGATTGTCCAAGCGGAGTCATAGACCTCCCGAATGCTCGACTCCACCGCCTCGCTTTCAGCATCCGCTTCAAATGAATCATGCACAGTGAACAACCCGACCAGCCCGGGGATCTGAACCGCCCGCATGACAATTGCGTGGTTTACCGCCGCTGCGAAATGCTGGATGGGGTAGTTAAACGCCTGCTTCTCACAATCCGGGCTGGAGGTGTCAATGCGTCTCCATCTCCCAGTCGGCGTGACGATCGGTCGGCCGGAGTAGAGGTCGTCAATAATCCGCTCGCGTAGCCGTCCTACATTCGGCATCGCCCGATGGAAGCGGGAGAGGAGGTCTTCACACATCCGCCGAGACATCACAACCCCCGCACGCTGACGGAGTAGGTCCCGCGCGATTCCAGCCTGCCCGCCGTACATGCAGGTGGCGAGAAACAACACCTTCCCAATACTCCGTTCATCCCGGCTGACTGAATCCACCGGTTTGTTCAGTGCGACGGACATGATTTCGCGGTAGGGGTCCCGATCCGCTTGAAACGCAGCGATCAGGAACTCCTCTCCCGCCATCCAAGCGAGGATTCGGGGTTCGATCTGGGACAAGTCGATGCAGAAGATCCGGCCGTTGGGGAAGCGAGAGATCACCGCCCTTCTCATTACCGGCGGCCAGACAATCACCGACGGGTTCGACCAGCCGACTCGTCCGGTTACCGTCCCGCCCCCCCGCATCTTACCCGCCAAATCCCAGGTATCCGCATTCTGCACCACATGCGCGACCGGGTGGATGTAGCCGTCCGGGTCGATCAGGTTGGAGGAGCCGGGGGTTTCCCTCAACATCGGGATGATGTAGGAGGTCTGAATCTTCGCACAGTCGAGAAAAGTGCCGTAGGCCTTGACATACCCGGTTTTGTCGAGTTCGAGGTATCTCATTCTCGACTCCTCGGAGGTGGAGGGGTTGCCTTTGTCCGTGAGGATAGGCGGGATGCCGAGGACCTGGAACAGCAGGCGGTTGATTTCCTTGGTCGATCGGTGCCAGCTTCTACCGTCCGGCCGCCATTTACAGTCTACCTTAAACTTCTCCTCAATCACTTTCATCTGGTCCACCGCCCCCGACATCTGAGACTGTAACTGCTCCGCCACCTCAATCAACACACCCTGGTCGATCAGGGTACCGTGGCGGGTGAACCTGGCCAGGGTCCTCGCCAACCGCATGACCCATTTCCAGTGTTTACGGGCGGGGGTGTCTTCCACTTCATGCAGGAGTTTTTCACACGCGATTGCGGTCTCCCATAGGTCCTGGTGATGGTATTGGTCCATCCGCTCAGGAGTATCCGCATCGGAAAAGGAGATGCTGTAAAGCTGGCCGGTCTTACGCGGGCCGACGTTTTTCAGGCTGCGAGAGAGGCTTGCTTCGGGGTATACCAGCCCATGCAGGAGCAGGCCGTCTACCCACTCGCAATCATCCGAGAGGAACTCTTCCGGCAACCACTGCGCGTCGAAGGAGAAGTTCCAACCATACACCCGTCTCGGCACCGGACCATTCCACTGCCCGTTGATTTTCCAGCTTCTATCCCGATCCACCACGTCCATGCAGCCGACCTGGATAATCCGCCCGTTCCAAGGCTGGAGGGCAGTTGTCTCCACATCGACACTGCATGTTTCCGGGATATCCCATGGCATCTGGGTGACTTCTTGGAGCGAACCAGACAGCATATACTCCCCCCGACAGACTTGTTCGGCAAGTTCAAGATCGGATTGAAGTGCCTCTTTAATACGAGGTTGCCGTGCGCGGAGTGTGGCAGCCGGGTGGAAGGTGACGATCAGGGGGATGCCGAGATAGTCCAGGGTACGGTTGCGGTGGGTTTCCATCTGAACTTCATGACCGAGAAGGTAGCTGGCCGCCATCTTGCCCAGCGCAACAATACACTTCGGCTGCATCTCCCTGACTGCCGGGTTGATCCGCCAACACACCTCCACGCAGTCCATAGGCGGATCATCACGCGGGGGACGACAACCAACCAGATTGGTATAGGCCACTGGGACGGACAGCTTTCTACAGAGAATCCTCAGACGAATCCCACTTCTCCCGATAAACGGACGGCCGGAGGAATCCTCGGTACTGCCCGGACCAATTCCAACCAGTAGAATCCCACCCGGTTGACCCTCACAAAGTATCCCACGGTTTCGAGCGGAGACGGACAGCCTGCACCTATCACAGAGCGGGACGCGAATCAATCTGTTGCCGGAGGGGGTGGTGGTTCGAACATATTCGAGAGAGGGTAGAGAACAAGTCGGAGGGTACTCGCTCGAACCATAGCTCCCCACCGGAGGAGTGGAACCAGACGGCTGCGTACCCTGGAGACAAGACGAGTTGGAGAGTTCCGATCGGCATGGGTCGGGTAAGGATGATGTCATTCATATAGCCTCCAAGTTAGTGTTGAGGGAAAACGATTACTTGACCTCGTCCGCGTGAGTGGCGGGGAGATGGACATCGGGTGGCGTCCCAGCACCTCCCACACTCCTGACAGGTAGTGGTCTGTTGCCGGCGGGTAAGTTGGGAGTCAATCACCGGGCAGATGCGGCGGTCCTGGACCATACGGAGTCTCCACTTCCACAGTTCTTCGCGAGTTGCAGGGGCCGGACGTGGAATCATCCTCGCTTCCGGTGCCCACTTTGGGGGAGGCCCAGTTTCCAGGTCGGAGGAACACCAGAGCCACCCCGGCCAGAAGGTGCGGAGGTACATGGAGTAGACATGCACGGCGGTGGCCAGCCAGGGGACTCTCCAGATTCTTGTGTACCCCCACGGACGAATCACCGGCCCGGCATTGGAGAGGTTTGCCTGATGAAGTGCTTTCATCCAGGAGTGGATGTACTCAGGTGAGTAGAAGTCCCCGCTGACGTGAATGCGCAGCGGAATTGATTCCACTCCCCCTTGACGCTTCTGTTCGATCTGGCGGATGGAAATCAGGGCACTGGTGAGTAGATCGGAGAAGTCCGGGCGTTCGGATAGGTTGAGGTTGGCGCGCCAAGTCTTGCGGATGTGTGTAAATCTGCTTGCCATCTTCCTGGCATAGCAGATCAACTGGCAGAGTCCCGTCCGTCCGGGGCAGGTCTCAACCGGGGGGATTGACCAGGAGTACACCGCCCGGCCAAGCTTTCGGTTCCTCCCACGAGTGGAAAGAAGGGAGCGTAGTACAGGATTGGATTGCATTGGAGCCTCCTCGTAGTAAACATACGACACCGGGGGAAAAAGGCAAGGGGAATAGGTAAATACCGACCAACCTGCCTTGACATTTCAACGGGAAGGGGGTAGGATTGAGTGTGGAGTGGGTGTCACTCCAGGGGCGAGCCCCGAGCTTTTGAAGTGAGGGGCTGTTGGGGGAGATTCCCTTTTCCGGCCCTCGTAGTTCTAATTGGAGTAAATTACCTCCACCGGGCCGACTCATGCAGGACGCCCCCCTTTCTCTCCGCCCCCCTCACTCTCCTCACACTCCTCATCCAGCAGGTTCTTCCAGGTCTGGTAGCTCTTCTCCACACTGCTCCAAACTTCCCACTCCTTCTGCATTGCTTCCTGTTCGTTCAGGGATAGGTCGTGGGAGTAGAGGCGGTGCTCCTGAATGATCGACCGGGCGGTGTCCATCGCTATCCGCATGTACCACTCCGCCCCAAGTTCACGCCGCTGGCGGACGTGTTCGAGTTCGTGTGCAAGTCCACCGATTAAAGCGGCGGTTGAAATGTTTCGCAATCGGCGGGAGGAGATATAAATCGCCTTGCCGTTGCTGCGGAAGTCGAAGCGGATGAGGAGTGAGGAGGGGATCAGGGGAACCCTTGATACGTCGAAGGAGTAGAATGGTTGAAGCAGCCGGACGATGGCTGAGGGGATTCGATGGTTTTTCTGAATGTACTTGCGGTTGGTCATTGGGGGTGACTCCTGTTCGAGATCGCTGCCGAGGCTCTGGTTACTCCTGCCGAATCACCTGAACAATCTGTCGGTACTCCGCTGCCAGCTTATCCCACCCCACCACAATCTTCCCCCAAACCTTCACCTTTGTCAAGACTGCGTCACTCGGTGCGTAGGTCCTCGCGCATTCCGGACTAAGCCCCGCGTGCAGTCCACACTGGCAGAGGATCACCTCATCCTCATGAAGAACTTCCCCTGGTTGTACCTCCCGACCGTCTCGTAGCAGCAGGGTTGACCCATGATGGCGGAGGTAGTGATAGGCGGTCCAGGCTGAGTCTTGGGGGATGACAGCCGAAGTGGTCCGGTCGTCCAGGTCTTCCGCTGTGCCTTTCTCCGGTTCAAGTCGGAGCTCTTCTACCCCCCCGCCCCCATCCACCCACCCACACACCCCCAATCCATGCCCGCTTCCATCTCCCCGTTCCAACACCCCGCAGCCGAATCCCCCCGCATCAATCTGAGAGTCCATTAGGAAGTAGTGAGGGAGTTGAAGGGCGAACCAAGGCAGGCGGCTCCCGTATCCATCGGGGTAGGGGTGAACAGCCGTGTGGGTTACAGTTGATCCCATTTCCAGTTCTCCCAGGTTTCCCTTGCTTCCGGCGTCACATCCATGATCGCTGTGACTCCATTCACCTCAATTCGTGGGATTGGGGGGGATAGTCGAGAGCCTGGTTTCGGTCCGGTGGCCGCGAGTCCTAGTACCCCATGTGTTTCAGAGGACCAGTAAATGGCCATCCGTGCGGAGCGGAGAACCACCACATCTCCGTTCTGCGACTCCAGGATTCCGCCGAAAACTCCCCGCCGATTGATGTCGGTTGTAATGATCACGTATCTGTCCATGGTTTCCTCCCGTTGGTTAACTCGGCCCGCCTGCAACCCCGATGATCTGTCGCTGTGTGCAGACGAGTTTCTTACGCCCAATAATGACTCTACCCCACACCTTCACTTCAGTTAACACGCTACCCGGTGGTGCGTATTCCTCTGCATCATGTGGGCTGAATGACGCATGTAGCCCACGTTTACACAGCTTGATCTCCGGCTCGTGTAGGATGTCCCCCACCTTGACTGGGGTACCGGTTCGGGTGATGAAGTGGTCCCCCTGGCGTTTGATATAATGGTACGCGGAGAGAGCAGAAGACTGATCGAGGAAGACTTCCACTCCATCCTGGTCGGTTGTCCAGGGAAGATCATGCTTCCACCATGGCGGATCTCCCCTCGCCTGATCAGACCGCCCACTTCCATTAACCCCATCGTTAACCCCTGCCCCAGAGCCGGAGCCGTCCTCCCACTCTACCCCCATCCACCCAGAGCCCGCCCCGGTTGGGTATTCTTCCAGCAGGTTTGGATTGCCAGGATTGACCACAGCCTCAAGGTAGGGGGTTCCATACCCGCATCCGGAGTAGTTCACCTGATCGTCGGGGCCTGCTGCAACCCGGTTTATTCCGATAGTTGATCCCATTGCCAATTCTCCCAAGTCTTACGTGCTTCTGTGGTTACATCCATAATCGCCGTGACTCCATTCACTTCAATCCTAGGGATGGCCGGAGATAAGCGTGAGCCCGGTTTCGGCCCGGTTGCAGCAAGGCCAAGTACTCCGTGTGTCTCCGCGGACCAGAATATACACATCCTGGCATTCCGCAGTACCACTACATCCCCACTTTGAGACTCCAACACCCCCCCGAACACCCCTCTTCGATTGGCATCGGTGGTGATTACTACATATCTGTCTGATGTGTTCATGGTATGTCCTCCTAATTCACTCTACCTAACAAACCCCCCAACGATTGGAGGGTGTATCTCAATTCCAGGCCCCCGTACTTCTTTTATCTTCCCCCACCCTGCTTTCTCCTCCAATTCGTCCTAATTCTCCCCTCTCCTCAATTTCCTCAACTACTGCTTTCCCCCCCATTTCTCCAACTCTCCCCGCCCCACTGACTCTAGCTATTGTTGCGGACTCACAAAGCACCTCCACGCTTGCTTTGTCATGTAAGGAAATCAAATAGGAGTTCCCACCCATTTCCCCCACACACGCATTCCCTCGTATCACCCCGATGCTTCCTTGGTTTGTTACCTGGAAGATAGACGCATGGTCAAGTAACTCCCCCACCCTTGCCATGCCGCCGAGGATGTGGATGTGACTATATCCCCCCATTTGTCCCACGAACGCTTCATCCAGCATCACCTCCACCGACGCTCGATCGTCCATTCGTGTGATTTGGGCGGCATCAAGCATTGTGTGGACCAGAGAACATCTTTTAGCCACCCCCACAATACTCGCTTCAAGCATTTGCTCAACCATTGCGTTATCAGTTAACGTGTCAACTCTAGAACTCCCCTGCATCGTTCCGATCCAGGTGCTTCCCCCCGCCATCCTAATACGACTATTGCCGAGCATTCCGACGACTCTCCCGCCTACCACCCGTTGTACTTCTACCCCAGACCTCAGGACCCAACACCCACCGATCAGGCACTCCTTTGGACTGCTTAAGATCATCCGTCGGATTCTCCTCCGCATTCGTTTGAGAGAAGCTGCGAGAAAGCTATTTGAACACCACCCTGGACGGCGGGTAATGGGGCGGATGGTGTAGGTTTCCGGGTCGTCCAGGGCTATGTGGGGGTATTCCACATACAGGCATTCATCCTGGTCGAGGTTATCTGCGAGGTAGGAGAGGACAAGTGGAGAGTCGGTGTAGGAGGGGAAGAAGATACTCTCCCCCGAACGAGTCAGGATTTCAGTAGGAAACATGGTTCGTTCTCCTAGTTGCCCGCTTTATCCCAGACAATCCTCCCGCCAACAACCCGCCCTGACTTGGCACCGACCTTCCGCCATCCTTGTATATACTCTTCAACACTCACACGGTCCAGGGGTCCGGGTTTGGAGTTGGTTAAGGTACATGTTAGATGAAGGCGGTACAACTTACCGATGGGGTTTTCAGAATCTTCCAAAAGGATACGTTCAAGGGGAGTCACTGGGCCCACTTGAAGTCTTGTACATTCACCCGGAGGCAAATCCGGGTTGACCATTGGCCCGATAAGCACCCACTTTCTTCCAGCTTCCGTGTTGAGTGCACCCCGTATATCCAAGACGGGGCAGTCTTCCCACTCCTTGGCCTCTTCCACCGATACATCGTTGGGGCGTAGGTATCCCTGGAGGGTACGGTTGTTTCGGTAGTAGAGGGTGTGCCCACCTAGGCCAAAACAAATGAGACTTGGTTTTTCCATGGCATTCTCCTTATGATTGTTGACCAACAAATTACGCAGTCGCGTACATTCTCATACACGGATACTTCATCCGCCGTAAAGCAGCAATTGCTTCACTACGAGACTCCACACAAGTCTGTTCCCTGCCACCAGATGGATACCATTGGGTGACGAGCCAACGTCCGTCATCCAGTTCGATCGCAGAACCGCGGATTCCCTTACAATCCCGACTATGGGATCTCGCTACAATTCGTTTCGCCTGTGCCAGTTTCATTGTTTCTCCCCGCCGGTCGTCATCCGGCAAAGTAGATTAGCAACCCCTACTGTATTCATTGTCTCTCCGCCAACCCTCTCCCGGTTGACGGTATTCTATTCTCCCCCAGCCATCCCCGCGGTATTTCTTCAATTCACGGGTCAGTACCCGCTTTGCACCGAGGAGAGTCTTGGCGGCGGTGGGGATGACATGTCCATAGTCGTTTCCCCTCTCGCCGACGATAATTCGGTATTCTAGGTGTTGTGTGTTCATGGTTCCTCCAGTTTCTTACTACTTTCCAGGTCTCTCCACATCATGCGGTGATCCACCCTCTTCGTTTTAAGTACTTCTGCCACTGTGTATGATGATAGCGTATTGGTAAGCTGGTTCTGGGTGGAGGGAGGTCGACAGTATCCGTATGAATCGGTTGTGTCTTTCCACCATTTGTAAGATGTAGAGACACCCATTCTCCATGTAGTTTAACTATATAGCAATCTCGGCAATCCAAGACTTCCATTCCTATGTGCTCATCTTGCAGAAGGTCTTGTTCGAGAATTGGCCAGTGGTGTGTTATTCTCACAGGCTCCCCGAACTGGTTTGATGAAAACGCAACGCAAAACATGTCGTTGATTTTGGATATGTGAAAGGAATCTCCAGGTTGCATTGGTTTACTCCGATGAAAGGGCTTATCCCCTCGGCCCTCGTAGAGGTAATCTCCACCTATTAGAACTACGAAAGCCGGGATGGTCAACTCCCGCTTGTTCGCTTGAGGTGAATTGTCTACTGCAAAACTGCATTCACGGTCGAAATGAACTACCCGTTCCTATGCCGATTGAACCAAGCCCTTCGCCGGTTCTTTCTGTTATACTCTCGGCCAGATCCAATTACTTCTAGTAACTTCTCCCAGGTATCCCGGTCCGAGATTCCACCTCTCCGAATCTCTGCTAGGGACACCAGGCGGCATCCACACTTTTTCCTTCGAATACGCCAGTTGCGAATCGGTCGGGGGTTTCGAATGAGATACCCCCACCTTGGGGTTTTCCTAGGCGGATCATCTTTAGCCCGGTGTAACTTCAGCCCCAATTCATCTATCATCCTAACCCCCTTTCAAAAAAGTGTGGGGTATCCCATACCGCATAGGATACCCCACACTAAAAACTATAAACTCCCCTACCGAGTAGCCTTGGGGAGTTAGTAGATGGAGATTTTGACGATATGGCTATCCCCGTACTCCATCTACAGGGTTTCCCAATTCCGGTCCCTGACACCGGTTTCTGGTTTCTTCCGTTATGGAAGCAGCGGCCGTTCCCCGCGGTCCTTGGGCATAGCCATCACACTTGGCTA
>Ga0116146_1001991_pt1 | contig 19272 bp, 22 predicted proteins | sample AD_JPNHG2_MetaG_FD_89748 | JGI IMG/M metagenome (GOLD analysis project Ga0116146, IMG submission 89748) | Active sludge microbial communities of municipal wastewater-treating anaerobic digesters from Japan - AD_JPNHG2_MetaG | ecosystem: Engineered > Bioreactor > Anaerobic > Digestate | place...
CTATCTCAAGCTTCAGGCTGGGTAAGGGCAGGGGGGTGATAGCAAAATTCGACAGGGCCAGTTTTGATGAATACCAGATATTTTCAAGAATAGGCGAAGGGTCCATTGGCGGAAAGGCGAGGGGACTGGCCTTTATCAACAGCATCATAAAGAAAAACAAGTTATACAGAAAATTCCCCGACGTTTTAATCTCAATCCCCCGGACAATCGTCCTCAGTACCGATGCCTTTGACGAATTCATGGACAACAACAATCTGTACTCCGTTGCAATGTCGGACCTGCCTGATGAAGATATACTTGCAAGGTTTATCAGCGCCGAACTGCCGGGGTGGGTTTACCAGGACTTTTACGCTTTTCTGTCGGTTTCCCGGAATTATCCTCTGGCTATCAGGTCGTCGAGCAAGCTCGAGGATTCCTATTATCAGCCTTTTGCCGGCATCTATTCAACCTACATGATACCCCGCGTGCCAGACAACAGGTACATGGTTCAGCTAATCGCCGATGCCATAAAGGAGGTCTATGCTTCGGTCTATTACAGGATGAGCAAAGCCTATATGACCGCCACATCCAACGTAATAGATGAGGAAAAGATGGGGATTATCATACAGGAGGTATGCGGAAGCAGACACGATGATCTTTTTTATCCTACACTTTCAGGCGTTGCAAGATCAATAAACTACTATCCTGTAGGCCATGAAAAATCGGAAGACGGAATTGCCAACGTGGCATTCGGCCTCGGGCGCCTGGTAGTGGAAGGGGGGCAGTCGCTCAGGTTCTCGCCAAAGCATCCGAAAAAGATACTTCAGCTTAACTCTCCCGAAAATGCCCTGCGCGAATCGCAGAAATACTTTTATGCGCTTGATCTGAACGTCAGTAAGTTTGTGCCTTCCACCGATGACGGGATTAACCTGCAGAAGATCAAGATAAAGGATGCAAACAATGAAACCGCATTGAAGTATCTTGCATCTACATACGACAGTAATAACAATATACTTTATGATGGCATAAACAGGCCGGGTACAAGAATAATCACTTTCGCAGGCATACTTCAGTATAACCGGTTCCCGCTTGCCGAGATACTTGATTCCCTCCTCGAATCAGGTTCGCAGGAGATGAACCATCCCATTGAGATAGAATTTGCCGCGAACCTCGAAACACCTCCGGGAATGCCGAAAATATTCAACTTCCTTCAGATAAGGCCGATAGTGCAAAACGAACAGGCGATCAGCGTTGATATCGACAAAGTTGAACCCGATGCAACAATAGTGTGGTCGTCAGCGGCTTTGGGCAACGGCGTTTTCAGGGGGATACATGATATTATCTACCTCAGGCAGGATTCATTTAATCCTGCAATGAACGAGAAAATTGCAGAGGAACTTGAGAAAATAAATTCGCTCTTTCAAAAGGAAGGATCGGGATATGTTCTTATCGGGCCGGGACGATGGGGTTCATCCGACCCCTGGCTTGGCGTTCCGGTAAAATGGCCCCAGATCTCGGCAGCCAGGATAATTGTGGAGGCTGGTCTTGCAAACTACCGTGTCGATCCCAGCCAGGGAACACATTTCTTTCAGAATCTTACTTCCTTCAGGGTCGGGTATTTCACGGTGAACCCCTTTGAGGGTGACGGTTTCTTTGATGAGAAATGGCTGAACCGGCACCCCGCTGTCCATGAGAACCAGTATCTCAGGCATGTACGGTTCACCCAACCGCTCGAAATAATGATCGACGGCAGAAAACACAAAGGTGTGGTTCTGAAACCTTCTGAATAGACCCCAATCAGAGGGCGACGCTGCCTGCCTCTACGTCCTTGCTGATCTTCTTAATAAGTCCCTGCAAAACATTCCCCGGACCTGCTTCAACGAAACTGTCTGCCCCCGCCTTGATCATATTAAGAACCGTCTGAGTCCACCTTACGGGTGATGTAAGCTGCAGCACAAGATTGGCCTTTATCTGCCCGGGATCTGATGACGGAAGTGCATTTACATTCTGAAATACGGGACAGGAAGGTTTTGAGAATTTTGCCGAGTTAATGGCCTCTTCAAGCTCTTTGCCCGCAGGTTCCATTAAGGGAGAATGAAAAGCTCCACCCACCGACAACTTCAGAGCCCTTTTTGCACCCCTCGACTTCAGGATTTCTATTGCCTGGTCGACCGCCTCATTGGTGCCTGAGATCACGATCTGGCCAGGGCTGTTGTAGTTTGCGGGAACAACTCTTCCTCCGAAACCTGCACATACTTCCTCAACTATGTTGTCGTCGAGTCCGAGAATGGCCGCCATTGTCGAAGGATTTATTTCGCAGGCTCTCTGCATAGCCGAGGATCTTCTCGACACAAGTGTAAGACCCTCATCGAAGGAGAGGGCCCCCGATGCTACTATTGCGGAGAATTCGCCGAGGGAGTGCCCTGCAACCATTGCCGGTTTGAAGGAAGTGCCCATCACAGAGGTGATTATGACTGAGTGGAGGAAAACAGCAGGTTGTGTAACCTTTGTCTGCCTCAGATCTTCCTCCGTACCTCCGAACATAATATCCGTTATCCTGAAACCCAGGACGGAGTTGGCCCGTTCGAACAAATCTTTCGCAACAGGGTATTTCTCATAAAGATCTTTTCCCATTCCGGGATACTGAGCCCCCTGACCGGGGAATACGAATGCTGTCATATTATCTGAATATTATTTCCCGATAGCCTGAAATATCCGGATTTTTCCGGAGCTGCAAAAATAGAAAAAATCAGTGAAGCCGTGTGCCAATGAGGTGCATGAATTCTTCCCTTGTGCGGAAGTTCTGCATAAAACAGCCTGTGAATGCGGAGGTTGTTGTAACCGAGTTCTGTTTCTGAACGCCTCTTATCTGCATGCACATATGCTGGGCCTCTATAACAACGGCGACCCCCAAAGGCTGAAGGCAATCCTGTATGGTGTCGCGGATTTGCGTTGTAAGTCTTTCCTGTACCTGCAGACGGCGGGCAAAAGCTTCCACCACACGTGCTATCTTGCTAAGCCCCGTAATGTATTCGTTTGGAATGTATGCAACATGAGCCTTCCCGAAGAATGGAAGCATGTGATGCTCACATAACGAATATATGTCAATATCCTTTACCAGTACCATCTGTTTGTAATCCTCCCTGAATTTGGCGGAGTTAAGTATTTTGCACGGATTCTGATGATATCCCATCGTCATGAAATAAAGCGCCTTGGCAACCCTTTCGGGCGTTTTCAGGAGACCCTCCCTGCCGGGGTCTTCTCCGAGAAGGCCCAGTATCTTCCTGTAATAATCGGCAACTTCCTTTACATTATCCTGATTCCACTGTTCAACTTTGGTATAGCCTGATTCAGTTTCAACTAATCCGTTTTCGATAACCTTAATCTTTTTTGCCATAATATTCAATTGTATTGTTTTCTGTCTCATCAATCCTTATGCAATGCAGTTCGCAGCCTGCCTCCCTTAGGGGCTTTTCAAGCTCATTCCATATTGCCACCGCCAGGTTCTCGGTAGTCGCATTTATTCCTTTCATAAAATCAACCTCCAGGTTGAGGTTTTTGTGATCCACTTTGTCAATAATCTTCTCCCTGATAATCTCCTTAAGGCTGTTAATATTGATAACAAGACCGGTTTTTTCGGGGAGCGGGCCTTTAACCGTTACGAAAAGCACATAATCGTGCCCGTGCCATGAAGGGTTCGAGCATTTTCCGAAGACCTCCAGGTTCTGTTCGTCAGACCATTCGGGGATGTGCATCCTGTGAGCCGCACTGAACCTTTCACGCCTGGTAAGATAAACCATAGGGATTATTTCATAATCAACATGTAAAGGTTATCATTTTTACTTTTAAAAGCAATAACTTAGCTGTCTGAACAGTGATTAAACCGGATCGATGGAGACACTATGCGTGTTTGCAACTGAAGCTGAAGCAGGTGCGCTGAAGAATTACAGTCCGACGGGCGTTTCTGACCCATCAGGGAGCCGGATAAATGTTATTGTATCCGGCGTGGGGGCTGTATCGACAGCATGGCATCTGAAAAACTTCCTGTGTTCGGGCAGCAAACCGGATCTGATAATAAACGCAGGTATTGCGGGGTCGTTCAGGAAATCTCTTCCTCCCGGGGCGCTGGTTATGCCTGTGTCAGATACTTTTGCAGACCTCGGTATGGAAGAGCCGGGCGGGTTCAGGCATCTGAGCACAACTCCTTTCCTTAATGCCGACACTTTTCCTTTCTCGGAAGGCAGAATTATCTGCCGGAACAGGTTCACAGACATGCTTTCGGAAATATTCAAACCTGCAGCAGCAGTTACAGTAAACACTGTGACCGGTACCGAAGAGTCGGCCGAAAGACTAAGGAGGCTTTTCAACCCTGATATTGAAACCATGGAAGGTGCGGCAGTCTTTTACGTGTGTGCCATGGAAAGGATACCATGCGTTTCGCTCAGGGCGGTATCAAATTTTGCCGGGCTCCGCACAAAAGGCAGCTGGGATACGGACAAAGCCCTGAGAAACCTTACGACAGGGCTGACGCAACTTTTTAAAATACTGGAAGAAGCATGAAACTTACTCTCGGATTCTCTCCCTGCCCCAACGACACGTTCATTTTCCACGGCATCGTAAATAATAAAGTTGATACTGAAGGCCTGGAATTTGAAATCTTTATGGCTGATGTTGAGGATCTTAACAGAACAGCTTTCGAAGGTAAGGCCTCACTCCTTAAACTGAGTTACCATGCCTATGCCCACGCTTCACGGGATTATATTATACTCGATTCGGGCGGAGCTATAGGGCGGGGTAACGGCCCCCTTGTGATAAGTAAAAGAGAAATGACCCTGGAAGATATTGATAGTTCAACAGTTGCAATTCCGGGTATCTATACCACGGCCAACCTTCTCTTCGGTATGTTCAGACCCGGAGCGGTAAAAAGAAAAGTATATCTTTTTTCTGATATCCCCGACGCGGTTCTGAATGATGAAGCTGATGCCGGTATAATTATTCATGAAACAAGATTTACTTACCGGGAAAAGGGACTCAGGGAAGTCGCCGACCTCGGAATGCTGTGGGAGAATATGACCGGACTGCCGGTACCGCTGGGAACCATAGCCATACACAGGAAAATTCCGGAAGATATCGCTCTTTCGGTAAACAGGATAATAAAGAGAAGCATCGGGTATGCAAGAAACAATATCAGGGAAACATATCAGTTTATCAGGAAGCATTCGCAGGAAACTTCCGATGAGGTCATTGGCAGGCATATTGAGTTATATGTAAACAGTTTCACCGAAAGCATGGGAAAGGAGGGAAGGATGGCCGTATCGGAACTTTTCCGAAGGGCTGCCGGTGCAGGCGTGATCCCGGAACTTCCTGAAAGAATCTTCCTACAGGTAAATAATTAAATACATTAAACAAGGATATATTTTTGCTGTGAACAGATTAACAAATAACAGATGATATGGAATTCTCAGATCTGATATCAAAATGCAGGAGTTACCGAAGGTTCGATGAATCGGTAAGGATTGATTACGATTTTCTCAGAAAGCTGGTTGGTTACGCCAGGCTTTCGGCTTCAGGAGCCAACAGGCAGCCTCTGAAATATCTGCTGTACACCTCTCCTGACGACTGTGAAAAAATTTTCCCGGCAACGGCATGGGCGGGCTACCTTCCTGAATGGCCCGGACCTGAACCGGGTGAGAGACCGGCCGCATATATTATTGTTCTCGGGGATACCGAAATTACATCAAACTTCGGAATAGATCCGGGCATAGCTGCCCAGAGCATGATGCTCGGTGCTGTCGAAGCCGGGTTCGGAGGTTGTATGATTGCATCAATAAAAAAAGATATGCTGCGGGAGAAGCTGGGCATTCCAGGCAGATATGAAATCCTTCTTATCCTTGCCCTCGGCAAACCGGTTGAAAAAGTTGTCGTTGAGGATATAAAAGATGATAATGTCAAATACTGGCGCGACAGCGAAAAAACACACCATGTTCCCAAACGTACTCTTGATGAACTGATTCTCAGGCTATAAGGAGGTAATTTTATGACTGCCAGGTTTTTCCTGAGTTTTATAATGATGGTTTTCCTGACGGGCTCAGCATGGGGGCAGATGCAGCAGGAAAAAAACCGGATACTCTTCAGGGGGGTGGTGATTGACGCGGAATCGGGTGCGAGGCTTGGAGGGTCGCAGGTGTACATAAACGGTGCATTGAGCGGTGCAAGCCGGGATGACGGCACTTTCTCATTTTTCGCAGTTAAGAATGACTCTGTCCGGTTTACCAGACTCGGTTACAAGCCCCGTATCTATATTGTCCCCGACACACTCAGGACACAGGAAGTACTTACAGGCGTATTCCTCTCGCCCGACACAATAGGTATCGGAGAAGTGCTGATTATTCCCAGGCTTCCCTCACTGTCAAACGTAGTGATGCAATCCACTGAGCAGGAGAGGCTCCTCGGCAATGCCCGAAACAATATCTCGACTGCAGCCTACCAGGGACGAACAGGTCAGAATAAACTCGGAGACCCGTCGATGAATTATGAGCTGATTCGCCAGAAGCAGAAACTGGAGGCATACGAGAGGGGAGGTATTCCATCCGACAAGATCGCAGGAATAAGTCCTTTCATGCTCCTTCCCGCAGCATATCTCCTGATTCACGGCTTGCCCGAAAAACCTGAAGCCCCCGAACCCCACATCTCGGGCAGGGAGATTGAAGAACTAAACAGGCTCTATAAGGAGTCACTCAGGAAGGGAGGGAACTGAACAGACCCGGCCGGGCGTGTCAGCCCTTTACAAATATTGCCTTTATAATGTCGGAAGCCATCTTCGGATTCTCCTTTAGCCGGCGTGTGCAGTACCCAAACCATTCTTTGCCAAAGGGAACATATATCCTCATCGTGTGTCCCTGGCTCACTATGCTGTCCCTCAGTTTGGGGGTAACGCCGTAAAGCATCTGAAACTCATACATGTTCTTCGGAACATTGTACTTCTCAATCAGTTTATATGCCCCGTCAATTAAGGGCTTATCGTGCGTGGCAATGCCTACATAAACCTTTTTATCGAGGAGCAGTTCAAGATCATCGAGGTAGTGGCTGTTTATTTCGTCGTATTTTTTCCATGCAATTGATGCCGGTTCATTGTAAATTCCCTTGCAAAGCCTGAAATTAAGGGGAGCTTCGGGAGTGTGAACCTCCAGAAGTTTCTCAATATCTGCTTTTGTACGATGCAGATAAGCCTGCAGAACAAGACCAACACTCCGGGGGAATTCCGCTTTCAGCCTCCTGTACAGGTCAATTTCCATATCAGTGCAAGGGGAGTCTTCCATGTCAATCCTGATGAAATTATTTATTGATGCTGCCTTTGCTACTATTTCCCTGATATGGTTGTAACAGACCTCCCTGTCGATCAGAAGTCCGAAGCTCGTGGGCTTAAGAGAGAAATTTCCGTCGATACCGCTCTTATGTGCAAAATCTATCAGGTTAATATATTCTTCCTTATTTCTCTGAGCCTCGTTCAGGTCGCGAATGAACTCACCGAGAACATCTATGGTTACCTTTATTCCCCTTGAATTGAATTCATGCGAAACCCTCATCGCATCATCAATTGTCTCACCCGATATGTACGACTTTGAAAAGATCCAGATAAATTTTTTCGGGAAGTATGGCAGTACCGAAGCTATAAGTTTATTAATCATGGCCTAAGGTGTTATTTTATTTTGCTTTCAGGATGCGAATGTAATTATCATTTTATTTTTTTTTCATATTTTGAATAACAGATTCAAATTTAAATGTGCCGGAATGATAATTTTGATGACCTTTATCACAATAAAATAATGATCTGAGGGAAGGCGTTATTTTTATGAACATTTTTTTAAACAGTGCAACCAACAGTTTTATATTGTTGTCTTAAAATTGTCGCAGACCAATGTTGAGTGATCCTGAAATAATAAAGGGATGTGTCAGGCACGACAGGAGAGCTCAGCAGATGCTTTACGACAGGTATTCCAGGCTGCTGCTCGGTGTCTGCATGAGGTATGCAACCGACAGGGCTGAGGCTGAGGATATGCTCCAGGAGACGTTTCTGAAGATATTCTTCAGCATAAAAGATTACTCAGGCACGGGTTCTTTTACCGGTTGGATAAGGAAAATTGCGGTTAACACCGCAATCACCCAGTACCACAGGAGTCTCAGGCACAGATACCATGTTGAAATTGAGGAATATGTGTCTGCCGAAACCGGAACAGAAAGTTTTGAGGAGGATCTTTTTACATCCGACGAACTTTTCAAGGTGCTTAATGAACTGCCTCCGGGGTACAGAATGGTATTCAACCTTTACGCGGTTGAAGGGTATAAACATAAGGAGATTGCAGAAATGCTGGGCATAGACATTAATACATCAAAGTCGCAGTACAGCAGGGCAAAGGCAACCATCAGGGAAAAACTTGAAAGACTGAGAAAAATAAAAAATAATTATCCGGCATCGGATGAAGAAATAGGTAAGACGGAACAACGGAAAAGTGAGCAGGCGTGAAGTAAATATTGATGATCTTTTCAGGGAAAAGCTCTCCGGTGCGGAAGTTATTCCCGGAAGCAGCCTCAGGCAATCTCTTTTCAGAAAGGTTGCCGTAAGGGAATTTTTGCGCTTTAACCCTGCAAGGTTCAATATATATTACACCGCTGCCGCCGCTGCGGTAATCACGGCCTCTGTTATGCTTATAACCGGCCGTAATTCATCTGAAACGGGAGGCCGGGATAATATTATACAGGAGAATATTATGCCGGCGGATACAGTTACTTTGATTCATTCTGCTCCGTTGCAGAAAAACGAAGCACTTCAAAATACAGTAAATAAAAAAGGATTGCAGTCACAGAGCGACAAGGTAAAATCCGGGGTTCAGCCGGGCGGTTCTGATATTTATCATAGCAAACCTGTTGCACATGACACAATCAGAAAAATGAACCCGGCAGTATACTTAAACAGCACCGGAGAGGCAGGCAGGGTCCGTACAAATCCTTCGGCATCCTTCAGGCTCCCCGTAACAGAAGGCTGCGCTCCTCTGAAAATAAAAATCAGGAACACATCGGCCCCCTTCGATTCATGCTTATGGTCATTCGGTGAAGGCGGCACATCGCGCGATCCTGAACCGGAATGGACTTTTGAAACTCCCGGGATTTACAAAATAGTCCTTAAGGTCTTTAGCAACAATGGCATGTCGTCGTCATTTTCGGGACAGGTTTCAGTATGGCCCTGGCCTGAGGCAAGGTTCGAGATGGTTACTGTTGAAGATGCGTCCGATTATTATGAGGTGAGATTCCCGAACTATTCCGCCGGGGCGGTAAGGTACAGGTGGGATTTCGGCGATGGAAGCAGCTCATCGGCACCGGAACCTGTTCACCGCTATCAGAAACAGGGTAAATATACCGTGAAGCTTACGGCGTGGAGTGACAAGGGATGCGAAAGTGTTTCTGAAGAGGTAATTACGATTGTGTCTAAAAAACAATATATAAGCTTTCCCAACGCTTTCATGCCTAACCCGACAGGCCCGACCGGAGGTTATTACACCGCTGCAAGCGATGCATCGGCAAGAATCTTCCATCCCGAGTCGGCGGGAGTGGCCGAATACCGGCTCAGAATATACACCAGATCAGGATTATTATTGTTTGAGTCGAACGACGTAAACATCGGATGGGACGGGTACCATAAAGGTTCACTTTGCGAACCGGGCGTCTATCTCTGGAAAGCAACCGGAAAATTCAGAAACGGCGATGGTTTTTCAAAAATGGGCGATGTCACGCTGATTAAGGTCAATAACTGAGGCTGCCAGACCGGTCTTTCATCAAAAAATTTATAAGGTTGGTCTAAAAATTTTGAATATTTGCAGAAAATATTCATGTTTCTGTACCCTTTGTTCGAAATTTACGTTTAATACTATACTGAATATTTAAATCAAATGATTATTTTCGTCTTTCGAACCTAAAGCTACCTGATTTGCTAAGACGATTAAAATACTCTGTTTTTATGATCATACTGCTGGCAAACAATGCATTAGGGCAGGATCCTACATTTTCCCAGTTTTATGCAAATCCATTGTACCTTGCTCCTTCATTTGCCGGAGCCACCGAAGAGTACAGGCTCGGAATAAACTATCGTAATCAGTGGCCCGCAATTCCGGGAGTATTTCATACATACAGCATTGCTTTCGATAAAGCTATGCCAAACTTCAGTTCGGGTATCGGCGTACTGGCCACATACGACGTAGCGGGGTCGGGCGACCTCAGTACAACCAACATCGGGCTGCTCTATTCTTATGACTTCAATATATCGCAGGACTGGCACATAAGGCCGGGTGTTCAGTTTAAATTTTATTACCTGGGGCTAAACATCTATAAACTTATATTCAACAGTCAGATCACAGGAAGCGGTACGACTCCTCCGCTGACACCTCCTCCTTTTGACAAGGTGGCCGACGTCGATTTCTCAACCTCGGCTCTGATTTACAACGACCAGATATGGGGAGGCTTTACACTCGATCACCTCTTTACACCGAAACAGTCGTTTTACGGGGATGAAACCAAGCTGGCAATGAAATTTAACGCGTTCGGCGGTGTGCGGCTGATTGGAAACACCCGCCTCAGGAAAAAGATGATCGAGGCTTTCTCGGTTGCGGGAAACTTCCAGGTGCAGGGACGATTTTATCAGACCGACTTAGGTCTCTACTATTATAAAAGCCCGCTCATTTTCGGACTCTGGTACAGGGGTATTCCGTTCATGACCTCCCAGGCCGGCGATGCAATTATCGGTCTTGTTGGCGTCAAAACAGACAACCTGCATATCGGTTACAGTTACGATTTTACAATCTCAAATCTTATTTCATCCACAGGCGGCGCCCATGAAATTTCAATCATCTACGAATTCACATCTTTTACCATTGGAGGCGCCAGAAAGAAAATAAGGGCAATACCCTGCCCGGAATTCTGATATTGTTCACATCAACACCCGGCACTTGGGTTTTTCCTGTATTATTATTTATATTTGCCGCTGAATTCTGACAATTAATAAAAATTATATAATGAAAAAGCTGACAATAATTCTGTTTTCGGTCCTGTTTGTTGCGGTTGCAGCATTGTTTGTCCTCCATTTCACCGGTAACAAGAAAGTTTCCGGCATCACTGCAAAAAGCACCGAAACAGCTTCAAAGGGAATCGTGTATGTCAATATCGACACAATAATTTTCAACTTCGAAATGTTTGCCGACAGGCGTAATGAACTGTTAAACAAACAGAAAAATGCTGAGGCAGAACTGAATTCCAAAGGCTCGCAGTATGAAAAGGGAGTAAAAGACTACCAGGATAAAGTCAGCAAAGGACTTGTAACACGTGCTACCGCCGCACAGATGGAGCAGGCTTTGTTACAGCAGCAGCAGGACCTCGTAAACCTTCGCGACAAGCTCCAGTCAGACCTCATCGAGGAGGAACAGGTTATGAACAGGCAGATAATTGACTATATCACAAGATTTCTTGAAGAGAACAAGAGCCAGTACAATTATAATTTTATTCTTGGCAAGAGTTTCGGGGGACCTGTATTGTACAGCGACAGCACACTCGATATAACCTACGATGTCCTGAAGGCTCTGAACGAAAAATACAGGACGGAGAAGAAATAAATACCTGCATGGTACCGTGACACTTCCCGGAAACAGACTGTTTCCCGATCTGATAAGGGAAGAACCCTCAGTCAATACGGGCATTATAACTGTAGTGCCGGCATTTAACGAGCCGGGCATTACAAACATGCTCAATTCACTTGCCTCCTGCACCCCTCCCTCGAGTGGGGTTGAAGTAATTATTGTTATCAATGCACCTCCTGGAGCCTCACGGGAAGCCCTGGCAGGCAACGCATTGACGCGTGAACTGGCAGAAAAGTGGAAATCTGAAAACAGAGATTCCTTTTTCACCCTCCATCTGATAGATCCGGGCACGATAACCTATGAAAAATGGGGGGTCGGGATGGCCAGGAAAACGGGAATGGATGAAGCACTGTCGAGGTTTACGGTAACCGGCAGAACCGACGGCGTAATTCTGAGCCTCGACGCCGACTGCACCGTCGAAAAAAATTACTTCACTCAGATAGAAAAAGAGCTTCTGAATGAAAAAAACAGAAAAGGATGTTCGATATTCTTTGAACATCCGTTATCCGGCACCGAATTTCCCCCTGAAGTATATTCAGCTGCGGCAATCTACGAACTCCACCTGAGGTATTTCCTTCAGGCATTGAAATATACAGGTTACCCGTGGGTTCATCATACTATAGGATCGTGCTTTGCCGTGAAAGCCTCTGCTTACAGGGCTTCAGGAGGCATGAACAGGCGGCAGGCCGGCGAGGATTTTTACTTTATTCAGAAACTGCTGCCCGCCGGCGGCTACTTCAACCTTAACTCCACTACCGTATATCCCTCTCCCCGCCGGTCGGAAAGAGTGCCTTTCGGTACCGGAGCAGTAGTGTCGGAAATAACATCTGCCGGACAGGAGAGTTTCTCTACATACAATCCTGAAGCATTCGGCGATCTTAAGAAATTTTTCGCCCTCACTGCCGGTTCATGCGACCTTTCCCGGAACCTGGCGTTAAAAACCTATGAACGCTTCCCTGATTCCGTAAAGGAATTCCTGCCTCTGAATAAGTGGACTGAAAATGCTGATTCCATAATCAGTAACACTTCCGGCCCCGAAACCTTCAGAAAGAGGTTTTATAACTGGTTTAACACATTCATGATAATCAAATACCTGAATTTTGTTCACAGGGAGGGTATCTGCAGGAAACTTTCACCTGCCGGGGCGGCTGTAAAACTTCTTGAAATGTCGGGAATTTCTGATCACCCTGATACGGTGACCGGACTTGTGAATTTTTTCAGGGTAATGGAAAGAGGATAGAAGGATTACTTATTTCCTTCTTTTCCCCCGTTTGGCGGTACAACTATGAACAGGTCCTCGTCTTTCTTCTTCATAAGATATTTCTCACGGGCATATTTCTCGAGGTAATCAGGGTCATCTCTCAGTTTTTCAATTACCTCCCTGTCGTGCCTGATTTTCTCTTCATAGTATTCCTTGTCTTTTTTCATCTTACGTAGTTCTCTCATCTGCCTGAATCTGTAAATGAGATTGTTGGAATCAAGAAAAAGGACCCAGATTACAAAAATAATGATAGCAATAACGTATTTGTTCCTCAGGAACGGGGGTAGTTTATCGTAATATCTGAACCGGATTTTCACCCTGCAAAAATATGATTTTATTTCCTGTGAACATATTTAACCGCCGCTCATAAGGTAAATTACCTGCACATTGTCACCATCCCTGATAATGGTGCTGTCGTAGAGATCGGGATGAATGTAGACGCCGTTTACCTTTACGGTCCTGAGCCGGAAAGTATATTTCTTGTATGCCAGAAGTTCGCTGACGGTAAGTGACTGCCTTTCAATCTCCTCGTCTCTGTTGTTAAGCCTTATTTTCATTTTTTCATTGTTGTCTGTCAAGAAGGATTTCAAGAACAATATTGGCCTGCATGGAAGCCACAATGCCAACCCGCGGGGCCAGAGGAGGAAGCTCTTCCGATGTTTCAGAAGTTTCGTCCCCGCAGATATAGAGTGTATCATCTATTTTCCTGCTTCTTAAAGCATCGTTTCTGCCCCAGCCGGCCAGACCGGAACCGACGATGAGGGGAACACCGGGTAAAGAGGTCTGTACGGCATCGATTATCATTTCTTTCATCTCGGCCCTGTCGAATGCCTCCACAATAACATCGCAACCCTCAAATATGACAGGGATGTTCTGCCTGTCGAGAATAATATCATGAGTAATTACCCTGACCGCAGGATTAACAGCATAGATGTTCTCTTTAAGGGCATCGGTTTTCTTCATTCCGCACTGGCTGAGGAAATAATACTGCCTGTTGAGATTGGGTTCCTCCACCCTGTCAAAATCGCAAATGACAATTGTCCCTACACCGCAGCGTGCCAGAGCCACAGCACAGTTTGAGCCGAGTCCGCCCGCACCTGCAATTCCAACCCTGTATGCAGAGAGCCTCTTTCTTATCTCCTGAGAATTCATTTTGCGGTTAAAAAGTTATTTTCTTAAACACACTTTGTTGCGGCCGGTAAGGAATGTCCTTGCCCCATGACCCTCCGCAATGAGGTCAAGAACCCTGTTGTCGAACCGGTCAAATACGGATCCGAAAACCATTTTTACATTCCTGTACAGAAACATGTCGGGATGCAGTATGTTCGACGGACCCAGAAGATACACATCACAGCCGGCTGAGGTTTTTTCAATCAGCGGGCAGAATGTATTATTGGCCAGAGATGAACCGGTAATGATGAGGGCATCGCATTTTGCGAGGTCTTCGTCCATCCCCGGCAGCGGCGACAGAAGGTCATTCTGAATGGAGCTGTCCCTGTCGTAAACCCTGAAACCGATACCGGCATGGATCATCTTCGCAACCATCGACTCAAAAAAGCCGATTATTACAATGCTATTATATTTTTTAAGATCAACATTTGTCATCAGATCGGCTTCCGGCTCATGCGTGGGGGAATAGTTGAGAAGAGCATTAAGGTAGGCATTTATAATTACCCGGTGACCCTGGTTGTTCAGATCGGGGGAAACAGTGCCGGTTACGACTGAATCGTCAATCACGGCATCAAGCACGGCGCATATCCCTGTGCGGCCGTCTTTCAGCATCACACCTGCAAATTTTGAACCTGCAACGAATCTTTTTATTTCATCACGGTCAAATCCTGTCTTTTCAATGAAATATGTGAGCGGCTCCTTCATCGCATCTTCAAAATCATGATAAATATATTAATAGTGCCCGACATTGCGAAAAGATTAAACCTTCCTTTCAATTATCCCTGTCATTTTCCGCCTGCATCCATGGCTTTAAGGTGAGGTCTTTCTGCAGGGCATACCGGCTCAGGGGAGTGACAGCATCAGGATATCTTAAAATTACAGATCTGTTTTATGATATATGTAACACATTGATTAATGTCATGTTATAAGTGGCAATACTTTGGTAAATTCGTAGGAACAATCACACGAAACTGCCTGATATGGAAAACAAAATCAAAAACAGGTATAATGTCCTGGCTGAATGGAGGTATACCTGGACTTCTCTTCAGAAGGGGTATACGGACAAGATTCTTTACATCAATGCAGGTTCCCGTGAGATTAGGGAAAAGGATGTGCCGCCTTTGATGAAAGAAAAATTCATCGGAGGCAAGGGGTACGGGCTCAGGCTTCTGTGGGATGCCACCAGGCCCGATACAAAATGGGATGATCCTGAAAACGAGATAATTATCTCATCAGGTCCGATCGGGGGGATCACACAGTATTCCGGCACAGGCAAGTCTCTTGTTGTAAGCATCTCACCTACAACAAATTCGGTGATGGACAGCAATGTGGGAGGATATTTCGGACCGTTCCTGAAATTCGCGGGTTTTGATGCCCTTGAATTGCAGGGTAAGTCGGATAAGGATATCATTATATACATAGACGGCATAAATCATAAAGTTCTGATTCTCGAAGCAATACCCGAGGATTACAACAGCCATGTTTTTGCCGAAACACTTTCGGAGGTGTTTGCCGACGATGAGTCGGAAAAAAAGAATATCGGTGTGATATCCACGGGAGTGGCAGCTGATAACACGCTTATCGGGATGCTCAATTTCAGTTTTTACGACCCGAGAAGAAAAAAGGTAAGACTGAAACAGGCCGGAAGAGGAGGTATTGGCACTGTTTTCAGGAACAAGAAGATAAGGGCGGTTGTTACGAAAATCCCCGGCGTAAAGGGCAACCTGAACAATGTAGTCGATCTTGAGGCAATAACTGAGAGAGGCCGCAGGTTTAACAGGGAGATGAAAGAGCTCGACGACAAACAGTCGAGGATGAAACAGGTTGGCACTGCACACCTGATGGAGATCATGAACGACCACGACCTGCTGCCGGTGATGAATTTCCAGTACGGAAGCCATCCTGAGGCTTATAAAATAGACTCCGGCGTGTGGAAAAGCAAATTCACGCAGAATATCCCCGACGGATGCTGGTACGGCTGCAATATGTCGTGCTGCAAGGGAGTGGATGAGTTTGAAATAAAGACAGGGCCGTATAAGGGACATAAGGTTCTGGTAGATGGTCCTGAATACGAGAATGCGGCAGGCATAGGATCAAATGCAGCAATATTTGATCCCGGGTATATCATCGAGGTCAATTTCTATTGCGACACATACGGCATATGTACGATTACATGGGGCACCGTTGTGGCATTTATCATGGAATGTTTCCAGCGGGGAATACTTACAAGGGAGCGTACCGGCGGGTTTGAACTTCATTTCGGGGATGCGGCGGGGGCACTGGAGCTTCTGCATATGACTGCCCGCGGGGAAGGATTCGGCAGGATTGCAGGAATGGGGGTGCGGAGGATGAAAGAGATGTTCATAGAAAAAGGATGGGGCGACCCTGAATTTCTGTTTGATATCGCCATGGAAAACAAGGGACTCGAATATTCACAGTATATGTCGAAGGAGTCCCTCGCACAGCAGGGCGGCTATGCCATGACAAATAAAGGGCCCCAGCACGATGAGGCATGGCTTATCTTTATGGATATGGTAAACAACCAGATCCCGACTTTTGAAGACAAGGCTGAGGCGCTTCACTATTTCCCGATGTTCCGCACATGGTTTGGGCTGGTTGGATTATGCAAGCTTCCGTGGAATGATGTTGAGCCGGAAAATAATGCCCAGACCGACGAACCACATAAGGTGCCGGAACACGTTGACAATTATGTAACCATCTACAAGGCCGTGACAGGCAGACCTTTCGATAAACACCGGCTTGTTGAGGATTCGGAAAGGGTATACAACTTTCAGAGGGTGTTCAACCTCAGGAGGGGTTATGGTACGAGAAAATACGATCGTCAGCCCTACAGGGCAGCCGGACCGGTAACAATAGAAGAGTATGAGTCGAGGGCAGAGCGGTACGACAGTCAGCTGAAGGAACTGGTCGGGTTCGATCCGGAAGGAAAAACCACCGGCGAAAAGATGAAAGTGCTGCGAAAGTACCGCGAGGAGCAGTACGAAAGGCTGCTTGATGCAGTTTACGAGAGGAGAGGATGGAACAAAAACGGAGTGCCGAAAATCGAATTCCTTAAAAAGATTGGCATGGACCTTCCCGAAGTCATCGAAGTTGTTAAGGGTTACCAGGAACCGTAAGCATACCTCTCCGTGTTTCTCTGTGTCCTCTGTGGTTAGATTTTTCTCACCACAGAGATCACGGAGGGGCACAGAGTTATTAAATTAAACCAGCCGTGATATCACTGAACTTAATCTCATGGATCCTGTATATCGCAAAAGCTTGTCAATTACAACTCTAATTTTTTAAACCTTTCCTTAATAAGCTCTTTAAATGCAATCTTTAAGTCATGACTGATAAAGCTTATATCGATAAAGTCCATCCAGTGAGATTTTGCGCTTTGCATTTTCCTGAAGAGATTTTCCTGCTGTTTGAGGGTTAATCCAGAGTTATTAAATGCTGCCATAAAATCGTTGCGTATAATCTTTTTCTTTTTACCGTTAAGGGTTAAAGCCAACTCCTCATCGTCGGCCGGATTAACAAGAGCAGTAGCAACCAGATCGTAGGCAGGGGACAGTATGTAGCCTTGAACAGGATTTTTAATAAGTGAAAAGTTCTTCAAATGCATATCAGCATTACCGGTAAGGAATGAAAACAAAACCTGTTCATAGAAAGTAACTACGTCAAGCATTGGATTGGATGAGTATCTGCTGATAGTTTTTGCAATTTGTTCGTATGAACCGAGGTATTTATTTTCAGTAAGACGTTCCGTTAACTGGCACATATCCTCCATGTGCAGCTTTTTGTTATCTGCCCTGTCAATTCTTCTGGTGATATAGGCCAGGCTCCCTGAATGAAACCTGATCAGGCAATGAGGTACAGTCTCAATTCCGGCAATTTCTGCCAGGTGCATTGTTAAATCTTCAACCTCCGGCAACTGGGGGTAGTACCCGGTGGGTGGTTTCAGAATATACTCACCCCACAATCCTACTATTGTAAAACGTTTAGGTTTGATTTCATCTTCGTCTGATGCAATATGCAACGAGATTTTAGGCTGTACACCCGTAACTGTCATGCTGCTTTTTATAACCTGAACGGCCAACTCCTCCATCTGGTCTTCGCTATATGGCAAAAGAGGTTGGGTCGGTTGACCAAATATCTTTTTGCTGCATTTTTTATGCATGGACCCTTCACTGACTTCAAGCGGCTGGTAGCAATACAGGCATTGATTCATTACTTCTCCTCCTCATTTATTGGTATTATACTAACTGCCCCGATGCAATCCCTGCAGCAAACCATAAGCAGGCCCATCCGGTCGCGGGGATTAAGCTTCCAGTTCTTTTGTGCAATATCCAGCAGCCACCCTTCGGGTATTAAACCATCGAAAAATGGGAAAAGTATTTTGCTCTCAAAAGGACCTTCCTGTAAGGGAAGCGTAAGACTCACAGGTTCAGGGTTTTCGCCCTCAAGGTATTTTTTATCATAAAAAAAGTGATATCCCTCCTCATCCTGGATGAGCCATCCTGATGTTTTATCATGCATTTTAACCTCTGCCTTTCTCATGCGCTACAGTTCGTTTCGTTTCAACTGAACGGCACCAACTTCATAGCCGAACAGCTTCAGTACCTGATTTACCTTATCGAGCCGGAGGGTCTCCTTTCCCTGTTCCAGTTCACGGATAAAGCGCAATCCCACCCCGGCCTTTTCGGCCAGCTCCTGTTGGGTAAGATTGTTGAGGCGTCTTTTTTCTTTGATAAAATCACGTATCGACATATCTTATACCTTTTCGGGTATAAATATAATATAATTTTATTAAATTATACCCGATATGGTATAAATTTTATTTTTTTAAAATAAAATATACCCGATAGGGTATATATTGCCTTTCAACTGATCGGTAATTTTGGACTTTTAAATTAAGTTCTTGCAGACCTAAGCTTCAGAACTGACATTCTCCGTGTTTCTCTGTGTCCTCTGTGGTTAGATTTTTTTCACCACAGAGAGCACGGAGGGGCACAGAGGTTATATTATCCATCGTACAATGCCGTCTTTTAAACGGATTACGTTGAAGTTTACTAATAATCCAACCTTAATGCCTGCCAGTTTCATATAAGTCATTAACTGGGCTTTGTGTATATCGGCAATAGCATCAACGGATTTAACCTCAACAATTACTTTATCTTC
>Ga0116146_1002001_pt1 | contig 19188 bp, 11 predicted proteins | sample AD_JPNHG2_MetaG_FD_89748 | JGI IMG/M metagenome (GOLD analysis project Ga0116146, IMG submission 89748) | Active sludge microbial communities of municipal wastewater-treating anaerobic digesters from Japan - AD_JPNHG2_MetaG | ecosystem: Engineered > Bioreactor > Anaerobic > Digestate | place...
GCCGCCCGCTGTGTCGCTCATCGTCCGCGATGCGCTCCGTTGCATCGCCTCCTCCTCGCTCCTTGCGTGCGGCCCGAATCGGCGGCGTCGCAGCCGCACGCGGATTCTCGGACAGGCTCCTAGTTCGCGGGATGCACCCGCCGGCCGCCGAGCCAGGTCTGCTCGACCTCGATGTCCTTCACCGCGTCGAGGGGGCAGGTGAGGATGTCGCGGTCCAGGACGATGAAGTCGGCGAGCTTGCCCTTCTCGAGCGAGCCTTTCTCCTTCTCCTCGAAGGTGAGGAAGGCGTTGTTGATCGTGTAGAGGCGGATGGCCTGCTCGCGGGTGATCGCCTGCTCGGGGCGGAGCGGCTGCTCGGTCCAGCGCGGCTGGCGGGTCAGCGCGGTCCACATCCCCAGGAACGGGTCGTAGGTGTTGATGGAGCGCCGGCGGCCGATCTTCTGCATGTGGTCGGAGCCGCCGCCCACGGTGACGCCGCGCTCGGCGAGGGTCTTGTAGGGCTGGAAGAAGGCGAGGCGCTCGTCGCCGAAGTGGGCGCGCAGCGTGGCGCCGTCGAGGTAGAGCCAGGCGGGCTGGAGGTCGGCCACGATGCCCAGCCGAGCCATCTTCTCGATGGCGGCGGGCGTCATGAAGTTCGCGTGCGACAGGCAGGGGCGGCGCTCGCGCACGGGCAGCTCGGCGTTCACCCGTTCGTAGGCGCCGACGAGCGTCTCCACCGCGCCGTCGCCCACGCAGTGGGCCGTGAGCTGGAGGTCGGCCCGCAGCGCGGCCGCGGCGATGCGGGCCAACTTGTCGGGCTCGACGAACAGGATGCCGCGGTACTCGGGGTCGGTGATCGAGTAGATGGCGCTCGGGCCCCAGGGCTTGAGCAGGTAGGCGCTGCCCGTGAGCATGCCGCCGTCGAGGTAGATTTTCAGCCCGCGGAGCCAGAGCAGGTTGTTGTAGGCGTGCAACGGATGGCTCGCGGCGCGCTGGATGCCCGCCTCGATCTTCTCGAGCGGCCCCTGCGCGTCCACGTAGTAGGTGAGGAACACGCGGCAGGTCAGCGCGCCGTCCTTGAGGAGTTGCTCGTAGAGGCGGAGCGATTCGTCGCCCACGCCGCGGTCGGTCACGCCCGTGATCCCCACCTGGTTGTAGGCGGCGAAGAGGGCCTTCAGGCGTTCGGCGCGGTCCTGGGCCGTGGGGCTCTTGGCGGTGGACCTCGCCTTGATGAAGCGGCCGCAGTTGCGCAGGATGCCGGTCGGCTCGCCCGTGGCGGGGTCGCGCTCGACCTGGCCCGGCTTGCCGTCGGTGATCTGGAAGGCGCGGTCAATCCCGCACAGTTGGAGGGCGAGCGAGTTGAGCGAGGCGTCGGGCCCCGTGCGGAAGGCCACGGGGTGGTCGGGGGCGGCGGCGTCGAGCTCGGCCCGCGTGGGGAAGCGTCGCTCGCGCAACCGGGTGACGAAGACCTGCGAGATGCCGATCCACTCGCCCCTGGGCACCACGGCGGCGCGGGCCTTCACGTAGGCCAGCACGTCGGCGATGCTCTCCATCGCCGGCACCTCGTGGTCGAACTCGAACACCGCGGCGCTGGTCGGGTGCGAATGGGAGTCAATGAGGCCGGGCAGCACGGTCTTGCCCTGGAGGTCGAGCCGCTGGGTCTTCGGGCCGGCGAGGGCGAGCACCTCGGCGTTCGTGCCCACGGCCAGCAGGCGGTCGCCGGCCACAGCCAGGGCCTCGGCGAGGCGGAACTGCGCGTCCACGGTGACGATCTTGCCGCCGTGGAGGATCAGGTCGGCCTGCTGCGCCTGTGCCCGGTTCCGCGAGAGCACCGCGCACGCGAACGCCACCAGGGCCAGCGCCCGAAGCGACATGGCTCACTCCTTGTACTGCGGCTCGCGGTAGCCCGCGCGGAACAGTTGCCGCTTGGTCTTGATGTAGAACCTGTAGTTCTCGTAGGGCACGCTGGAGGGCACGCGGTGGTCAATCGTGGGGATGAAGCCGCCTGTCTCGACCAGGGGCGCGATGCGGAGCAGCTCCCGCTCGATGGCCTGCGGGTTCTCGTTCAGCGGCAGCTTATCCACGCCGCCCACGATGCGCATCGCCTCGCCCGCCAGCTCGCGGATGCGCAGCGGGTCGCTGCCGCCCTTCACCTCGGCCGGGAACATGCAGTTGATGCCGCCCGCCAGGAACTGGTTGAGGATCGGGCACACGTTCCCGTCGCAATCGGTCCACGAAATGTCGCAGCCGTGCTTCTTGAGCACGTTGGTGATCCGCGCGTAGCGGGGCACGATGTACTTGTCGAAGATCCACGGGCTCACGATCGGGCCGGAGTTGAAGCAGATGTCCTCCCAGCCCGCCCCGAAGTCGAACTGCACGTACGGGCAGACCTCTTCGAGGACGACCACGACGCACTGGCAGAGCGTCTCGACGATGTCGTCGAGCATCTCGGGATCGTCGTAGGCCAGGGTGGCGATGCGCTCGAAGCCCATCCAGTTGCGCGGCACGCCGATCATCGAGCCGATGGGCGCGGCGATGGGGTGTTGCGCCGTGCGGTAGCTCGCCAGGTTCTCGTAGAAGGAGGGGTGGATGCGCCCGTCGAGGGTCGGCTGGAGCTTGGCCTTGAACTTCGCCCAGTCGTCGCGGGTCTTCAGGCCGTAGTCGAGGTAGTGCGGGATGGTGCGGATTTCCTTCTTCTTCTGGTGGGCCACCGCGCCCACGCCGTCGCGGGTGATGACGTAGTCGTCGGTCTCCTCGAGGGTTTCGGGCTTGAACACGTCGCCCGTGAGGCCCACGTTGGCCCACACGCCGCCCCAGTTTTCGATGCCGAACCAGGCGTAGGCCTTCGCCTCATTGTCCACCTCGCGGGGCAGGCCCTCCTCGTGCCAGCGGGTGAGCGTGGTGTCCCAGTAGCCGAACTCGAAGAACGGGATGCGGTCCACCTTCTGATAGTGCATCACGCGCTGGAAGCGTTCGCGGACGGACAGCGGCCCGCCGAGCCTCTTCGCGTCGTCGAAGATTGTCGCCAAGGCAAGCTCTCCTGAATCGGGTGGGAAGGGCGGACGGCCACAACCTATCAAGTCGCCTGTCGCCCGTCAAGGGGCAGGGCGGGAGGACGGGGAGACTCTTTCTCGGGAAGGGCTCCAAGGAACGCGTTGGCAAGGGCGTTGGGCCGCACGCGGAAATGGCGAAGATGCGGAGATGGGGGAAATGGGGAAACGGATTGTCGCGCTTTCGCGCGAGAGCGCGACAATTGCGGGCGGCTCACTGCCACGTTGACGCCAGCTGGAAGGGCGGGCGCTGGGGGGCTTACCAACCTCCCGCGGGTTCGCAACCCGCGGGAGGTTCGTGAATCCCGCGTCCAATCTCCCCCGAAGATGAAGAGGCCGCGGAGCGGCCAAGAGGCCCGTCCCCACGCTGAGCGTAGGGACGAGGAAAGGGACCAGAGCGCAGGGACGAGAAGAAGGAGCAGACGTGGGGACGAGGGAAGGGCAAATCATGCTCGCCCCTACGCTCCGCGTGGGGGCGATGATCCGGACGCTCCCGCGTCCAAGCCCAACCTCCCGCGGGTTCGCAACCCGCGGGAGGTTCCTGACGTCCGCGTCCGTTCTTCCCCGAAGAGGAAGAGGCCGCGGAGCGGCCAAGAGGCCCGTCCCCACGCTGAGCGTAGGGACGAGGAAAGGGACCAGAGCGTAGGGGCGAGAGAGGGGAGCAGAGCGTGGGGACGAGGGAAACCACCTACGATTCCAGCCCGCGCCCGCGGCCGGCGGGCGCCGCCTGTCCATGCTGTATCAACCCTGTGAGGGGGAGAGTGATACAGCATGGGTAGATGGGCGAGAATGGGCGATTCTCGTGGCTCCGGCCATATCCGCTCATCTGCGGGATGAGCCAGTATGGCGGCGGGAATGGCCGGAGCGCGTAAGGCATTGGGGCATAGAGGGTTATGGGAAGGTCTCGCGGGCGCCGCAGCCCCTGTCCCACGCTCCCGGCGGCGGCCACGTCAGGATCGCCACACTCTGATGGCCAGGGTTCACTTGCTTGACAGGCGCCCCACTGGCGGCTACGATGCGCGACACACGGGGCGTCCCTTGGAGGAGACGAAGCCATGTCGCACTGGATGGGGGTTGGCGTGGTGTTGTTGCTGATGGCCGCCGCGGCCGGAGCGGCAGGAACGCGGCCCTTGCGGCTGTATGTTTCGCCCGACGGCGATGATGGGTGGACGGGCCGCCGCCCGAGCCGCTCGGTGTTCGGCGGCACGAGCGGGCCGTTCGCGACGATCGCCCGCGCCCGCGACGCGATTCGCGAGCTGCGCAAGGCCGAGGGCGGCCTGACGAGGCCCGTCATCGTCTCGATTCGCGGCGGGAACTACTGCCTCGCGGAGCCGCTGGTGTTCACGCCCGAGGACTCGGGCACGCCCGAGTGCCCGATCACTTACCAGGGCTATCGCGGCGAGCGGCCGCTCCTCAGCGGCGGCGTGGCGGTCGGCGGGTGGAAGGAGACCCAGGTCAGTGGCCAGCGGGCCTGGCAGGCCGAGTTGCCGCAGGCGAGAGAGGGCAAGTGGTACTTCCGCCAGCTCTTCTGCGACTCCGAGCGCCGGCCCCGCACCCGCCTGCCGAAAGAGGGGCTCTACCACTTCACGGGCTTCCTGGGCGAGGACGGCAAGGCGAAGTGGAACGAGGGCCAGACCGCGATGAAGTTCGCCCCGGGCAACCTCCAGGCGTCGTGGGCGGGCCTGAGTGACGTGGAGATCATCGCCCTGCACCTGTGGGCCGAATCGCGCCTGCCCATCGCCAAGGTGGACGAGAAGGAGGGCGTGGTGACGTTCACGCGCAAGAGCGTGTTCAAGCTGGCCGAGGACTTCAAGGCCGACCCCGGGCGCTACTACGTGGAGAACGTGGCCGAGGCCCTCGACACGCCGGGCCAGTGGCACCTCGACCGCGGGACGGGCGTGCTCACCTACCTGCCGCTCAAGGGCGAGAGGCCGCGGGACACCGAGGTGATGGCGCCGCGCCTGGTGCAGCTCGTGCGCTTCGAGGGGAACGCCGACGGCGAGCCGCGCCTCCGCAACCTGCATCTCCAGGGCCTCGCGTTCGCCCACACCGAGTGGACCCTGCCCGCCGACAAGTCGGGCGACGGCCAGGCGATCACGAGCGCGCCCGGGGCGCTCTGGCTCCAGGGCGCCGAAGGCTGCTCGATCCGCGACTGCTCGGTGCAGCACGTGGGCGGCTACGGCATCGAGCTGGCCAAGGGCTGCAAGGGCAACCAGATCGTGGGCAACGACCTCTGGGACCTGGGGGCCGGCGGCATCAAGCTGGGCCACGACACCTCGTTCTCCACCGTCACCGACAACGTCGTCACCCAGGGCGGGCGGATGTTCCCCAGCGCCGTGGGCATCTGGATCGGCCACAGCGGCGACAACACCGTGTGCCACAACCACATCTGCGACCTCTACTACACGGGCATCAGCGTCGGCTGGTCGTGGGGCTACGCGCCCAGCAAGGCCGTGCGCAACGTGATCACGCACAACCACATCCACAACCTCGGCCAGGGCGTGCTCTCCGACATGGGCGGCATCTATTCGCTCGGCGTCAGCCCCGGCACCCGCCTCGCCCACAACCTCATCCACGACGTCGAGTCCCACGCCTACGGCGGCTGGGGCCTCTACACCGACGAGGGCAGCACGGGCATGGTGCTCGAGAACAACGTGGTCTTCAACACCAAGACCGGCGGCTTCCACCAGCACTATGGGCGCGAGAACGTCGTCCAGAACAACGTCTTCGCCTTCGCCAGGGTCGGCCAGCTCCAGCGCACGCGCGACGAGGAGCACATCTCGTTCACCTTCGAGCGCAACATCGTCTATTGGACCGAGGGGCCGCTGCTTCACGGAAGCTGGCGGAACGGCAAGTTCATCTTCGACTACAACCTCTACTGGCAGGCGGCGGGCAAGCCGTTCGACTTCGCGGGCAAGAGCTTCGCCGACTGGCAGAAGGCAGGCTACGACGTGCACAGCCTGGTGGCCGACCCGCTGTTCGTCGCGCCCGAGAGGGGGGACTTCCGCCTCCAGCCTGCCTCGCCGGCGCTCCGGCTCGGCTTCAAGCCGATTGACCTGTCTACGGTGGGGCCCAGACCCCGCGGCGCCCGATGAGCCGTGGCCGGGCCGGGGGGGGACGAGCCTCTCCTGCTTCCGCCGTGCGGCAAGGCCCCCGCCGGGGCCGGGCAGCGGCGGCCCGCCTGGGCCGGGCGCGGGCCCGAATCGTAGGCGGCTGCGGGAGCTCCGAAGGAGCGAAATGAGGTAGCCCGGGGCAACGCCCCGGGAACCAGACCGCCCCCGTGGTAGCCCTGAAAGGGCGGAGTATGGGGCCTCTATCACGCCCTTTCAGGGCTGGACCCGTGGATCCTGCTGAACCCAGGGCGTTGCCCTGGGCTATCCCATGCGAGCCCTTCAGGCTCCAGAGAGAACCACCCTGCCCACAATTCCGGCCCCCCCGGGCCCGCGCGCCGGTTTGACAGATTCGCGGCGGGATTGCTAGAATACACGGCAATTCACGCGCCCTGCCCCTCCAGGAGCCTCCGGGATGGCCATCGAGCTCGCCTACGCGCTCATCACGCCCTACAGCCTGCTCAAGAGCCGCACGGGCGGCATCATCAGCCGCCTGCTCTCGACCGACCTCGAGCTGGAGGCGGCCCGCATGCTCGCACCCAGCGACGAGTTCGTGGACCGCTACAAGGACCTGCTGGTCGCCCAGAACATCCAGCCGCCCATCGGCGAGGCGCTGCTGGACTACTGCGACGCCTACCTGCGGCCGAACAACCGCCTGGGCATCTCGAACCGCGCCCTGCTGCTCCTCTTCCGCGGCGAGAACGCCACCCAGTTGCTCACCGACATCGCGGGGCCGATCGGCCGCGTGCCGCGCGGCGACACGGTGCGCGGCACCTACGGCGACTACGTGCTCGAGCGCGACGGGCGGCTCCACTACTTCGAGCCCGCCTGCCTCATCTGCACCGACCCGCACGCCATGCCCCAGCACCTGCGCGTACTGGCCCAGTTCGCCGACCGCGACGGGGGCATCGTGACCCGGGCCGTGAAGCTGCCCGAGGGCGCGAAGGCCGAGACCACGCTCGTGATCCTGAAGCCCGACAACTTCAAGCGCGGCAGCGCCCGGCCCGGCAACATCGTGGACATGTTCGCCCGCACCGGCCTCTTCATCGTGGGGGCCAAGGTGCTGCATTTCAGCGTGGCCCAGGCCGAGGAGTTCTACGGCCCGCTGCGCAAGATCTTCGTGGACAAGCTGCGGGCCAACGTGGCGCGCCGCGCCGGCGAAGCGCTCCGCGAGGCGTTCGACTTCGACATCCCCGCCGAGGCCATCGAGAAGATCGGCGACATCCTCAAGACCTACAACGCCGAGCACGAGTTCAACCGCATCGTCGAGTACATGGCCGGCCGCAACCCCGCCAAGCTCACCAGCCCCGGCGAGCGCCACCTGCCCGGCCCCGAGAAGTGTCTGGCCCTGCTCTACCACGGCGAGCGCGCCATCGAGAAGATCCGCGACCGCCTCGGCACCACCAACCCCCGCGAGGCCAAGGCCGGCAGCATCCGCTCCGTCTACGGCGACGACCTCATGCGCAACGCGGCCCACGCCTCCGACTCCGTGGCCAACGCCGAACGCGAGCGCCGCATCATCGGCCTCTGGGAGGACACGGCGCCCTGCGACGTGACGACCCTCATCGAGCGGCACCTGGCGGGGGCCCGATGAAGGTCCACCCCCTCAACGTCGGCCCGCTCCAGGCCTGCTGCTACCTCGTCGCGCCCGAAGAGTGGCCCGAGGCGGCGGTGATTGACCCCGGCGGCGACGCCGACTACATCCTCGAGCAGCTCCGCTACCGCAAGCTCGCCCCGCGCCACCTCCTGCTCACCCACGGGCACATAGACCACATCGAGGCGGTGGCCGCGCTCCAGCGGGCCTTCCCGCAGGCCCAGGTGGCCATCCACGCCGCCGACGCCGCCATGCTCCGCGACGCCGACGCCGCGCTCGCCTCCTGGATCGGCCTGCCCTTCCAGCCCTGCGAGCCCGACCGCCTGCTGGGCGACGGCGACACGCTGGCCCTCGGCCCCTCGCTCTTCCACGTGCTCCACACCCCCGGCCACACGCCCGGCAGCGTGTGCTTCCGCCTGCCCCGCGCGGGCCAGCCCGACCTCTTGTTCTGCGGCGACACGCTGTTCGCGGGCGGCATCGGGCGCACCGACTTCCCCGGCGGCAGCTACTCGCAACTCCTCGACAGCATCCGCGACCGCCTCTTCGCCCTGCCCGACGACACGCTCGTCTACCCCGGCCACGGCGAGCCCACCACCATCGGCGAGGAGCGCGCGACGAACCCGTTCCTCCGCTGAAGTCTCCGGCATCCCCGCGCTTTACACGGCGGCCGGCCCGGCTATAATGCCTGGGGGGAGCGGACCCGCAGCCGTTGATTGGAGAGCGACCATGGCCAGGCCGAACGAGCAGGATGGTTTCGGGCGTCGCGACTTCCTCGCCACCGCCGCGGCGGGCGCGGCCGCGGCCCTCGCCGCCGGCCCCGCCGGCGCCGCCGAGCCCGACAAGGCCCCCGCCAAGACCGACCGCAAGATCGATCTCAGCGTCAACCTCGAATTCGTCCGCCACGCCGACAAGTCGTTCGAATACGGCGCCAGGAAGGCCGCCGAACTCGGCTACCGCTACATCGAACCCTGCTTCCTCATGGGCCGCTGCCTCCTCAGCAACGCCGGCTACTGCCACGTGCAGTCGCTCGACCTCGACCCCAACTACTTCAAGGACGTCTGCGGAGGTCTCAAGCTCAGAATCTCCGGCCTCAGCTCCCACTCCGACCTCCTCGACACGTGCTACGGCGTCGAGTACGCCCGCAAGGGCATCATCTACGCCCGCGCCCTGGCCAACCTGGGCCTCTTCGACACCCCGCCCGTCGTGATGATCTGCGAGACCATGTACCCGCCCAAGTGGATGACGCCCGACGACGCCTACGCCATCATGAAGATGAACCTGCGGCCCATGCTCGAGTGTTGCGCCGACAACGGCGTCTACCTGGGCATCGAGCCCCACGGCCCCTACACGGCCAAGCGGGCCTCGATGCTGCGCATCCTCGAGCTGCACGACAGCCCGTGGCTCCGCGTGAACTTCGACACCGGGAACTCGTTCCTCGCCGGCGAGGACCCCTATGCCTTCCTCGAGGCCGTCAAGAGCAAAGTCGTCCACGTCCACGGCAAGGACATCGAGGTCAAGCAGGCCGAGGCCGAGCGCGGCAAGGTCACCGGCACCGCGGTCGGCTGCGCCTGCGGCGACGGTGTGATTGACTGGAAGAAGGTCCTCGGCATCCTGCGGTCCGTCAACTACCAGGGCATCCTCAGCGTCGAGTGCGGCACCGAGGAGCAGGCGGCCCGCAGCATCAAGCACCTGAGGCCGCTGCTCGCATAGGCAGCGCCGGGGCGAGTGCCGGCTTGATCTATCTCTCGTCCCTACGCTCTGCGTGGGGACGCGCCTCTTGGCCGCTCCGCGGCCTTTTCTCTCCCGCGCGCTCCGGAGTGGGAACCTCTCGCGGGTTGCGAACCCGCGGGAGGTTGATGGACGCGGGAGCGTCCGGACGCTCGCCCCCACGCGGAGCATAGGGGCGAAAAGGCAACCGCCAGCTCTCAAGGGCGAAGGGCCCAAGGTCAAGGCGCGTGGTGCGCCACCAGGCGGCGACGCTGTGCCGGGCGCTTGACACTTGGTGGTTGGAGTTTGCTTGGCACTTGACGCTTGGCACTTTCCGCATCTGGCGAGAAACGCGGGCTAGCCCCCGCGCTCGTAGGTTCGGCGCCACCAGCCGCGGCCAATCCGCACCTCGCCCAGCTTGAGGGACCTGCCCTCGATGACCACGGCTCGCTTCACGTTGCCCCCCTCGGTGTCGAGATAGGCCGCCCGCGCGTCGGTGACCAGGGGGCCGAGGCCCTTCGTGTCCACCTCGACCCTCGCGCCCGAGGGGTTGAGGAGGGTCAGCTCGACGCGGCCCTCGGTGGCCACCTTCACGACGGCGAGCCCAGGCTCATCCTTCAACACCTCGACGCCTCTGGCCAGGGGCGTGGCGTCGCGCATCGGAGCGTGGGGGAGGAGGACGCTGACGAACTGGACCCGCTGCCCGGGCGTCACGTCGCCTTCCCAGGCGTAGCGGGTGGCGACCAGGTGGCTCTTGGCGGGGGCGTCAATGGGTTCGGTGGCGACCTCGATCTTCGCGCCGGGCTTCGGGCCGTAGACGAGCAAGAGGTCCCACGGCGGCACGTCGTAGAGGCGGGAGGCCTGGAAGTAATGGCCGTCGAACCAGGTGTTCAGCCAGTTCGGGCCCCTGGGCTCGCCCACGTGCTGGGTGTTCCAGGCGGGGCCGACGGAGGCGCGGAAGGCGTCGTCGAAGGCCGTCTCGTCGCGCAGCACGACGAAGCGGTTCTTGACGAACAGGAACTCGCGGGTGTGCGTGGCTTCGAAGCCCATGTACTTCGAGACCTGCACGCGCGCGTGGGAGGCGAGGGCGTGGTCGGAGAAGGCGGGGACGGTGACCTCCATGCCGGCCCATCCGAGGGGGAGGCCCGGCTTGCCCTTGAAGGGCTTCTTGCCCAGGTAGGTGGCCGTGCCGGAGAGGTCGGCGATGGCGACGGCGTTTTCGCGGCTGACGAATTTCTCGGAGGTCATTTCGGCGAACGAGGCCGAATGGCGCTCCAGCCCCACAATGGCCGTGGGGTTGAGCGGGTCGTGGCGGGGGTAGATTTCGACGAGCATGAAGAGGTCGCCGGGCGCCCAGCCGCTGCGGAAGGCGAGCTTGCTGGGCAGCACGCGCTGCGACATCCACATATTGCAGTCAATGCCCCCCGCTTCGGGGAACATCGCCTTCGCCTCCTTGTCGGTGAGGCGGAGGATTTCCTTGCGGGTGAGGAGCGCCGAAGCGGCGGACGGCTCGACGAGCTTCACCGAGTCGTCGCAGATGAGGCCCGTGAGGGCGATGTCCTCCAGGTTCACGGCGTTGAGGTGGTGGTGGGTGGGCGAGAAGCCGCGGGCCTGGCCGTGGTTGAAGAGGCGGTGGGCCACCCAGCGGTACCGGCCGTCGCGGGTCCACTTGGCGGCGAGTTCGAGGGCCAGGATGCGCGCGCCCGCGGCCGAGTTGTAGCCGCCGCTCGCGCCGTAGGGGATCACGGCGCCGTCGGGCGGCGTCTCGGCCACGAGGCGGTCGAAGAGCTCGCGGGCGCGGCGGTCGCGGAAGACTTCCTTGCGGCCGAGCAGCTCGGAGGAGCGGAGGATGTTGCCCCAGCTCGAGTGGAAGTAGCCGGTGTCGTCGATCCCCACGTCGCGGAAGTTCCACCAGTCGCCCCACACGGCGTCGGCGTAGGCCCGCCACTTCGGCGCGTCGGGCTCGTCGGGGTAGAAGGTCGCAGCGAAGGCGTGGTTGAGGCCCTGGCACTGGCTGCGGTGTTGCGAGCCGCGCCAGAGTCCGTCGCCCGGCCGCCAGGCGCACTGCCACTGCCGCAGGGTGAGCAACAGCTCCTTCGCCCACTGCTCGTCGTCGGGCGTCATGGCGCCCCGCTTGCGCAGCTCGCGGAAGTAGAAGGAGCACAGGGCCGCGCCCTCCATCGAGAAAACGCCTTTCTCCTTCTCCACGCACTGCTTCACCCAGTCGGCGTAGTGGCGGAGGGTCTTCTTGATGCCCTCGGCGAGCTTGGGGTTGCCCTCGAGCGCGTAGACGGCGAGGGCGCCCAGCGCGTGGCGGGGGCCATAGGTGCCGCGGTCGGGGCCGGCCTCGAAGCCCTGGGCCATCGGGCGGACGGCGTCCACGTAGTCCTTGCGTGTCACCGGCTTTCGCGGCACGGTGAGGGAGGCGGGGTCGCGCGGCTGGTAGCGCGCGGCATCAGGAGCCGCGGGCTCCTCGGCGAGGACGGCGGCGGAGATCAGAGCGCCCAGCAGAACTGCCGACAGGGTTCGCATCGTCTTCACCTCTCACGTGGGTCTGGAACATGTGCCACACGCGCCTGGCCGCCTGATGGTAGCGCGGGGACGGGGCCTGGGTCAAGGCTGGGGCGACCCAGCCGAGGCGGTTGCCATGTCTGAGGTTGTTGAACGCAGATCACGTGCGCGCGGTTTCCGAGAACTGTCCCCTACCCCATCCCCCGTCTGGCGATTCATGGCCGTTCCTGAATGTGGCATTCTCTCTGGTGCGATTCCTGCTACTCCGCCCGCGAATCAGTTTGCCGCGGCCGGAACCATGTTGCGTCGGCCAGGACATCAAGCGTAGCCGAAAGCGTCCCGATTGTGGTGGTCTTCGACAAGCTCATGCTCGCCCCTACGCTCCGTCACCTTCTCTTTCTCGCCCCTACGCTCCGCGTGGGGGCGGAGATCCGGACGCTCCCGCGTCCAACCCCCAACCTCCCGCGGGTTGCGGACCCGCGGGAGGTTCCCGTTCCGGCGCGCGCGGAAGAGAAGAGGCCGCGGAGCGGCCAGGAAGCCCGTCCCCACGCAGAGCGTAGGGACGAGAAATAAGGAGCGGCGCGTGGGGACGAGGGAGGCCGCAGCGGGGGCCTCCCTCCCGAAGGTTCCAATACCTTCGGGAGGGTAACAGGAAGGGCGAGCGCCGGGGCCTTACCCTCCCGAACGTATTGGGTACGTGTCTAGCCTTGTTGTGTGGCGAGTGAGAGGCGGGAGGCGCGTGCGCGCAGCGAATTGTCGCGCTTTCGCGCGAAAGCGCGACGGTCCCACGCCCCCGCAAGGGCCGGAGTCGTACGCCGCAACACGGGCTGGCCCGTCAAGCCCACACCCCGTACGCCGCGGGTTGAAACGCCGAGGACCTTCTCGTAGACTGCGGGCAACCCAACTTGCGGAGGACCGTCCATGAGAGCTCTCGCGGGACGCCTGGCGGCCGTGGCCGTCGCCGTTGCGAACGCACATGCCATCGCGGCCACATATCATGTGGCGCCACAGGCGAAGAACGCCGCCGACACCAACGCAGGCAGCGAGGGAGAGCCGTGGAAGACGATCGCCCGCGCCGCGGCCGCCGCCGAGCTGAAGCCGGGCGACACGGTGCTCATCCACGCCGGCATCTACCGCGAGCACGTGGCCATCAAGGTCTCGGGCGAGAGGGGCCGCCCCATCACCTTCGCCGCCGCTCCGGGCGGCCGCGTGGTGATCAAAGGCTCCGAGGCCGTGAAGGGCCGCTGGACACGCCTCTCCGACAACCCGCCGATGCCGGAGCCGTACCCCAACGCCTTCAGCGGCGTGTGGAAGGTCACGCTCGGCGAGGAGTTCTTCACCGACGCCTTCTTCCAGGGCTGCTACAACGACAAGAGCCGCCGCTGGGTCTCGCAGGTCTTCGTGCAGGACGATGTGCCGCTCCAGCGGATCGGCCTCGACCCGATCTACAAGAACGACGAGTATCTGAAGCTCACCACGGTGGGCCGCGGCCTGGCCGACCTGATCGAGGACTCCTTCTGGTTCGACCCCGCCGACCAGACGCTCTACGTCAAGATGGCGGGCGAGCCGGGATGGTTCTGCATCGAGGTGGGCGTGCGCGGCTTCACCCTCACGGCGCAGAACGTGCACGACGTGGTGATCCGCGGCCTCGAGTTCCGCCACAACCGCCAGCCCGGCGGCCAGTGGGCCATGGCCAGCGTCGGCCAGTGCGAGCGCATCACCGTCGAGGACTGCCGCTTCTATCTCAGCGACTTCTGCGGACTCGGCATCGGGAGGTGCAAGGACTCCGCCGTCCGCCGCTGCGATCTGTCGTTCAACGGCAACACGGGCCTGGGCATGGGCGAGTGCGAGGACACGGTGGTGGAGGACTGCGCGCTGCTGTTCAACAACTACCGCCGCTTCCACGCGGGCTGGCACTGCGGGGGAATGAAGTGCATCCCGCGCAACCGCCGCTGCACCGTGCAGCGCTGCGAGGCGGCCTACAACATCGCCTGCGACGGCATCTGGTTCGACGCCGAGAACGCCGACATCCGCATCCTGTCGAACGTCGCGCACCACAACGGGGGTAGCGGCATCTTCTTCGAGATCAACAAGGGCGGCGGCATCATCGCCGACAACCTGGTCTACGCCAACCGCGGCCGCGGCATCTACATCTCGGGCTCGCAGAACACCTGGGTCGTCCACAACACCGTCGCTGCCAACGGCTCGGGAATCGTGTGCATGCCGCGCGGCGACGACTGGCCGCTCGGGAACGTCCGCGTGCTCAACAACCTGCTTCTCCGCAACTACATCGCCGGCGAGGGCCACGCCCGCGGCTGCGACCTCACGCTCTACATGGGCTGCCCAGGCAACACCTATCAGCGGACCGTCGCCAGCAATCACTCGGACTATAATGTCTACGCCGAGGGCGCGTGGCCGCCCACGATGCGGCACTCGTGGAACCCCGACAACACCCTGGCCGAATGGCGGCAGCGCTTCGGCGAGGACGCCCACTCGAAGCAAATGCCCATCGAGTATGAGAGGAAAGGCACCGGCTTCCGCCTGCTCACCCGCAGCGGCTTGCGCGTCGCGCGTCGCCTGCCCACAGAGCTCCCCTGGCGCGCCCCCTCCCCGAGCCGCGTCGGCTCCTCCCTCACCCAATGGCCGTAGGCGGCCCGTTACGCTCCCACCCATAGTGTCATCCGCCGCCGCGGTTCTACCCATCAAGGCGCACCTCCCAGACCGCCGTCTGGCGAGGGGCGTCAACCGCGTGGGGACAGCACGCAGCGTGTCAGGTGCCGGGCGAGTTGACAGGCTCCGCAACCTTCCCTACACTCGCGCCGCGCCGACAGCGCCGATGCGAGCCTGCATGCGACACGGAGGAGCCACATGCCTGATATCAGCCGACGCGACCTCTTGCGGGCAGGCGGCGCCTGCCTGGGGGCCATGGCCCTCGGACGAGCCGGTCGAGCGGCCGCGGCCGATGCCCGTGTCGCACAACGGCCCAACATCGTTTTCATCCTCGCCGACGATCTGGGCTACGGCGACCTGGGCTGCTACGGGGCGACGAGGATCCAGACGCCCCACTGCGACGGCCTGGCGCGCAGCGGCGTGCGCTTCACCGACGCGCACTCGCCCTCGGCCGTGTGCACGCCGACGCGCTACGCCTTCCTGACCGGCGAATACGCCTGGCGCAAGCCGGGCACAGGCATCCTGCCCGGCATCGCGGCGCTGATCATCGAGCCGGGGCGCCTCACGGTGCCCGCGCTGCTCCAGAAGGCAGGCTACGCCACGGGCATCGTGGGCAAGTGGCACCTGGGCCTCGGGGCCACGGCCCCGACCGACTACAACGGCGAGATCAGGCCCGGCCCGCTCGAGGTGGGCTTCGACTATGCCTGGATCATCCCCGCCACCGGCGACCGCACGCCGTGCGTGTGGGTCGAGAATCACCGGGTCGTCGGGCTCGACCCGAGCGACCCGATCCGCCTCGATTACTCGGTGAAGCGCGGCGAGCCGAAGTCGTTTGTCGGCGGCATCCCGCGCATCGGCGGCCAGACCGGCGGCACGGCCGCGCTCTGGAAGGACGACGAGATCGCCGACGTCCTGGCGAAGAAGGCCGATGCCTTCATCGAGAAGCACAGGGACAAGCCGTTCTTCCTCTACCTCTCCACGCACGACATCCACGTGCCGCGCGTGCCGCATGCCCGCTTCCGAGGCACGAGCCAGGCCGGCGTGCGCGGCGACGCCGTGCACTCGTTCGACTGGACGGTCGGCCAGGTGCTCGCCACGCTCGAGCGCCTGAAGCTCGCCGACAACACGCTGCTGATCGTGACGAGCGACAACGGGGGCGCACTCGACACCAACGGCCCCGACCACGTGAACTCGGGCACCGTGGAGACGAACAACGGCCATCTGCACAACGGGCCGCTGCGCGCCGGCAAGGGCAGCGCCTACGAGGGCGGCACCCGCGTCCCCTTCCTCGTGCGGTGGCCCGGCCGCGTCAAGGCCGGCGTCTCCGACGAACTCCTCTGCCACGTGGACATGCTGGCGACCTTCGCCGCGCTGACGGGGCAGGCGCTGCCCGCCGACGCCGCGCCCGATAGCTTCGATGTGCTGCCCGCGCTCCTGGGCGAGAAGCCCGAGAAGCCGTGCCGCGACCACCTGATCGTCCACGGCAACGGGCTCGCGATCCGGAAGGGGCCGTGGAAGCTCATCGCCCGCGGTCCGGCCGGCGCCGCCAAGGGGAAGAAGGGCGGCGGGGGGCCCGAACTCTACAACCTGGCCGACGACCTCGGCGAGACGAAGAACCTCGCCGCCCAGCGCCCGGACCTGGTCAAGGAGCTATCGGACCTCCTCGAGCAGGTGCGCGAGCGCGGCCGCAGCCGGCCGTGACCCGCTGCCCGCGCTCACTCCGCCAGTTCCAGTACAATGGACTTCATGATCGGCGCCGCGGCGCACTGGATGGTGTAGGTGTCCTTGGGGGATTTCGCCACGTGCACGTCGCGCTTCTCGGCCCCGCCTTCCGTCCAGACGTAGGTGATCTTGACGGGGCGGAAGCCGGCGGCCGGCGCCGCGTAGTCGGCGTCAATGCGGAAGTCGAAGATGCACAGCGTGTTGTACTGCCGGGTGCTCTGGAAGCGCACGAGGGCCTTCCGGACGCCCTTCGGCACGCTCTCCAGGGTGAAGTACTTGGTGTTGCCCGGGGTGGGGCCTGGGAGCTTGCCGATCTCGGCCCAGGTCTTGCCGTCGTCGAACGAGGCCTGGAGCATCCAGCCCTCGCGCTTGTCGCGGGCGCGGTAGTGGGCGCCGCCGCGGAGGCGCACGAGGTCGCCGGGCGTCTCGACGGGGAAGGTGATGCTGCCGCCCTTCTCGTCGTACTCCTTCACACGGAACTGCCTGTGGTCGGCGCCCTTGAACTCGGGGTGGAAGTCGGCGGCGATGAGTTGCTTGGGCTTGACGTCGGGGTTGGTCGCGCCCTCGATGGTGATCGTGCCCTCTTGCGGCCCGGCGGCGAAGGTGATCTTGTTCTCGCCCTCGGCGAGGGCGGGCAGCGGGCACTGCGAGTGCTGGATGTCGTGGGTGAGTTTCAAGCTGTCGAGGCCGGTGCCTTCGCCCTGAAGCTCGAACTTGAGGCGGTAGTCGTAGCGGCGGAAGATGTGGGGCTTGAGGTCGAGCTTCTTGAGACCCGTGGCCGTGACCTTCTCCAGTTCCTTCCAGTCGAGGCCGTTGTTGTCGGATAGACCAACCGTGATGCTGCCGCCTGGCCCGATGATGGCCTGGAAGATGGCCTCGCCGCCGAGGTAAACGTAGGATGACGGCATGCGGAGGATGAGGACGCCCGGCTTCGCGGGGTCTTTCGCGCCCAGGGCGGGGGCCTTGCTTGCCGCGCCGAGGTTGTCGGCGGCCAGCGCGGCGGCGAGGAAGGCGGGGTCGCTGAGCGGCGCCTCGTACTCGAGGGTGCCGTTGCCGATGCGGCCGGGGGCGATGTCGCCCAGCTTGCGCTGGAGGCTCAGGCCGTTGCGGTCGTTCAGGATGTTGCCGGGGCCCTCGCCGCTGCCATCCATGTTGATGTGCAGGCCCTTGTTGAACCAGTTGCGGGTGAGGCGTTCGCCGGGGCGGAGGGCGAGGTTGAGCTGGTAGCCCTGCGAGTAGCCGTATTCATAGGGATGGTGCCGGTCGGCCCGGTCGTACTCGATCATCGTGGAGGACCAGCCGTGCCAGCCGGCGGCGTTGGGGCCATCCTCGCTGTAGCTCTCGGAGGTGGCGAGGAGGGCGGGGCCTGCCTTGCGCCAGTTGCCCTTGGCGGCGAACTTGCGCAGCTTGGCGTCGTCGCCGCGATAGCCGGGGTTGGCCGCGTGCCACTCGCCTACGGCCTTCTGGAGGTCGGCCACGCTGGCGATGGACTTGTCGGGGTTGCGGAAGTAGTTCATCAGCGAGCCGTCGAGGAGGTGCCAGGCATTGTCGTAGTAGACCTCGGGCACGCTGTGGAGCGTGATGGCCCAGCCGCGCGCGTCCCAGCCGATGTAGCGGGCAAGCTGCTCCGTGTTCGCCGACGCGCAGCAGCACATGCCGTAGCCGTAGACGTGAATGGTCTTCATCACGTCGTGGACGTTGCCCTCTTGCTGGAGGAACTCGTTGGGCGGGGCGGTTTGGTGGCGGTACTTCACCACCGTCTTCCAGATGGCAAGGGCCTTCTCGTCGTTCGACATGCTGTCCTTGATGCACGAGCGCTTCCAGTCCTCGAGGCTGGACACGTCGTCCACCTTGTCCGAGACGACCTTGATGTTGCACACCACGCCGACGGGCCTCTCGGCAGCGGCGGCCGTCCAGCCAAGCGCCGCCATTGCGAGCCCCAGCGCGATCCCCAACCAGAGCCTTCCTGTCGTCCTCACGCCTAGGTTCCTTTCTGCATGCTAGAGGCCCAACTCCGAACCCACGGCTACGAGTATACCGCGAGCGTCACGGGATTCAAAGCGGCGCAGACGGGGTGCAGGCCGGAATCGTAGGTGGTTTCTGATGCGAGAATCCCCGGAATAGGGGAGGGCCCGCGGCAGAGGTAGCCGCGAGCGTCCCGCTTGCGGCTCGCTTCATCCGTTCGACAAGCGGGATGCTTGTCGCTACGAGAGTCCGCAACGGAAACTACCTACAGAGATGGCCCACCCCCACGCAGGCGCGGTTGATCTCCCCACGGCCGGGCACTATCATACCCTAGAGGTAGCGCCCTCCTCCGCCACTTGCAGCAGGAGAATACGGCATGGTGCTCTGCCCCAGGGTCGCCGTCTGGTTGGTTGCGCTGTCCCTTGTCATTGCGTCGGGCGCTCGGGCCGAAGACAAGAACCTGCTCGACGACCCCTCCTTCGAGCTGACGAAGGAGAAGGACCGCTGGGGCCTCGTCTTCCAGAAATGGGGCGGGTGGAAATACGAAGGGGAATGCGAGTTTCGCGTGGGCACGATCGCCCGCACGGGGAAACACTCGTTCTTGTTCTTCGGCGGCGCCGCGCCCAAGATCCGCAATCGCCAGGAGGTCGAGCTGGAGCCCGGCCGGTACCAGGTGACGGCCTACCTCCGCGGACTCGACATTGGCCTGGGCACGTGGAACATGACGACCGAGCTGATGTTCAACGATAAGTACATCCAGCTCGGGAAGAACGGGACGTTTGGGTGGACGAAGCTGACCTATGTGGCCGACGTGAAGGAGAAGAAGAAGGTCGCCCTCTCCTTCGGGCTGATGGCGCCGGGCTACTTCTGGGTGGACGAC
>Ga0116146_1002002_pt1 | contig 19180 bp, 20 predicted proteins | sample AD_JPNHG2_MetaG_FD_89748 | JGI IMG/M metagenome (GOLD analysis project Ga0116146, IMG submission 89748) | Active sludge microbial communities of municipal wastewater-treating anaerobic digesters from Japan - AD_JPNHG2_MetaG | ecosystem: Engineered > Bioreactor > Anaerobic > Digestate | place...
CTGGGTCAAGGTCCTGGAATACGACGACCTCGAGGGCGGGAGCTCCGAGAACACCATCGAGAAGCTGACCGTTGCGTATCAGTACTGGACGGAAGGAGATTGACCCCAATGCACACATTCACATTGCCCTCGGGCATCGAGATCGACCTCGTCGAGATGACGGGGGTTGAGGAAGACCTGCTCACCAACCGCCGGCTCATGAAGAACGGCGAGGCGATCAACCAGGTGCTGCTCAACTGCACCAAGCGCCTCGGCGAGAACGCCGAGCCGAAGATGAAGGACATCCTTGACCTGCTGTCGGGGGACCGGCTCTTCGCCCTCGTCCGGCTGCGCCAGGTCTCACTCGGCGACGAGGTGGAGCTTCAGCTCGCCTGTCCGAACACTGGCTGCGGCGAGCGCACGGCCCTGACCGTGGACCTCAACGCCCTGGAGGTCACGCCCTATCCCGAGGAGCGGGAGTTCGTGTTCACACTCCCAGGCTCCGGCAGGAAGGTGAAGTTCGGCTACCTCGACGGGCACAAGGAGAAGCGGCTCGCCGCCCTGAAGGAGCCGAGCCTGACCGCCGCCATGATGATCCGCATCGTCGAGATCGACGGCCAGCCGCCCTCAAAGAAGGCGCTCAACGAGATGACGATGGGCGACCGGTCCGCCCTGCGGAAGGAGATGCTGCGGGTGGACGGGGGGATCGACACCCAGGTTGACGTCCCCTGCGAGGCCTGCGGGACGAGGATTCGCACGCGCCTGGAGGCGGAGCCGGGTTTTTTGTTCCCGTCAGTAGCCTCCTGAGGGACGCCTTCTTCCTGGCCTATGGGGGCCTCCATTGGGGCTACCAGGACATCCTGGCGCTCCCCATCCGCCGGCGGCAGGAGTTCGTCGAGGCCCTCGAGAAGCAGCTTGAGTTCGAGAGGCACGAGCTGGAGAGGAAGTAGGCTTTGGGCTTTAGACTTTGGGCTTTAGGCTTCGGAGCGGAACCGGCTCACCAGGGCGTTGAGCGAACGGATGCAAGGCTCGAACGCGCTGATGAGCGTGGAGTGTGTCTCCGTGGTGAGGTAGCCGAGGCGATGGGCAAGCTCGATGTAGTAACCCAGCTCGGCAAGGGAGCCGAGGGCGATGTTGAGGAAGTTCGCGTACTCGCTCTCAGTCCTTCGGAAGGAGCCTTCTACGATGTTAGCAGGCACCGAAACGGCCGCACGGCGCATCTGGGAGGTCAGGCCAAACAGCTCGTCCCTCGGGAAGGAGCGCGTTGCCTCGTAGACCTTGACGACAAGGTCGTCTGCCATCTGGAAGACCTTCAACTTGCGGTAGTCGCGCGGCATAGAGACAAGCGTACGGGTCTTGGGCTTCGGGTCAAGTGGCCAAAGCCTAAAGCCCAAAGCCCAAAGCCCTCACGGAGCGAAGCGACGTGATGAGCGACCTGGGGATGGGCGTTGTCGTGAGCATGAAGGACATGTTCACGCAGAACGCCTACCGCATCCAGTCGAGCATGATGGCCCTGGACACGACGGTCGCGGGTGCGGCGGAGAGGATGCAGCGGAACCTCGGCCTCGTCCAGCGGGGCGCCATGACCATGGGCGCAGGGCTGGCCCTGCTTGCGGTCCCTGCCATAGTGCTGCGGTCCACTATGGCCACGCAGAAGGCCCTGGGCGAGATGGCCTCGCTCGGGGTCAAGGACCTCGAGAGCCTCGCCGCGGCCGCTGAGGAGTTCTCCAACACCTGGGGCGGGACGACGAAGGCCGAGTTCATCGCTGCCGCCTACGACATCAAGAGCGGGATCGCGAGCCTCACCGATGCCGCGGTCGGGGAGTACACGAAGCTCGCGGCGCTCACCGCCAAGGCAACCAAGGCGACTGTGGCAGAGATGACGAGCCTCTTCGCCACTGGCTACGGCATCTACCGGGGGATGTATGAGAAGCTCGACGACTTCCAGTTCGGGGAGCTGTTCTCCGGAGGCATCGCGGCGGCGGTCCAGGCCTACAAGACCACAGGCTCCGGCATGGCGGCAGCCATCTCGTCCCTGGGCGCCAGCGCAACGATGGCCAAGATCCCCCTTCAGGAGCAGCTCGCCATCCTGGGCATGCTCCAGGCGACGATGTCGGGGGCGGAAGCGGGGACGAAGTACCACGCCTTCATCAAGTCGGCAGCCGAGGCGGGCAAGGAGCTGAACCTCAGCTTCGTCGACCAGAACAACAACCTCCTGGGCCTGGTCGAGATCATCGGCAAGCTCCGCGACCGCTACGGCGAGACCCTCGACGCGATGGAGAAGCTGGAGCTCCAGAAGGCCTTCGGGCGGGTCGAGGCCCTCGCGGTGATCGACCTCTTCTACAACAAGGTCGGGGACCTGACGAAGGGGATCAAGGACATGGGGGCCGCCATGCGGCAGGGGACGAGGTTCACCATCGAGATGGCGCAGGCGATGAACATGGACATCGGCTCGCAGATGGCCATCGTAGGCCAGCAGATTCACAACCTGTTTGAGATTCTGGGGCAGCTCCTCCTGCCTGTGGTGAACCCGATCATCCGCGGCCTGTCGCATGTCGTGCTGGCGCTCCAGCGCATGGCGAAGGCGGCACCCGGCCTGACGCGGGTCATCCTGGCGCTCGCCGGGGGACTGGGCGTCGTCTTGACAGTCGTCGGTGCGGTGATCGCCGCGGCGGGGACGGTTGGGCTGCTCCTGCCCGCGGTGAAGGCGGGGTTCCTGGCGATGGGCGCTGCGGCGAGCACGGTCGGCAAGGTGCTTGCCGCCAAGTTCCTGCCCGTCACCCTCATCATCATCGGGGTCATCGCGGCGGTCAAGCTGCTGCGATGGGCTTGGGAGGCGAACTTCGGGGGCATCCGCGACTTCGTCGTCGGCGCCTACGAGAAGGTCAAAGCGGTCTTCCAGGGCATCAGCGAGCTCGCCAGGTCGCTCGTCGGCGGCACGGGGCGGATCAGCGCGGAGCTTGCCGACAAGCTCAAGGCGATGGGCCTGTGGGGGTTCGTCAAGACGGTCTTCATGGTCTACTATCGCGTGCGGCAGTTCATGGTGGGTCTGTGGACGGCCGTCTCGTCGGCCTTCAAGAAGATCGCCGTCATCCTGGGGCCTCCGGTCCGAGCGCTCATGTCGGCCATTGGGGCACTGGCGCGGGCATTCCTGAGCATCCTCGAGGCGCTGGGGCTTGTGTCCACGGCTGCGGATGGCTCAGCCTTCCAGTCGCTCGGGCAGGTCCTCGGGACCATCCTCGGGATCATCGCCCAGGTCGCGGCCTACGTCCTGAAGTTCATCCTGTATCCCCTCTCCTGGGTCCTTCATATCGTTGCGGCGCTCGTGCGGGCGGTCGTCTGGCTCGTCTCGAACATCGTCCGGGGCGCAATCTATGCGGCCAAGTTCCTCTACAAGCTCTCCCTCCCGCTGCAGATCATGGTTGAGGCCATAGCTGCCGTGGTGAAGATCGCCTACACCCTCTGGCAGGTGCTGACCGGGGAGATATCGGTCTTCGACGGCCTCAAGAAGATCGGCGGGATCATCATCGACTTCCTGGCTACGCCGTTCCGGTGGGCGCGAGATGTGATCGTGGGCGTGTGGAATGTGATCAAGTCCATCTTCGGGGGCATTGCGGGGTTCTTCAAGGGGGTTGGACAGGCCATCGTGTCGGCCATCATGAGCCTGCCCCTGGTGAAGACCCTGAGCGAGGTCTGGTCGAACATCAAGGCCTTCCTCACAGGCGACAAGACGTTCTTCGAGGCGGGCAAGGGGATAATCATCGCCTTGGGCAAGGGCATCTGGTCGGCCATCACGTATCCATTCCGTCTGGTCTGGAAGGCGCTCAAGTGGATCCGCGATCTCCTCCCCTTCTCGGACGCGAAGGTCGGGCCACTCTCGGACCTGACGGCGGCCGGCGCCTCGATCATCAAGACGCTGTGCAAGGGCATCCTGGGCGTCGTTCTCCTGCCGTTCAAGATCATCGCAGGCATCTTCCGTGGCCTGCTGAAACTCGCCGGAGCCATCTGGTCGGGGATCAAAGGGGTGGTCGCCGCGGGCTGGAGCCTCGTAAAGGGCATCGGGAGTGTAGCCCTCGGTATCCTCACCGCGCCCTTCCGTCTGGCGCTGGCCGCAGGCAAGGCCATCTGGTCGGGGGTCAAGTCCGTCGTGTCAGCGGGCTGGGAGGCCATCAAGAGCGTGGGTTCGGCGGTCTGGTCGGTGGTCTCGGCGCCATTCGAGTGGATCGGGAGTGCCGCATCGAGTGCCTGGCAGGGGATCAAGAGCGCCGCATCCTCGGCCTGGGAGGGGATGACGTCAATGGCCGCCTCTGCGGCCCAGGCCATGTCGGATGCGTTCAGCGGCATAGCGAACGCCGCGGCGAGTGCCTGGGACTGGATCAAGGAGAAGGCCGCCGGGGCCTGGGAGGGGATCAAGTCCGTCGCCTCGGGCGCCTGGGAGGGGATCAAGTCGGTCGCGTCATCGGCCTACGAGGCTGGGAAGTCGGTCCTCACCACTGTGGCCGAAGGGGCGGCGAGCGTCATCACTGCACCCTACAAGGTTGCGAAGAAGGCGTTCAACTTCGTCCGCAGCCTTCTGCCCTTCTCAGATGCGGAGGAGGGGCCGCTGTCCAACCTCTCGGCCTCGGGCAGGGCCATCCTCGAGACGATGGCGAGCGGCATGCAGCAGGTCGCAGGCCTCCCGGCTAGGGTGTTCTCCAGGATATGGGGCTTCCTGACCGGTCCGGCGGGCATAGCGAGCATCGCTCTGCCCCTTGCACCCTCCGTCGCCGCGCCGATGGCGTCCGTCGCAGCCGCAGCCGAGAAGCCGGTGCCCGTGGTCGTCCGCGAGCACGAGGTCCACCAGGCGAGGCTCCTGGCCGAGCGGGGGACGTCCCCGGCCCCCGTTGCCGGCGCCCCAACCATTGGCGAGCAATCCTTCCCCCTGAAAGCGTTCCTGGCGAAGCTCGACGAGCTTGCTGACAGGCCAATCGACGTGAACATCACGGTGGTCTCCAAGCTCGATGGCCGTGCCGTCGCCGAGGCGGTCTACCGCAACATCCGCCAGGAGAAGGTCAAGAACTATGAAACGCTCTGAGAATGCGGAGTGCGGAATGCGGAATGCGGAGTCTCCAGATCGTCCTCGTCCTCGATTCATCTTGGAAGGCAATGCCAACCCGTCTCGACGACGACGCGGACGACGACGAGCACGATCGGAAGACCCACGTGACCCTGACCCCTTCCTCCTTGCGAAGGACTTCGGCCTGTGAGCGAGTTCAAGCAGCCCATCACCGGCTACCTTATCGACGCCGATGGCGAGGGGACCCTGGAGTTCCAGTACAACCCCTCCGAGGTCGTCGACGAGAAGGCGACCCACTTCGCGGCCATCCGCATCCCAGGCATGAGCCATCCCCGCTACCAGTATGTCGCCGGCGAGCCGAGGCGGATCGTGTTCAAGCTCCAGTTCTTCAAGGGGCCGGTGAAGGAGCGGGTGAACTGGCTCCAGTCGCTCCTCTATCCCGAGCACGCGGACACGATGCTAAGGCACGCACCGCACCGAGTGCTCTTCGTCTTCGGCAGCCTGTTCCCCAACGTGCTGTGCATCGTCCGGGAGGTCAAGGCACGGTTCTTCGGCCTCTTCGAGCCTGAAACCCTCCTCCCCGAGCAGGCTGACGTGGACGTCGTGCTCGAGGAGTACATCGCCCAGAGCGTGGACTTCAGCGAGGTGAGGGGATGATCACGAAGCGCTCGCGCTACCGATTCAGCATCCTCTGCCAGGACGAAGGCTTCGACTTCCTGGGCAATCGGCCCCAGGTCCCGACCACGCCAAGGCCCGACGACCGGTTCCACACGGTGGTTGAGGGCGACCGGCTGGACCTCCTGGCCTATCGCTACCTCGGCGATGCGAGGCTCTGGTGGGTCATCGCCGACTACAACGACATCTTCTGGCCGCTGGACCTGGGGTTGGGAAGGCTCCTCCGCATCCCAAGCGCCCAGCACGCCCAGATGAACATCCTGGGGTGAGCTATGGACCTGGACACCTACGCCCCGACGTTTTTTGTCCAGATCGAGGGGCAAGACCTCTCGGCCGACATCGCTCAGGAAATCCGCTCCCTCGTCTTCGAGGACAACGAGAGCAAGCTGGACACGCTCGAGCTGACCGTGACCAACCGCAACCTCCAGTTCGTCGACCACCCCCTCTTCCAGGAGGGCAATGAGATCACCGCACGGTTCGGCTACATCGGCAACCTCTCGCCCAAGAAGAAGGCGGTCATCAAGGACATCGAGTACGACTTCCCCGAGGACGGCGACCCGACGATCACCCTCCGTGCCTACGACAAGGGCTTCAAGCTGGCAGGGAAGGAGGCCCAGAAGGTCTGGACGAAGCCGCCCCCTGGCATCCTCTACTCCGAGATCGCCGAGGAGATCGCCAAGAAGCACGGCCTGACGCCCGTGGTGACGCCAACCAAGGTCCGTCATCTGCGCGTCGTCCAGAGCAACGTCTCCGATGCCGAATTCCTCAAGGACCTCGCCGAGAAGGCCAGGGACAAGGATGGCGAAGGGGTCACAGGCTACGTCTTCTATGTCCAGGACGACGAGCTTCACTTCCACCCGCCTGCTCTGGATGAGGCCCCCGCGATGGCGCTGGAGTACTTCACGGACATCAAGGGCGTCCTCCGCAGCTTCCGGCCCACGTCCAAGAGCCAGGGGGCCAAGGGCGAGGGAACCGAGACGAAGGCCATAGGCGTGGACCCACGCGAGAAGGAGCCGGTCGAGGAAACAGCCTCCAACGAGAACACCCCCGAGCGCACCGCCCTGGGCAAGCGCACATACCTCGTTGACGGGAACACGGGCGAGGAGAGCTACCAGGAGGAGGAGTCGGGCCACGTAGTCCCATCTCCTGAGCGGACGGAGGGCTTCCACGAGGAGCCGGCGCAGGAGCCTGCCCAGGACAAGGCCGAGGGGAAGTTCAAGAAGGCCGAGATGGGCCAGGTCGAGGCGACCGCAGTGACCATCGGCATCCCGTCCCTGCGGGCCAAGCAGAACGTCGAGATCAGGGGCGTGGGGCAGAAGTTCAGCGGCATCTACTACATCGACAGCGTCCGCCACGAGATCGGGGAGAATGGCTACTCCTGCGAGCTGAAGCTCAAGAAGAACGCCCTGGGCAAGGGCGCCGGGCAGAAGTCCGAAGAGGCCAAGGCCAGACAGAATGATGCCGAGGCGCCGCCCGTGCCGAAGGAGGAGCCGCCGAAGATGGTGACGGTGGATGCGGAGACGGGAGAGGAGAAGTGAAACGTGAAACGTGAAACGTAAGACGTGAAACGTAAAGACGTGACGCGTGAGAAGAGCAGCCGCGAGCCACGAGCCACGAGCGGCGAGCCAAAGAAACGGAATCCGTTCCGACCTTCTGAAAGCTCGAAGCTCGCGGCTCGTAGCTCGTAGCTGTCCTGTCACGTTTCACGCATCACGCATCACGCATCACGTTTCACGCATCACGCAACCTCGAGCGAAGGACAGGCCGTGATGTTGGACGTGTACGACAAGGATCAGCAAGAGCGCTATCGCCACAGATGGTTCGGCAAGTATCGCGCCTTCGTGCGCGACAACAACGACCCCGAACGCCTGGGGCGGTGCCGGTTGGAGATCCCTGCCGTGTTGGGGACGGGGAAGGAGCACTGGTCGGACTGGGCCTCGCCGTGCTTCCCCTACGGCGGCAACCAGGACATCGGCGTGTTCCTCGTGCCCGAGGAGGGGGCCAGCATCTGGGCCGAGTTCGAGGGAGGGGATGTGCAATACCCCATCTGGACGGGCGTCTGGCTCGCAAAGTCCAACCCAGGGGAGCAGCCCGAGGAGGCCAAGCGCCTCTGCAGCCAGGCCAAGTGCCTGGACTGCGAGGACAAGGCCGACCACGCGGGGAATCCCTTGGACAACAAGGAGCACGGGAAGTTCCACGGCCATCCCGACTACTACTGCCCCCGGAGGAAAGTGCTGCTCAAGACCGAGACCGGCCACACCATCGTCGCCGACGACAAGGACGAGGAGGAGTTCCTGGCGATCCTCGACCGCGGCGGGCAGATGATGCGGTTCGAATGCCCGGTCCTGCTGGCCAAAGACCGGGGCAATGCTCTGCCCCGACGCACCCGCCAGGCCGAGGCCGGCGACCAGCTCGATATCGGCTCCTACATCAAGGGCCAGAAGGCATCCATCCAGATCACCGACCTCTGCCGCCAGTTCGTGCGCTGGGAGGCCTGGAAGGACAAGGAAAAGCTGATCATCCAGTCCAACGACAAGGACCGCGCCCGCATCCAGCGCATCCTGCTCGACACGACGAAGCACAGGGAGCGAGTGGTCATCTCCGGCCTCAACTTCCGCCAGGAGATCATCATCGACTCCACCGCGGGCAGGGAGCACATCCTCGTCCGCGACAAGGCGGGCAGCGTCGTCTGGATGGACGCGGTGAATGGGAACATCACGGTGGATGCGAAGAACTTGGTGTTCATCAACCCGTGACGGGGAAAGCTGCGAGCGGCGAGCCACGAGCAGCGAGCCAAAGAAACGGAATCTGCTCCGACCTTCTGAAAGCTCGAAGCTCGCGGCTCGTAGCTCGCGGCTGACACAGGACACAAGCCATGCCCATCCCACAAGCGAGGCTCGGCGACATGACCGACCACATGGGCCTCATCGTGACCGGTGCGAGCCGCACGCTCGTCAACGGCCGGCCTGCGGCAAGGCTCGGCGACCTGCACCTCTGCCCGATGCACGGGATCAACCCGATAGTGACAGGGGACCCCGACACGATCATCGAGGGAAGCCCCTCGGCCCGGCTCGGCGACCTCACCGCCTGCGGGGCCGTCATCGTCACGGCAAGTGAGGATACCCTGGTGTGATGCCATGCCACTCGACTGCGAGAACCTGAATGGCCTGCCTGCCCTCCTAGACCGCTACTGGGACGTGATGCCGAAGAACATCCGCGTCAACTGCTCACTCGAGGAGATCACCTTCCCGCTCACGGTCTACGGCGCCGACCGCAACGCCCTGGAATACCGCGTCCTCAACCCGCCCATCGCCTCCGTCAACGGCTCTGGGGAGGTGACCCTCGGCAGGGTCCGCGGCGTGACCATGATCCTCGCCTGGAAGAAGGGGGACCCGTGCGACATCCGCTACGTCCAGGTCTCGGTGGAATGCCCCTGCGACGAGTATCTGCCAGGGAGCCTCGGCACCACCGGAGTGCGGCGCAAGCCCGAAGGCGGGGGGCCCGAGGAATGCGACGGCGCGGAGACCATCACCATGATCGTGAGCGGCTTCAATGGCGACTGCGCCGGGTTGAACGGCAGCTACGTCCTCGTCCGTGCAGCACCGCAGGTCTGGGTGGACGGCTCGGGCAGCGTCCAGGTCAGGCGCTATGCCGGCCACTGGCGGGTCGAGGCCGGGATAGGCACCCCCGCCTTCGCAGAAGACTACCCCGCACCTCTGGCCTGCGCCGGCGACCACCCCACCGGCTCGGGCGACATGGCGAGCGCCGGCTGCGGCCAGACTGGACACTACTCAATCGCCTGAGAGCCTGGCAATGAGCGATTCCGCATTCCGCACTCCGCACTCCGCATTCACCCAACTGCCTCACTGCCGCTCGAGGCTCCACTGCGATGCCTGCCGCAACGACCAGGCCTTCCGGCAGAAGCTCATAGAGCACTTCGGACCGTTCGAGTGCCCGCTCGTTGGGACGCTCCCCGTGGTCGTGAACCTCGTCTTCGACACGAGGCCCCTCGTGGTCCACGCCCCGGGCCTCACCGGCAAGAACCCCCTCTGGCGGGCGATAAGGGCCGAGTTCTTCCTCAGCGAGCCGCGGCACTATGGAGCCGCCGATGGGTTGACGATCCTCACCTGGAACAACCGCAGTGAGCCCGCCGTCCTCCAGCAGTGCCTCGACCACCTCGGCATCCCATACCTCGTCCTCGGCCAGGGCGTGCGCAACTGGGTGAATCTCCTGAAGAACAGGCTCACCTGCGAGGCCCTGGCGGATGTGACGACCCCCTACGTCATGGGCCTCGATTCCTCCGACGTGCTGGTCTTAGGCCATCCCCAGGCCATCCTGGACCGGTTCCGTGATGAGTTCTCCTGCAAGCTCCTCCTCGGCGCCGAGACCCACTGCTTCCCCGAGATAGCCGAGGTCCGAAGGTTCGAGGATTTGCTCCCCGGGGCCACCTCCCCCTGGCACTACCTCAACTCCGGGATGTGGATAGGCGAGACGGATTTCTGCCGCGAGTTCTTCAGGGTCGCGGCAGAGACCGAGCCTTGGCCGGGGGACGAGCGCTTCCGCCAGAGCGACCAGGGGGTGCTGAAGAAGGTGTTCAGGCGGTTCTATCCGAAGGCACTCCTCGACACCCAGTGCAGGCTCTTCCAGAACATCAACCTCCGCCCAGAGGAGATGGCGGAGATGGTTGACCTCGAGAGCCGCCTCTCGGCGGTGACCGTCTGCCTCCTGAACTGGAAGCGCCCCCAGAACCTCGCCCACGTCCTCGACTCCGTCGCCTCCCAGAGCATAAGGCCGGTCATCTTCCTCTGGAACAACGGAGGCCCCTTCCGCGACGAGCGGGTCCGCTGGCAGGTGGACTCCTCCAGGAACATGGGCTGCTGGCCACGGTGGTTCATGGCCTCCCGTGCGACCACGGAATACGTCTGCTCACTCGACGACGACCTCATCCTCAAAGACCCCTACGTCCTGGAGGACGCCATAGCCTTCCTCGCCCAATGCGAGGATGGGACGATCATCGGGCCGGAGGGGGTCCAGCTCGCCTTCAGCAAGAGCTACAGGGACTGCACCCACGTCGCCTGCCCAGCCGAGGACACTCCCGTCTCAATCGTCAAGGGCCGGATGATGCTCCTGCGGCGCAGCGCGCTGAACCGGGTGAGCCTCACGACGGCCTACGATGTCGCCCGGGACGCGGACGACATCGCCATCTCGGCAATGGTCGCAGGGGGCAAGGGGGCGAAGCACATCGTCCCAGGCCTCTTCCGAGGGAGGCTGGAGGACCTCGAACAACTCGGCGTAGGCCTCAGCCAGAGGCCAGGCCATCACGAGCGCCGCGAGGCGGCACGCCGCAAGTACTTCATGGACTGACTGCGACCCAGGAGACCACCAATGCCCGCCTCCGCCAACTTCGCACTTCGCACTTCGCACCTCGCACTTACTGAGGGTTACCTCACTCTCGCCACAACCCGCCAGGAATACGTCGAGCTGGCACTCAACCTGGCTCTCTCCATCAAACACAGGGACCGCCGGCCCATCGCACTCCTTCACGACAGCCGCGTCGAGGTGCCCTCGGCCTACCGGCCATTCTTCGACATCCTGATCGAGGCAAAGGAGGACAGGCTCCTCCCCGGCCTTGACGCGAAGCTCCTCCTCCAGGCCTACAGCCCGTTCGAGAAGACCTTCTTCCTCGATGCCGACTGCCTGATGGCCAAGACGGACGCCGACCGGCTGTGGGCGATGCTGAAGGACACCCCCTTCGCCGTCGTGGGCGACATCATCAAACGAGGACCTTACTGCAAGTTCAAGGACGTGGGGGAACTGACCAGCAGGATGGGGCTGCCCCACATGGTCCGGCACAATGGGGGCTTCATGGCCTTCGACCAGTCGGAGGCTGCGCGGAAGGTCTTCCGTCAGGCAAGGGCATACTACGACGAGCAGCGCGACTTCCTCTCCTACCCCCACGGGGATGCCTCCAGGGGCTACAACGAGGAGCCGTTCTTCGCCGCGGCGATGGCGCTCCTCGGCCTCAAGCCCATCCCTCCCAGGGAGAACCTCGTCTACACGGCTCGTAAAGGCCCCTATGAGATCGATGTCCTGCGGGGCCACTGTGCGTATGGCGACCCCCCTGTCTCGCCAACGTTCGTCCACTTCGTCCGCCTGGAGCCCAGAGAGGTCTACGCCCGCGAGACTGCGCGGCTCCGCAGGTGGTTCGGCCTCCCCATCTGGGTCCCCGAGGGCAGCGAGGGCATCGCGGCCAAGGTGGAGCCTGTCTTCAAGGTGCCTGCAAAGGAGGACATCCTGCCCCTCATGCCCAGAGGCGGCATCGCGGCGGAGGTTGGAGTGTTCAAGGGCGGCTTCTCGCAGAAGATCATCGAGGCGACACGCCCAGCAAAGCTCCACCTGATCGACCCCTGGCCAGAAGAGGTCTCAAGCGGCGGAATCGTCGCCAAAGGTGATGATCTTCATGCCCAGGTCACCGCCAGGTTCCAGGAGAGGATCGATGCCGGCCAGGTCGTGGTGCATCGTGCGACGTCGCTTCAGGCCGCCCAGGAGCTGCCCGACGCTTCCCTCGACTGGGTCTTCCTCGACGCCAACCACGGCTATGAGGGGATGAAGCAGGACCTCGAGGCCTTCTACCCCAAGGTCAGGCCAGGAGGCTACATCACTGGCCACGACTACACGGAGGCAAAGGGCTACGGGGTCATCAGGGCGGTCCGGGAGCTGATCGAGGCCCTTCCCGTCCACCTCGTCGCACTCAGCACGGATGATTACCCAAGCTTCGTCCTGAGGAAGCGCCTTCCAGGGCAGCCGCCCCCGGAGGCAGTCCAGCCCTCCCGCCGGCTCCGCCGCTCTCTCCTCGCCGGCACGCCACTCTGCCCCGGCATGGGAAGGTGAGAGGAGATACACCCCAATGGCCGAGAGAACCACGTTCAATATCGCCGACGGCATCAAGGCAGGGGCACGCTTCGGGCCCGCGAGGCGCGAAGTGCTTGAGCTTGAAGCGGGAGGCAGGAAGCTTGCCTATGACGTCAACGCCATGAGCCTGGCAGGCGCGCCATTGGGCGACTCGTCCCCCGCCTCCTCCTTCCGCCCCGACTTCCCTCACCCAGGCGTCCGAGACCACGCTGACTACCTCATCCTCTGGCTGACCCGCGACTGCAACCTGCGGTGCAGGTACTGCTTCGCCAGGGGCCTCGACGCCGAGCCGAGACGCATGACCTCCGACACGGCCCGCAGGGCACTGGAACTGCTCCTCCCCCCAGGCCGGCCGGCAACCATAGCGTTCTTCGGCGGCGAGCCGCTCCTTGAATGGAGCCTCCTCACCGAGATCGTCGAGTTCGCAAGGCACGTCTACCGAGGGCCAGGGAGGCCAGGATTCGAACTGACCACCAACGGCACGCTCCTGGATGCCGAGAAGGTTGCCTTCCTCGACCGCGAGGGCTTCGAGCTAACGGTCTCCATCGACGGCCCCAGGGACATCCACGACCACTGGAGGTCCAACTCCTACGAGGCAACTCTCAAGGGCCTGCGCCTCCTCAAAGGCCGACGTCTGGCCACGAGGACAACACTTAGGGCCACATTCATGGCCGAGGATATCCGCCTCAAGGCTCGGCTTGAGCATCATCACCGCCTGATTGACGAAGGCCTCGCCACACATATTGCCGTAGAGCCTGCGCTCCCCTTTGACCCCGTGCCAGGCGACTGGGACGCAATCGAGGCTGAGTATGAACAGGCCGCCAGGTTCATCCGCGAGCGCGTCCGGCATGGCCGACGAGCCTCATGGGAGTCACTCGTCCGCTTCGTCCGACGCCTCGCCTTCCGCCTACCGGCCTGCTCGGAGTGCGATGCAGGCAATGGCTACGCCTCCATCGCTCCCGACGGGGCCATCTTCGCCTGTCACCGCGAGGGGCCGAGCCTCATCGGCGACCTCGCCACGGGCGGCCTCGATGAGGCCCTCCGAGCGCCCTGGCTCGACAACCGCTTCTACCTGAATCCCAAGTGCATGGCCTGCCCCATACGTCTCGCATGCGGAGGCCCATGCCGGCAGGATGCACTTGACCACGGCTCGATGCACGAGCCAACTGACTCCGGTTGCCGGCTCCGCCACATCCAGTTCCGTTGGGCCGCCTGGCTGCTCTCGGAGCTCACCCGCGAGGAGGCGGCTCGACTCGCAGGCCCAACCGCCTCGAGCTGCTGCGGCCAAAGGACCTGAGCCTGGGGGAACCCCAATGCTCGAATGCCCAATCATCTACCCCTTCGATGCCCACGTCCAGAAAACCACCCTGGAGCTCCTCTGTGCCATGGCCCAACGCCTCGACCAGATCGCCAATGCGCTCGCCTCCCAGATCGGCTGCTCCGACGAGCTCCGCCGCCAGGTGGAAGACGTCCTCGCACGGCACCGCCAGGCCGCCGAACGATACTTCGCAACAATGCCAGACCCCTGCGGTGAGGAGCCGTTCGACCCCTGCCCGTTCCTGGGACTCCCCCAGGGCACGAGGCGGCGAGACCTCGCAGGCGGCGCCGTTGTCTTCCTACTCCCCGACAGCACCCTCCTCCGCGTCCTGGGGCAGTCAGTCCACGCTGCGCTGCCGAACGGCGTCATCGAGCCGCTCGTGCCCGACGGGGACTACAGGCTCCACACCTCCGATGGCCGCATCTTCCAGCTTGACCCGGACTGCCCGAACTGCCCCCAGCCGCCAGCCCCCCAGCCCGAAGAGCCGGACGTGCCGGACATCCCAGCCGACCCCGCGCAGTGCGAGGAGCCGAGACCGTGATGGACTTCCTGGGCAAGGGGACGAAGTACCCGTTCCGGTTCAACGCCAGCGGCGGCGTCGCTATCTCCGAGGGCGCCGGCCCAGAGCACGCCCACATCCGCGAGAGCATTGTACAAATCCTCTCGACCCGCCTGGGAGAGCGCTTCTTCCTCCCAGAGTTTGGCTCGCGGCTGCCGGAACTGGTGTTCCAGCAGAACGACGTGGTCTTCAAAGCCCTTGCCAGGCAGTTCGTCATCGATGCCATCAAGCGCTGGGAGAAGCGGGTCGTCATCGAGAGCGTGGAGTTCAGCGACGACCCGCTCCTGACCGACCGCAACGTCGCCCTCATCCGCCTCGACTACCGCATCATCCGCACCCAGGTGCGGGGCAACATGGTCTATCCCTTCGTAAGAGAGGTCTGACGTGCCAAAGCTCAGGGTCAACTACACGAACAAGGACTACGAGGCCATCCGCCAGGAGCTCGTCCAGCGCATCCCGACCATCACCGACCGCTGGACCGACTTCAACGAGAGCGACCTCGGGATGGTGCTCCTGGAGCTCTTCTGCGGCCTCGGCGACATGCTCCTCTTCTACCTCGACAACCAGGCGAACGAGGCATACCTCCCCACAGCCCGCCAGCGCCAGAACGTGATCAACCTGACAAACCTCGTCAACTACCGCCTCGACCTCCCCGTCGCCGCAACGACGACGCTTTACTTCCGCCTGGCCACGCCCTTGCCCGGGCCCCTCACCATCCCCAGGCACACCCGCTGCCGCGCCACGACCGACCAGGGGAACGTCGACTTCGCCACGGCCGAAGACCTCGTCATCCCCACAGGCGCCCTCGACGGCACGGTCGGCGGAGTCCAGGGTATACCGAGCCAGGAGGGCTTCACGACTGATGGGACGCCGGGCCAGGTCCTCCGCCTCGCCGCGAAGGGCATCGCACAAGGCACAATCGAGGTCTGGGTCGGCGGGGTGAAGTGGACCGAGGTGCGGACCTTCTACGAGAGCACGCCCGCCGACGCCCACTACATCCTCACGACCGATGCCCTGGACAACACCTCCATCACGTTCGGCGACGGGCGCTACGGCCTCCTCCCACCCTCTGGGCAGGCGGTCGCGGTGAAGTACCTCAAGACCCTCGGCGCCGGCGGCAACATCGGCAAGCGCCTCGTGAACTCGCTCCTCGACCCCGTCTACTTCCAGGGCGCGCAGGTGAAGCTCACCGTGACCAACATCCAGGTCGCCTCCAACGGCAATGCCCGCGAATCCCTCGACCACGCCCGCAAGCAGGCGCCGGCCGAACTCGCCTCCCTCTGGCGCGCCGTGACGAAGGCCGACTACATTGCCCTGGCCGAAGGCTTCCCAGGCGTGGCCAAGGCCCAGGTCCTCGATGTGAACGACTGCCTGAACATGGGCTACTACCACGTCTGCGTCGTCATCGCACCCGATGGCGGCGGCCTGCCGTCGCAGCTACTCAAGAACCAGGTCCTCGCCTTCCTCAACGAGCGGAAGCTGCTCACTGTGACCGTCCACGTGAAAGACCCTGTCTACGTCCCAGTCAACATCGAGGCCGAGGTCTACGTCTACCGCAACTACGACCGGTTCCAGGTCCTCGACATCGTCCTGGGGAGGGTCAGCGAGCACCTGGCCTTCGACAATCTGCGATTCGGCCAGGACATCTACTTCTCCGACCTCGTCGCCCTGATCGATGGCGTCGAGGGGGTGAGCCACGTGGTGATGCGCCAGCCCACGCGCGACATCTCCATCAAGGCCGGCGAGCTCGCAATAGAGGGCACTACCAATATCACCGCGCTCTACGTGACGGAGTGACGATGGGATACTTCGAAGACCGGCTCATGCAGCTTCTGCCCCAGGTCTATCGCCTCGAAGACAACGGCGACCTGCGCGACTTCCTCCGCGTCTTCGCACCCACGCTCGACTGGCTCAAGGCGAAGATCGATGAGTTCCCCGTCCTCTGGGACCTCGACCGCGCCCCGGCAGAGTTCCTCCCCTTCCTCGGCGCCCTCGTCGGCTATCCATACAACCGCCTCCGAGACCCAGACGTCCAGCGCCAGCTCATCAAGTTCCGCATCGAGTTCTACCGCCGCAAGGGGACGCGATACTCCCTTGACCGCATCCTCCAGGAGAGCGGGGTGCAGGGCGAGGTATTCGAAAACCACCCCTGGGAGGGCTGCTACACGATCCGCGTTGACGAGCCTCCCCTCTGGCTCGCCGACCTCCTCGAGGAAATCCACCCCGCAGGCACGAAGTGGGTCTTCCACTGTGTCCGCATCTGCCACGGCACTGCCGAAGCCCCGCAGACCCGAATGGCGAGGACTGCGATCCTCGCCGCGACCGGCACCGCGTCAGCCGTGGGATTCTGTGCCATCACCGCCATCCCCAGCCCATAGAAAGGACTCTTGAACCATGCCCGACAATGCTCTCATCACAAACAGCGGCAAGGTGCTCACGGCCAAACTCCTCCGTGGCGAGACCGTGGAGGGCATCACCCACTGCGCCCTGGGCGCCGGGGATGACACATTCACCGACCCGCTGAACCCTCCCGCCCCCACGCCCGACCAGACGCTCCTCAAGAGCGAGCTCATCCGAAAGGCGGCCTACAAGTCCTCGTTCCTGGTCGAGGACCGCAATGGCACGATCACCGTGGATGGCGTGACCTACGCCGAGACAACCGACGAGACCGACGTCATCGGGGTCTTCTTCCGCTTCGCCGACCACGAGGCCGCCGACACCACGATCAAGGAGGTCGGCTTCTTCGGCGGGAATGTGGCCTACATCGAAGGCGTCAGCGGCCCGGTCGCCAGGAACGGCATCTACCACCCCACCAAAAACCCCGACGGCGAAGTCCTCGCCCCCGGCTACCTCTACGAGGTCCGCAACATCCCCGACTTCGCCAAGGGAGCCAACACCATGCTGGAACTCATCGCCCTGGTGAAGCTCTGATTCCGGGCACACGGCGGAAGGAGGCAAAAGATGTGGGCGACGTGGATGCGCTGGACGCATGACAGGAGCCGGGTGAAGGGGTTCCTGTCGGGGGCGCTTGTGGGGCTTCTTGTTGGACTCCTCATCGCGGGAGCACTCCGATGACCGAGCCGAAGAAGCCGCCCTCCGATAACGGCCTCCGCAAGGCACTCGACGTAGAGATCGTCCAGAACCTCCTCGAGGTCGCCGAACTCCGCGGCGAGATGCGAGCCTCCCTCCAAGCCATCAACGAGAAGATCGACCGCCTCCTCGCCCTCCAGGCCAAGGTGGACGAGCACTCCCAGGCCATCACCCGCCTCAAGACGATCTGGTCACTCGTGGCCGCCGGCATCGCGTTCCTGGCCGCTGTGCTCAAGGACTGGCTGTTCGGGCAGAAGTGAGTTCGGTCCGGCGGGAGACCAGATCTCCACACTGCAGCGCGGCACGCATCATCCTGCGAAGGCCGGCCAATGCCTTCGAGCGAGGCCCGGCCGCTGCTGACCCCTCTGCCTGACAGGCCGTTCCCACCCAGTCCGAGCTAGCGGTGCGCGCGCCGGCGCTCACCGCACACTCCCACCCGCCGGCGGCCCGCGCCAGAATCTTCCCGTCCGCTCGCGCCCTCGCCCCATCTTGCGAAGTCCCCAGGGCTTACGCCGCTGCAAATCCTTGCTGGGCAAGCACTTCCGTCAATCTTGGCCTTGACTAATGCCGAACACTATGCCTATATGGTCAGTGCAAGTGGTTGCCAGCAAAGGAGTTAGAGATGATCGCCACCTGCCCAAAGTGCGGCGGCAAGAGGGTCGAGATGTGGCTGTGCGACCGCGACGTAGGTTGCACGGCCCAGCCCAGGTGCGAGGGGCTCAAGCTCCGCAAGCCCCCTCTCCCCTTTGAGGCCAGCTACCACGCCCACCGCCGCTGCCTGGGTTGCGGCCACGAGTGGGCATCTCTCGACCTGGGCCTGGACCCCTGAGGAGCAAGCGATGGACATGCGGGAGCTTCGCTTCGGAGTTGAGATAGAGACAGTCGGGAAGACGCGCCAGACTGTGGCCGAGGCCATCCGCACCGTCGTCGGAGGCGCCGTCCGCCACGTCGGCTACCCCACTTCCTACGACCCCTGGGAGGTCGTTGATGCGAGAGGCCGGGTCTGGAAGGTCGTCCACGACGCCTCGCTGACCTCCGTGCCGTCGCACCTCCGCGCCGAGGTCGTCACTCCCATCCTCAGGTATGGAGACCTCCCCGAGTTTCAGAACGTCATCCGCGCCGTGCGGAAGCTCGCCGGGGCGAGGGCAACGTCGGAATGTGCCGTCCACGTCCATGTGGAGGGTGCGCCCTTCAACGCTCGCTCCCTCGCTAACCTCGCCAAGACCTTCTACAAGTATGAGGAACTGATCATCCGTGCGCTCGGCGTGAGCCGCGAGCGGCTCCAGCGCTACTGCCGCCCGATGCGCGAGGAGTTCATCCGGGGCATAGAGCGCCACAGGCCCAGGACCTGCGAGCAGCTAAACCGCCTCTGGTATGGCTACAGGAACACCAACCCGGCCCATTATGATCCCAGTCGCTACAGAATCCTCAACCTGAACTCTTACTGGCACTCTGGGACGGTCGAGATCCGCGCTTATGCGCAGTTGCGAATTATGCGCAGTTGGGCGGCGGCGCGCGGCTCTGTGGGGCCGGTTTCCGCTTTTGGCGTGTGAGTACTTCGCATAATTCCGGCATGGTCTTCGCCTTGGGC
>Ga0116146_1002009_pt1 | contig 19142 bp, 10 predicted proteins | sample AD_JPNHG2_MetaG_FD_89748 | JGI IMG/M metagenome (GOLD analysis project Ga0116146, IMG submission 89748) | Active sludge microbial communities of municipal wastewater-treating anaerobic digesters from Japan - AD_JPNHG2_MetaG | ecosystem: Engineered > Bioreactor > Anaerobic > Digestate | place...
CCTACGCCAAGAAGCTCTTGGCCTTGTGCCAAGTTCCCAGCCTGGAAACACTCCTGAGCGAGTAAATCCCCCCAAAGCCTTACGGGACAAGCCTGCCCAAAAACGAATTACTCAACTTCCGTTCAAGGGGTAAGACATGGGCATGTCGGAATCTCCAAGGGGCAAGGGATTTCTTGGTTCAGCGGGAATCTATGCAGCAGGGGGCTTTGTGTAAATGGCGGTCGGCGGGGATGCCGCCGTCATCAATCCGGGGATTTGGATGGCACGGGCATCGGTGCGGGACGCAACCGGTGAAAAGCGCCGAAGAAGTGCACGATAAAGTCTTTGACGTCTTCGATAAGTGTGTAGAACAGCGGCACAATCACCAGGGTGAGGATGGTGCCGGTGGTAAGGCCGGCGACCAGGGATCGTCCGAGGCTGATAAAGGAAACGGTGCCGCCCGACCGGCTTTCAAAGGCCAGGGGCATAATGCCGAGGATGGTCGTGAGCGCCGTCATCATGACGGGGCGGAAGCGGTCGCGTCCGGCCTGGACGACGGCCTCGTGGCGCGTCATGCCCTGCGATCGCAGCAGGTTGATGTGGTCCACGATGACGATCCCGTTGCGCACCACCACCCCCACCATCAGAATGCATCCGATGAGGCCGATCGTGTCCAGGGAGGTACCTGTGATGTACAAGCCCCAGTAAACGCCGATGAAGGCCAGCGGAACGGACATGAGAATCGAAAGGGGGAGCAGCAGGGATTCGAAGAGCGCCGCCATCACGATGTAGATGAGAATGACGGCCATGGAAAGGGTTGTGCCGAAATTGGCCAGATTCGCGTTGAGTTCGCGGAACTCGTCTCCGACGTCAATGGTGTAGCCGGTGGGCAGTTCGATCGAGGCCATCAGGCGGCGTAATTCGCGCTGGACTTGCATCAGGTCGTTGACGGACACTTTGCCCGATATCCCGATGACGTTGCGGCCGTCTATCCGTTCGATGCTGGCGGGAATTTCCGCTTTGCCGAAGCTGACCAGCTGGTTGAGTGGCACAAGGCCCGTTTTACCGATGACGGCGACATTTTCAAGGTTGTCCTTGCTTTTCCGGTCTTCTTCGCGAAATTGGGCCCAGACCGGAAATTCGCGCCCACCCTGTTTGAGGTACGGCAGGCGGTTGCCGCGCAAGGCCACATCCACCGTGCGGGCGATCACGGACGGATTGATCCCCGCGCTGTCCGCCCGCGGACCGTCCACCTGCAACTGGACTTCCTGCTTGGTGCGCGGCACGCCGATGTTGACGTCCGTGATGTTCGGCAACGACCGCATCAACCATTGGAATTGTTCCGCCAATTGGGCAAGCCGCAGCGAGTCGTCTCCCGAAAGGCGCACCGACACCGTTTTGGCCGTTTCGCCCTCGCGGCGGGTTTCCGGCATTGCCAGTTGAATGTCCACGCCGGGCAGCTTGGCTGGCAGGCGTTGCCAGAGGATATTGAGCGCATCCTGCGTCGAATACGGGGGTTTCTGCCCGACCGGGTATTCTTCCGGTTTTTTCAGGTAAACGTCTATGGAACCGCCTCCGGGTCCGTAGCGGGTAAAGAGGTTTTTAATGTCGAGTTCGTCGCGCTGTTTCTTGATGGCGTCCTTGAGTTGCTCGAACACGTCGGTCGCCATGGCCATGTCAAAGTTTTGGTCGAGATCGACCCGTACATCTATTTCCCGCAGGTCGAGGGTGGGCATGTCCTGCATGCCCACGCGCCGATAGGGGAAATAGGCCGTGACGAGCATGACGGCGCCGATGGCCACCACGCTCGCCAGACGCCGCCGCAGGGAAAGATCCAAGATCTTCGCGTACAAATGAATAAGGCGGGTAATAGGATGAACCTGGAAGAATCGCAGCAGGCGCCAGCGGTTCCATGCGCTTGAATCCTCCCCGCGGCGATTCTTGGGCTTTTCCTGTTTCATGCGGCTGGTGCTCAGCGGAATCAGCGTAAAGGCCACAAAGAGACTCGCAAACAGGGCGGCGGTCATGGGCACGGCAAATTGCTTCATGTAGGCCGCCATCTCGCCGCTTTGCATGTAAAAGACCGGGATGAACACCACGACGGTGGTGATGGTCGAAGCCGTGACGGCCACCATGACTTCCTGCGTGCCCCGGATGGCGCTGGTCACGGGATCGAGGCCCAACTGCCGGTAGCGGAAAATGTTCTCGACCACCACGATGGCGTCGTCTACCAGCATGCCCACCGCGACGATCATCGAAACCATCGTGATCATGTTGAGCGTCAGGCCCGTGAAATACATGTAGCCCAGGGCGGTTACCATCGAAACGGGGATGGCCAGCGCGACAACCAGGGTGGGGCGGAGCCGCAGGAGGAAAATGTACAGGACGATGATGGCCAATAGGCCGCCCGCCTGGCCTTCGTGGATCAGGCCGTCTCGTGCGGTCAGAATCAATTCCGATTGATCAAAGAAGATTTTTTCCTCGACGCCCTCGAACGCCGGGTCCGCCTTGATGCGCCCGATTTCCTCCAGCACATTGCGGCAAGTTTGAACGGCGTTGGCCTCGGATTCCTTGCGAATAATGATGAAGGCGCCGCCTTTGTCGTCAATGTCGTAATGCCCTTCCGCCTCGCGGGTGCGGAAACTCACCTGGGCGACATCCTTGAGGCGCAGACCCGACGGCGATATGACAATCTCGGCCAAATCCTCCGGACGGTTGTATTCGTCGGTCACGCGGACGTAGAACTTGTTGCCGGCATCGTTCAGGGAGCCGACCGACATATTCAAGTTCGCGGTTTGCAACAGGCCCACCACTTGGTAAAGGGCCACGTTGTGCGTCTTGAGCCGGTTCTGGTCGAACTCGATAAGGACTTCGGGTTCCGGCTTGCTGGCAAAAATGGTGACTTCGGCGACCCCTTCCACGCGGGACAAACGCGATCGGATGATCGTCCGCACCAGATGGATGAACTCCATTTCGTCCCCCGCGCGAAACAGGCCAAACGCCATGATCGGAATGGAGTTCGAATTATGGCGGAAAAGAAGGATTCGGTCCACGTCCTTGGGCAGCTTGAGTTTCAGTCGCTCGATGCGGTCGCGCACCTCGGCCGAGGCCGTGGCCATGTTCGTGCCGCTTTCGAACCGCATGTTGATCCGGCAGCCGTCCGTGGTTGAGGAACTCCAAATGCGGCTGACGCCGGGGATCGTGCGGAATTCGCCCTCGGCCGGTATGGCAATCTCGCGCTCAACCTGTTGGGGGGTGGCCCCGGGATAGGGCATGAAGGATCCGATGAAGGGAAAATCCATTTCCGGCAGGAACTTGAGCGGCATTGCATAGCACGCGATGATGCCGACGCCGACACACGACGCCAATGTCATAAGCACCGCAACCGGATGCCGCAGAGAAAACGCTGGCAAGGAAAATTTCACCGCCGGTCCCGTCCGCTGAACAGATCATACATAACGGGTATCACCAAAAGGGTCAACATGGTCGCTATCGTCAGCCCCGCAATGACCGTGATGGCCAAGGGGCGCCGCAATTCCGTGCCTTGGCCCGTATTCACCGCCATGGGGATTGCCCCCACAATCGTCGTCAGGGAGGTCATCAACACCGGACGCAGGCGAACTTGGCCCGATTCATAGATGGCCTGCCGCTTCGTGCGGCCCCGCTCGCGCAACTGGTTGGCATAATCCACCAGCAGGATGCTGTTGTTCACCACGATGCCGACGAGCAGGATTCCGCCCATGAACACGGCGACACTCAATGGGATGTCCAGCAGATAGAGGACGTCTATCACGCCGATGAAACCCAGCGGCACCGTGAACATGATCAACGCCGGCTGTATCAACGATTCGAATTGGCAGGCCATGACGGCGTACACGAGGAAGATGGAAAGAATCAGCGCAAATTGCAGGTTGCTGAAAGAGGTCCGCAATTCGCGGTTTTGGCCGCCCAGAACAAAACTGTAGTCTTTGGGTTTTTCCACCTTCTGCAGGCGTTGCTCGATCTCCCGCGTGACAGTGCCCAAGTCGAACCCCTCGACATTGCCCCGAATCAGCACCACCGGACGCTGATCAATGCGGCGTAGTTCGCTGGGACCATCCTGCACGGAGATCTTGGCGACCGATTCGAGGGGTATGGGCGGCGTGCCGTCCGTGATGGACACGGTCCGCAAATCGCTTACCGATTGCAGGCGCTCCTGGTCCGATCGCACGCGAATGTCCATTTTCTCACCGCCCGAACTGAATCGTGTGGCCACGTCGCCTTGTACTTCTGATCGAAGTCGCTGCGCCACTTGGATGGGGGAGAGGTTTTTCGACGCAAGCAGATCGCGGTCCAACTCGATAATGATTTCCGGGTAGCCCTTCTTCACGCTCAGTTCCACGTCTTTCAGGCCTTCGATGTCGCGTAGGGCATCGAGCGCCCGCGTGCCGACGCGCCGCAGTTCCTGGTAATCGTCGCCGCGTACCTGAACCTCGACGGCCGTCTTGAAACTGAACAACGTCGGCAGGCTGAAAGTAAATTGCTCGTAGGCCATTGCGACCAACTGATCGCGCAACTCCGACATGATCCGTTCCTGGTGCTCGGTGGCCGTTTCGGGATTCTTGAGAAGCACATTGAACTGGGCGATGTTTTCGCCGCGTTCGCCCTTGGTGCTGGTTTTTTCGAGGCCGACTTCGAGACCCACCGAGGCGACATTAGGATTGGCCAGAAGGACCTGTTCGACATTCCGGGCGCGCTTTTCGGTTTCTTCAAGGCGCGTGCCGGGCGGCGCTTCCATCCGAATGGTGAACTCGCCCTGTTTTAGGGGGGGGATCAATTCACGCCCAAGCCGGGTCAGCAGAAAACCCGATTGGGCCGCCATCAGCGCCGCAATCAGCAGGACGACCGGCCCGAATTGCAGCGAGACCTTGAGGAGCCGTGCATAGCCTGCGCGAAACACGGCGAAAAAGGCATTGAAGGCTTTCAATGGCAGCCAGAGAATAACCCGGAACAGCAAGGCCGCCGCATAGATCCCCGCCATTAGAACGAGCGACAAGGCGAAGACGATGGTAATGAGCACCGTGGAAACAAGTTTCAGGGCAATCTGCAACAGGTACAATGTGACGATTACGGGCAGCACGAGCAACGTGGCCAATCCCCGGAGCAGTTTCCGCAGGCTGACGCCTGTGCGCAGCGCCTGAAATGTCGCAAAACTGGGACCAAAAATATCCCGCGTGGTTTCCGCCAACCATTCCTTTGCATCGGCCAGCCCCAAGGGGATAATGCGCACAAACGAGGCCGCGCGCCCCATGCCTTGTTGGCGCGACGCATGATAACCGCGAAGCACCCATAAAACGTCGGAGCCGGTCTCTTTGCGTCCCCAATGCAGGGAAGTCAGCATCGGATCGAGATAGAGGGCCGTGATGAGCGAGGCGGCCAGCGAGAAGGTCATGGTAAAGCCGAAATGCCCGAAAATCTGCCCTGCAATGCCCCCGACGAAGGCGATTGGCAGGAATACGACGATATTGGTGATGGTCGTCGAAATATCGGCCCCGATGATTTCGCGAATACCCCGCTCGATGGCGTCATTGCCCTCGTCGCCTTCCTCCCGGCAACGATGAATGCTTTCCAAAACGATGATCGAATCGTCCACCAAATGCCCGACCGCCAAGGCAAGTCCGCCCAGCGACATCACGTTGAGCGTGATCCCAAACGAATACATGGGAATGAATGTGGCAATCAGCGAAATCGGGATTGCGACTCCAATGATTACGGTCGGGCTGAGGCGTTGCAAAAAAAGGAAAATGACCAGCAAGGCCCACATGCCGCCTTGGATGGCCGCATCCTGCGCTTCCTTGATGGATCCCTTGATGAAACGCGACTGGTCGGTTACCATGGTCATTTGGGCGGATTTGGGCAAGCGGGACTTGATGGTCTTGGCCAGTTGCTCACGGGATCCGGCCCGCTCAAGCGTGGCCTGCATCTGGCCGCTCTGCTGGAGTTGCGTCAGCAGATCGGTCAAGCGTTCGCTGAAAGACATTTCCCGCGAAAAACCGAGAATATCTTTCAGTTTGTTGCAAACCTGCACCGTGTTGGCGTCGCCGTCCTTGAAAATGTCCATGGCAACGGCTTCCTTGCCGTTGATATGGACGACGGTTTCGCGTTCCTTCTCGCCGATGTTGACTTCGGCCACGTCGGAAAGCCGGAGTTGCTGGCCCTTTGCCGATGCGATCAGGCTTCCGCGGATTTCCTCGATGTCGCGAAACTCGTTGAGCGTGCGCACAAGGTACTCGGTTTTTCCTTCGCGCAAGCGGCCGCCCGAAAGATTGATGTTCTGCTGGGCAAGGCTGTTGGCGACATCCTGTAGCGAAAGCCCCAGATTCTTCAGCCGTTCAGCGTCAACCCGGATCTGGACCTCCTGCTGGCGGCCTCCCTTGATCAGCACCTGCGCGATGCCCGTTTCGGCTTCGAGATCGCTCTTGACATGCCGCTCGGCGGCTTCGCGGATGCTTGTCAGGTCCTTTTTTATCAATTCAGCCCGGCGATCCGGATCGCTCACATCGGCAAAATCGGCGCCGGTGATCGCCACGCGCATGATCGGATCGAGCGAGGGATCGTAGCGCAAAATGACGGGTTTTTCAGTGATTTCCTTCGGTGGATCGAAAAGGTCGAGGCGGTCGCGGACTTCCTGCAGGGCGATGTTCATGTCCGTGCCCCAGATGAATTCAAGCGTAATGTCCGATACGCTCGCCGACGACACGCTGCTGATCTCAACAAGGCCCGTCACGATGCTGAGCACTTCCTCCAGCGGACGGGTCACGAGTTTTTCGACATCTTCCGGGGCCGCGCCCTCGTACTCCGTGCGCACCGTAAGCGTCGGGTACGAAATGTTCGGCATGAGTGTCACGGGGAGAAGCTGATACGATTTCCAACCGAACACGATGATGGTCAGAAAGATCATGGAGATGGCCACCGGCCGGCGGATGGCAAGGCGGTATTTGGGCTTCGCGGACGTCTCGCTCATCGGTTATTTCCAGCGGCCATCTTATCGAAACCGTTTCCTGGACACCGGTTTCGTGACGGGTCCTTCGTTGGCTCGTTTTTCTTTCGCGATTTTCAGGGCTTCTTCCGCGCTCAAACCCGCTTTGGACAGGATTTCGTCCGTTGCGTTGGTCAGGCGGACGTGGCTGCCGGATTTCAAGGTGTGCTGGCCGAGTGTGACAATAAGCGAATCGTCGCTGATTCCCGAAAGAACCTCCACGAACTTGGTGTCCTCCAATCCGGTTTGGATTTCCACCCGTGTCGCGACATACACCCGATCGGACGCCTCAACCGTTTCTTCGGAAGGGCTGTCCATGACGGTTTCGTCCGGCGGTTCGTCCGGGGAATCCGCGGATGTGTCCGCCGCATGGGATTCGGATTCTTTTTGCGCCGGTTCGACGATGAACAGATATTTGCGCGCGTTTTCCTCGACGACGGCATCCTTGGGCACAAGCAGCGCGTTTTCATGGGTTTCCATCACGAGACGAACACGGCAAAATGCGGCCTCGCGCAATTTCTCGCGCGTTCCCGGATCGAAATCCAGGGTCACTTTGACGGTTCCCGTCAACGGATCCACGCCCGGATTGATCCGCCGCACGGTGGCCTCGAATTCCTCTTCGCCAAGGGCGTCCACCTTGACTTTGGCAATCTGGCCGACCTGCAAACGGGCCAGTTCCTTTTCGGGGGGGGCGATCACGAGCATGAAACTGGCCGGATCGACGATGCTGAAGACCGGCACACCGGTGGCGACCACCTGCCCTTCCTGGATGTTCTTGCGGGTGATAATGCCGTTGATGGGCGCCTTGATGGTCAGACGGTCGAGATTGACCTTTTGCATGTTGAGGGTGGCAAGGGCCTGTTCATGGGCAAACTGGGCATTGTCCCGCTCGGCCTTCGCGCCGATACCCTCGGCAAGGCTCTTTTCGGCTATTTCAAGCGCTGTCTTGCTCTGGCGCACATGGACTTCCGTCTGGCCAAGCACGGCCAACGCCTCCGTCTTGTCAAGTTCGGCCAAAATCTGGCCGGCCTTGACCTGATCGCCTTCTTGGGCCAATACTTTTACGCATTCGCCCACGCCTTCGGCCACGACTTGGACCCGATTCTCGGCATCCACGCGCGTGGTCGTCTCGAAATGGGAACTGATATCCCCCCGCTGGGGCAATTCAGCCTGAACCGGAATGACCACCGTTTCTTCACTCGACTTGGCGGTCGGTGAAGCGCCGGGTTTTTCCACCTCGGCGGAAACATTCGCCGAACGGACACCGCAGCCGGCTCCTGCCAAAACCAGCCAAACGGCTCCGCAAATATATATCCACCTGCGCATGAAACCTCCGTGCTTTCTCTTTGTGCTCACGCTGACCGTGCGCATACGCTCCGGATGCAAAGTCTTGAGTGAATGTAATGGTAATATGCCGGAACGTTCAAGGTCAATCTTGCGCAAAGATCCATTCCAAATATCAGACCACTTGGCGAATGGGGCGGTTTCATGATTTGAAACACAACCTGTTGGGTCCGTTTGCAGCGGAAACACTAGAGACGCTATACTTGCCCCAATTTTGGCCAGTCGTGATGTTGCGGTCAGGGATAAGACTTTTTCCGTTGCGGCTTTTCCCTGCCTTGCGAGGAAATCGCAAAAGAAGAAATGATTTGTCCAATGAAACGAAAGAAAAATAGGGCGGGAGAATCGATCGGAATGGCGTCGCTTTCTGTTCAACCCAAACGGAACGATCGGCCATGTCATCGGACGAAAAACAGCCTCCCGTTGGAAGGCGACGTTTTTTCTATCTATCGGATTTCTCACAGTTCCCTCCGTGCTTGGGATGGTTTGCCGGCGCAATTTGAAAAAAATACAGTCTTTCGTGCCGGCACTTCGTTTGCCGGGCAAAAACAACCCGATTACCCTATACTTTACATTGGCAGCCGGGTGGGTATTACAGGCAGCAGAGTCTCCAACCCGCATTTCCGATCGGTTTGTGGTTGGGCGGGAACCTTTTTATCGGCAATGGCGTCAACCTCCTCGTTCCCCCATGCTTTTTATTGTGATAAAGTCAACTATTCCCCCCAATTAGGCGAATCAAGAGAAAAAACGAAACTTGGCTGTGCTTGAGCCTGTCACATTCTATGAAAAAAATGTTATAGTGAGGGTTATGGGATTATCCGAAGCGGCCAATTCGTTGATTCGCGTAGAGAATCTGAAAAAGACGTTCGACATGGGCGAAACCGTCGTCCATGCGTTGCAGGGTGTTTCCTTTTCCATTCAGCGCGGCACCTTCGTCGCCATCATGGGGCCTTCCGGTTCGGGCAAGACGACCCTGCTCGATATTTTGGGCTGCCTTTCCAGACCCTCGTCGGGCACGTATACCCTCAACGGCACCCTGGTCAGTGAATTGTCTGACAACCGGTTGGCCGAGATTCGTAATCACGAAATCGGGTTTGTCTTCCAGAATTTCAATCTTCTCTCTCGACAGACGGCGTTGGCCAATGTGGAACTTCCGTTATTGTACGACGGCGTTGCCCGCAAGGAGCGGACGCGCCGGGCCCAAGAGGCGCTGGAAGCCGTCGGCTTGGGTGATCGCATGTATCACAAGCCCAACGAAATGTCCGGCGGACAACGCCAGCGGGTGGCGGTCGCCCGCGCCTTGATCAACAAACCGTCAATCCTCTTCGCGGACGAGCCGACGGGCAATCTGGACACGGCCAGCGGCGAGAGCATTCTTGCCCTTTTCGGGGAATTGCATCGCAACGGAAATACGATAGTCATGGTGACTCACGAGCGTGAGGTCGCCGAACATGCGCAGCGCATTATGACCTTCCGGGACGGAAAACTGGTAAAAGACGAATGGCGGACACACGAGCAAAGAAACTGGGAACTAAAATCGTTGGCTGGTTGATTGCCTTGGCCGTACTGGCCGCGCCGGTGGTGTACTACTTTCAGCGCGAGCCGGTCGTGAACGTCACCGCGACGGTCCTGAAAAAGGGGCATGTCGAACAGACAATCACCGCCATGGCGTCCGGCACGGTCAAGCCGAAGATTGATTCGATGGTCGCGGCCAGCACCATCGGAAAGATTATCAAAAAGCACGTGAAGGAAGGCGACCGGGTCAAGGAAGGCGACGTGCTGCTGGAACTCGATCACGCCGAACTGGACGCCCAGGTGGCTTTGGCCGAGGCCAATCTCCGAGTGGGCCAGTCGCGCCTTGAACAGGTCAAGATCGCCGCCACCATCTACGAGGAAATCGCGCGGACCCGTGTGGTCCAGGCGGAAGCGCAACTCGATGTGGCCAAGGCGGACTTCGATCGTGTCAAAGCCCTGTCGGACCGGCAGGCCGTGTCGCAAAGCGATTTCGACAAGGTCGGCCTCATGTACCGCGTGGCCAAGGAAACGGACGTCGCCGCAAGGGCCGCGGAAAAAGAAACGCTGGTGCGCCGGGAAGAAATCAAATCGGCCGAATCCCTGATCGAACAGTTGCAGGCGGCTCTCCGGTTGGCCACGGAAATGCGGGACAAAGCCTATGTGCGGGCGCCCTTTTCCGGCGTGGTGGCGAAAGTTTTCGTTGACCTCGGCGAAGTGGTCGGGAGTGGGCTTGGCGCCGGTTTGGGCGGTGCGATGGGCGGATTGGGCGGGGCGAGCGCCGGCGGCGCGGGCATGGCGGGCGGCGCCACGACGAGCGGCGCCGCTTCCGGCTTGTCGGTTGGTTCGCCGACGGCGCTGGTCCAATTGGTGGACGATTCGGAATTTTACGTCAAATCGCCTTTCGACGAAGCCAACGCCATGGAAATCAAAGTCGGCCAAAAGGCGCGTGTCAGCTTCGATGCCTATCGTGGAGAAGATTTCATCGGCGTGGTGGATTTCATTTCCCCGACGATTAGCCGCAACATTGATTTGAGCCGCACCCTCGATATAGACGTCCATCTTGAAGGCGGCCAGGGCAAACTGCTTGCGGGCATGTCCGCGGACGTCATCATCATTGCCCAGGAAAAAGACGACGTGCTGTTCGTGCCCGCCGAGGCTCTTATCCGTGAAGAGGAAGCCTATGTCATTGAAAACGGGCGTGCGATCAAGCGAAAAGTGGAGGTGGGAATCGGAAACTGGCTGTCGCGCGAAGTGCTGGGCGGATTGAAGGAGGGGGAAACGGTCATCACGTCCGTCGGCCTGAAAGAATTGAAGGATGGCGTCAAGGTGCGCGTGGTGGAATCGCTGGACTAATCATGAGTCTCGTCGAGTGCATATTGACCGCCCTGCGCAGCCTTTCGCAAAACAAGGTGCGCTCTTTTTTGACGACTTTGGGCGTTATCATTGGGGTCATGTCGGTCATTCTGCTCGTGGCGCTCGGCGAGGCCGCGCAAAAATACGTTGAAAACGAATTTGCCGGAATGGGCAGCAACATCATACTCATCTCGCCCGGCAAGCAGGAGACCACGTCAAGCATGATTGTGGTCAACGCGGGCAGTTTCCGAAAGTTGACGACGGAAAACGCGAAGGAAATCAAGCGCAAGGCGTTTGGCATCAGGGGGGTATCCGGCAATGTCCTGGGCACGGCCCAACTGCGTTACGGCAATCTCGAACGGAATTGCATCATGCTGGGCGTGATGGAGGACTTCGCCGACATCCGCCAGTTGCACATGCAGCAGGGCCGCTTCATCACGGCGCAGGACATCGAAAAAAACATGAAGGTCTGCATCATCGGACAGGATGTCAAGAAGGCTATCTTCGGCGACAAGCCGGCCTTGCACGAGCGGATCTCCATCAATCGCATGAAACATGTGATTGTCGGCATCATGGAACGCAAAGGCATGATGATGGGCATCAACCTTGACGATATCGTGCTGGTGCCGCTGCCCAGCGGCCAGGAAATGTTCTACGGCGGTGAAAACACCCTGTTCGAAATCATCGCGTCCGCGCGCAGCCCGGAAGACATCAAGCCCGCGGTGGAATCCATCCGCCGGATTCTCACGGCGGCGCACGATTACAACGAGGATTTCACCGTCAACGATCAGGACGGTCTGCTGGGCGCGTTCGGCAAGATATTCGACATGCTACGGTTCATGCTGGCCGGCATTGCGGCGATATCGTTGGTCGTCGGCGGTATCGGGATCATGAACATTATGCTTGTGTCCGTGCGTGAACGCATTCGCGAGGTCGGTGTTCGCAAGGCGGTCGGCGCGAAACGACGCGACATTGGATTGCAGTTTCTGATCGAAGCCGTAACCTTGAGCGTGCTGGGCGGATCCGTCGGCATCGGCATCGCATGGTTCGGCACCCTGATCCTACGGTTGATGTATCCCTCCCTTCCGGTATTCATCTCGATGTGGTCTGTCATGACGGCATTCGTGTTTAGTTTTACCGTCGGCGTGTTTTTCGGGGTATATCCGGCCGTGAAGGCCTCCGGCGTGGATCCCGTCGAAGCCCTGCGTTATGAATAGACTTCCTTCGATTGGATTCGGCATTTGACGAAAGAAAGGCCGTGTCCAAGGCAAGATATTCAGGGACACAAGGGGCCTTGAGAGTACCGGGTTCTTGGGAAAAAAGAATGAGAATTTCCACAAAGATTGGCATTTCCGGGCAATTTCATGTCGGATCAGGCAACGAAATCTTGTGCTGAAATCGAAAATGGCTGCCTTGTAGCGCCGATTTCCAAATCGGCATGTCGTATTTCATCCAGCCGATTTGGAAATCGGCGTTACATCCCGGGACGTTCACGACTCGGCGAACACGGTGCTCTCATGAAGGGACTTCAAGGGCGGCAACCCGTGCGTAAAGCCCTTTATTTTCTTTGACGTTTTTCCAACCGCCGACTGCTGAATCACCCGGCGGTTTGCGTCAAAACCACGCGGGATCGAAATCCAGCGCCGTGCGTTCGTTTGCCTTGAGGATATTCGCCGTGGTGACGGCATGCGGCAGCACGCGGTTGGCGTAGAATCGGGCTGTGGCGATCTTGCCCTGATAGAATGCCTGTTCCTGCGCGCCGGCGTCGAGAGCTTTTTGCGCGACAACCGCCTGCATGAGCAACTGCCAACCGACGGCCAGCCGCGAAAACATTTCGAGGTAATCGGAGGCGTTGCAGACATAGAGGGGTATGTCGCCCGACATGCCGATGCCTGCCAGTTGCATTGTCACGGCGATCACGGCATCCTGCGTCTCGCGCACCTTGGCGGCAATGTCCTTCAAGGGATCCAGCGCATCCGCCTCCTGAATCGTTTCGGCCATTTCGCCCATCAGAATGCGTACAGCCTCGCCGGCCTGCAGCGGTACTTTGCGTCCAAGCAGATCGAGCGCCTGGATACCGTTCGCCCCTTCATAGATGGAAAAGACCTTGTTGTCGCGCAACATTTGCGCGATGGGGAATTCTTCCGAGTAGCCGACCCCGCCAAAGCACTGCATCGCCGTGCGAATGGAATCGAATGCGCCGTCCGCGCCGTGCGCCTTGCAGCAGGGGGTCAGTAATTCCAGCAACAGGTCCACCCGCCGGTACTCCTCGGGGTCCTGGGTGACCTTGCGAATATCGGCCTTGTTGGCGCAGTAAAGGATCAAGCCGATGCAGCCTTCCACGAACGCCTTCTGCCTGAGCAGCATGAGGCGCACGTCGGGATGGTTGATGATGGCGATGGGGGGCGTCGTGGGGTCCTTGCTCGTGATTTCGCGGCCCTGCAGGCGCTCGTTCGCGTAGCGCAACGCGCAATGGTACGCGGCCGAGGCCTGTCCGACCGCCTGAATGCCCGTGAACACCCGTGCGGTGTTCATGAGCTCGAACATATACGACAGGCCTTTGTTGGGTTCGCCGAGGAGCCAGCCCCGGCAATCGTTCTTGTCGCCGAACGCCAGCGTCGCCGTGGCTTGGCCTTTCAGTCCCATCTTGTGTTCGAGTCCCGTTGCCGCGACGTCGTTGAAATCGCCCGGTGTGCCGTCCGGATTGACGCGATACTTGGGGACGATGAACAGGCTGATCCCCTTAATGCCCGGCGGAGCGCCCTCAATGCGCGCAAGCACCGGGTGGACGATATTTTCGGCAAGGTCGTGATCGCCGGACGATATGAACCGCTTTATCCCTTTGATCAGGTAATAATCCCCCTCGGGCGCTTTCCGGGCGGTTGTCGTGATGTCGCCGAGCGACGTGCCCGCGTCCGGTTCCGTCAACGCCATCGTGCCGCCCCACTCGCCCGAATACAATTTGAGCAGGAACCAGTCTTTCAACTGTTCGCTGCCGTGATTTTCAATGAGGCGCCCCGCGCCGCTCGCGCCGCCTAGATACATGCAGGCCGACGTGTTGCCGCTGTTGAACAACAGGAACGCCGCCGCATACAACGTCAGCGGAAACTGCTGGCCACCCTTTTCGTAGGCCACATCCGGTGCGAACCACCCGCCGTCGCGGAATTGCCGCCAAATCGCGTGCATGGCTGGCGGCGCGGAAACTTGCCGCCCGTCGAATCGGGCGCCTTCTTGATCCATGACCTGAAAAGCGGGCCAGAAGACTTCACGCGCCATCTGATCCGCGGTCTCCAGCGCAAGATCGAACGTTTCCTTCGAGTGATCCGCGTAATAGGGGAAACGGCAGAGGCTTTCAACATCCAATACCTCATACAGCATGAATCGGATATTGCGCATATTGACCAGCATTTCATCCATGATTGTCCATTGCTCCCGGGGTGCGTCCCGCGCACCCGTTCAACCGCACTTTGTTTGCCCGTTTTGGAGGGGTAGTCTAAAGATCTATCCAAACGCAATCAACCTTGCGATCGGTCCAGAAGTCCCCGTTCCCGCCTGCTTTTCAAGTCATGGCCGGGCAAGCGTGTCCCGTGCTCGCGATAACGCGGGTTCTCCCCACAGCGCCGTTTGGCCGGGCCATTCACAGTCCGCCCGTAAAATCAGCGCCATGCGTTTATGCGCATGGGCATGAAGCGGAACAGACACCTCGATCCATGAATCGGCCTCTTCGACACATGCCGACCATACAAGGCCCGTCGAATCGTTTTCAGCGGCTTCCACGGAAAAAGCCACGGGCATGCCGCCTTTCCCAACGCCCAAAAAGGCGCGGAACGCCGATTCCGGCGGAATTGTCAGGTCGAAGCGCAACGCGGCGGGCGTGGTCATGGCCAGACAGGAGAGCGAACGATCTCCGATTCGATGGGTGCGAACCTCCACGCCGGATTCAGCGGGCGGCATGCCGGAAATATCCTGGATCACGGCGTCATGAAAATGGTCGTCCAGCCGGTAGGGTTCTTCCGGCCGGGATTGCGTGGCGGCGCATTCCAGGACGCGCCGCCATGCCGCATGCACGCCGTCGTTGTTTGGAAATCGCCGGTATAAACGCGCCATTTCATCAACCGCGGCGGCGTCCGGGCCGGCCATTTCGAGCGCGCGCGCCAGCGCCCACGCCCATTTCCCCACATAGTGATCCGTGTGCTGTCCGTGCTTTTCCAACGAGTCGTTCCAGCCGATCCGGACCAGATCCCGTTCCATCGCCGCGGCAAGCGCCGGATCGTCCGGCGCCGCTTCGAGTTCACGGCGGCATAAAGCGGCCGCAAGCGTATAATGGCCCCCCTTCATCAGGGCGCGGCACAGATTCCATCGCAGGGCAAGGTCGTTCGTTCCGGGGGCAGCTCCTTTCAACAGACGCGCCATCTCTTCCGGCTCGTCGAACGGCCGGAATTCGGGCAGGCGCGCACAGCGGTAGACGGCCGTGTCCCAACGCCCTAAAAACAGGCGTTTATCGAATGCGATGCGGCGATTGGCCAAGTAACGCTCCAAAATGGCCGCGCGGGGGATCGCGCAATCCGCGTTCCAGAGTTCATGGACAACCCAGACGCCGGAACCGTTTTCGATGGCGCTTTCGATATCCGCGAATTCATCGTGGAGCGCCGCTTGTTGTTCGACTGTGACGCGGGGCAGGGCGGGATCCTGATTGGCCTCGAAATTGACCTGCGAAAAAGCGGGATGCCAAAGGATCCGTTCATTTCGCTTGATGTTCGCCTGAATAAAACGAGCGGCCGCCCGTCCTTCCGATCGGACCGGCCAGAACGCGGCGGCGATACCCGCGATGCCCATGGAGACGATCAGGGTTCCCGCAAGCATCAAACGCAAACCGGGCCTGCGCAGGCCGGCGATGCCCGCCCCCGCCATGAGATAAAGCGCCGGCGCGCTGTAAATTACGTAGCGAAGCTGAAACGCCGGCACGATCAACAAACTGAACAGCACGTTCAGCGCGCCCGGTAGCGCGTACCATGCCACAAGAAACAGCGCCGTGTCTCCTTCCCGCCGTGGACGGCACAGATAGGCGAATGCGCCCCCCAAGGCAATTACCGAATGCAAAATCAAGCATAGTGCAAAAAGAGGCAGGGAAACCGGGGGCAGACCCGCGAACAAATCGGACGGGGCGCTCAGACGCCGGTAAAACACGAAGGTGGCCAGATAAAACGCATCCATGCACAGCCATGCGGACGCCATCTCCGTCCAATGGGCGTACAGCGGCGGCTGGCCGGGATTGCTCCACGTCAGCACGAGCACGCCGAGCGGAACCATCGGCAGGGCATTCGCAGCCCCCCAACCCAGGAGCCATCGGAAGGGGCGGCGGTGGCGCGCCAGCAGAAAAATGCCCTCGGCGCCGATCAGCCAGAGTCCGAAAAGATGTGTCCACATGAGCAGCGCGTTCGCCGCGAGGTGAAGCGCCCACCACCCCTTGCCCCCCCGGTACAATGCTTTGTACAACGCATACATGGACACGAGTCCAAGCAGGGCCATCAAGCCGTAGGGACGCAACTCCTGGGCGTAGTAAATCTGCAAGGGGGACAACGCACAGCAGCATCCCGCGATGAGCGCGGCCCAGGAACCGAAAAGTTCCCGGCCAAAGCCATAGGTCATGAGGACGACACCCATCCCGATGAGGACGCTCAGCCAGCGCATTCCCTCGACGGTTCCCGCCACATGGTGGTACCAGAAATATTCCAGCACGAAATAAAACGGGACCATGTCGCGGTTGGCGTCGTCCGATCGCAGCATCCACGCGGACAGGCTGGGCGACTCCATCATCGGCTTTGCCCAGTGGGCTTCGTCGTACCAGAGGGATTGCCGATCCAGGGCGGCGGATCGCATCCAAAGCGCCACGACCGCCACAAGAACGATTAGAATCCCGTGCATCAGGCGGTCAGCCATGGGGGAAATTCCAAATACAGTTTGTGGGCGCCGTGACGCCGCGTGCGTTCGACATGTTTGCCGGCCGTCCCTTCCATGGTTATTATACAGGCCGTCAATCCCGATTCACTATCGGATCTCGCCGGTCCGGTTCCATGCGGGCGGCAGCACACGGAGGAAGACCTGTTGAAACGATTGATCCTTGGCGCAGTTTTGGCCGTTGGTGCGGCCGTCGCAATCTTCATGGCGCTGAAAATCCATGCCGATCGCCATTTTTACGAGGGCTACGATCCCGATGCGCCGTTGAATGCGTATGCCTCCGAACCGGAACCCGTCGAAGGGACGGTCAATGCTTTTGGCCAACAAACGCCCGCGCGTTACCGGCGCCAGCGCATCGAAATAGACGCGCGGCCCGGCGAGCGCGTGCCGGCCATCCTGACGCTGCCTTTTTCGGCGGACGGGCCGGTACCTGTCATTGTGCTTCTGCACGGCAGCCACCAGGAAAAGGAATTTGTGGAAAAAATCTGCACGCCGTTCAACGAGGCCGGATTCGCCATGATCTGTTTCGACCAATACATGCGGGGCGAGCGCAAAGTCGAGGGCGGAGTGACGACCATGGCGCTGGCGGTTCGTGCGCGGTGCTGGAAAACCGTCCACGATGCGCGCCGGCTGATTGACTATCTCGTGACCCGTCCCGATATCGCCCGCGATCGCATTTATCTGGTGGGCGCCAGTTACGGGGCCATTACGGGAACGGCCTTGCTCGCCCAGGAGAAACGCATCAAGGCGGCCGACCTTGTTGTGGGCGGGGGCAATCTGCGGTTGTTGTCCAAGGCGCCCGAAGTGCGGCGCGAATTGCCGGGCTGGATACTGCCGTTGGCGGGACCGCTGCTGGCCTTTGTCTTGGCGCCGGCCGAACCCCTCGTTCACGCTCCCGCGACCGCGGGTATTCCCGTCCTGATGCAGAACGGCTCCAAGGACGGCGTCGTCATTCCCGAATCGGGCAAGGCCCTGTTTGCGGCTTTGGGCGAACCCAAGGAAATCCGCTGGTATCCCGTCAACCATCCCGACCGCGAAGAGAAGGGCGAGGAAGTCATCAAGATGCTCATGGATGGGCTCGGTTGGCTTGTGCAGCGCGATGCAGCGCGGTAAAAAAGGAGGCTCTTCCGGTTTTGGCGATCTTCAGCTCCCCTTCGGGAATAGGCGCCCTCTGTAGTAGGGATATTGTTGCAACGCCATGCGATTCGACACGGCAGGTCTCCTCGCCGGGAAGGGGCGGCTTTTGTAGCGGGGATGGATTCTTCGCAAGACGCCGCAAGTATCCCATTTCCCCGGATGGGAAAAACACGAATAGCCGCGAGTGATTACCCGCAGGCTGGAGTTTGTACATTTTCGTCCGATGGACTTTATGCATAACCGATGAGGACACCCCTCGCATGGGGTCGTGCGAAGGGCAGGTTGGTCCTGCTTCTTCGCCGGTTTCTTTGCTTCACATGGGGTCGTGCGAAGGGTAGGTTAGTCCCGTAGGGACGGTTTGACCATAGCCCAGGAGGAATTCCTGGGACACGGGAAAAAACCAAACGATAGTCCCGTAGGGACGGTTTGACCATAGCCCAGGAGGAACTCCTGGGACACGGGGAAAAACCAAACGGTAGTCCCGTAGGGACGGTTTGACCGTAGCCTAGGAGGAACTCCTGGGACACGGGAAAAAACCAAACGATAGTCCCGTAGGGACGGTTTGACCGTAGCCCAGGAGGAATTCCTGGGACACGGGAAAAACCAAACGATAGTCCCGTAGGGACGGTTTGACTGTAGCCCAGGAGGAACTCCTGGGACACGGGGAAAAACCAAACGATAGTCCCGTAGGGACGTGTGAAACGGAGCGCGTAAAAGAAAGCATGATGGCGCATACCCATGCAAGCCTATTTGACCATTGTGTGTTTTCGACCCAAGGTAAAACGGCACGGGATCGAATGCGGCGAGCGATGCATAGGGAACGGAACGAGCGATTTCAAAC
>Ga0116146_1002018_pt1 | contig 19056 bp, 19 predicted proteins | sample AD_JPNHG2_MetaG_FD_89748 | JGI IMG/M metagenome (GOLD analysis project Ga0116146, IMG submission 89748) | Active sludge microbial communities of municipal wastewater-treating anaerobic digesters from Japan - AD_JPNHG2_MetaG | ecosystem: Engineered > Bioreactor > Anaerobic > Digestate | place...
ATTATTACGTTCAATCTAGTTATTTTTTAGAACAAAGAGATGAATTAGCAACCGGCTCTACACAAGAAGCATTAACAGATTCTAATGCAGTTAAATTAATAATCCCCCTCCCGCCCCTGAACGAGCAAAAGCGCATTGTGGAAAAGCTGGATGCCATTTTGCCGAAGGTGAAAAGTGCAAAAGCAAGGCTTGAGAAAATTCCGGTGATACTCAAGAAGTTTCGGCAGAGCGTCCTTGCCGCCGCGTGTTCGGGAAGGCTGACGGAGGATTGGAGGGAGGGGAAGTCAATTAGTAACAATTATTTAGGTGAAAAAATAGAAGAAGGACCTTATGAATTACAGGATGATTGGTTATGGGTTGAATTAAAAAACATTTCAAGTAGCTTTCAATATGGTACATCATCAAAATCAGAAAAAGAAGGAAAAGTACCGGTTCTAAGAATGGGGAATTTACAAAATGGTTTAATCGATTGGTCTGATTTAAAATATACAAATGATGACTCTGAGATTAAAAAATATGCATTAAGTTACGGTGATGTACTTTTCAATAGAACAAACAGCCCTGATTTAGTAGGCAAAACTAGTATTTATAAAGAAAAAAGAACAGCAATTTTTGCAGGTTATTTAATACGTATTAATTATAAACCAGAGTATATCAATTCTGATTACCTGAACTACTGCTTAAATACAGAAAGAGCAAAAGAGTGGTGCAAACAGGTAAAAACAGATGGTGTTAGTCAATCAAATATTAATGCACAGGTATTATCTACTTTTCTGATCCCTCTACCCCCCCTCGAAGAACAGCAGGAAATCGTTCGCCGTGTGGAAAAGCTCTTTGCCCTTGCTGATTCTATTGAAGCAAAATATAAAAAAGCCCTTGAGCGTGTAGAAAAACTTGAACAGTCTATTCTTGCCAAGGCGTTTCGCGGTGAATTGGTAGAGCCAGACCCAAATGATGAACCGGCTGAAGAACTTCTCAAGAGAATACTGGAGGAAAAGGTGAAAATAGAGGGCGGGAAGAAGACAAGAAAACCCAAGGTACGTAAGAAATGAAAATCAAATCGGTAAAAATGAATAACAAGAAAGCCGTCTCCTCTGTCACCTGTGGTGAGATTGTTGAACCCATAGCTCCGGCGGCAAAGAAGGGGGCGAGGTTAAAAAATAAATACAAATACCAAAGAGGCGCTATGCCCATCGCACAACAGCAGCTATATGCCATTAAAACGGCTCATAGCCGAGAAACGTTAAGTGAAAAAAATGGGTCGCGGGAGTGCCTCCGGCACGGATAGTCTCGCTTCGCTCGGATATTATAGAAATGATTTTATATCCTAAACTTTTATGTGACGGACTGTTTCAAACAAAAAGATTAATAAATTGAGTAAAAAACTATTACTATGATGAACACTGAAACGATAAAACAAGAAATCAGAAAACTTGTAGAAAAATATAATAAAGTTGTGGAAGAAAAGAGAGTCAGCAAATACAATGAGGAGATGACTAAAAAGGATTTTATTCTTCCTTTGTTTCGTGCTTTATGTTTGAATACTGAAGATTAAAATTAGGTAACTGCTGAAGAAAAAATTTCCAAAAAAAGGATTGATTATGGTTTTAGAATTAACGGTATTCCATAATTCTTCTTAGAAGCAGAAGCATTAATAGAAAATTTAGATAATCCTAAGTTTATTGAACAGGCGATAAATTACGCTTGGCATAACGGTTGTATTTGGGCGGTTCTTACTGATTTTGAAAGCGTGAAAATCTTTAATACAGAATGGAAAACAACAAATCCTTTACAAAGCCATCTTAAAACAATTCCATGTCACAAATTTTTAGACAGGTTTAATGAATTGTGGCTCTTGTCAAAAGAGAGTTTTGAACAGGGATTAATAGACAAAGAAGCTGAAAAAAGGGGAAAGAAAATAAAAAAGAGTTCTGTTGATAAACAGCTTTTATTGGATTTCAGAAGATTTAGAGAATTACTATCAAATAATCTAATAAAACTAAATCAAAGTAACAATCTAACATAAGAAGAATTAGACGAGGTTGTTCAAAGAATACTGGATAGATTAATTTTTATAAGAAATTGCGAAGACAGAGAGCTTGAACCAAAAAACTCTATTTATATTTATCTGCATTAATTATATATGATATATCTAAAAAATAAAAGTAAAAAGTCAAAAAACATGATCAGCGAAGGGAGATGTTCACCCCAAGGATTAAGCAGTCAGAGTTCTAAAAATATGTTTGTACCAGTTATACCGCTGGGTAGTAAAATACTCCTGATACTGAGCAGCTTTGCGTAAGAAGTCGAAATAATTCGTAAATTACTCTCGGGAATAGAAATCAGCTTCGCTAGCGACAGGAAATTTGTGCGTACTACTAGCTTCACAATAGTATTGCCAATATGTCAGGTATGCTTTTATGTAAACACAATTTCCTGTGCGTTTAGCGTAACCTATCGATGCAGGTATCCTGCCTATTTGTCAGGGTACTTGATACATAGATGGAGCTCATCGAGTTGTTTTTGATCAACTTCACTCGGACATTCATCCATCGGGCTTACAGCAAATGTATTTTTGGGGAAGGCTATTACCTCTTTAATGGAAGTCTGTCCTGCCATGAGCATAACAAGGCGGTCTAAGCCAGGGGCAATTCCGCCATGCGGAGGAGGTCCATACTTAAAGGCTTCGACAAGAAATCCAAAACGCTTCTCTGCTTCTGCTTCAGAGAATCCAACTATTTTGAATACTTTTTTCTGAAGCTCGGGATCGTGTATTCGGATAGAGCCAGATGCAAGCTCAAAGCCATTGAGCACGAGGTCATACAAATCACCTTTTACTGCACCGGGGTCATGTTCCATTGTTGCATGGTATTTTTCCTGTGGCCAGGTAAACATGTGGTGTGCTGCTTCCCATCGCTGTTCTTCCTCATTGTATTCAAACATGGGAAAATCGATGATCCAGGCAAACTCAAAGCGTTTAGGATCACAGAGCCCCAAATCTTTGCCGAGCTTGCTCCGCACTGCACCAAGTGCAGTATTGGCAATGTTTCTATTGCTGTCAGCAACCATGAGGATTAGGTCACCAGGTTTTGCGCCAAGTTTAGTTTTTATTGCATCGGCTTGTTCAGCAAAAAATTTTGCTGCGCCGCCCTCTAGTGCACCGTCCTGTGTTACCTTCATCCAAGCAAGCCCTTTAGCTTTATAGATTTTTGCCGCTGCTTCGAGTTCTTCTATTTGCTTGCGTGAATAATCGGCTTTGCCGGGAACGACCAGTGCTTTGACGCCACCTCCCTGTTTGGTGATACCGCGAGCCTGAGCTTCCTGCTTAATGGCTTCTCCCTGTGCGAGAGCATCCTTAAAAGCCTGGAATGTTGAGTTTGGTACAAACTCTGAAAAATCCTGCATTTCCATACCAAAGCGTAAGTCTGGTTTGTCTGTACCAAAGCGCTCCATGGCTTCATCATAGGGAATTCGGACAAAATGCTCTGGCAGTGTTACGCCCAGTGTTTTTTTAAAGACATAGCCAAAGAGTCCTTCGATGAGTGTGAGTATGTCCTCACGGTTTACAAATGACATTTCAATGTCAATTTGCGTAAACTCAGGCTGGCGGTCTCCACGGGCATCTTCATCACGGTAACAGCGTGCAATCTGAAAATATTTATCAAAACCGGATACCATTAAGATTTGCTTATAGAGCTGTGGGCTCTGCGGAAGAGCATAAAACTTTCCGGGATAGAGCCTGCTTGGCACAAGGTAATCCCGCGCGCCTTCTGGTGTGCTCTTGATAAATGTTGGAGTTTCAATTTCGTAAAAGCCCTGTGCGGTAAGCCATTCGCGTACTGCAAATGCTACTTCGTGCCGGAGTTTGATGCGTTCCTGCATGCCTTGAGTTCTGAGGTCAAGGTATCGGTATTTGAGCCGCAATTCTTCGCGTGCCTGGTTCTCGTCTTCTATCTGGAATGGGAGTACTGCACAGCGTGATAAGATTATAATATCCTCTGCCTTTACCTCGATTTCACCAGTCGGCATACCAGGGTTCTTCATGGTATCGGGTCGAAGCCGTACCGTACCGGTCACAGCAATACAGTATTCATTGTGAAGTTCATCGGCAACAGCTTTTAGCTTGTCTGATGCATCTGCATCAACAACTACCTGGGTTATGCCATAGCGATCCCTCAGATTGATAAATGAAATGCCACCGTGGTCACGTTTGCGGTGCACCCAGCCATTGAGTATAACAGATTTTCCTGCGTCGTGAGCTCGTAGCGCTCCACAGGTTGTTGTACGTTTGTAGTTTTCCATAGGCTTTTACTATAGCTTTAACAGATAAAACAGGCAAGAGGATTGCACGAAATGAAAAGTGCTACTATACTGCTCCTATGAAAACACTATACAATCACAATGCTGGCTCACAGTCCAGTATCGAAGGCCCATCCTGGGATCTTTCTTCTGAATATGCAGGCTTTGATTCACCTGCTTTTTCTGGAGATTTGAGCAAGTTTGAACAAATAATCGCATCACTTGCGTCGCTAGGAACTGCTATCAGCAACTATGTGCCAGAAGCAGCATCGCTTGATCCTCTCAAGCACAAGGAACTGCTCGATCAATGCAAAGAATTTGCAGAACTTTATGAATCAGCGATGGTTCTGCGCATTAATATGGGCACATACGCTAATTGTGTACTCAGCACCGATGGCGGCAATGCAGACGCTAAACGAATCAGGGGTATGCTGGTAGAAAAAACGGCAGTACTCAATAGCAGTGCTGCAGGTATGTTTTTGATAATGAAGCTTTGTCCTGATTCATTCTTTGATGCATTTTGCAATTTGCCGAATATGCATCGGTTTAGATTTACTCTGAGTCAGGATCGAAAGCTGCGAAATCGCACACTTCCGCTCGATGTAGAGAAAACTTTGAATACCATGAGTCCTTCGGGATATACTGCGTGGGGTGACTTATATGATAATTTAACAGGAACACTTACCGTAACTGTAAAAAAGCCAGACGGTACAACGCAGGAAATGGGACTCGCCAGTGCAGCTACACTGCTCAAACAGCCCGATCGAGCACTTCGTGAAGCAGCATGGCGTGGTATCAATGCTGCCATGCAGACACATGAAGAATCTTTCGCAGCAATACTCAATTCACTTGCAGGCTGGCGTCATGCCGAAGCAGAGCTTCGTTCATATAAGGAAAAGGTTCACTTTCTTGATACGAGTCTTTTCCAGAGTCGAATAACACGGAACACCCTGGATACGCTCATTAGCGTGCTCAAAGAAAACAGAGAACTGGGACGAAAGGCACTCAAACTGCAGGCAAAACTGTATAAAGTTGATCGGTTAGGCCCATGGGACATTCTTGCACCAGCTCCAGAGCTTGGCAAACAGGCAGAACCTATTCCGTATAGCAAAGGGCTCGAAATGGTTCAGCGGGCATACGCATCAATCGGTCCTGCAATGGGCAATTTTGTTGCGATGATGGCTGAGCAAAAGCGGATAGAAGGCAGAGTAAAAGATGGTAAGCGTCCTGGTGCATACTGCACCGAATTTGCAAAGACTAGAAAACCCTATGTCTACATGACCTACAAGGGCGCATTGTCTGAGCTTTCTACACTCTCACATGAGCTGGGACATGCATACCATTCTTATGTAATGCGAGATATCCCGCTCATGGAAGCTGATTATCCCATGCCACTTGCAGAAACTGCCAGCACCTTTGCAGAAACTGTGCTTGGTGATTTACTTGCGCGAGAGGCAGGAGATTCATCAGCATTGCTCGAGCTTGCATGGTCAGATGCACAGGATGCAGCGACATTCCTCTTAAATATTCCAGCACGATTTGAGTTTGAGTATCGATTCTACGAACAGCGGAAGCAGGGCATTTTTACTGCAGAGGATTTTAAGCGAACCATGCGCGAGGCGTGGAAAGAATGGTACGGTGATGCGCTCTCCGATTACGATGAATATTTCTGGGCATCAAAGCTGCATTTTCATATTTCGGGAGTCAGTTTTTATAATTATCCGTATTCGTTTGGTTATCTGTTTAGCCTTGGCGTTTATGCTCGGCGCAATGACCTTGGCAGTAAGTTCCATGACGCCTATGTCGCTTTACTGCGTGATACAGGCCGCATGGAAACTGAAGAGCTTGCACAGAAACACCTGGGTGTTGATATTACTAAACCAGATTTCTGGCGAGCCAGCATAAAAATTGTGGAAGAAAAGGTAAAACGGTTTGAATCAATTGTTAGTGCTTTATAATCGCTGATTTATTATAAATAAAAAGGGCTGCCAAAAAATCTCAGGCAGCCCTTTTTTACTCGCTAATAAAGAATACTAAAGACGCTCCATTACAATTGTGAAGCGTTTTTCTTTTTCTCTTGTTTTTCCTTTCGTTTTTCCATGAGCGTTTTTTGGGGTTTTTTCTTTGGTTCTTTCTTTTCTTTGTCTTTTGCAGCCATACTATCCTCCTTAAAAAGAGTAAGGTCTTACTATTTAGTATACTGTAAAATTGCTAATAGTAAAGTAGTTATGCGTAGCATTGTGCAAAAATATCTTTGTGTTTTTGGACTTTGCCGGTATATTCTATAGTAGAGCAGGAGTGAGTATGAAACTATCAGTACTGGCGCTGGCAGTATCGTTATCTATGGGAACGGTTTCCGTTTGGTGGAATACAGCGGTAGAGGCATATACAAACGCAGCATCGTATTATCCTGCAACTTATACGATACGCATAGAAGAGTATAACCGTGATAACAAGCTTGAATCTACAGAGTGGGGAACGATGATTCAGCGATGGACTGGTTCAAGCATGGAAACGACAGTGCTACGTGCAGAAAAGAACGGGAAAGATGTTACCAAGGAATGGCAGAAACGATTTGATAAACAGAGTAGTGCCAGTAACTCCTCAGGTGGTCCTCCAGAAGGATTTGATATTTCGCCATTTGAAAAAAAATATTTTAATAACCTCGTTATTGACACTGGAAATATTGCTGTAATTGAAGGACAGGTAGCTGTACCTTATTCTGTGAAAACTAAGAAAGCGGCAGCACAGGGGGTTGTTTACTTTAATACTGATGGAATTCCGCTCAATGCTGTTCAGACATACAGTACGCTGCCGCCACTTGTAAAATCGCTAACAGCTCAATTTACCTATCTGCAGGTTGAGAGTGCAATAGTAATGAAATCCTTTATAATGGACACGGTTGTTAATGCTGTGGTTGCAGTCAAGCGGTATAAAGTTAGCATGGTCTTTGACCAGTGGAAAAAAAAGTAACAGGTTTAATAAGACTGACCGTTTGTTAACCCAGCATTTTCTTCTTGCTCGCCAAGCACTTATTTTCGTTGGTCTAAACGCTCCAGTGCATACTCAATTGCATGGTACGCTCCATCATACATGCCTGCCTGTGCATTGCGTATGATATTGCCGCAATATAAGGTGATTAAATCGTCTTCTTCAATAAGCAGACGCAGTGCTTGGCGCAGATTTGCTGCAGAAGATGTTTCCAGTGTTCCGTCTCCAATCTCTGAACCATGGATTGCACCCCATGCTTCATGTTTGCCTACTCGTTGAATAAAGAGTTTTGGTACTGGATAGAAAGCAAGTTCGCTTGGTTTTGTAATCATAACATCAACAACACGCATGAGTAAATTGGTAGTATATACTGCAGCAAAAAATGAAGTGTGTAAAAATATATGTACACCATGAGCCCCGTCATTGCGAATTTCTTCAATAAAAGCCTTTGTCGATTCCCACTCTGTATGCATTGTGTAATGTATTCCGCTGCAATCAAGCTCATATTTGAGTTCAGCCCATCGACCTGCATGGTCTCCCATATTGATAAACAACGCTAATTTTTTTGAATCGATAGCGCTTTTACAAAACTTTGCTATATCAGCAAACCGTTTTGCCTGTGCGCCGGCACCACCCATGGTTAGTAGAAATCGACGTGTTTTTTTATCACGGAGCCTTGCAAGTCTCGCTTCACAGTCTGCATTTATATTAGAAACAATTTCATGATCAACATAATGACCTACATAGCGTATGTCGTTCTGTGGAATAGTATGGTAGAGTTCCTCTCCACCACCCATATCTCGCAGTGTAAGGTAGCCCATATAGAGAGAGCCAGTTTGCACTGTGTGTCCTGCACCTTCTACTAGATGAAACGCCAGAGCATAGTTGTCAGGAATAATAGCTACGACACTTTTAAGTCCTGCATGTACTGCAGCATGTCCTGTCCATGGATGTGATGAAATAAATGGTATATCCTTGGGTAAATCGCGAAGATTAGGTTCAAAGAGTCTGGCGAGCGCTCTATCACGAGCTGTATAAGCAAGACCTTTAGCAACCTGTGATGTAATTGGTTCCCAGATCCATTTATCAAATAATTTTAATTTTTGTGAAAGCCTGGATCCGATGTTATATAAATTTTCTAGATATTGAATGGTCTTGCTTCCTGTACTATCGGGAAAAGACATGAGGTCAAGCCAGTATGGTGTAAGCCCGGCATGCTTTGCAGCGGAAGCAATTGCCAACGCCATGCGATAATGTCCGAATCCCATTCGAATGGTACCAATCATAATGCTATTGTTTGCTACAATAGGTTTTGTGTTTTCAAGACCTGGCTCATCCTTGACTACTTTATAGATTCCAAATTCTTCAAAAGCTTGAGGCATTGGAACCGATGTCAGTTTGGGATAGTTCATAGGATCAAATTTAAATTTCTTAGCATATTTTTTGAAAGCTTTTTCAGCATTTTTTAGTGAGCGTTTTGGAATTGGATTTCCGAAAATAGTACCATTTACTGACATGGTGAGCTCCTTTATCTGTGAAAATACATACAGACAGTCTAGTAACGTCTTCTTACATGCTAATAGGAGCCTTCTGAAAAGTCAAGAAATGAAAGACTATTACCTGTAACTATATCAATCTATAAAAGTGTTTGTAGCGTTAAATTAGATTCTTGATGTGAAATAGCTATTGGTTTTTTTGTAAATTTGCAGGAAAAAAGAAACAACTCAAGCATTTCCTGTTCTAAAACAGTTCCCATAAGTCGTAATTGGTAATCGATTTCGGCACTGAATGCAATTAACTCTTTTACTTCAGCATATGTCCATTCTCTAAGTGCCTTATGGTAGAGTGAAAGCATTTTCCTGCTTGTAATTTTTAAAGTGCGTGCTGCCTGTTCAAAAGGTTTTCCTGATTTAATAAGCTCATGTAATGATGCCAGCCTCTGGAATGACCAACGAAGACCAGAGATTATACTGATGCCGTTTGCTTCTTTTGAGCTCAGTATTGTCTGTAAAATTCCTAGAGAATGTTCAAAAGAATTTTCTACAAGAGAGGCAAACAATGTAAAAACATCTTCCTGCCTGGAATGTGCAATGTACTGTTCTATGGTGTCTTCAGTAATACAGCTCCCTGGCGGATAAAAAAGTGCTAAACGGGAACATTCTGTTTTAAGTGCTTCTGTATTATTGCCTACAAGTTCAAGCAACATTGTAACTGCATTATTTTCAATTTCCAAAGAAGCTTTTTTAAAGTATGCCTGAACCCAGTTTTCTGCTTCATCGAGCGACAATTCCCAGAATGTTTTTTTGGCTTCTTTTGCTAGAGCTTCTTCTATTGCTTTATCGATACTATATGATACAGTTTCTAAGATGAGAAAAGCAGCAGGTGCTGGATTTTTTATAAATTGTGTAATGAGTTGCATGTTTTCTTTTCCGGAAATTTTATCTGCATCGAGATACCTGACAAAACGCCAGTCGGAAAAAAGAGCTCCATGCTGTAATACTTCCAGTACCGTTTCAGGAGCAGTTTCACCTGCATAATAGCTGTAGTATTCACCGTTTTTTCCGAATTCTTTTTCAATGCTTTTTTTGAGATTGTTAATAAAATCACCTTTGCTGCCTTCTTCAGGTCCGCAGAGCAGATAGCAGTGTTCCATACTCTAGTATTGCCTCACAAGGCCTTTTAGCCTTCCAAGAATGCGCACATCATTGGTAAAAATTGGTTTATACGCTGGGTTTTCAGGAGCAAGCCGAATACGGCCTTTTTCTCGATAGAAACGCTTTAGTGTTACTGAATCTTCCAGCAATGCTACAACGATATCTCCATCCGATGCAGTGGAACGCTGTTCAATGATTGCAATATCTCCATCCATGATTCCTGCATCACGCATGCTATCACCGCGCACTTTTACTGCAAAACAAGGATTTTTACCCGTCAATGAAATGGGTACTGCGATGTATCCCTCATAGTTTTCATCAGCGAAAATAGGTTTACCTGCTGCGACATTGCCAACTATGGGGATTTCTCTGCTTAAAGGCTCATTATCTCTGGTTTGTACAAGTTCAATTGCACGAGAACGACCATCCTCAGCTTTGATAACGCCTTTTGATTTAAGTGCCCGAATATGATCGTGAGCAGCTTTAGGTGAAATTGAAAAATGGTTGCTGATTTCCCGGATTGTAGGGGGAAAATGATTTTTTTTAATAAATGTATCAAGAAATGCAAGAATCTCTCTTTGCCGGATTGTTAAATTTTTCATTCTCCTGCCTCGATTCTGAATTTCTTTATTTTAGCATGCAAGTTACTAGGGTAAATGCCTATTGTCTCAGCTGTTTTAGTTATATTATAACCTGTTTTTCGTAAATTGTACAAAAGATATAATCTTTCAAATTTCTCTTTTGCATCGTTTATTGATAGTTCGAATAAGTCATCAATGTTTGTTGTTTGATTCTGTATGGTAGCTGCATGATCGTTAAAAAATAGCAAAGGTTCAATACTGCTTTTATCAAGTTCGTTTTTGGAAGATAGAACTGCAATACGTTCCATTGCATTTCTGAGTTCTCTGATATTACCAGGCCATGAGTAATTTTTAAGGTACTGGATTGCATCTGGAGTTAATACCTTTTTACCGTTACAAAATTTTGATAAAAAGTGTATAGCTAGTTCTGCAATATCATCTTCCCGTTCTCTGAGGGGAGGAAGATGAATAGGAATAACATTGAGCCTGTAAAAAAGGTCCTCGCGGAAATTTCCTTGAACTATCTCTTCTTGCAAATTTTTATTAGTCGCAGCAATGATTCGTACATCAGTTTCAATCGATTGTTCCCCGCCAACACGCTCAAAACGCATATCCTGAATTACTCTGAGTACTTTTGCTTGAGCATGGAGTGACATGTCACCTATTTCATCGAGAAAAATAGTGCCATTATTAGCTATTTCGAATTTACCTTTACGGCGTGCAATTGCATCGGTAAAGGCTCCTTTCTCGTGTCCAAACAGTTCACTTTCGATAAGATTTTCTGGAATTGCTGCACAGTTGACAGCAATAAATGGTCCATTTTTTCTGTCTGATTGCATATGAATATGTCGAGCAACGAGTTCCTTACCGGTTCCATTTTCTCCTGTAATAAGAACACGAGCGTTTGATTCTGCAGCCTGTTTTATGAGCTTCTTAATTTCACACATAGCTCGTGATGAACCTAATAGTTGATCTTGCTCAAGAAGTTCATGCTTGAGCCGCGCATTCTCGTGTCTTAGCTCTTTTACCTGGAATGCATTTCTCACTGCAGTTAATATTTTTTCAATTGATAGTGGTTTTTCTATAAAATCAAAAGCCCCTAATTTTATTGCAGTAATGGCCATATCAATTGTTGCATGCCCTGATATTACAATGGTTTCAAGTACTGGCCAGTTTGCTCGTATTTCTTTAAGCATTTCTATGCCACCCATTCTGGGTAGCCAGACATCAAGAATTACAAGATCAATAGTTTCTTTCTTTAGAATCTCAAGTCCGATAATGGCATCTTCAGCGAGAAAAACAGTATACTTTTCATCTTCCAGAATATCTTTTACTGTATTGCGAATACCTGGTTCATCATCAATAACTAATATTGATTTCATGTATTTTCCTGATCAAGTAGACTTGTTCTCATGGGCAGATCAATGATGAAAGCTGTTCCTGAACCGAGCTTTGATTCAACATGTATTGTCCCACCATGACTTGTAACTGCATGTTCGACAATAACAAGTCCCAAACCAGTCCCTTGTTCTTTAGTAGTAAAATAAGGTGCAAAAATTTTGGGCAGTATCTCGTCAGGAATACCTGGACCATCATCATGGACCCGTATTCTACAATACAGGGAATCTGGCATTTTGACAAGGTCAGCACTAATCGTGAGCGTACAGGCTCCCTGGCTTGCTTCAGCTGCATTGAGAATGAGATTACGAAAGATTTGATTGAGGTAGCTTCGATCAGCAAGTATTGTCAGATTTTGTGGTATGGTATCAAAAAGAAATTTCATACGAGGAAATGATGCAGAGAAAAGCATAACAGCTTCTGATACAATTTCTTTGAGTGGTATCCAATCAAACTGAGGTTCTGGCAGTTTTGAAAAATCACGAAAATCTGTTAATAGGTTATCCATTGTAAGGACTTCCTGAATAATTGCCATCATTGATTTTTCTAAAATTTCACCTATGTGTTCTGGATCCTGAGAAAATCGCTTGAGTACACGTTCTGCAGAGAGTTTTATTGGTGTAAGTGGGTTTTTTAATTCATGAGCTAGTTTACGTGCGATATCCTGCCAGACATTCATTTTTTCAGAATGAATCGCAGCACCCATGTTTCGCTCGAGTGAATCCATCATTCTGTTAAAATCTTCCATAAGAGCGCCGGTTTCATTGTTAGGAACCACAAGAAACCTTCTATTCAAATTGCCTCTTATAATGTCTGAAATCACTATATGGAGATCATGCAATGGTTTATAAATAATTTGACCAGCATATATTGAAAATAATACTGCTATACCAGTAAGCTGCACTATAAAACATATTGAAAAAAATATGACAAATGTTTTAATGGAACCAAAAAGAACTATTTCCTGTTTTAATGCCTTTTTTGAACTGTTAACAGCAAGCGCTGCTTGTTCATAAATAGGATTATAAATTCTTGTTATAATTATATTGATCCATTGCTGCTTACCTTCTACAGTTTGCTTAAAGGCATGATATAAAAAGTAATGCCCCCAGGATTCTCTGGCACGTGCAAATTTGCCTAAAAACCCATGTTGTGAGAGTACTGTTTTTTCTAGCCGAATATCTTCACGCCCAGCAAAATCAATTGATAGTGCATTATCTGTAATAAAATCAATACCTGCAATGGAAGGGTCATGAGCAGTGAGGTATGTTAAAAGCATTGCAGCTGATTGGTATTCTGGTTTACTAACTGCAGGTAATGCATAGTAGATTGCAGTTTTTTGCAGTATTGTACTCTCTTCATCGATTGCAGATGAAAGAGCTTGCAGGCTGAGATTAAAAGTAGTCTGGAAAGTATCCTGCAGAGGTCTTTCGAGACTTTTAAGGAGAGCTAATTCAAGAAATCCGCCTGCTGGAATACAAAGCAGTACTGCAAGTATAAAAATAATTAGAGTTATTTTTACTTGAACTTTTGATCCCCACTGTTTGTTTTTATAACTGTGAATCAATTTATTTATTTCTATTATTGCAGAAACTAAAAAGAAAAGTGGAATTAACGAGAGAAATAGTATAATTATTACTTGCACTGTGTTAGAAATTCCAGATGGACTTGTAATAAGCACATTGAGAACGAGCAGGCTGCTGGCAATACTGGTTATATAAATGAGGGCATTTACAAACAAATTAACAGTGCTTTTTATTTCCTGCCCTGTGTGTTTTTTCATTCTTCTTCGAATTTATTCTCAAAAAGCTGAGCAATTGCCTGGACAGCTTCTGATTCATCATCGCCCTCAGCAATTATTTTTATTGAGCTATTAAAGCCTGCACCCAGGGTGATAATACCCATAATGCTCTTAGCATTAATTTTGGCTGAGTCTTTTTCAAGGAAAATGCGGGATTTATACTTATTAGCAGTTTGTACAATCATTGCAGCAGGGCGAGCGTGAATTCCTGCACGGTTTGTTATGGTTATAGTTTGTTCTATCATTTCCACTCCTTGAAAAACTGCACCAAATGGGGAGCGGTACAAGTATAACAAATTAGAAGCCAGTTATGCAATTATTGAATGTATGGTTTTTAACCAAGCTCTCAATTATTCCTGATCGTTAAAATACACAGCCCGAGCACTTTCGCTTTCAAGCCACCTCAGGATATTCTTATTAAACTCCTGTGCTGAATTGTAGCCCATTTTTTTTAGCCGTTCATTCATTGCTGCGGTTTCAATAATAATAGGGATATTTCTGCCCGGTTTTACTGGTATGTCCAATTTTGGAATTTTTATGCCGAGTATTTCTATTGATTCTTCATCAACACCTAGCCTGTCATATACCTTCTCTGCATTCCATTCTTCGAGATTACAGATAAGTTGAACCTGTTTTTTATCGCGTATGGCTCGTACACCAAATAAATGGGTTATATTGATAATACCAAGCCCGCGAATTTCCATATGGTGGCCGATTACCTTATTTGCACCAGATCCCATGAGGTAATTCCCGCTTACCGATCGTATTTCCACTACATCGTCTGCGACGAGTCGGTGACCTCTTTCAATCAATTCGAGTGCAGTCTCACTTTTTCCTACACCAGAATCTCCGGTAATGAGAATGCCTATTCCGTACACTTCCATTAGCACACCATGAATAGTTGTTTTTGGAGCAAAGACAGTAGCGAGCACGCGTGAAACCCTGCTGACAAAATCTGGTGAGCTAAGCTCGGTTATCAGTATGGGGCAATGAACCTGTTCTGCCATTTTTATAAAGGTTTGATCGGGAACATGGTTATATGTAAAAATAAAACAAGGTATTTCAAATTCAAATAATTTTTGGAGCTCGTTAAGACGGTTTTCTTTTGTTAGCATGGTGAGGTAAGCAAATTCGCCATTTCCAATTATTTGTATACGATTCCAGGCAAAATCTTCATAAAAACCAGCTAATGCTAACCCTGGGCGATTCAAGTCAGGAGTTTCAATAGTTTTTGATAAACCTTTACGTCCGCCAACACATCGCAATTTTAGGTCATCGGCTTGCGAAAATTCCATTGATAAGAGATTGAGAACGGTAAACGATGAAGTTCCCATATAGTAATTGTATACTATTACTGCCTGTATTGTACAGTGTTGTTTATAGTAATGCTACCTAATTTCGTTGACTTCAAGTAGCACCTTGGGGAAATCATCCCCCTTCGTTGTTCACTATATTGTCTGTATGGCTCTTTACATTTTTTTCAGAATCCTATATAGTTCCTACACTATTGTTAGATTTTCTATCTGCTCGGGAGCAGTAATTACGGTATAAGCACTATATGGAGTTGAGCTATGTCAAGAGTATGTGATATTTGCGGTAAGGGACCCTCTTTTGGGAATAATGTCAGCCATGCTAAAAACAGACTTCGCCGTACCTGGCGCCCTAATCTTATTTCTATGCGTACCATGATAGATGGCACCATTTACAATGTCAAAGTGTGTTCTAAGTGTTTCAAGGCAAATAAGATTGTAAAGTATGTATAAGTGCTGACAGAGCTTGTAGACAGTAACCGTTAGTAAAAAACCGCCTGCAAAAGGCGGTTTTTTTTAAGACTATCAGCAACTATATTGTCATGAAGATTGTAAAAAAGTTGTTTCTAGTTATAACGTTGCTCGATGCACGAGTTTTATAACACTAACCAAATTATTGCGCATCGTTTGTCATAGCTTGTTTTTCAATAGTGCGGTTTCGAAACCATACTATACTATCAGTTAAAACCATACTGGCATTCAATATGTAAAAATATATGACTGCATCAAAGTGATAAAGCAGCTTGTTGATAATGCCTGCAATATAACCTAAAAAGACGATTATTAAAAAAAGGATACTCTTACCAGCTGTTTTTTTTGTGTGCCATGATTTATAGATTGAGAATGGCCATGCAGCTCCGAAGCAGAGCAGCATAATAATTTCGTATGGGCTCATAGTTTTTAGTGGTGTAGCACAGCAACAATACGTTCAAGCACTTTTTTCCTATCCAGTGGCTTGATAATATAGCTCTTTGCACCAAGTAACAGCGATTTTTTTACTACATCTTCTTTACCAAGTGCACTAATCATAATAACAGTGGCATTTTTATCAAATTCAAGCAATTTTTCCAGTGCGGTAACACCATCCATTTGAGGCATAGTGATATCCATGGTTACAAGATCAACATTAGGATAGAGTTCCTTGTATTTTTCAATACCCTGTATGCCATCAGCAGCTGTACCAACTACATCAAAGCCTTCTGATGTAAGAATTTGTCCTAATTGTTTGGCAATAAACATCGAATCATCGATGATGAGAACTCTGTATGGGCTTCCATCAGGCTTAACACCTTCCGGCTTTTTTTCATTCATTGCGGGCATATCTGATTTTGCTATCATGGTTGTGCCTCTCCCTTGTAATTTCTTTAATTATAACAAAAGAATATAAAAAAGTACAATAGCAAAATAAAAAAGCCGTCCATAGATGAGGACGGCTTGTTAGAAAAGTGATTGTGTAGTTTAGCGTTTTACAATAGTTAATGTTCCTGTGATAGCGAGAATTTTACCATCGAATGTAAACTGTAACAGACCGGTATATCCAAAAATAGCATCAGGTGAGGGTGTACTGATTGTTATTTTACCAGTTTTAGATGTCGTTGATCCGATTTGTTTTCCATCAGCTATCGATGCATCCCAAATTTTATTCCAGTTAGCATCTGCTACTTTACCGGTGGAGGAAAAATCAGTGTGGATTGTGTTATCGGTATGACCGATAACGCGCTGTTTAATAGAAATTTTGGACATGTCGAGTGTGCCATCTTTTGCGGTTACAATTTCATAAGCAGTGCCTCGATGAATGTAGCGGATTTGAATGCTTCCATCGGGTAGTTTTGTAACAGAAAGTCCATCAATTGCAGCCTGATTGGTTGGTGCAACAGCAAAGAGGAAAAGCCCTCTAAGTCCAGCAGGAATGACAGTGTTCCCGAAAATATCGTACTGATAGTGGTTAAATATTTCTGTGGAATGGTATTTTGATGCGTGACTTGTTGCATCAGGATTGCCGAGACTGTCTTTACCATCTGTTCCGGAATATCTGCTTTGGCCAGAATCCATGTACCGTGTTGGGCCTGTGAAGTAGAAATAGTTTCCTGCATCAGGACCTGTCACGTTAAATCGATAGTCGATTTTAAGTTCTGGCTTTGATTGAGCAACTGCTGGCAGTACGCATACTACCGCTACGAGAGCTACAAGCAACATGGCTTTTGATTTCATAAAAACCTCCTTAGGTTTCTTAGTGATTTATTGAAACATATAAATATATATATAGATGCATAAATATTATTTGTCAAGCAAGTATTCTGTTGAAATCAGTATTATCTGGTGATAAAATTTTTCTGTGTTATTTTTATAAAATCAGAATGAGAGGAGACATGCTTATGAAATGGTTTATAGTGGGTGTTTCCCTTATAGTTACATTTGTGTGTTTTGCTGAGCCTCTACCCGATCTCTATGCAGGTCCAGCAGACACCACATCGATCAGTTTGGATGTTGGTATAGAGCTTTCTGAACTAATGCAAAATTCTTTTAGCAATATTGGTTTCAATAATTTTACTGTACTACTTGGTCAACAGTTGTGGGTTGAACAGTGGAACATGTTTGGATGGAGATTGATAGCAATGAATGTGCAACTCTCATCAGAGCATCTTGCTGATCCTAATGCTGTTACTGGCCTTGATGGGAATCGAATTGACTTGTCAGGTTCTTTTTTTGCTTTACGGTTTTATTTTGACTGGTATACAGTATTACTCAAAGCATGGTTTATTAAAGTAATCCCAATTATATCCGCAGGCGTTGGGTTTCAGCATACTATTATTAAAAATCCACGTTATCCGCAAGCTGATTATGATATTATGGCTGTACCTGTAGCACTTGCAGCACGTCTTCATTTTACAATATTGAATTATATTTGGATTGAAATGCCATTTATGGAATTTTCGTTTAATGCCTGGCATACGACACCGACCAAAGAGCTTGGAGATTTAACTATTACAAGACCGGATTGGTTTAATATGTATGGATGGTTATCACTAGGTATTTCAATACCGTTGCATAAACCATCAAATTAATAAAAATTATTTATTGCTGTTCTATAATTATTACAATTTTGCATAGCTGGTGTAATAATCATGTTTTATTTTTATTTTTTCACTTTTCATTTGACAGTATTGTTCCGACAAAATAGAATTAAAGAAGATGTGCAATAATGCATATTAATGCAAGGAGGGCCTTTTATGCCGTCAGATTCTAAAAAGACAGCGAGTACAACTTCAAAAACTGCAGCTAAAACAACTGTTGCAAAAAAACCTGTAGCTAAAAAAGTTGCAGAAAAAAAACCTGCTGAGAAAGCTACAACAGCAGCCAAGAAACCAGCAGCTAAAACAACTGCTGAAAAAAAACCTGTAGCTAAAAAAGCTGCAGAAAAGAAACCCGCTGAGAAAGCTACAACAGCAGCCAAGAAACCAGTAGCTAAGACAACTGCTGCAAAAAAAACTACAACAAAAACAACTGCAGAAAAGAAACCTGCTGCGAAAACTACATCTACAGCCAAAAAGCCAGCAGCTAAAACAACTGCTGAAAAAAAACCTGCTACAAAGACAGGAACAAAGGCACCAGCAGCTAAGAAGCCAGTAACAAAAGCTACAACTGCAAAAAAAACAGCAGCGAAAAAAACTTCTGCAAAACCAGCAGTAAAATCAAATGAACAGCCATCTGGTAATTCTTCAAAGTCGGTAAATGAAAATAAAATCTTGAATAATTCTGATATACATAACACATACTAGGAACATGTTTGTTATATACCATAGAAATTTGGTCTTTACGTTGCTTTCGTTTGGTACGTATGATAGTGAAGGTGTTATGCCATGATAATGGCAGTAGCTGTATGACAGCAGTATCCTACTTGAGTCTTTTTCGCTGTTTCTAACTTCTTGCTTAAAAAGAAAATACAAACATATCAAAATTTTGTTTACCCCAAAAAACACGTGAAAAATGCGCATTTACACCGTAACCAGCAGGTACTTTGC
>Ga0116146_1002040_pt1 | contig 18883 bp, 16 predicted proteins | sample AD_JPNHG2_MetaG_FD_89748 | JGI IMG/M metagenome (GOLD analysis project Ga0116146, IMG submission 89748) | Active sludge microbial communities of municipal wastewater-treating anaerobic digesters from Japan - AD_JPNHG2_MetaG | ecosystem: Engineered > Bioreactor > Anaerobic > Digestate | place...
CGTAGTGGTTGAAGACATCAACGTACAAACAATGTCAAGGATGAATCATGGAAAAGTTGTAGGAGACCAAGGTTTTGGTATGCTACGACAAATGATTGCTTACAAAGGTAATCTAGTAAAAGTGAATCCAAAGAATACATCTAAAACTTGTCATTGTTGTGGATATGTGAATCCAGAAGTAACGATTGGTGTAAACAAATGGGCATGTCCAAACTGTAGTGCAGAGCACGATAGGGACATAAATGCAGCTCTGAATATTCTACATAGGTGGAATATGACTAGTCAGAGCATAGTAGGCAGGGAACGAGCCGAAAGTACAAATGCGTGTGGAGCACCAAGCAGTGCTGTGAAGCACGAAGTTTCCCAACCATTACAGGCTATCCAGCTCGTATAAGTTGGGAAGATATTCGGTCTTTAGCCGAATATCCGTTCACAGGTATACCCCACTTTTTTGCTTTTTTATGTATATAACTAATTCCATATATAGCCAATATATGGGGGATACACATAATGTTATCTAAAGACAAAGTGCTAGAAATTACAAAATTTTTAATTGAGCGGGGTACACAGGCTACTTGTGAAGCATATAATTTGACGGGGGAAACATTAAATCGGTATAAACGAGAGGCTAAAAAGTATTATGGAGAAAATCTTGATACACTTATAAAATTTACCGAAAAATTCTCCATGGAGGAAATCTCCAAACTTGCTTCAGGAACTCCACTAGGGGCCTCCTTAATTCCTAAGAAAACAAAAGTTTCTTTTGATGCAGAGGAAATAACGTTTGGCATTATGTCAGATACCCATATAGGGTCAATCTGGACTGATGAAGACCATATTGTAAGTGCCTTTGAGGAAATGGAGAAGCAAGGATGCTCTATGCTTCTTCATGCTGGAGACCTCGTGGAAGGTATGATGAATCGTCCAGGGGATATTTATGAGTTATCCGCTTTAGGGTATAAACAACAGAAAAATGCTGCAGTTGCAGTATTTTCTCAATGGAAAAAACCTTTATATATAATTACAGGCAATCATGATGGAAGTTTTAATTCAAAACTGAATGCAGGACTTGATATTGTAGAAGATGTATGTCATTCACTTGGAGAACACGCTCATTATTTAGGTGTCAATGATGGAGATTTAGATATCAATGGAGTCATTATTAAATTATGGCATGGAGGCGACGGGTCGTCCTATAGTTTGGGATACCGAGACCAAAAATTAATAGAAAGTTTTACTGGTGGAGAAAAACCTCATATTCTAGTAACAGGGCATATCCATAAAGCATATTATTTCTTTTATCGAAATATTCATACCATAGGTGGGGGCTCCATGCAAAAACAGTCTGGATGGATGCGCTCCAAAAAAATTCAAGCACATACAGGGTTCTGGGTAGTGAAAGCAGGGTTTGGGAAAGGGGAAGTAAAATGGATTGCTCCTCGGTTCTACCCTTATTATAATTAAAAAGTATAATTCAAAATGTTTAACCTAATCAACGACAGAAGTCACCCACTTCTATAAGTGGGTGATGAATGTCGCTTGACAATTCAAATTTGCTAAAATTAGCCATGTAATTGGTAAAACTGGGGATGGAGCATCCCTTTGAGCGTGGGTAATCTGGTAACAGAAGTTACCTTGACCACGAAGTCACCACCTCTATAGGTGGTGGTAGTTCACAAAGCCCAAGATGAAATTCTTGGGCTTTTTTTAATCTAAATAACTAATTTTATAGAAGAGCTTATTATATTATAGGGGAGAGGTTTTCAAATGGATAATAAATTTGAGGAAAAGGTCTATGGAGATGTTGCAACAGTATTCCATCGAACATCCGTATCAGACCTTATAAATCGAGTATTTACTGAGGGGTTTAAACCAGGTAACGGTGATTTTTATGGAAAAGCTTGTTACACCACTTATGAGTTTGCTAGTCAAACGAAAGAAGATATGTCTGAAAAGTATGGAAATATTGTAGTAAAATTTGCAGCACATATTTCCAACTTTTTTATTTTTGATTATAAAGAGTTTGCTAAAACATCTCTGTTCAAAAAATTAGGAAGCCCGTCTCGTATGAGTTTTTTGAAGGAACAATTTGAGTATTTCAAAATAGACCCTAAGAATTTTAATTTTAGGGAATGGCCCATGTATACCTCAAAGCAGGCTCGATGGTGTTATCGAAATCTTCCTGATTTCACCTCTAAAGTAGACGGTATCATCTTTACCGGTGAACAAGATGGAAAAGTGCTTGCTGCTTATAATACTAAGGTTCTTATTCCTATTGCATATACATCTGATGATGGAGAAACCTGGCATCCTGTTGAAAAGAACAAACCATATATTCAAAAATCGTTAGGGTCCCATAATGCCTTTAGACGTGGGCTCAAAAGAAAAATAACTCCTGAAGAGGTAGGTATTACGGATTATACCTTTGATGAGAATGGCTATCTTAATGTAAATGGGCACGTTGTTTTTTCTGAGGCTCCCTTCGAGGAAATTCCTTTTAAATTTGGAGTTGTTACCGGTAGTTTTGTTTATGATTTTGGATTGATTACATCTTTAAAAAATGCTCCATATAAAGTGGGGGGAAACTTTGCAGTTACTAATTGCAGATTGCTTACATTAGAGGGGGGCCCCAAACAGGTTGGGGGAAATTATGATTGTTCCAATAATTATGACCTTGCGTCATTAGAAGGGGCGCCCTCCGAAATAGCTCAATCATTTTCAGCAATAACTACAAGTATAACATCTTTAAAAGGGGCCCCAAGATATGTGGGAAAATCCTTTAATGTAGATAATTGCACAGAGTTAGTTTCCCTTGAAGGGGCCCCTCAATTCATTGGAGAAAATTTCTCATGTACATATACAAGTCTTACATCTTTAAGAGGGGGACCTAAACAAGTAGAAGGCCACTATTTTTGTAATCATGTGCCCTTAAAGTCGCTTGAAGGGGCCCCTGAAATAATAAAACAAAATTTTGTATGTTCAGATACGTTGCTCACCTCCTTTAGAGGAGCTCCAAAAGAAATTCATGGGTACCTTATTGCCGATAATCTTCCAAAATTACGGTCTTTGGCAGGCTTTCCAAAATTTATTGGGGAAGGAATTTCCTTGTGGAATGCCTTAAAGTATGTTCCATCAGAACAACTTAAAAATCTTCCGAATACTGCCATTATATCTAGCATAGTAAAATAATTTTTATAAAAAATTTTTGAAAATATCTTGTAATTTTTTAAAATACCTGTTATATTAAGAGTGTAAGGACATTACAGAAGCGGTGCTTCAAAAAGTCCTAAAATTTATTCAAGGAGGCCAAAAATGGCTATTACAAGAATCTCCCTTTCTAATCGAAAACCGTATAAAAAACCGGTTATTGACCCCTTCTTTGAGGTCAAGGAACTCCCTTTAATCAGGTCCGATGGGGTGGAAACGGACCTGCGGGCCCTTGTTAATGGGGCCACCAACAGGACGGTGGGTACCGTCTCAAAACGGTATAAGCTCTTTACCCATCAGGAGGCTTCCAACCTCGTAAAGAACTTCCTGGCGGAAAATGATTTCAAGTATGAATCCAAGGGTCCTCAAGTTTCTAATGGGGGCTCCCGATTCTTTGAAACCATTATTTTCCCTGAATTTAAGTTTAATCCCATCGAGAAGAGTACCGCTCTCGATGGGAAAAACATCCATGTAGATGACCTGATTCCGGCCATTACGGTTCGGAATTCCTACGACAAAACCTCCCCCATAGCATGGGACTATGGGATGTATCGGGTTATCTGCCAGAACGGTATGGCCATTTTGAAGGAAAAGACCAGTCTTTCCTTCCGGCATACGCAAGTCCTAAACACAGCTCGTGTTAAGGACGCTTTGCTTAATGCCATCGAAAACTCCATTTACATTATGGAGAACGTAGCAGGGCGTCTTAATCAGGAAGATGGGTCCGAATTCTTGGTTAAGCTTTTGCAAGCTAATTTTTCTGCCTCTTTCAAGGAAAAACTTCTTGAAAAGATTGCTCCCTATGCATCTTTTGATTTCGTTGACAGAGAAGAAAATGGGAAAAAGGTTCGAGAAATTGAATCTATTCGGACCACAGAGTCTGCATGGGCTGTATACAATGTTGCAACCGAAGTAGCAACCCATGTTATCAGCAATCGGTCCCTTCAGGAACTTGAATCTAAAAAGATTGCTCGGGTGTTTGAAATCACTGCATAAATAAATAATATAAGGGGTGAGTTATTCACCCCTTTCTTTATAAGGGAGGCCAATATGCAAGCCACAAAAGAAATTCTTACTAAAATTAAAAAACTCTATGCCCTAGCTACCTCATCTAATCCTAATGAGGCACAGCTTGCTAAAGAACGAGCAGAACTACTTTGTAAAAAATATAACATAGCTTTGGAAGACCTTGAAAAAGAGGATACCTCATCCATAGGTATCAATTCATACAAAATTGTTTCGGATTCCTGGGATTTTTTCTTGCTTAAAGAGGTTGCTGAATATAAAAAATGTGTTATTATTCGGTATCCTACTCCGAAAGAACATGCCTTTATGGTAAGTTTTATTGGGGATTCCTTTGCCGTTTCTCAAGCACAGGATTTTGCTGATTATATCTATCAAGCACAGACCTATGGGATTTCAAAATTTGAAGCGAAATCTTCTACCTTCAAGACTGCATATCGTATGGGCTTTTCCATTGCAGTAGCAAAACGATTACAAGATATGATTGATGTAGCTTATCAAGATAGTTCTGAAACAGATATTGTTCCTACTGTAAATAAAGATATTGAATCCTTATTTAAGGGAGCTTCCTCAGAACTTATGAACGATTCTTTCTCCGCCACAGATATTCCTGGATTTATGGCAGGTTCTTTGGATGGAAAAAAGCTATCATTCAATCCTCAAATTAAAAACGATTATACTGTAAAAAAAGCACTTGCATAATAATATAAGACTCCTTAGTTGAAAATACTAATTAAAGGTATTTACCACAAGGAGTCTTGTAATGCATATTTTAGAAGCAACTGCTCAAGAAGTTTATGATACATTTTTTAAGAAAAAACTTACAAAAACTGAATTTACACAACTACTACAAATGGACCCTACTGCAGTTATTGGGGAATCTCTTATTAATGTGAAGTCAATCACACATCTTATACGCCCCTGGGAAGGCTTTGATTTCACAAATGATACAGCAGAGTTTTCTTCAATGGGGGAATGGTTAAGTCTGTATAGTCTTATCAATATAGCCCATATTTGGTTAGAGGATAAACTTTCTTTTAAATTTACAACTCAGAGTTCTTCTATTAATATATTTCCTGAAATAGCAATACCTCTACATTACTTAGAGGAGAGCTCCATCATAAAAGACATATATAATGAAACAAAGGAGTTATTACTTCAATTATTTAATAACGTATTTAAGTTTGTTCTTTTTGAAGAATTTTGTTTAATTTTCCTTGGGATTGATTCTTCTCGATTTAGTTTTACTGCTATAGAAAACCACTTATCCTCTATACTTAAAAACACCCCTTTTACGTATTCAAAATACCTGCAAAATAAAAAAGTATTTAGTGATGATACAAATATAAAATATCACATGTTAATTACTATACGAAGCATGCTAGTTCGTATCATGGAAGCCACCCCCAAAGAATCTTTGGAAGCCAATCCTAAATATCAGCAAACTTTAGATTTACTTAACAAGACTATTGAAGAATTTCCAAAATAATCTTATAACTCAGGGGATTCCCCTGAGTTTTTTACTAATTATATAATATCACTTACAAAAGAGGATTACAATGAAAAAATTAAGAGAAGCTACTGCCCAAGAAATTTATAATAAATATTTTCAAGGAAAAATAACTCCTGATGAATTCCGTACTGTTATTAGTTTTGACCCTACTTCCCAGGTTAAGGAATCTCTGGAGAATTCGGTACTTGGTAAGTATTCTCAATGGTTACTCAAAAATTATGTAGCTCTTAGCCCTACCGAAAGGAACCAATTTCTAACTGAAGACGAAGAATTTATCAAACGAGGTCTCTCTTTATTTCGTAATTATACTCAAAATAAAGACGGGCTTCAGGAATTAAAAAATCTTGTTCAGCTCTATAATATACCTGTTATTAATGTTTCTGATATAAATCAATATGCAATTGAGGACATTAGTTACCTGGGAGCCACAGAATCTGTAGAAGACTCAGAGCTATATTCTACATCTTTGGAAAAACAAGTGGAGGTTATCATTAATGATTCCGTGATGTTTGCCTGTAGCCCAAAAACACATGCAGCTTCTCGAAAGTATGGAACTGGGACTAACTGGTGTACTGCAACCTCAAATCCCTCCTGGTTTCAATCATATATATCACGTGGCCCTCTTTTTATCATTATTGATAAGACTTCAAACTATGCAGAAAAATGGCAATATCATCACGAAAATAAAGAATTACGAAATAAATTTAATATGACTGTCTCAATTAAAGACTTAATTTTATATTGGTATGCTAAAAGTGAAGCCCATGCTGAAGCAATGTCAACTTTTGCGGGGTATCTTGAAGCAAATATGCGATACCCCGAATGGAATTATGAAGCTATTTTTTCTGACAAAGAATCTCTTCCTGGAAAAGTAATTAAGGCTTTATTAGAAATGTACCCTAAAGAAACATTATATCATGGGCATTTTAGCTATAAACTAGAATTCGAAGGAAGAACTAACCATGCTTCTCTTAAAGGGTCTTCGAATGAATATACCCTCATGGGGATTCTTATAAGTGGGTTAGAGGCTTCAACTGAATTTCTGGAGGCATTAAACGATTTGTATGAAAGGGGCTTTCGTACTGATGAGTTTGACGTAATAGGCTTTAGATATTCTAAGTTACTTCCTTATGTTTTTCAATACAATCCAGACCTTATCCAAAAATATGCTGAAAAAGGTTTTCATAGCAACATTTTCTTAGCATTAAAAAGTTTATTTGTAACTCCTGCGGGTACTCCTATTTTATATAATATTGCACAAATTGTGGCAAAGAAATCATTAGAAGAAAGAGCTTACTTTATATATAATAATATTACGGAAGCTTCTATTTTAGAGTTTAATGGATTTCAATTTCAAGAAGACATTATGTCCAATATTGATAATCTGCTAGCGGCCCTTATATCAACAATACTACCCGAATTACAGGAACAAACACAAGTACTACCACGAATACATGAAGCTCGAGCCATTCCTAATAAAGAACCCTTTGATTTTGAAAGTATAGAATCTACAGCTTCATCAATGCCTCAAGGGGCTTCTCTTATCGAAAAACTAAGAAGTTACCTAAAAAAAATTATCCCCCATGCTTTTGTTCAAGTTCATATTTTTCTTGCAGATATCCCCTCTAAATATCAAAAGGAAGCTTGGCAATCATTAGTTTACTACAGTGTTTTTGAGGATGAATCCCTAAACTCATATCGGAAACACAAAATTTTTTCTAAAATAAAAAGCAATTATTCAAAAATTATTTTTTATAACGCATTAGGGCTTTATTTACATTTATGCTTAAGAAAGGAAGGATTAGACAGTGTACGGCACACCCTGGAGGGGGAATTAAATACCTTAACCAATGATTTATCATCTATAAACAATATATCAAAATTAGCAAAAGAGCAGGGTAAACCTCCACAAGAATTAAAACGCTTTATTTTTTATTCACTAGCAAAATTTGTTATAAGCCTTCCCGCTAAGGAAGTTATTGGTTCATTGAGAAATTCCCTAAACTATAGGAGCTCTCCTATAATAACTTACCTTTTTGGCAGATATGTAATGGCTCTTACAGCAACCCCAAAAACTATTCAAAGTACGTTTTCTAATCCTAAAAAAGTAGTAATCCGTTTTGCAATAATGCCAAAGAAGGAAGAAATTATTGTTAGTGCAATACCTGCTTCAAACGAGCTTGAGAAAGCTATCCAAGAATTATTACCTTTAGTGGATGAAATAGTTAAAACTGTTATTTTGATTATATATGAGAAACTTAAATTTCAGATTTCAGAAGAAAAAGACCCTTTTTATAGCATTAAAAATATTTTTGATTCTATTAGTAAAGAAAAACCTATTTTTATGCTTAACGACTTTCTTGGTATACAAGAATATTGCAACTATACTAAATTTTCAATACATGATTCACATCTAAAAAAAGATTTTAAGGAATTTTGTATCAAATTATTACAACGTAAAATACGTACAAGTAAAAATAATTTACGTATTCAAAGGTACAAAGACCTCCTAGAAGAAATAGTAAATACACCTGTGTGAACTACCCTGAAACTAAAGATTTCGAGGTTTTCTTGCGATGTTAGGTATAAAAAGTCTTTCTAAGGGATTAACAAAAGTTAATCCCTTTTTCTTTTAAGAAAGATACCGCCCTTATTTTTTACTAATTAAAAAAGATTCTTAACGCAAAGGAACTTATATGAATACATCCCAAAATGATTATACTGGACAAAATGCCCTTGAACTGTATCATTCTTTTAAGAGTATAATATCTAAAGAAGAATTTAAAAAACTTATACAACTTGACCCTACTGCAACAAAAGGAAATTCTTTAGAAACCTTTATTCCAGGAAAATATACCCCTTGGCTACTTCATGCCTATGGCACGTATCCTAGAAAAAACCTAAAAAACTATATGCTTGGAAAAAGCACACTTATTGCTCAAGGATTACAAGCATTCCATCTCTTAACAGCATCTCCAAAAGGAAAAACTTCTTTACAAAATTATTTTTTACAAACTGCGGATACTTCACCAAAAAACATATATGATATTCAAAGTTATACGTTACGGGATATCTTTATGCTTGGAGCCTGGTATACTCCAGATAACTTAAAAAAAGCATTAACAGATATTAAAGATGACATTGACGTCATAATTAATGATGCTGTTATGTTTGCGTTCTGCCCTCTTTCAATGGAAGCCGCCCTTTACTATGCTAAGGATACCCCCTGGGAAAAAATAATTATAGATTCCAGGTATCTTGCACGAACTTCAGAGGGAAAACTTATAAATCCTACGCATCTTATTATGATTTTTGAAAAGCAAGGGGATACTTTTAAGCAATGGTGTTACTTTTCAGAAAGTAAAACCCTTCTAGACCAATATGAAGATACAATTTCCAGAAAAGAATTTATTAAATACTGGTATGCAAAGGGGGATGCTTATGCTGACGCTATATCAACATTAGCACAATATCTGGAGCAAAAACTTTCCCTTACAGAATGGAGCTTTGAAAAAGTTTTTGTAAAAGAGCTTAATTCTTTTGAAAAATGTATTAAACAAGTGCTAGAGGGAGTTCCTTATAAAAAGATTCCAATAATACGCATTACCGGAAAAAGAATACAAAAAGATGATGATAAAGATGAATTTTATATAGCTTACCGTCCAAATACATACTCTTATTCCTTTTTAGGATTCCTCCTTACTGGATTTGAAGCAGGTGCGGATTTTGCTTTAGAGTATGCTGAAAAATATGCAAAACTGTTTAATATGCCGCTTACCTTATTAGATATAAAACCTATACGTGTCCCTAACCTTATTATAATACTAAAAAAATTTCCTGAATTAATAGAACCCTATGCTAAAAAATTGCCATATTGGACTGCTAATAAATGGGATTTTCCTCAATTCTTTATACAAAATGACTACGATATTCTATTAAAAATAGCCCACGTTTATGCTCAAAATCCTCTTGAAAAAAGAGTTCTTATTATTAAAGACTTAATTTCAGAAGAGTTTTTTGAATCTCTTAGAAAAAGACTTAGTTATAATCGTATTAAAACTTCTGATATTCTTGACCAATTTGATTCCCTGATGGAGCAGTTTCTCATAATAGTTATTCCTGAGTTAAAAGAACATTCAAGTATATTCCAAGAAGCTCGAGATATTTCAAAATATCAATATAATAACCCAGAGGAATTGCATAAAGACTTAATAAATATAGGGGTGCTCCCTCGTGAAGATATTGGAAATACAAAAGAAGATATTCTCGAAGATTTAAAGAAATACCTGGCACAGTTATTTTTAAAGAATGACTTTCAAACTCAAAAATGTAAAAAATTATTTGCAATTAATAATTATATAGTACCCTATCCTACAATAGACAAATTATTTTCTGATTATCTCTTTAACTACCAACAAACAAATAAGGCAAGAGCTCTCGCTGAAGAATTACAAAATATAAAAAATGCCATTTCATCAGAGCATACAAATAAAGATATACTAAAAAAAGAGCTATTGCAATTAGAGTCTTATATTGTCAATGGAATTATTCAAAATCTGCCTTTCTCTCAGATAACGTCAAAATTAAAAAAAATCTTAGATACAAGTTCTTTATTACTGCAGCATCAAAATCCTATATGGTATGATAACTTTTATACTATATATGAAAACTTACAATACTTGCCAAATGTTATGGAAGACTTCTTCCAAATTGCAATGAGTACTCTTTTTTATGAAACTGCAAGGGCCCCCATTGAAACTCCCTTACTTACACTCAAGAAGGATTATCCTTTAATGCATCTTATTCTTTTTGAAGGTAGATTCACCGTGTTACTCCCTAATATAGATATATCTAAGAAATCTCAGCAAAAAATTATTTATCTTAAAGATAACATATTGCATGTCATCGAGTTATTGATTATTGGAACACTTTTTTCCAAAATAAAAGACCTTTTCTTAAATTTACAAGGAGAAATACATTCAAAATCATTAAATTCTTCAAACATAGCTTCTTACCTTACAGAAACATACAGTAATCTCACTCAATTCACTTCATTTTCTTTTAAAGAACAACCTTTTGTGCAATTCAAAATTAAGGATAAACAATTACTAGAAAAACTTAAAGCAACATTTGTTTTCATTATAGAACAATCACAAAAAAATTGGATTTCTTATGAAAGCGCTCAAGAGATTGAAAATTTACTTGCAAGCATTAAACAATCTGGGAGGATATCATCATGATTAAATTGAATGAACTAACAACTCAAGATATTGTAACCCTCTGTGCTAAATTTAATATCACCAGAGATACCTTACAAAAACTGCTTACTATTGACCCTACAGCAATAGTACATGATACCTTAGAAAATTCTAAAAAAGGAAATTATCTTAATTGGCTTATTAAAATTTATAAACAATTTGAAGTAATAGGTACACTCTCTGATTTTTTTGCAAAAGAAAATTTAATACGAAACGGCCTTTACTTTTTCTCTGAACTTTCAAAACGAAAAACCGGAAAAGAATATTTACAAGAACTTTTTAAGAATAAAAATCTTTCAGAAGCAGATATATCAGATATAATGCATTATTCCTTTGAGGATATTTCTGCTTTAGGGATGTATGCAACCGATAAAGACTTTCTTTATAAAGCCCTTACCCCAAAAGAAAAACAAATAGAGGTAATTATTAATGACTCTGTTATGTTTGTTTGCATTCCTAAAACACATGAAGCAGCCCGAAAATATGGTACTGGTACTCGTTGGTGTACCGCAACTTCAAATATAAAATGGTGGAATGGTTATCTTCCTAAAGGGCCCTTATTCATTATTATCGATAAAACAACCAATAATCCCACTATGAAATGGCAGTATTGTAATGCTACAGGGGAACTTCAAAATCCTGAAAGAGAACAAATTAGTAAAGCCGACTTTATTACATATTGGTATAATAAAGGAGAAGAAGGAGCGGAAGCAATTTCTGCTCTTATAGACTACTTTGAAAATGAATGTTCTTACCTTGATTGGGATTTTAAAGATATTTTTGAGAAAAATAAAGAAAACTATAAAGAGGTCCTAACAAAATTATTTGAAGGAAAAACACTCAATTCTGCAAAAAATTCTTTATATAAAATTGCACTTAATTTCTACGATACTCCTGTATATTATTCTATATCTGAGAACCTTTCTTTTATGGGGGTACTCCTTTCTGGGGTAAGCACTAATTCCGAATTAATCAATATTGCAAATTATTATCATTCTTTAGGATTTAAGCCTATTGCAACAGACATCATTTTTTTTATGAATACTCCGAGAAATTTAAAATTATTATTTCAGTACAATTCCGACCTTATACAAGAATTCATTTCAATGTTCCTGTCAAATGATATACCAAAAGACGTTTGGAACTATTATTTTACTGACCCTGACGGACTTGAAATACTTTACTCCATAGCTAATGAACTCAAGAAAAAATCATTTTATGAAAGAGCCCAGTTTATATTAACCGTATTTTCTAATAACTTTTTGGATTATTTAGAGCATACTACCTCCCCTGATAAATATGAACAAATAGATACTCGACTAGTAGCTTTTTTTATCGAAAGTATTCCTGAGTTATGGAACAAAAAAGCTTTTCAGTTTACGGAAACTCATCAATTCCCAGCGAAAGAAATAAATCCTGAAAATCTCTTGAAACAAAAATACAAAAACCTTAATAATGCTAAAAAAATTAATGTAAAAACATTACTAAAACTTTTACGAGAAGAACTTAAAGCACAATACAGTGAACTGCGGGGAAGATTTCCTCAGTTTATAAAACTTATCTTTGATGATAATGATTCGCAAATTGTAAATATAGCAGTAACTCCTCTTATGAAGTTTGCATATATGCACAATGTACCCCTTTCAGTAGATATAGAAGCTGCTTTATATGATATATATGTCAATAATGGCTTAGAATCCTTTATAACAGAATTACTCCCTCATTATGATGCCAAATATCTTAAAAAATTATTTTTAGAGCTTACCACCCTTGAAAAAGCTGAAGCTAGACGAAATCTTTTTAGTTTATATCGAGCACCTATAAAATTAAGAGGAATATATTCTCACCTTGAAGAGAATTTTCCTCTATTTTATATTCACCTTTTTGAGTTACTTATATTTTTTTATATTACAGAGTATCTTCCTAAAAAAGAGCAAAATCCCTTTATTACCGTTATAAACATATCTCGGCAACTTAATTTATATAAATTAACGGATGGAGCAGCTCCCTTAATAAAATTAGGACCAAAATTTCAAAAATTATTACAAATATATGAAAAACCTATTTATAAGTTTTTAATAACCTATATAACTACAGAGCTATATGAGGCTATAGCAGCAGCTACCTTTGAGACTATTGAACAAATATATAACCTTATAGGAATTTCTTCTCACAAGCAGATAGAACTAAATTTAGGAGAACTTCTATATCCAATGCAACCATCAATCTATATTAACATTGAAGCTATGCCTACCAAAAATGCTATATTACAATTTTTATACAAAAAAATGAAATTATTAAAACCACAAGCAATAGTCCAAAAACAACAAGAAAAGTATACAGAATTACTTAAAACTCTGGAAAATACTTTCTTACAATCGCCTGATACTAATGATAGTATATCTAATAAGGAGATTCACCATGACTTATAATGTTCCAGAGGACACCTTCAAAACAATGCCAAATCCTACATTACAAAAATGGTTTCTTTGGGCAATTGATGAATACCAACGATTAGCAACAAAGGAACGAACACCTGAAGAACAAATTCTTATAGAGGAGTTACACCAATCAATAAAACTTGCTGAAGCTATTTACAATACTCGAAAATAATAAGGATATGATATTTATGGAATTGTTACTTTTTTTTATCTGGGTCTGCATCTTCAAGAATAGTATGCAATAATTCATGTAATCGCCCTATAAAATACTTAAAGAGAAGCCATACAACATTCTTCTCAATGAGAAGCATTCGTACCTTATGAAAGTACAGGGCAATAATGTAAGTAATTCCAAAAATAAAACGAAAGTCCTCTATATAAGTTTTTATAAAAGGACTTATCATAAACATAATAATAGTAACTATTATGGTAGTTGGGAGAATTTTAAAGTTTTTAGAAATTTTTCCAAATAATTGAACATGCGACCAACTTCCTGCTAAAGCTGCTACACTATAAAAAAGTAACTCAAACAGGAGTTTGGTAAGGGCAAGTTGAATATTTGGTCCATAAAGGGCTATTATTAAATCGGTCATTCATCATTATTTTTTTTAATTAAATTACTATTTACATGCTGTGTAAATATCCAATATACTATAAACATGAGTATTGTTATAACCATGCTTATAATCCCTGTAGTTAAAATAAATCGTTCTTCTGCTTGTGCTGTATTCAGCAAAAACGTTTGAGTATCATCATAATTATCTAACATTTTTTTAAAAGATTCATTTGCTGAGAGCACTTCATAAGGGCTGAATACAGAAATAATTGCAATAACAGGAGCACCTGTTTTCACTCGATTTTCTATACGAGGAACACCTGTAATAGATTTATCCTGATAAATATAAAAAGGAGCTAAGAACTCATAACTTTTGAAAGTTATCCAAAAATCCCCTCCATTCGCAAAAAACAGGCTTTTAAGGCCATTAACATCAAAGGATGATAATTTTTTACTATTTGGGTCAGGAGCCTCAAATTGGAAGAATAATGCCTGATAGAGCGGTTGTCCTGTTGCAAGATTTACAATCCTTGAAAAGGTATGTTCAGCAAGAGCTGCATTACCCTTTCTTCCTTGCATTTTAATCTCAATATTCAAATCTCGGGTAAATTTATCTACAGCACAATTTTCTGAATAATCTTCAAAAATAAAGGAGTCATCAAACCCAAACCTGATTATCATAGCAAAGGGGTCATTTGCATCACTTACTAAATTATTAAAATAAACATTTTTTAAGGTAGCTCCAATTACCCGCTGTATTTTATTCTGGGGGTCAAGTCCAATAGTATCTAACGCATAGGTCAAGTCCTGAGGGGGTAGTGCCTTCAATTGAGCAATTACCCTATTTCCCAGTGTTTGAGAAAGTTGATAGTTTTCATCAATCAAGATTTGCAGTGTATTTTCAATATAAGCCCATTTTGTTTGAAGTATTTTTTGATTATCTAACTTCTGGGTTTCCTCTAAAAATTGTACATCAAGCAATACTTTTTGACCTAAAAAGATTGCAATAAGAAATACAAAAAAGAGTGGTATTGTATAAAAATGTACTGATTTCATAATTTTTTTGTTTTTAAATAAACCCCACATGATAATAGCCGTTATTGAAATGATTATCAATAAAGCTAATCCAATGTAATATATATGTATATTCATCGAAGTATCCTTTCTTACTCAATTAGTAAACTTTTTTGAGGAAGATTTCTTTTTTGAAAGTACAACCTTTTGCTCTACTTTCTCTTCTTCAAAGGCATCCTCCTGCTCATTAGGGAGAGATATCATATGCTCTGGAGCATAAGCACTAACTCCAGAAGCATCCATTTCTCTCAAAAAAGTTATAATTTTCTTAGATAATGTATTAGATACTACCATGCAAGCATCTCCCGTTTTTCTGACGCTTTCACAAGCTCATCCACCACAGCATAGGGCAAAGGCTCATCATAGAAGGAAACTCGATATTTTACATAATATATGGAGCTATAGGCAATTGTTGCAAGTTCATCCTTTACCTGAAGGGCCATAATATATGGATAATCTGCATAGGGGTCTTTAATAATCCTGAACAATAGGTCATCTCGCTGCAATTGCCCCGACATCGGACAATAAACCTCAAATGGTTCAGTATCCTCAAGAGCTGAAAAACTACATACAATTCTTCCTGTGTCATTATCCTTCTCTAACCGTCTCATAGGGATATCCTTCATTACAGGAAGCATAATAGGTAATATCTCTGCTGCAGTTACCGTACGAGTCAGGATATCCTGTGTCCGAGAATCCCGTGTAACCCTAATCCGTAGCATATCAGTAGGATGTGCTGAGAGCAAAATTGCATTATCTACAATTTTTCGTTGAATAGGGTCAAGCCGTGAACCTAAACGAGCTTGCCATGCCGAACGATGCAGCCTCCGTTGTGTTGAAATTGTTTTAGGAGTATATAAAGAAATTGAAGGCCCATAGCCCGTAATAGCAAGTAATACTGCTTGCTCAAACGTAATATGGGTATACTGCTGTATTACACTAATAGGGGTTTGTGCCGTAAAAACAATACGAAATGGGTTATCAATTTTTACTTTTTTGCTAATACCTGCAATAATATGGGGGTTGCCTGGATAAATAAAATTAATAACCGGAATAAATTGTCGAATTGTAATTGATTGAGTAGCCTTAACAGAGGGAGTCTGAGGTAAAACCCTTACAGAAACAGTTTTTACAGCAATAGATAATCCTAAAACATCTCTAACGGCTATACTGGATGGTAAGTCTATTCCAATGATTGCAGTAGTTACAATACTACGAGTGCCATAACCTGTTTGTACCCTTAGACTCTCTGGGGCAATAACTCCTGATATATTTCCTACTGTAACAATTATAGACTGACATGCATGAATAACTGGGTCTTGAGGGACTATTTGTACTGAAATTGAGGATACACTGGTTTGAACTGTTTGTGCACTAGAAATTACGGGTGTTCCAGGAGTGAAAATTACTGAGATACTATCTACTTGGCGAATACTAACATCAGGGCCACCTTCTGTATAGATGCGATTATCCTGAGGAATTATTTGTACTGAGAGCCCTGTATCCAAAAGAATAATAGCATCCATACAGCATCACTTATTATACCGCTTGACTTAATGTAAAGATACCCTCAGATGCCCATTCAATAGTAAAATTACCATCAATAGACTGTTTATCGGTACCAAAATCAAAGCAAAGAATGAGCGGAGAAGTTCCTGGAGTCCCCGTAGCCTTATAAATAACAGCATACCGAGCAGTAATAGTAGAACTTACCCAAGTTACATCATTACCAGTAACTTTTACATTATCGGAAGAATCCTGTTTTGTAAGAGTTATTCCTGTTAAAAGAGCACCTCCTGCAGTATACCCTGTTCCAGTAACTTCATTGCTGTTAATATCACTAAAATAGGCATGGTCCTTATTTGGAGTGTATGCATTAGACAAAAGAGCTACCTTTAAGGTGTCTGTTCCAAGATTAAGGGTTTGAGCTGCAAGTTGATACAAAAATTCATTATATACTATGTGTGCCATAAAGCCTCCTATAACATCTATGTAATTAGTATAATATTATTGTATTCTTTAATTACACCTATAGGTAATCTTCATATAAATAATCAGCAAGACTATTAAAGGATTCTTGTTTCCTACTACGCTGTTGCTCTGCTACAAGGTCTCTCAAACCATTCGGGTATTTTTGTTCTAAGGGACTCCCCCAGAAAATATTAAGAGAATTCGATAAAGCCTCCTGATTGATATTCCATTGGTGGATATCCTGATTAAATAGAGAGTTCGCAAACATACCATGCATGTCTGTAACGTTGGATACATCCCATTTTGAGATGTCTTGATTAAAAGGTGAAATTGCAAACATAAATGACATATGTCTAACATTAGATACATCCCATTTTGAAATGTCTTGATTAAAAGGCGAACCTATAAACATGAAATCCATATTTCTAACATTAGATACATCCCATTTAGAAATATCACCATTAAACTGAGAATATCGAAACATGCCGGACATAGTCTTCACCTTACGAGTATTCCACATGGAAAGGTCCTCATTAAAGGTTGCATTATCAAACATAGATTCCATATTCTCTACGTTTGAAACATCCCATGAAGCAATGTTTGCAGTAAAGGATGCTCCCTTAAACATAAAACTCATATTTTTTACTTTAGAAACCTTCCATTTGGAAAGGTCTACATTTAGTATAGCGCCATTAAACATACCCTCCATATCTTCTACATTAGAAACATCCCAATTAGCTATATAGCGAGGAACAATTTTTCCTTCAAATAAATAAGCCATATCCGTAACGTTAGAGGTATCTATTCTGCTTAAATCATACTGGTTCTTGAGAAACCTACCTAAAAAATAATTATTAGTAGGTATTTTTCCCTCCAAAAGGTTTGTTTCAAAAAGTTTTCCATTAGCAATCAGCAAACTTTGAGCTTTTTTTATAATAGCATCATTTTGGGAAACAATAGCTTCAATATCTATGCCTAACGTTTTATTAAAAGTAGAAATATCCACTTTTTCATCTTCTACATTGAAAATTGAAAGTTTTTTAAGTTCACCTTTTGCCAGAGCATATTTTGTTTGGTTAGTTACTACATATATAATAACCATTTTATAGTCATAAGTATATTCATGCCAATGTCTAATCGTTTTTTGATAAGCAGTACACCAGTCTCCCTCACAAGGACCAACGTATTTTGAAGCAATTAATTTAGAAGCTTCATACGTTAAAGGAATGTATGCTTGGTATGGTCCTGGTATCGGAAATATTAAATAATCTTTTCCTAATTTAAGACCTTGAATTCCTTGAGCTTTTACTGCTTTTTTCCTCCCTGTTTTGGATACCTCTTGAGTTGCTTTATAAATATCTTCAATGTCATAATCAGATAACTTATTCCAATCAATAATAAGGTTTGGGGGGTTATCCCTATTTGAAAAATAAGTAATAAGATAGTGTTGTTCCTCTGGAGTTAAGGTTGAAAAATTCGGATGTTTTTTAATTAGATGGTCTTTTCGCTCAAAAAGTATATTCATACTGATAAATCCTCATTATGGAATCTAATCTTATAAATTAGTACCTTTTACATAAGTTCTTTCCTTGTAAACTTTATTATAAAAATTCGCCCCATTTTCTATCCTCATGAGTGCATTTCATTAAAACCTGCAGAAGGAATATCTATAAAAAACTTTATATCATAGAAATCCCTTTTTCTACTGCAGGTTTTAAATCGCTCCTCAAGGAGCGTAAATATATATGTTTTTATATACTATAATTGTTTTTATATACATTGTGAGTTTCTTAGATTCTTAGAAACTCTGAATATAGAAATTACTATATAGTAAAAATAC
>Ga0116146_1002045_pt1 | contig 18861 bp, 9 predicted proteins | sample AD_JPNHG2_MetaG_FD_89748 | JGI IMG/M metagenome (GOLD analysis project Ga0116146, IMG submission 89748) | Active sludge microbial communities of municipal wastewater-treating anaerobic digesters from Japan - AD_JPNHG2_MetaG | ecosystem: Engineered > Bioreactor > Anaerobic > Digestate | place...
CCGCCCAGCGCGACGACATTGAGCGCCACCGAGCCGGCCCCGCCCACGCGGTCCTGCCGCTCGATCACGCGCAGCACGGGCACGGGCGCTTCCGGGCTGATGCGCTCGGCATCGCCGAAAACGTAGCGGTCAAGCATAAAGTCGCCGACCAGTAGCACGCGCGACGACGTGAACCGCTCAATCAGGCTGATCTGACTCGTAGCGCTCATTCATCGGCTTCCGGCCGGAGCAACCGTGTTCTCCAGTGCTAGACGACCCGCAACGCGGCCGCGTCACGCGCACTGCTCTAGTTGCGGGCAATCAAGGCTATACCGCGGCGCAGACGCGCTTGGCGGCATCCGTCAAATCCGCGGCCGGCACAAGCTGCGGAATGTTGGCCGCCTTGAGCATCTCGCGGGCCTTATCCACGTTCGTGCCTTCCAGCCGCACGACCACCGGCACGTTGAAGCCCACTTCGCGGGCGGCCTTGATCAGCGCGTCGGCGATCACGTCGCACTTGGCGATGCCGCCGAAGATGTTCACCAGGATCGCCTTGACCTTCGGGTCCTCCAGGATGATGCGGAACGCCTCGACCGCCGCTTCGGGCGTGACGCTGCCGCCCACGTCCAGGAAGTTGGCCGGCTCGCCGCCGTGGAGCTTGATGATGTCCATGGTGGCCATCGCCAGGCCGGCTCCGTTGACCACGCAGCCGATGTTACCTTCCAGGGCGATGTAAGTCAGATTGGCCTCGTTCGCCCGCAACTCGGCCGGGTTCTCCTCCGAAGCGTCGAACAGGGCGGCGATGTCCTCGTGCCGCAGCAGGGCGTTGTCGTCGAAGTTGAACTTGGCGTCGATGGCCATGACCTCGCCGTCGATCGTCTGGACGAGCGGGTTAATTTCGGCCAACGAGCAGTCCTTTTCGAGGAAAAGGCGGGCCAGCTTCATCATGATGTCCGCGACCACCTTGGCCCGCAGGCCGGTGAAGCCGATCGCCGCCGCCAGGGCGTTGGCCTGGAACTGCTGGAAGCCAAGGTGCGGGTGGAACCAGGCCTTTTTGATCGCGTCCGGGTTGCGGGCCGCGACTTCCTCGATCTCCACGCCGCCTTCGGCGCTGGCCATCATGACCGGCACGCGGCGGGCGCGATCCACCACCACGCCCAGGTAATACTCCTTGGCGATGTCGACCGCCTTGGCCAGCAGAATCTTGCGCACGCGGACGCCCTGCGGCCCGGTCTGCTTTGAAACCATTGGCTCGGCGAACATCCGCCGGGCGTGGCAGACCGCCTCACGCGCCGAGCGCACGAGCTGCACGTAGCCGGCCTTGCCGCGGCCGCCGGCGTGCACCTGGGCCTTAACCACCGCCGTTTCGGCGACCAGACGGCGGAAGGCCTCCGCGGCCTGCTCGGCGGTGGTGATAACTTCGGACGCAGGAACGGGAATGCCCGCCTCGCGCAGCAGCGCTCGGGCCTGATATTCGTGAACTTTCATGCAACTTTACTCCGTCGCCTCTACGGGCGGAAACCTTTTCAGGCGGGGAGTCTACCCAGTCAGGGCAGACCGGGCCAGTGCGAAACCGGCGCGCTGCAGGCCAAAGCACAAAGGTCGCGTCGGCCCCCCCCGTGGCCGACGCAGCGTGCCAAACGGCCACCACATTGTCGGCGAAGGCCTCGTCGTTAGGCGGTCGGGTTGGACGCCGGCTGGGCGCGTGCATAGGCCATCCGCCTGGCGATGCGCTTGGAGGGATACGCTGCCATCGGCAACAGTAGGGGCGCCAGCAACAGGTGCCCGATGCCGATTGCAATCGCGATGTTCAGCAAGCTCAGCGATGGCAGGGTGAACGCGCAAAAGAACGTGCGCAGTGCCAGGGGCGCCGTGACGACGGCAAGCACGGCGTACGCGAGCGCGACGCGGGCGGCCTGTCGCCGCCAGGGTTCGCGGATGTCGTCGTCGTGCTCCCTGCGCACTCGCCCGCACTCCGGGCACACGCCCGAGAGGTTCCCGGTAAGGTCATAGCGGCACAGGCACGCCAACCAGAGCAGGGCCAGATATGCCCGGCGGAGCCTGTCTCTAGTCGGTTGTAACATCATCAAGCGGGCACCCTCATTCGCAGCGACACGCAGTGGCTGCCCGTGCCGCACTATAGCCGTAATCGCTGCGGATATGTGCGCGCCGGCGGCGGACTGAGAGCACGCAAACAAATACAAAACCGGCTGCCGCAGGTTCATAGCCCGCGTCAGCCGGTTTTAACCGTGCCCTGCGACGGCTCGCAGTACGCAGGACACTGTGAGGCCGGCCTGGCGACTCGGGTCAACCGCGAAAAACGCGCGGCGAAGCGCCCGGCCGGTTTGCAGACCGCTCCTTCTGCTGTCTGCCTCAGCCTCCGACTAACAGCGACACAAAGGGATCTATGTCAAACACGTTCACGGCGCCGTCTCCGTTGATGTCGGCGCTGCCTGGATCGCAACCCGGATGCGCCGCGCGGTACTTGCCCATATCCGTCAGGGCCAGCACAAACGAGTCAATGTCGAACACGTTTACCGCCGAATCGCAGTTCACGTCACCGCTCGTGGTCACCACCATCGCAGTCACCGACAGCAGACGGGTCGCCGCCGGCTGCCCCACCAGCGCCGCCTGCGCCGCGTCGTACAGCACAACGGTTTCGCCCGAGTCGTTGTAGTCCCCGTCGCCGTTGTTGTCGCTGAGCCGCTTGACGCGATCAAACAGCATGTCGAGCACCAGCAATGAGCCGTCCGGCAGGAAGAAGTACTCGCGTCCGTGATCCTGCTCCGGCGCGTGCGTTCCGGACAGCTCGTGCCACAGCTCGCGCACCTCGTTTGGCTTATCGATGATGCCGTTGCCATCCCGATCCTTGATCGCCAGAAGCACGTCCGTCGCGATGCCGTAGTACCCGAACAGCACGATTTCGTCCGTGAAGTAGTTGTACGCCAACGGCCCGCCGTAGAGCCACGCGATCCAGTATCCCGTCAGGCTCAACAGCATGTCGTCCGTCAGGTACTCAGTCACCTCGCGTGTGACCGGATCGATGCGCTTGACGCGCAGCGTTTCGCCCGAGGGCGTATCGCTGAAGTACGCGTAGCCGGCGTTGTCGAATTCCAGGTCATTTGCGCTGACGGCCGAAATTCCACCCGGCGAAAGCTCCACCCAAAGCTCAACCTCGTCCGCGTCATTCACATCGCCGTCCCCATTGAGGTCCTCAAGCCTGTAGATCGCGTCCGGATTCGCAGAACCGCCAAAGCTCGACTCGAACAGGTAAAACGCGCCGTCCGGCCCGGCAATCAGCGCCACCGGCATCTCCAGCATCCGGCCCCCGGGCAAGCCGCCGCCGAACCACACCGTAGCCTCGCCAGCGTCAAAGAAATCATGGTCGCCATTGAGGTCCCGCAGCCTAACTATGTTGGGTGGCGCATAGTTATCGGTCACAAGCAGGTCGTCCGGGCCGAGCGCCACCATGCCCTGGCTATTGCCGACGCCCGTCCCCGCCGGGTACTGGTCGTACGCGAGTACCACCTCGCCAGGGTCGCGCGTGTCCCAGTCATGGTTCATATCCTGGATCCGCAGTACCGCTTTCAGATCCTGGTCAAAAACGTAGACGATCAGGTCATCTGCCATGCCTTGGCCGGCCCCTGCGCTGAGCATGACGGCCAGCGCGGCCAGCGCCCACTTCTCCTTCATTTCCATTCCTCCAGATGTCAACTAACTCGTTGGCAGGATGCGACTTCCGCCTCCAGGCGGCCGCCACGCGGCATCCAACTCCGCTTACGCATAGCAGAGTCGACTTATAACATACCACAACTCTGGAGCTGTGTCAAGAATGCTCTGAGAGCATTCTTAGAGATATCCGGGCTCGTTCTGTTGACACGCCCGCCTCGTTTCAGTTTAATGGACTGATGGCAATGCTGAACGCGCAACCGCCCCAGACCACAACGGATGCCTTACGTCCCGATATCGGCGCCCTGGCACGCCGCATTCGACGCCTGGGAACCGAACTGCATTCCGCCGTTCGGGCCGTAACTCAGCAGGTGGCGACAACGTCCCGCAAACCACATGAGCTTGCGCGATCGCTCCGAATTCACCGCACTTTGGCCAGCCGCCTGCTGAATGCCGTCCGAACCGACGACCCCCTCGCCGCAATCAGCCGCATGCCGCGCAGCGAGGGCTTGCGAATGTTCCTCACGGCCGCCAAGTCTTCCGCTTCGCGCGACGCGATCGAGCAGGCCGAGACTGCCCTGCGGAATTTCGAACACCTGGTCGATGGCGAGTTGGGCGGCTGGGACGGCTTCGACGCCGTCATCACCGAATGGCTGCCCGATGCGCGCGAGAAATTCGAGCTGGCCAATAAGCAGGCCGCCTTCAAGGGCATGGCCAACTTGTTGGGCGTGCGCGCCGACGTTCAGCTCGTCACCTCCATTTACTACCCTGACGCTGATGGGCAATCCTGCGATATCGCGGTGATCGAGGGCATGGCGGGCTTGCGGCGCCTGCGGCCGAGTGCCCGCATTCCCTTCGCGATGACGGCGCCTATTCCCGGGGCGCCCAGGCCGCTGGCGTATGTACTCGAAGGGCTCACGCACGCCGAGCCCGGCCCGGACTACCCCCTGCTCGATGAGTTCTGTTCCAAACCCATTCCACGGTTTCACGCGGTGCGCGCGGGAAAGATCACGAATTACTTCCTCGCCGGGAACGAGGTGGGAGAGAATTCCGCGGTGGACGTCTACGCCGCCAGCGTCATCCGGCACGCACGTCCCATCTACGCGGACGCGGCCGCTCCGGGCTGGCGCCCCTCCGCCGCCGCGGGGCCGAATGTCCCGGCCAAAGTTCTGCTGCTCAACTTCCTGGTGCATGAAGACATCTGGCCTGAGAGTGACGTGGAACTGCGCGTCTATGACACGCACGTCAACGGCTTGGCGGACGCCAACGACCCGGCGCGCGATATCGATCGGCTCGAATTGCAGGAATCGGTGCAAGTCCTGGGCAAGGGCGCCGCGCGTTTCCGCGCCACCGAGGTGGGTCGGCACGTCGAAATGGTCCAGTACGTCTGCGACCAGCTCAACTGGGACAGCAACCGCCTGCGCGGCTATCGTCTGCGCGTGCAGTACCCGCTATATAACGCACAGTACTGCCTGGTCTTTGACCCTCTGCCGCCGCGTCCGCAGTAAACGCAGCCCGCAGCGCGGCGACCGATTACAATCGGCCCTGGCGCCCGCGGTTCTGGGTCGCCAACTGCGAAAGTCGGGCTGGTGGGTCTGCCGTCACACGCGCCAAAAGCCTCCCGGCAGAAATCGTGTGCCGCAGTTTTCGCAACGTCGCCATAGTGCAACTACCGGAAAGGCAAGGACAACAAGAGCGACGGCATTGATGAGGCTCGAACAAGGTTCGCCGGGCAACGCACGACGCATGATGCGCCGTGTACAGATGCGCGATGACCTTGCCGCTTGACACGCCGATGCCGAAGGTCTCGGTTGCCAGAGGCAGCGAACTGGCATCATACGCGAATGTCCGCGTACCGGCGGCGTCGGTCACCTGGTACAGCCGTCCGTCCCAGGCGATCCTGGTTGATTGTGACATTTGGCGGCGCACCGCGGTAGTCAATACTCGTCAACCGCCCAGTGGCGGCTTGCGGAAAGGTGCGAGCTGTCGACCAGGGACTGCGTTCCTGGCAACATCCGTCCGCCCTCCGGGCGGAAAAAGGAATTAATTATTCATCGTCTACCAGGGACTTCGTCCCTGGCTACGTTCGCTCGCCCTCCGGGCGGAAGGACGGTGGGGCTGCGGCCCCGGTCGACGGACACGCACCCGTGGGAATGTGGGAAAGTGGGAACGTGGGAAAGTGGGAATGTGGCTGCGGCGGCAGAGCGCGGCAGGACCGATAGGGTGGATAGGATGGATAGCCGCGCCCGGGGAACCGGTTGCCCTCGCTGGCGCTTCGGGCTCGGATCAGGTCGGGGCGCGAACGGGGAGGTGCGCTGGGTGTTCGACGTCGGCCACGGGGGCCGACGTTACGGGAGGGCTCGGATCGTTGTAGACACCGAGCCGCGACTGTTGACCGTCTACTGGGCAGCTTCCCGCGGTGGCACATCCAAGCGATCGATCAGCGTGGTTAATTCTGCGTCTTCCGATGGACTGGCATAAACGATAAGTGTCTGTGACGCAGAATCGCCCGCGAAGCGGATACCACGAGACGAACCGAGGGCCGACGTGAGTACGGACGCCAAACGGACGGCATCGGCGTGCTTGAGCGGGTGGAGAACCAGGCGGCACGCGTTTGCCGGCGGCTTCGCGCGCGCCGCCTCGGCCAACGTGTCCATATCGCACACTGTCTGTCGTACGGACGCGACCCTGTCCTGCGTCCCGGCCAGCCAAAGCGTGTTCGTCTCGTGGTCTGCGATGAAGCGCACTGCCGCGGCCTTTCCCAACAGGTGCGCGAGCTTGCTTTCGACTACCTCTGCAGACACTGCGTGCAGGCGAACGGGCGTCACAATAAATCCGATTTCAGGCTCCGCGTGCACGTCGAGGCGCTGCACCAAGCGCGCAATCGGCGGGTACTTGTCGGGCGCAATAGCTATCACCAATGTGTTCGTGCGCTCATCGACGGCCAATCGCAAGTCATCGCCGACGATCGTGGATAGGATTTTGGCGACGTCGTCCGCGCGGGCGTAGCTGAGCTGCACGGTCTCAATGGCGATTTCCACGACGGGCGCCGGAGACGGGCTCTCCGCGCTCGCGGAGGACTGGAGATGTTCCTCGGCGTTGGCCGGCGCTAGCGCAGCCGGAGCGCCGGCCGGCTCTGCAGTTCCAGCCTCTGGCTGGCGTGCGCCGCAAACCGATTGTCCCCATGCTGATACGACAGAGCACCAAGCCGCGCAGACTACGACAACGAAAGTGACTTTGGGCATGTCATTATCCTCACTTCGAGTCCCTGAAGCTATTCATGCCGCACAAGCGTGGCGGGCGTGGGTGACGCAGGCAGCGAGCATAAGCTTAGGATTTCATTGGGCTTTATGTTCGATTCTGCGTCAGATTGCCGACTCAATGGACGAAAGCCAAATACCACCGCTTGCCAGGGCGCGATTGTGTCGGCGCAGATTTCATCTTCTTATACCGCGCTTCCGGAGGTCAGGCAGCATGATCTGAAGAAAACGACACTTTTTGACAGTCGCCGATTGTTGGCGGTATCCGGGGCGACACGCCGCGGCTCTGCTCGCATAAAGGCGAATTGCCACGCCGTTGGCATCATTCCGGGGCGGCACGCCCGGCTCTGCTCCCGCCCATATCATCAGTTTCGGCGCGCCGCGAGCGGCATTGCGCGCCGCGAGCGGCATTCGTGAACGGCGACTTTGTTGCGAGCGTGTTAGGACTAACAGCATGGGCCTGCTCAAACGAGTTGTGAGCGAGTTTTTCAAAGACGACGCCATGACGCATGCGGCCGCCTTGGCTTACTACGGCGCGCTGTCACTGGCGCCGCTCGTGCTCATTCTTCTCTGGATCGCCAGCTTCGTCGGCCCGACCGCCGAAAAAACCCTGGTCGACCAGGCCGTCACGGCCATGGGCGAACAGGCCGGTTCGAGCATTCAACAGGTCATCGGCGGCGCCCGCGCCCGGCCCACCCTGGCCAATATTTCAGGGGCCGTCGGGTTGGGCGTGTTACTCTTTTCGGCCGCCAGCGTTTTTGTGCAGCTTCAACACGCGCTGAACCGGATTTGGGACGTGAAACCGCGGCCGGACGCCGGAATCTGGAACACCGTCCGCAAGCGCCTGCTCTCGTTCGCCGTCGTGTTGCTCATGGGGCTGCTGCTGATGGCCTCGCTTGTCTTGGGTTTCGTGCTTTCGGCCGGGCTGAAAGCCTTCGGCGAAAGCGCCACGCTGCTGCGGCTGCTCAACGAAGCCGTAATCTTCGTCGTTCTAACGGCGTTCCTGGCGCTGGTATTCAAATACCTGCCCGACGTGAAAATTTCCTGGCGCGACGTGTGGCTGGGTGCGGTCGTTACGGCGCTGTTGCTGAGCGTGGGCAAGCTCCTGATCGGCCTGTACCTGGGGCGCAGCGGCGTCGCCTCCGGCTACGGCGCGGCCGGATCAATCGTGCTGCTGCTGGTGTGGGCTTATTACTCGGGAATTATTCTGCTGTTCGGAGCGGAGTTCACGCAGGTGTGGGCAGGACGCTCGGGCCGGCGGATCGTGCCGGACGAGCACGCCCAGAGTGCGCAGGCGGACGCCGGCGCCCCGCAGGTGGCTGCGGCCGAGCGTCCTGCCCGGCCGACCCCGGCGGCGCCCGCTCCCGAGCCGGTGAGAGCGACAGCCAGCAGCAAGGAACCCGAGCGTGAGTCCAGGGCGGTGCCTGCTCCCGAGCCGGTGAGAGCGACAGCCCAGCAGGCAGGCCTGCCGGCGCGGCGAACCGCGGCTCGAGCCGGTCCGGAATTCGAGTGGCCGAAGGTGGATTACGAATTGATTCGCCGGCTGCTGGTGGGAATCGTCGTACCGCTTGTGATTGCGGGCCTGGCGCGTTTTATTGGTGGGTCAGGCGACCCCGAGCGCCGCTACCCGGGGCAAAAATGAGGCCGGTGGAGGGCCCTGTCGGAGCAAGTCCCATCCACCGGCCCAGTCGGTGCACCACTCTTCGTTCGAGGGGAGCCTAGTGATGCACACATAAAAGGGAGGACCGGCGATTGACCGATCCTCCCTATCAGCTAGCACACTTGTGGAAGCGGTGCGCTGACGCAGGCTCGGATGCCCGATCTTTCCAACTCTCCGGCTCCCAGGAAAATTGGGACGACCTTACCGTGTTCGGACCTCGCCGCCGGGCTTCCAATCGGCAGGCGGGTCAATCACTGGCTACTTTCCGCTCGCTGGCTCCCAAAGCGGCGGAATATGCTCCTCGACTCCTCACGCACCGACCAAAGTTTCCACAAGCAATGGATGTTACGAACCCGTTGCGCGGAATTTCCACCTTCGCGCCCATAAAATCTTGAGGCGGGCTTAACTCACGTTCAGATCGCGAGTTGCGAGCACGTGAACCGGTCGGCAGGCCGAAAAAATATCCCGGAGCTTCAATTTATAGGACAATTAACGGCCGGCCTGCCGAAATCGTCCTAGAAGCCGGTGCATCCCGATCCGATTCCGAGCCGGCCGGCGAAAGGCCGGCGAGGACGGAGCGCATCGCCAAAAGGGCGAAGCGGCGTTATATTGCGATGCTCGGCACAACGTGCCGGCCGCGAGGAGCGACGGGCTGGAAGGGCCGGCTTGGCACTCGCGCATGACGGTGTTTTGCGGCATTTTTTGGGATTTAGGAGCCGGTCTAGATGATCAGAGCTAGCGAACTGCGGAAAGGGAAGCTCGTTTCGTACAACAATGACCTTTATACGGTTCATTCCATGCAGCATGTGGCCAAGGGCAATTGGCGCAGCTACATCCAAGCGCGTTTGAAGAACATCAAGACCGGGCAGGTTATCGATGCGCGCTTTAATACGGACGAGGTGCTCGAGACGCCCTTCGTCGAGAACAAGCCGTTTGAGTACCTGTACCGCGACGGCGACGACTTCGTTCTGATGGATCAGGGCAATTACGACCAGATCCACGTATCGAAGGACGTGATGGGTGATGCGGAGCTGTACCTGAAGGGCAACGAGGTCGTCGTGTGCACGATCATCGACGACAAGATCGTCGGCGTGGAACTGCCGAACGTGGTCGAATTGGCCGTGGTCGACACCACCCCGCCAATAAAGGGCGCGACGGTCACGAATCAGAACAAGGACGCCGAGCTCGAAACCGGCCTGAGGGTCAAGGTCCCGCCTTTCATCGAAAACGGCGAGGTGCTGCGAATCGACACGCGCACGGGCGAGTACATTGAGCGCGCGAAGGGCAAATAGGGACTCGCGAGGGGTGGGAAGGTGGGCAGGAACGTTCGAACGTCTGAGGCGCGAACCGTTCCCGCTTTTCCACCTTCCTCCCACTTTTCCACGCACGTGAGAACTGTATGAACTGGCTTCTCTCGGTCGGCGACACTGACATCCTGCGCGACGCGGTCAGCCCGATGGCCGTCTTCTGGCACCGCATGCGCGGCGGGCGAACCCTCGTGGCCGGGTCGCTCGCGCTGACCGCCCTCCTGGGATTTTTCATCATTCTGGCGGTGCTCGGGCCGGACCGAACGGGCTGGGTCTGGGCTCAACGCGACTGGATGGCCATCGCCGCGTCGGTAATCTTCGCCGGCTGGGCGGGTTACAACGGCTGGCTGCTGTTCCAGTTCATGCCGTCACGCAACGACCGGGTCGTGCTGCGCTTGCGCGAACTCGTCCGCCAGGGCATTGATCCGCTTGAAGAGCAGATTCGAGCGCTAAGTGACGACCAGCTCCGGGCAAAAACGGCCGAGTTCAAGCAGCGCCTGGCGGCCGGCGAATCGCTGGACGACATCCGCCCCGAAGCGTACGCCTGTGTGCGCGAGGCCTCACGCCGCGCGCGCAATCACCGCCAGTTCGAATGCCAGCTCATCGGCGCCAAGGTGCTGGAGGATTGCAATGTCGCCGAGATGCGGACGGGCGAAGGCAAGACCATCGTCTGCTACGCGGCCAATTACTTGAAGGTGCTCCAGGGCCTGAAGGTCCACATGGTCACCGTCAACGATTACTTGGTGAAGCGCGACGCTGACTTTTGCCGGCCTATTTTCGACCTGCTGGGCGTCACCGTCGGGTACATCACGTCCGACATGGAAACCTACGGCGCTGAGGCCGAAGTCCGCCGCGAGGCCTACAACTGCGACATCACTTACGGTACGAACAGCGAATTCGGGTTCGACTATCTCCGCGACAACATGAAGCACAGCGCCCGCGATCAGATGCAGGGCCGCCAGGACTACGTGGTCGTGGACGAGGTCGACTCGATTCTAATCGACGAGGCCCGCACGCCGCTGATCATTTCCGGACCGGCCCACGACGACGTCAGCAACTATCGCGTCGCCGACAACATCGCCCGCATGCTGATCGCCAAGCAACAGGCGGCCAACCGGGAAACGGCCCGGCGGCTGAACGACCTCGAACAGAACCCTCCGCCGGAGGCGCGGAACAACCCGAAATTTTACGACGGCATCAAGAAATTCCGGGCCGACCCGCTGTGGCTGTCGAGCGAGGAGGCCGAAGCGATCGGCCATATGCAGTACTTCGTGGTCGAGCTGGATCGCAAAAGCGCCCACATGACCGAGCACGGCGCCAAGGCGGCTCAGGCCGAGCTCGCGATCGGCACGTTCTACGACACGAAGAACATGAACTGGCCGCATTACATCGACAACGCCCTGCGCGCCCACCTGGCGTATCAGAAGGACAAGGAATACGTCGCGGTCGACGACCAGATCATCATCGTGGACGAATTCACCGGGCGCATGATGCACGGCCGGCAATGGTCGGACGGTCTGCACCAGGCGGTCGAGGCCAAGGAAAAGGTCACGATCAAGCAGGAGACGCAGACGCTCGCCACGATCACGCTGCAGAACCTGTTCAAGATGTACCGGCAGCTTGCGGGGATGACCGGCACCGCGATGACCGAAGCCGACGAGTTCATGAAGATTTACAAGCTCGAGGTCATCGCCATCCCGACCAACCAGCCGGTGCGCCGCATCGATTACAACGACAAGATTTACAAGACCCGCGGCAGCAAGCTGGACGCGTTGGTCGAGGAGATTCGCGCCTACAGCCAGAAGGGTTACCCGGCCGACGCGTACTCGCTTCTGGACATGTTGAAGATGGCCCGCCGCACGCTGGTGAGCTTGCGTGACGCGAACGGCAATGGGCAGGCCCCGGAAGAGGCGCGCGTGGGCCAGGCGGCATCCTTACCCGGCCTCGAGCGCATTGACGAGCAGATTCGAATCGCAGATGAGGCGATCCGCGCCTTCGGCAACGGCGAGGGCGACGAAGCGGCTCTTTATGCCAGCCTCGAAGAGGGCTACCGCAAGCTGATGGGGCAAAACGTCGGCGGACGCCCGGTGCTGGTGGGCACGACCAGCGTCGAAGCCTCCGAAGAACTGAGCCAACTGCTGAGCCGGCGCTACGGCATCGAGCACGAGGTGCTCAACGCGCGGCACCACGCCCGCGAGGCAGAGATCGTGGCCAAAGCCGGCCAGCAGCACGAAGTGGTGCGCGGCAAGAAAAAGGAAATGCACGGGAACGTCACGATCGCCACCAACATGGCCGGCCGCGGCACCGACATCGTCCTCGGCCCGGGGGTGGCGGCCATCGGCGGTCTGCACGTCGTGGGCACCGAACGCCACGAATCGCGCCGCATCGATAACCAGCTTCGCGGCCGTTGCGGCCGCCAGGGCGACCCCGGCAGCTCGCGCTTCTTTCTCTCGATGGAGGATGAGCTGCTGCGCCTCTTCATGGGCGAGTGGATGCTCAAGATGCTCAACATGCTGGGGTTCGAGGAGGGCATGGCGATCGACGACCGCCGCATCTCCAAGGGCATCGAGCGGGCCCAAAAGAAGGTCGAAGAGCGCAACTTCGGCATCCGCAAGAACCTGCTCGAATACGACGAGGTGATGGACTTCCAGCGCAAGTCGTTCTACTCCATGCGGCAGCAGGTGGTCGAGGGCCGCGGACTCTCGGAGATGATCTGGCGGATGATCGACGAGTCGGTCGCCGACGCGATCGATCGTTTCTATGACCCGCAATACCCGGCGATCTGCGCGGCGGAGTGGGTCGGCCAGAATCTGAACGTGCCGATCGAGGCGGACAAGCTCGACCCAGGCGACGGCGTTGAAGAACTCAGCAAGACCGTTCGCGATCTGGCCGCTTACGAAGTGCGCGGCACGATTCAACGCACTTTTGGCGAGTACGTTGATACAGACGTTGATCCGGAAGAGTGGGACGTGCGCGGCCTGGCGAGCTGGGCGGCGCAGTTCGGCTTGAATCTGACACAGAACCAGATTCGCAAGGCGCAGCCCGACGAACTGCTTGAACAGCTTATCGAGGCCGCCCAGAAACGCATCGAAGAAGCCGACCTGTCCGGCCTGGAGCCCTACTGCGACAGCCAATTCGCCAAGGCGCGGCTGGTTCGTTGGGCGCAGGAGAAGTTCGGCGTCGAGGTGCCGCTGGAAGACTTGGCGACCGCCAACCGCGAGGACGCCGAGCAGATTTTCCGCGAGAAGATGCGGGCCGCCTACAAGATTCGCGAGATCGAGTACCCGGTCGACGCGGTGCTGCAGTTCGCCCTGCACGCTGGGGGGCAGAACGTTAACGAGGTTTACACGCGCATCGCGAACTGGGTCAACCGCAAGTATGGCCTCAATTGGACATACGAGCACCTCGCCGGCAAGAGTCCACAGCAGATCTTTCAGGAGCTGCGGGCGATCAACGAGGATTATCTCACCAACGGCAAACTCGACCGTGAAATCGATCAGGCCCTGGCGAAGTACTCCGGCGACGCCCTGGTGCAGTGGGCCCAGCAGCGTTTTGGCTCCGCGGTGGACAGCCAGCCCATCGAAGCGGGCGATGCGGCCTCGCCGGAATCCGCGGCGCGCGTGCGCGAGCAGTTGCAGCACTGCGCCTACGAAATGCTGCGTTGGGAGCTGACGCAGCTCGAACGGCATGTGCTGCTGTCCACCTTTGATTCGCTGTGGAAAGACCACATGTACTCGATGGACCTGCTGCGGCACGGCATCGGCCTGCGTGGCTACGCCGAGCGCGATCCGAAGATCGAGTACAAGCGCGAAGGCACGCGCATGTTCAACGAGATGATGGTGAACATCCGCGAGCGCGTCACCGACCTGATCTTCAAGGTCCAGATCGCCATGCGCCCGGACGAAGGCGCCGGCGCGCGTGTCGCGGCGGCCGGCGGCGGCCTGGCCTACTCAAACCTCCAGACCACCAAGGCCGACGCCACCGGCGCCGGTTTCGCCAGTGCGGCGGCCGACCAGGACGCGGCCATGCAGAAGCAAGGCGAAGCGGCCAAACCGCAAACCATCCGCCGCGAGACCCCACGCGTCGGCCGCAACGAGCCGTGCCCCTGCGGCAGCGGCAAGAAGTACAAGCAGTGCTGCGGCAAAGCGCGCTAGCTGCATTGCCCGTCTCCGCGCGAGATTGACTCCGGGCGTGACGGCTCGGCGTTGCCCGCCAGCAGGCGTCCTGCCCATCAGCGCGAGCAGTGCGCTTCTCACCACTCCCACCTTCCCACTTTCCCACCTTCCCACTGGTTATTAGTTCTTAGTTGTTAGTCCTGCTCTATGGCCGCCATCCTGCGCGCACGCCCGCTGCAGCCAGACAAAGTCGGCCAGGTCCACATCAATGTCGTTCTGGAAATCGGACGCCCCGCAGCCTGCTTCGAAAGTAACGCCCGGCCCGCTCATACACTCGGCGAAAGCCTCGAAATCGGCGAAGCTGACCGGGCGCTGGTACTCGTGGGCACCCATATCGACCAGCGGGGGCGTACCGCTGCCGGTGTCAGCGGTTGCCGGATCATCGCTGAAACGCAGTTGCCCCAGCACGTCGAACGGGATCGGCTCCGTAGTGTTGCCATCGCCGTCGAGGTCCAACACGTCGGCGGGGACGGCGCTGTTCTTGCCGGCGTCGATGCAGGGCGAACCCGCGGCGAGCCGGTAATCACCCGCGGCGGCATCGACGAAGCACGGGTCGGCATTCTTGTTTCCGACGCCGCTGAAGCCGCCTTGAACGTCGCAATATGTCACCGATACGGTTGAAGAAGTCCGGTAAATCTGATCCCCCGAGTTGGCCCAGATAATTGAGTTAACCAGCGTGCCTCGAGAATACGAGAACGCTAAGCCACCGCCGTACTCGCCGGCCGAATTGCCCACGATCGTGCAGTTGGTCAGAACCGGACGCGCGTCGCTCCCGGCGTACAGGCCGCCACCCGAAGCCGCCGCCGAATTGTCGACGAGGACACAGTTTACCAGTCGTGGTTCAGCAAACCTCGCGTAAACCCCCGCGCCCGATCGGCCAGTGGTGCTACTGACTATCCAGCAATTGAGCAAAGTCGGACTGGAGTATTCGCAATGAACGGCGCCACCGTCATAATCGTCGTGCGCATTGCGAATTGTCACGCCTTCGAGTACCGAATCCGGGCCTTCAGCGTTGCGGAAATAGAACCCCTGCGCCGCGCCGCCACAATCGATAATGCAGGTCGCGGGGTTGCCGCTGGCGGAGCGCACGGTGATCGCCTTGCCGCCAAAGTCGAGCTCCCTGTTTCCGTCGCCGGTGTACACGCCGTCGTCCAGCATCACCACGTCACCGGGCGTCGCTGCGAGAATCGCTGCTTCGATCGTAGGATAATCTGCGGGAACGCGCAACGCGCCGCTCACGTGCAGGACCACGAGTAGGGGAATGTGCGGGCGGCAGGCCAGGGGCGCGTCAACCCAGAGTGTGGCGATATACGTGCCTCGAGCGCGGTCGCCGGCGTCCGCCGTCAGTGTCACAGTGTCGATCTGGCCGGCGGACTCGCCCGCCGCGGGATCTGCCGTCAGCCAATCGGCGTCGCAGTGTACCTGCCATGCCAGGGTGTCCGGGCCGCTGTTGCGAATCTGTATGGTTTGCGACCCGCTCTGCCCAGGCGCTATCGTGAAGCGCAACAACGCAGGAGCGACCGCCAAGCTGGGCGCTCCCGGGACGAATTCATAGGCCCCCATATCCGCCGACGCCAGTCCATCGCCGTCACCGTCCAACGGACGCGGATTGCCGTCGAAATCCTCAGCCGGCAGACCAGCCGCGGGAGTGTCCGTGCCGCGATCTATACATGGCGAGGTGGCCAAGAGGTGGCCGTCGTATTCCAATGCCAGCTTGGGGTCTGCGTTGATGTTTCCCGTCCCGGGCCAGCCGCCTTGTACGTCGGAGTAGGTCACGATCGGGTTGCCACCATAAGGAGCGGATATCTGGCCACCAGCGTTGCTCCAGACGATACAGTTGGTTAGAATCGGATTAGCGGACGCGCCGCCACAGTAAATACCGCCGCCATTTTCAGAAGCCGCATTGCCGACAACCGTGCAGTTGGTCAGTGTGGGGCTGGACGAGAAACAAGCCAATCCAGCGCCAGAGTGGGCCGAGTTTGAGAGCAGAATACAGTTGTCGAGCGTCGGATTAGACTCGTGGAGCTCGAGCCCGCCGCCCATGTCGGCTGCCGTATTCCTGCCGATCAGCGTGTTTAGCAGGGCTGGGTTGCACCGTGAAGAGTAGATACCCGCGCCGTATTGCGCCCTGTTGTCCGTCACCGCACAATTGTTCAAAGTCGCGTCAGAATAACTGAGATAAAGCCCGCCACCGTGCTGGTAAGAGGCGGTGTTGAACGAAAATGTGCACGCATCGAAGATCGGAGTTGATTCGTAGCAATACACAGCGCCCCCGGTCCGGCCCGCGGTGTTGTCAACAAAGGTGCAAGCCGTCATCGTGCCGTGTGATCGGTCGAAGTCGATGGCGCCGCCAGAGCTCTCGGTCGTGTTGCCGACGAGGGTGCACTGGGCGAGTACCGCGGAACTCTGTTCGCAGTTCAATGCACCGCCACCGTAGCTGGCCCTGTTGCCGGTCAGCGTGCAATCAGTCAGCGTCACGGAGCTGTCTCTGCTGTACACGGCGCCGCCGCTGCCCCTGGCCAGGTTAGCGCTAAGCTCACAATCCGTCAGGGTCGCACTGGAGGAAGCCGAGAGGTACAGACCGGCCCCGTAATTCCCTTGGTTCCGGCAGATCGAGCAGTTGTCCAGCATTACGATTGAGGCGCTGGAGTATATCGCGCCACCGTAGGTGTAATTGTTCTCTGTGAACGTGCAATGGCTGAGGGTGATGCTGGATTCCCATAACCCGACCCCGCCACCGAAGTCGGCGGTGTTGCCCGAGAGCGTACAGTCGACCAGCGTCGGACTGGCGTTTTCGCAGTACAGCCCGCCGCCTTGGTGCAGGCTGACGTTCCCCTTGAACCGGCAGCCGATCAGCGTCGGAGCGGCGTCCCGGCAGTACATGCCGCCACCCTGGAGCTCGGCCGCGTTGCTGATAATGACGCAGTCGATCAGCGTCGGGCTGGCATTCTCGCAGTAGATGCCTCCGCCATACTCGCCCGCGCCCTCCACGATCATCAGGTCCCGGACAACCGCATCCGACGTCTCGCCGCTATGGAAGTAAAAGCCCCGCCCGGCGCCCCGGCAATAAATAATGCACAACGCAGGATCGCCGCTGGCTGAGCGAACCGTGATGGCCTTTCCGCCGAGATCAAGGTCCGTGTTGCCAGGACCGATGTACACGCCATCGGCGAGCACGACTTCATCGCCCGGGAGCGCGGCTTCGATAGCCTCCTGAATCGTCGCGTACTGGCTCGGCACCAGCAACGTATCCGCCACGGCGCCCGGCAGGACGCTCACGCATACAACTGACCAAATGCAGACCCAACCCGCAGTACCGAGCTTCATTATCCACCTCCGCGATAGTGCGTGCGACCAAACCACCGAAGAATCGGGCGGCACCTGACGACAGCCACAGTATAGCACGCGGCACACCCGGCCAAAAATCAAAATCACCCGGCGACCTGAGCAACCACGCGCCCCCGCCGGCGCCGAAATTATCGCCCACAACCTGCAAGCGACCGCTCCGGCGCTATTCCGGCAGCAGAGAATTTTTCGTATCATCGGATCGATGCCTTTGCCTGCCTTAGCTGATCTGACGGCCAAGCGCCGCGGATTCCCCCGCCAGCGCCATCCCTTGCTGCCCTTTGGGATCGCCATCGCCGCAGCCCTGCCAGGCACCGTCCTACGCTTGGCCGGCGTGCCGCTCGACCCGGCCCTGGCGGCCGCGACTTCCGGAGCCGCGATTGTCGGCGCGTCGTTCCTGCTGTTGTGGGCCTGTGACGCGGCCCAAGCCGACGTGTCGCAGGCCCTGGCCCTGGCCGTCGTGGCCGTGCTCACGGTCCTGCCGGAGTACGCCGTTGATATGTACTTCACGTGGCAGGCCGGCCAACACGAGGGCACCGCGTACGCGCAATACGCGGTCGCGAACATGACCGGCGCGAACCGGCTGCTGATCGGCGTCGCCTGGGGACTGGTCGCAGCGCTCTACTGGTGGCGCTTCCGCCGAGCCGTGCGCATCGGTCACGAGCGTTGCACCGAGTTGCTCTTCCTCGGGCTGGCCACCGCGTACGCTTTCGTCATACCCATCAAGGGCACGCTGGCCTGGTACGACGGCCTCGTCTTTCTCGGCATCTACGTCTGGTACATCGTGCTTGCCAGCCGCCGACCGTGCGTCGAGTCCGAGGCGGTTGGGCCGGCCGAAATGCTGATCCGGCTGCCGCGAAGGCAACGAAGAGCCGCGACCGCGGTGCTGTTTCTGGTCGCGGGCGCCGTGATCCTGGCGAACGCCAAGCCGTTTTGCGAAGGTCTGATCGGCACGGGACGCCTGCTGCGGATAAACGAGTTCGTGCTGGTGCAATGGCTGGCCCCAATTGCCTCCGAGGCTCCCGAGTTCATCGTCGCCCTGATGTTCGCCTGGCGCGGCCAGGCGGCCATGGCGCTGGGCACCCTGCTCTCAGCCAAAATTAATCAATGGACGTTGCTGGTAGGCATGATTCCCGGCGTGTACGCACTCTCGCACGGCACGTTGGAGCACCCGATCCCCATGAATGGGCTGCAGATGCAGGAAATTCTGCTCACCGCGGCGCAGTCGCTGCTGGCGGTCATGTTGCTGGCCTCACTGCGATTGTCGGTCTCGGGCGGCGTGCTGCTGTTCGCGTTGTTCGTAGGCCAACTGACCTTGCCAGGCGTGGTCGCAGCCCATCCGGCCGCCGCCTTCGGCCTCCGCCCGGAGCACATCCACGCCATTTTCTCGGCCTTCTACATCATGGCCGCGGTGACGCTGCTGCTTGAAAATCCCGGTAAGCTCAGAACGTTGAGCCGCGGCCTGA
>Ga0116146_1002062_pt1 | contig 18764 bp, 21 predicted proteins | sample AD_JPNHG2_MetaG_FD_89748 | JGI IMG/M metagenome (GOLD analysis project Ga0116146, IMG submission 89748) | Active sludge microbial communities of municipal wastewater-treating anaerobic digesters from Japan - AD_JPNHG2_MetaG | ecosystem: Engineered > Bioreactor > Anaerobic > Digestate | place...
GGGGCGATGCCCCACATGGGGCGTTGCCCCATGCTGGTATGGAACGGGCCTTTGGCCCTGAGGTGCACGGCGGTGGCCAGCGCCAACGGCGCGGCCTCATACCAGCCTGGGGCAACGCCCCAGGAACGGAGCGCCAACCCGATACGAGGGCCGAAGGCCCGTGCCATAATCCCGCGCAACCCACTGGTATGGACCGGGCCTTTGGCCCTGAAAACCGTGATTTATTCCCTTGACCGGGGGAGGTTTTTGTTTAAGCTTAGCTTTAGACTGATGGATTCGAGAATGCGGGCCATATCTCCCCGGTAAATTCTCCGAATCAATCAGTCTTTTCGTTTCCCCCGACCCCTCCTGCGTGAGACCCTGCGCCCCAGTGAACTCCTTTGCGCGGTTGACACTCGAAGAAGGCAACCTGCCGCGGTCCGGTCGTCGAGGGCAGGCGGCGGTTGCGGAAACAGCGGGCTGCCGGCGTCGAGGGCTGTCCGGGGTTCGAGGCTACCGGGAGCGCACGTCCAGCAGGTTGCCCTGCGCGTCCCGCAGTTCCACCACCAGGGCCATCTGGCCGGCGGCGTGGGTGGCGCAGGACAGGCAGGGGTCATAGGCGCGGATGGCCACTTCGATGTGGTTGAGCAAGCCTTCGGGAATCTCGGCTTTACCCGTGAGGAAATCCCGGGCGACCTTGGTGACCGCCTGGTTCATCGGCTCATTGTTGTTGGTGGTGGAGACGATGAGGTTGCAGAGGGTGACTTCGTCGCGCGCGTTGACGCGGTAATGATGGAAGAGCGTGCCGCGCGGCGCCTCGACGACGCCGACGGCTTCCTCGCGGCGCGGCCCGCTCGTGAGAAGGTCCGTGCCCTGGAGGTCCGGGTCGTGCAAGAGGTCGCGGATCACTTCCGCGGCATGGAGGAGCTCGACCATGCGGGCCCAGTGATAGCACATCGTGACATTGTTGGTGCGGCCGTGGGTCAGCGCCAGGAACTCCTGCCGGGCCGCCTCGGCTTCGGGGGTGGGGATGAAGGAGCAGGTGTTCAAACGCGCCAACGGCCCCACCCGGTACCAGCCTTTCTCCGGTCCCAGGGTCTTGAGGAAGGGGAATTTCATGTAGGACCACGACCGGACTTCCTCATTGACCACTTCGAGGTAGCGCTGATAGTCCACGTCGTTGACGATCCGCCGGCCGTCCTTGTCCACCGCCCGGAGCACGCCGTCGTAAAAGTCCAGCGCGCCGTCGCCGCTCCGCACCAGGGACAGGTGGTTCGAATCGAACGAGCCAAAGGTCAGCAATTCCACCAGATGGCTCATGGTGAAATCCCGGGCGATCTTGAGCGCGCCGCGGGCCCACTCGAGGATGCGGGGGACGTCCTTGAGCAGGGCGTCCCGCTGCCGGATCGAAAGGTTCTTGTTCACCCCGCCGGGCACGGCGCCGGTTCCGTGAATTTTCTTGCCGGCGGTGGCCTCGATGACCTCCTGGCCGAATTTGCGCAACCGGACTCCCTGCACGGCGAGGTCGGGATATTTGGCGGCGACGGCGAGCACGTGGCGTTGCTCGACGGGGGCGGAGAAGGCGCTGGTGGCGCTGCCATCGGTGCCGAACAGCAAGTCAGGACTCGAGAGGTGAAAGAAATGCAGGGCATGGCTCTGCAGCATCTGGCCGTAATGCATCAAGCGCCGGATTTTTTCGGCCGCCGGCGTCAACAGTTCGCCGCCGACAATCCGGTCCATCGCCTTGGCCGCCGCCAGGTGGTGGCTCACCGGGCAGATGCCGCACAGGCGCTGGACCACCACCGGCAGTTCCCAGAACGGCCGGCCGAGGATGAAGCGTTCGAAGCCGCGGAACTCCACGATGTGAAGCCGCGCCTCCTTCACCTCGAGGTCCTTGTCCATGAGGATGGTCACCTTGCCGTGGCCCTCGATGCGGGTGACGGGGTGGATGGTGAGCTGGACCGCGTGGTTGCCGTTGCCAGCGGAGAGAGGGCTCAGGGTGTCAATCATATTTCAGGCGCTCGTAGGCCAGCTTCACCGGCTGCCCGTTGAGCAGCGCCACCAGCGCGTCCCAAATCGCGTCGGCGGGCGGCGGGCAACCGGGAATGAAATAATCAATCTTGACCACCTCCTGGCAGGGGTACACGCGGTTGAGCAGGAGGGGAATCTCGGGGTCGTTCGGCAGAATCCCGCCGGGGTTCCACACCCCGGGGGCCTTGAGATAAGCCTCCTCGAGACATTCGCGGACCGGGACGTGATTGCGCATGGCCGGGATGCCGCCGTTGAGGGCGCAATCCCCCAGGGCGATGAGCACGTCGCACTGTTTGCGAAACTCCTCCAGCACCTGCACGTTTTCCTCGTTGCAGCAGCCGCCCTCGATGAGGCCGATTTCGCAATGGCCGGTCAGCTTCTTGCGGTCGTTGATGGGCGAGCAATCGAACTCGACCAGCTCGGCGAGCTTGAGGATGCGCTCGTCCAGATCGAGGATGGACATGTGGCAGCCAAAACAGCCGGCGAGGCTGGCGGTGGCAATGCGGGGTTTGTGCTTGGCGTTCATGTCAGGCCTCCTGTTTCGCGTGCCACTCGGCGCTGATGGGTTGGTGGTCAAAGGGGCGTTCGCCCACGGGCACCGCGTAGCCCACCCGCTTCTTCATCAAGGCCCCCACCGGGCACGAGGCGGTGACGCGGTCGGCCACGCGCAGGCCGGTGGCCGCCAGGGCCTCGCCGTTGACCTGCAGCCGTTTCTGGTAGCCGCGCCCGACGAACTGGAACACGTTTTTGTTGTCCAGCTCCTGCGACACCCGGACGCAGCGCCCGCACAGAATGCAGCGGTTGTGGTCGAGGTACACGTCCGGATGCGACAGGTCAATGGGCCGGTTCGGGTTCAACAGCGGGAACTGGGGGGCGGTGATGCCGAAGCGGTAGGCCAGCGCCTGGAGCTCGCACAGCCCGCTCTTCTCGCAAAACATGCAGTAGTGGTTCCCCTCGACGAACAACATGTCGAGGATCGCCTTCCGAAACTCGAGAATCTCCGGCGTGTCATTCTCGACCACCATCCCGTCGGAAATCGTCTGCACACAGGCGGCCTGAATGCGCCCGTTGACCCGCACCGAGCAAATCCGGCAGCTTCCGTGCGGGATGAGGTCTTTGAAGGCGCAAAGCCGGGGAATGTAGATGCCGGCGGCCTGCGCGGCCTTGAGGATGCTCTGTCCCGGCTGGCCGGAAACCGGTTTGCCATCAATGGTGAAGGTGATCGTGGCCATAACAAGGTTCGCGGGTTAGACGTAACGCGAGAGGCGGCCGACCCGCAGCTCGGAATCCACCACCGCCTTGGACAGGTCGAAGGTGGACAACAGGCCGCGTTTGCGGTCGCTCACCAGATCGGCGTAGAGAGGTTTGAAATTCTCGAGGGCGCCCAGGACGGGGTTGGGCGCGGCCTGCCCCAGGCCGCACCGGCTGGTCTGGCTGATGATGTAGGACAGCCGCCGCATGTAGTCCAGGTCGGCCGGTTCGCCCGCGCCGCTGACCACCTTGTGCACGGCTTTCTTGAGCAGCACCAGCCCGACCCGGCACGGCGTGCAGTGCCCGCAACTTTCGTGGATGAAAAAGTCCAGGTAATGCTCGGCGATTTCGAGCTTGTTCCGGGCGCGGTTGAAAATGAGGATGGCGCCGCCGGTCGCCAGGTCGTCGTAGCAGATGCGGCCCGAGAAGCGTTCCGGGCCGATCATCTGGCGGCAGGGTCCGCCGATGAGCATGGCGCCGGGGTTGTCGGCTTCCGCCAGGTCCAGCAGCTCGCGCGCGGTGATGCCGAACGGCACCTCGTAAACCCCCGGCTTGCGGCAGTCCCCGCATATCGAAAGCAGTTTCGTCCCGGTCGTGCGCTCGGAGCCCATCCCGGCAAACCAGGCCGCCCCTTTTTCCAGAATCCGCGACACGGCGCTGAAGGTTTCGACATTGTTGACGATGGTCGGACAGCCGAGATAGCCCTTTTCGGCCGGGAAGGGCGGGCGGTTCTTCGGGTCGCCGCGCAACCCTTCGCACGAGCTGATGAGCGCGGTTTCCTCGCCGCACACGTAGGCCCCCGCGCCAAGCTGGATGCGGATGTCAAAGTTGAAGCCTTTGCGCCCGAGAATGTCCTGGCCCAGCCAGCCCCGCCGGCGCCGCTCGGCCAGCACGTGCTCCAGGAAGGCCTGCAGGTAGGCGTATTCGCCCCGCAAATAGACGATGCCGGCGTCGCTCCCCAGCGCATACCCCGCGATGGTCATGCCCTCGAACATCTGGTCCGGCCGCTCCGTCAGCAGCACCCGGTCCTTGAACGTGCCCGGCTCCCCCTCGTCGGCGTTGCACAACACGTACCGTTTTTGGCCGGGCGCGTTCCGCGCAAATTCCCACTTCATCCCCGTGGCGAAGCCCGCCCCCCCGCGGCCCCGCAGCCGCGACGCCCGCACCTCGGCCACGACCTCCTCCGGCGACCGCTTGAGGGCCGCCTCGAGCCCGGCGGGCGACTCGAAATCCGAGAAATGAACCGGGCCGCGCCGCCGCAGATTGTTCCGCACCATCGCGTGCACCAGCGGGTGCGCGTTGTTGCCGTCTCCCAGCATCGTCACCAGTTGCGGCGGGTCCAGGTGCCGCCGCAGCTCGCGCACCACCTGCCGCCCCCGCTCCGGCGTCAGATTCGGGACCACCACGTCATTGACCAGCGCCGCCGGCGCCTGGTCGCTCATGCCGATGCACGGCGTATGCGTCAACGTCAACGCCCCGTCCGCCGTCGTTTCCCCCATCGTCACCCCCAGCTCCTTCGCCATCGCGTCGGCCACCTCCTCGTAACCCTTCATCCAGTCCACGATGTCCTTGCACAGGCGGATGATGACCTTCCCCCGCGGCTTGACCGACAAAAAGGAATAAAAGGTCACCACGCTTTCCACCTCCACCCGGTGGGAATTCACCGCGTTGGCTATGCATTCCATCGCCTCCACCGAGATGCAGCCCAGCCGCCGCTGCACCGCGATGACGATGTCCATCATCCGCGTCCGGTCATTCCCATACCTTCGACAGATGTCCTCAACGACGGCAGTCAGGGCCTGCTTCATGGCGGTTTCCGGTGATTTCTTCTTATTATTCGGGCTGCGGTCAGAAGCACAAGAAAAAACCTGATGCCATGAAACCACTATGCCTTATCATAACATAAGCGAATCTTTGCGCCGCCGGCTCGAGCCCCCCCTCCCGGGCGGAACCGCGGGCCGGGGAAGCCCGCGGCCAACCCGCCGCGCAGCCCGCCTGCGATCATTCGGGCAGGGGCATGGACCGGCGCTTGGCGCGAGGCGCCGCCGCCACGCCCTTGCTGGCTCGGGCGTGGCGGCGGTTGTCGAGGGCCGAACGACTTATTTCAGCAGGGCGCGGTAGAACCGGCTGACGGGGCCGGGCGCCTTGGGTTCGGTGAAGATCAGAATGGATTGGGTGGCGGTGAGGGTGTTGAGGGGGACCCAATGCACAAGGTTCGAGGAAGACTGGAGCTCGTATTGCTGCCCCGGCTGCGCCTGCAATTCGAGCCGGACCACGCCATCGGGCTGGACCTGGATGCTGCGCCACTCGGGGTTGCGCGTGTCCAGGGGGAACAAACTGGAGCTTCCGGCAGCGGTTCCTCCCAGGTGGGCGGGACGCAGGACGGTATCCAGGGTGAACAAGGGTGAAGGCCCGGACACTTCGGTGGCGGGGGCGATGGCGCCGAGCAGGAGCAGGCACGCCAACAGCAGGCACAGGCCGGGGTGCGGCCCGGGCGGCAGGGCGGCGGGGCGGCGGGGTTTGGCGCGCCCCGAGCAGACTTGCGGCCCGGCGGCGTGCCGGGGGCCGGCCGGCTCGTCCGGCCGGGTTGTCGGCTTGCTGAAGGGCGGGGGTGAGGCGGGCCCCTCGAGTGTTTTCGAGTTGTGAGAAATTGTCTTCATGAGAGTTCCTTTGCCCGGTTTGGGGTCCGGCTTTGGGGGCTCCTCGAGCCCGGTCTGACCCGTCACCGTGGCTTTGCGGGTTGAAGGTTATTGTCCCCGGACACAGCGGAACCCGACATCGGGATACGCGTCGGTGGGCATGGAATAGTATCGCGCGGCGCAGCGGAGGTAGTTTGCGTTGCTTCCCCAACCGCCCCCGCGGATGATGCGCAAGGAGCCCGTTGAGGGCCCGCGCGGGTCGGGTTGGGTGGCGCCCGCGTTGCTGTACCAGCCGCCCGCGAACCAGTCCCAGCACCATTCCCACACATTGCCGGCCAGGTCGAACAGGCCGTGGCCATTGGGGGAAAACGAGGCCACCGGACTGGTGTAGGGCATGCCGCCCGTGGCGTACGTCGGATGATACCCCCGCGTGGGGCTGAGGTCGTAGTATTCATTGGTCCGGCTCGAGTAATTCGCCTGCAGATGCGTCACGGTGTCCCCCCACGGAAACCGTTTGCCGCTCAACCCGCCCCGCGCCGCCTTTTCCCATTCCGCCTCGGTGGGGAGGCGATAACCGCTGGCGTCCCACTTGACGTAGGGCGCCGTTTGGCCGGTTTTATAGACGTTGGTGAGCGTGCTGTCGGTGTAATAGGCCGGTGTCCGCCCCTCGGACTGCGAGCGGGCATTGCACCATTTCACCGCGTCGAACCAGTTGACCGTCTGGACGGGATGCGCCGTGCCCTTGCCGGCGCCGGCGTTGCTGAACCCGTAGCCGCGGGTCAAGGCCCACCGATAGACACTGTCCCAGAGCGCCTTGCTCACCTCGGCCTTTTCGATCTGGAAGCCGCTGAGTGGAACCGAATGGACGGGGCGCTCGAAGCTCTCGCCCTCATTGAAAGTGTCGCCCATGTCAAAGGTCCCCGCGGGAATCCAAACCAACCCCTGCGGATCGCTGTCATCCGCCAGCACGTTGACGCGGCACTGGCTGGTAAACTGACCGTCCCAGTCCGCCCCCGCGTTCCAAACCACGGCTTTATCAAGCCCGGGCGCAACCCCGCCTCCTACCGCCCCGGAAAAAGACCGGGCCGGCACCGTCCAGGTGGCCCCGCCGTCCGCGGACACCTGGAGGAGCACCGACAGCGCGCTGCTGTCCGGATCGCTCAAATTATAGAGAATATCCACCAGCTTGGTCCCCGGCCGCTGCGAGGCGCGCACGTTCGAGACGGTCGGCGCCGCGGCGTGGGCCAGCAGGCCGGCGCCGGCGCAAAGGCCGGCCATCAGCAGGCCAAGGCTTCTCACCATGACTTTTCTCCATGGGACGGCAGGACATTGCCTTCGGCATGTTTTAACGTGATGAATCCTCGTTTCCATAAGACGTGTTTGTGTCAGGTGCATCATGGCGGAAAAATTGCCCCCCGCCATCCCGAGTGTCAAGTGATGTCGCCCCCTCCGCCCCCCTCCCGTGCCGCCGGTTGACTCGCGGGAAAGGCGGCCTTGGGCGTCCTACGGCGCCGGGACGGTGAGCCGGGTGCCCACGGCGCAAGGGAGGCAGCGGGTGGGGAACTCCGACCCCAGCCGGGCGAGGGCCGGCAGGCCGGTGCAATGGCCGGCGGCAATCTGGCGGGGTTGCCAGTCGTGAAAGGCTGCCAGTGTGCGGCGCATCCGTTCGGCGCTGGCGCGCAACAGATGAAGACCGCCCAGCAAGGTGTGGATGGGACGCCGTCCGGTGAGGCTCCGGATGTGCTCGACGGTGTTGACGACGCCCGAGTGGCCGCAGCCCAACAGAATGACCAGGCCTTGGGGGGTGTCGAAGAACAGGGCCTGGTCGTCCTCGAGGGGATCGGGCCGCGTGCAGGCGGGATCGAGGAAAAAGTCGCCGCCGGTGTCCTCAAACCCGGTGTTCCGGGGGATGGCCCCGGTGAGGAACAGGCCCGGGATCACTTCCACCGGTGACGGGGTCCAGGTCACGGCGGGATCGTTTACCAGCGCTTGGGCGGCGGGGCGGGGCATCCCGATGTAGCGGCCCGCGCCGTCCGGGCCGCGGGAGAACTTCGGCGCCAGGGCGGCCGGGTGGAGGAACCGTCGCGCGTGCGGGGCGGCGGCGTGGAGGGCTTCCAGCCCGCCGGTGTGGTCGTAATGGCCATGGCTCAGCACAATGGCGTCCAAGCCGTCCCAGCCGATGCCCAAGGCCGCCGCGTTGCGCAGGACCAGGCCGGTCTGGCCGGTGTCAAATAACACCGCCCGGTCTCCGGCCTGAAGATGAACCGCCAGGCCGTGCTCGGCCTGCAGCCCGGCGCGGTGCACGCTGTTTTCCACCAGCACGGTGATTACCCACGCGTCACTCATGACATTCCATGAATTTGCCCCGGGCGGCAGCCGCCACACAACCTTCTTGTTCCAGTTCCGCCTCGAGCAGATGCAGCGGCGCAGCCGATTGTTTCAAGCGGGCGCGGAGGGTGACGGGCTTTCCCACCCGCACCGGTTTGCGGTAGCGCACCCGCAGTTCCGCCGTGAAGGCGCGGCAGCCGCGGGCGAACAGGCAGTGGGTCATGGCGCCGTCCAGCAGGGTGGCGATCATCCCGCCGTGCAGCAGGCCGGGGTATCCTTCCAGGCCGGGATGTCCGATGAAGGTGGCGCGGACACTGCCATCCTCCTGCGGCTCGAACTCGAGGCCGAGGCCGAAGGGGTTGGACCGGCTGCAGACCAGGCAGTAGGGATGAACGGCCTGCGGAAGGGCAGGCCGGACACCGGGGTCGTGGTTGGCGCTCATCTGGCTTGGAACCCAAGCAGGCCGGATGCCAGCGCGAAGGGGTCAGTCCTATAATTTTAGCGCGCGGCTCGGCGGCCAGGGGGCAGCCGCGTCCAGAGTCACGGGCGGGACGCCCCTGCCACGGGTTCGGCGGGGACTCACGGGCGGGCGGCGCGGGTCACGCGGGCTGGGAGGAGTGAGGAAGCGCCGGGCTGGCGCAGCAGCTCCCAAGCGGATATAGTTGAACCATGGTAAATAACCTCCTGGATTATGTTCCGGACGGGATGTTTACCGTGGACGCGGACTGGCGGGTCACCTCGTTCAATCGCGCTGCGGAACAGATCACCGGCATCCGGCGGGCGGAAGCCCTGGGGCGGCCGTGTTGCGACGTGTTTCGGGCGAGCATTTGTGAAAACGCGTGCGCGCTGCGGCAGACCCTGCGCACCGGCCGGCCGGTGCTGAACAAGGTGGTTTACATTGTGGACGCGCGGGGTCAGAAGATTCCGATCAGCATTTCGACGGCGGTGTTGAAGGATGAGCGGGGGCGGGTGATTGGCGGGGTGGAGAGCTTTCGCGATTTGCGGCTGGTGGAGCAGCTTCACCGGGAGCTGCAGCAGCAGAATTCCTTTTCCGACATCATCGGGCGGAGCGCCGCGATGCGGCAGCTATTTGAGATTCTGCCGCAGGTGGCGGAAAGCGAGGCGACGGTGCTGATTGAAGGGGCCAGCGGGACGGGCAAGGAGCTGGTGGCCCGGGCGTTGCACAATCTGTCGCGGCGGGCCAAGCATCCGTTCGTCGCGGTCAACTGCGGGGCGCTGCCGGACACGTTGCTGGAATCGGAGTTGTTCGGGTACAAGGCCGGGGCGTTCACGGACGCGCGGCGGGACAAGCCGGGCCGGTTTGCGCTGGCGGAGGGGGGCACAATTTTTCTTGATGAAATCGGGGACATTTCCGCCGCCATGCAGACGCGGCTTTTGCGGGTGTTGCAGGAACGGACCTATGAACCGCTGGGCTCGGTCGAGCCGGTCAAAGCCAATGTCCGGGTGATTGCCGCGACGAACCGGAACCTGCGGGAACGGGTCGAGCAGGGCCATTTCCGCGAAGACCTGTTCTACCGCATTCACATTGTGCGGCTCGAGCTGCCCGGGTTGCGGCAGCGGCGGGAGGACATTCCGCTGTTGGTGGATCATTTCATTGCCCGCTTCAACCGGCTCAAAGGAAAGGACATCGCGGGTGTGTCCGATGAAGTGCTGGCGCGGTTGATGGAGTATGATTTTCCCGGCAACATTCGCGAGCTGGAGAACATCATCGAACATGCCTTTGTGCTGTGCCGGGGCGGGCTGATCGAGACCCGACATTTGCCGCCGTCGCTGCGGACGGCGGGCGGGGCGGACGAACCGCCGGCCGCGGGCCGGCCGATGACCCTGGCGGCGATGGAACAGCTCCTGATCACCAACGCCCTGCACCGCAACAACGGCAACCGCAGGAAGGCGGCCGCGGAGCTGGGCATTGACCCCAGCACGCTGTTTCGCAAACTCAAGGCCCGCAAGCCTCCGACCCGGGCCGGCAAGAGTTGAACCGGGGGGTTGATTCAGGGCCGGTTGAAGCACGCGCCGGAGGAGAAGTAAAAGACCAGACCGCAGGGGGTGGCAGCCGTTCCGGCCCGGGAATGGATTGCATTTTGCAATGGGAGGACCGGAGGCTGGTGTTGCATAATGCAATGACCCAAGGTTTCTTTCCTGTGGTCGCGGGAGCCGCCAACTCCGGTTTTTTCGGCGGTTTTTGGGTTTTCACGGGAGGCGGGCGCGGGTGGCACGGAAATGGCGAGAGGGGAGGAGACGTGCTCATTGCAGTTCCCATCTGTCAGGGCCGGGTTTCGCCGGTGTTTGACGTTGCGACCCGATTGCTGGTCGTGCGGCTGAAGTGCGGGGTCGAGGTCGAGCGGCGCGAGGTTGCGCTGTTCGAGGACCAGCCTGCGGGCATCGTGCGCACCCTGGAGGAGCTGGGAGTGGGCACGCTGGTCTGCGGCGCCATTTCCAACCTGCTGGAGCGTTTGTTGACGGCGGCGGGGGTGCGGGTGGTGCCGCGGATTTGCGGGGACATCGAGGCGGTCCTGCGGGCCTGTCGCAACGGGAAGCTGGACGCGCCTGAACTGCAGATGCCCGGCTGTTGTGGGCGGCGATGGGCGGCCGGGGATGGGGGCTCGCTCTGCGAGCGCAAAGGGCGCAAGCGCCGCGGGTTAAGGACCCGTGGCTGGCGGCAGCCGGGGATGAGCAACGCCGCCCGGGCCCAAACCTGAAACCTGAAATACTCCAAGAATGACTACTCAAGACTTGATCAAAGGACTTAACGAGGATCTGGCGGCCGAACTGGGCACCGTGATCCGTTACACGTACCAGGCTGGCAAATGCTTCGGGCTGCTGGGGGCCGAGCTGCGCGACTTGCTCGGCAAGGACGCCCAGGATGAGCTTGGGCATGCCGCGTTTCTGACCGATGTCATCCTTGATCTGGGCGGGGAGCCGACCACGACCCCGAAGCCCTTCGAGAAGCCGGACGATTTGAAGGCGATGATTGAACTGAACCTGGCGATGGAGGCGCAGGATGTGAAGAATTATCTGGCGCACGCCAATCTCGCGGAGCAGCTTGGGCTTCCGGAGTTGAAGCTCAAGCTGGAGGAACTGGCCGCTGACGAAGCCGGCCATGCTCGCGAGCTGCGGCGTTTGCTCAAAGGCCTGTAGTCCCGCCGGCTCACGACCGCGGATTGATTTTCATTGTCATGCCCATTTCCACCTCCCATCCCGAGCCCGCGCTGCCGCACGGCCTGAGGCCGGAGGCGGACTGCGGCCCGTGTCTGCTGCGGCAGGCGCGGGAAGCCGCCGCCTGCGCGACAGCCGATCCCCGGCTGCGGGAGGCGGCGGTCCGCGCGGCGCAGGCGGTGCTGGAAAGCGGCAACGAGCGGCTGCCACCCCCGGCGCTGGCTCAGCGGCTTCACCGGGCCATCCGGCGGGTGACCGGGAATGGCGACCCTTACGCTGAAGTCAAACAGCGCCTCAATCAATGGGCCGTGGAACTCGAACGCGTCTGGCAACCGCGGTTCGCGGCCCGGTTTCCGGCATTCGAGGCGGCGGTGCGCCTGGCCATTGCGGGCAATCTGCTGGATGTGGGCGCCAAAACCCAGTTGGGGGAAACGGCCGTGACCCGCGCCCTGGAAGCGGCCCTGACGGAGCCCCTGGCCGGGTCGGTCACGGCCCTGGCGGAAGCCGTTCGCAGGTCGCGGCGGATTCTGTTTTTGGCCGACAACGCCGGCGAGATTGTGTTCGACCGTTGGCTGCTGGCGCAACTGCCCCTGGGCGGCTTCACCGTGGCGGTGCGCGGCGGGCCGGTGCTCAACGATGCCACACTGGCCGACGCGCGCTGGGCGGGTTTGCCGGACTTTTGTGAGGTCATCTCCAACGGTTCGGATGCCCCCGGGACGTTGCTGGAGGATTGTTCAGGCGCCTTTCGGGAGCAGTTCGAGGCGGCGGACCTGGTTCTGGCCAAAGGGCAGGGGAACTTCGAGACGTTGCTGGGGTGCCCGAAATCCATCTTTTTTCTGTTCAAAGTCAAGTGTGAAGTGGCCGCCCGCACGGTCGGGTTGCCGCTGGGCAGCCTGGTGCTGCACCGGCAGGAGCCCGGGGTGACGGCGGCCGGCACCCCCCGCGAAGGAGACACGCCATGAATTCCTCCGCTCCTGACCGCAACGCCGCGGCGCAGCCGCCGGCGGCCTCCGCCGGGCCGCCCGCGCCGGTTTTTCGCCTCAGCCTGGTCTATTACCCGGATCCGGTTCTCCGCGTGATCTGCGCGCCGGTGGAGACCTTCGACACGGCGCTGCGCGACACCATCGAGGAGATGTTTGCGCTGATGCGGGCGCACGCGGGCATCGGGCTGGCGGGCCCGCAGGTGGCCATCGAGCGGCAACTGCTGGTCTGCGGCATCGGCGACCAGCAGCTCTGCCTCATCAACCCGGCCCTGCAGGAATCCTCCGAGCCGGCGGATTCTGTTGAAGGGTGCCTGAGCCTGCCGGGAGTGCAGGTGAAGGTGCGTCGTCCGGAGCGCATCCGGGTTTCCGGCTACGATCCGCGGGGACGCAAGACCAGCTTCGCGGCCACGGGACTGTGGGCGCGGGTGATTCAGCACGAGATGGACCATCTCAACGGGGTGCTGATCTGTGATTACCGGCGGCCCTCGGTCAAGGAGTGCGACGAGTGTCCCCTGAGCCTGCCGGCCGTCCTGGTGGAGGAACGCAAACATCGGATGCGCCCTTCGAACCTTTTATGAAAATAGCCATTCCCATTGAAAACGGCCGCCTGCATGGTCACTTCGGCGGTTGCCGCGAGTTTGCCCTGGTGGAGGTCGAACCCGGGCAAAAGAGCATCCTGCGCACGGAGGTGGTGCCGGCTCCCGAGCACCAGCCCGGCCTGTTTCCGCGCTGGCTGCGCGAACAGGGCGTGGAGGTGGTCATCGCCGGCGGCATTGGCCGTCGCGCGCTGGCCAATTTTGCGCATCACGGCATCACCGTGCGAGCCGGGGTTGCCGACCTCAAGGTCGAGGAACTGGTCGCCGCCTACCTGGAAGGACGTCTGACGTCGGCGCCGGAAGGCTGCGAGCACCATGGGCACCACCACCACCACGACCACGGCCACGAGCACGACCCTCATCCCCACCATCACCATCACCATCACCACGCGCACGGCCGCCACCTCGATTCCTAACCCGCCGCCTTCCGCCTATGCACCGCGTCATGCTCAGGTCCAAAATCCACCGCGCCACCCTCACCGGCAAGGCGCTGGATTACGAGGGCAGCATCGCCATTGACCGCCGGCTGATGGACGCGGCTGACCTGCTGCCCGGCGAACAAGTCCACGTGCTCAATGTCAATACCGGCTCGCGCCTGGTGACTTACGTCATTGAGGCGCCGGCCGGCTCGGGCACGGTGATGTTAAATGGCCCGGCCGCCCGGCTGGGTGAAGCCGGGGATATGGTGATTATTCTGGCCTATGGCCATTACCCGGATGCCGCCGCCCGCCGTCTCCGGCCCAAAATCGTCCGGGTGGACCGCAACAACCAACCGCTGGCCACGCCCGCCGCGAAGCCGTCTGCATGAGCTGTGACTTGATTCCAACCCCGACGGCCGGGGCGGCCATTCCGGCGCCGGCTGCGTCCGAGGACTTTTCGCGCGAGGAAATTGAAGCCAATCACCGCCGGCTGTTGGAGCGCAACGCGCTGCATCGGCGGTTTGGGTACGATTCCCAAGCCAGCGTGGATTTTGTCATCGGCAAGGCGCTGCCCTTGCGCGGGCGGGTGCTGGACCTCGGCACGGGCAAAGGGCGATTCGTCATCGCCCTGGCCCGCAAGGTGCCGCGGGTCACGACCCTGGACCTGAGCGCGGAAGAGCAGCGCCACGCCCGGCTGGAGGCGGCTTACGCCGGGGTCGCGGGGCGCGTGCAATTTGTGGTGGGCGATGCGGCCGCGCTGCCGTGGCCGGCGGCAAGCTTCGACGCGGTGGTCTCGATGAATGCGTTTCATCATGTGGCCGACGTGTCCCTGGTTTTCGCGGAGATGCTCCGCGTGCTCAAGCCGGGGGGCAAACTGGTGCTGGCGGACTTCTCCCACAGCGGTTTTCGTGTGATGGATGCCATCCACCGCTCCGAAGGCCGGCGCCATCCGCATCCCCCCAGCCCCTTCCGCCATTGGCGCGAATGCTTGCGAGCCAGGGGCTTTCGGGTTCACTATTTCGCCGGCCATCATGAAGAGGTCCTTGTGGCCCGGCACGGCGCCAGGCCGCCCAAGGGCCCTTCGGGGCCGAGTCATTGGAACAATCAATCAACTGCAAAGTCATCCTTATGAAAATATCTCTCCCTCTCCGAGTCTTGGTCCTCCTGCTTCTCGGTTACGCCGCCGGGGTCGTTCCCGTCGGCCGGCTCCACGCCCAGGCCGAGAGAAAATCCCCGCCCGTTCTCAGCGCGGACGCCCTTCAAAAGATTGAGGCGGCCCTCCCGGCGGAAGCGGTGAAACCCGCCCAAGCGCGCCGGATTCTGGTTTTCTGGCGCTGCGAGGGATTCTTCCACGGCGAAGGCATTGCCGGGGCCAACCACGCCCTGAAGGAAATGGGGCGCAAGACGGGCGCCTACACCGCGGATTTTAGCGATGACTACGGCGTATTCGAGCCGGCGAACCTGGCGAAATACGATGCGGTCGTGTTCAACAACACGACGCAATTGAAGCTGCCGGACTCAGCCCGGGAGGCGTTGCTGAAATTTGTGCGGGAGGGCAAAGGGGTGATCGGCATCCATGCCGCCACCGATTCGTTTTACGACTGGCCGGAAGGCGCCGCCCTGCTCGGGGGCCTGTTCGACGGCCACCCCTGGGGGGCCGGCGGCACCTGGGCGTTCAAACCGGACGAGCCGGCGCATCGGCTGAACCGGGCCTGGCAGGGCAAGGGCTTCAAACTCCAGGACGAAATCTACCAGTTCAAGGCGCCCTACACCCGCGCCGACCGCCGCGTGTTGGTCAGTCTTGACCTCTCCGATCCGGCCACCGGCGGGGTCAAGCAGGGCGTCAAGCGAACCGACGGGGATTTTGCGATGGCGTGGATCAAAACCGAGGGGAAGGGGCGCGTGTTTTACTGCAGCCTGGGCCATGCCGCGAATGTGTTCCAGCGCGCCGATGTGCTTCAATTTTATCTGGATGGCATCCAGTTCGCGCTGGGGGACCTGGCGGCCGACGCCACCCCGCGCCAGCCGTAGTCCGTACGGGCCAGGCGCGCCAAACCCGCGACTTTTGGGACGCCATGAATGTCGCCGTGCTCGGAGCCAGCAACAAACCCGACCGCTACAGTTTCAAAGCGGTGCGGATGCTGCGCGAGAAAGGCCACACCCCGTATCCGGTTCACCCGGCGCTGGCCGAGGTGGACGGCATTCCGGTCTGGCCTTCGCTCGAGAAGATTCCAGAGCTGATTGACACGGTGACGGTTTATCTCTCCCCTCGCAGCCAGGAGGCTGTCGCCGAAGCCTTGTTAAACAGCGGCGCCCGGCGGGTTATATTCAATCCGGGAGCCGAAAACGACGAACTCGCCGGCCGGCTTCGGCAGCGGGGGAAAGAGGTTCTTTATGCCTGCACCCTGGTGCTGTTGACGACCGGTCAGTTCTAATTGCCGGCGGTCAAAACCGGTGAATGAACCCGAGGCTTGATTCGACGGATGGGATGGGGCGGTGGCTCCGCCCGATCCGGAACACAAGCGATTCCCTGCCATGAGCGCGCGCAACCCGTCCCCGCTGGACCTGGCCCTGGCCCGCGTGTGCGAGAACTGTCCGGTCTGCCGTCGCGCCCGGCGCCGGCAGCGGGGGCTGGCCTTCCGGCTCGTGGAGAGGGTTGAAGCGGGGGTGTGTCCTTTCTGCCGCGCGTATGAACGGGTTCATGGGCGAAAAGCGCATGAGAGAGCGCCTCTCGGCGCGGCCTGCCCGACGGCAGCCGCCTCGCCGCGCCCGGGGCGGGAGGTCTGAAATAGCGCGGTCGTGACGGGGCCGTCCGGTGTTTGACGTTCGGCGCTGGTCAGGCGACGCGCGGCGATATAGATTGGGGTCATGGCCAACTGCTGGATTCCTCTCGTGGCGGCGGCGGCGTTGTCCGCCGCCGGCGCCGGTGCCGCCGAGTCTTCGGGCAAGACTTTGCAACTGGCAACGTTCGACCTGGATGTTACGCCGCCCGTGGGCTCGATGATGGCGTATGATGTGGCGACCAACCGGTGGGACCTGGGGTTGCGGGCGCGGGGGGTGGTCTTGCTGGGGGCGGGCAAGCCGATCGTGCTGTGCGCGGTGGACTGGATCGGGATCGCCAACGAAGGACACGAGGCCTTTCGGAATGCCCTGGCCCGCGCGGCGGCGACTTCGCCGCAACGGGTGGCCGTGCACACCGTCCATCAGCACGACGCGCCCAACTGCGATTTCTCGGCCGAACGCATTCTCCGGGAGAGCGGCCGCGAGCCGAAGGAGTTCGACGGGCGCTTCCAACGGCAGGTGATGGCCGAGCTCGAGGCGGTCGTGGGCGCGGCGCTCGATCGCGTCCAGCCCGTGACCCACCTGGGCCTGGGCGAAGCGCGGGTCGAACAAGTCGCCTCGAACCGCCGCATCGCGGGGCCGGATGGCAAAGTGCGAGCGACGCGCTACACGGCGACGCGCGACCCGAACCTGCGCGCCGAGCCCGAGGGGCTGATTGACCCGATGGTTTCGCTGGTGAGTTTTTGGAACGGCGAGCGGCCCCTGGCCGTGCTCAGCTATTACGCCTGCCACCCGCAGAGTTACTATCGGACAGGCGTGGCGAATCCCGATTTTCCCGGTCTGGCGCGGTTCTTCCGGCAGCTCGCCGTACCGGCCGCCCTTCACGTGCACTTCAACGGCGCGGGCGGCAACATCGGCGCGGGAAAATACAATGACGGCTCGCCGGAAAACCGGCTGGTATTGGCCGAGCGCCTGGCGGACGGCATGCGCCGCGCCTGGGAGGCCACCCGGCGCGAGCCCCTTGCCCCGGAGGTGGTGAGGTGGACGGTCGAAGCCGTGGCGCTGCCGCCTACGCGGCATTTGGACCTGGAGAAACTCGAGGCGCAGCTTCGGGCCGGGGATGTGCTCTTCAAGGCGGAGGGCAACGCCAGCCGCCTGGCCTGGCTGCGCCGGTGCCGCGACGGGCACAAGGCGGAGGTCTCCTGCCTGGCGCTCGGCCGGGCGCGCATTCTCCATTTCCCGGGTGAACTGTTCGTCGAGTACCAGCTCGCCGCCAAAGCCGCGCGGCCGGACTTGTTTGTCGCCGTCGCCGCGTATGGAGACTATGCGCCGTGGTACATCGGGACCGCCGCGGCTTACGAACAAGGCGGGTATGAGACCAGTCCCACCGCCTCGAATGTCGCTCCGGAAGTCGAGGAAATCCTCCTGGCCGCCACCCGCAAGCTGCTGGGCGCCAAGCCCTGATTGCACGCGCGTTCAATGGGGCGATGCCCCACATGGGGCGGTGCCCTGGTATGGACCGGGCCTTTGGCCCTGGTGCTGGCGGCGATGGCCCGCGCCAACGGCGCGGCCTCATACCAGCCTGGGGCAACGCCCCAGGAACGGAACGCCAACCCCACACGAGGGCCGAAGGCCCGTGCCATAACCCCGCGCAATCCACATCCGCCACGGCCGAGCCCCCATGCGGTGAACAGATGGGTCGCGCCGTTGGCGCTCGGGGTTTTGTTGTGTCCGGGGCGTGGGGTACATGGGGCGGTGCCCCACATGGGGCGATGCCCCATGCTGGTATAGACCGGGCCTTTGGCCCTGAGATGCACGGCGGTTGGGCTCGCGTTGCGCGAGCGACACGGAGCTGGCATCGTGCGGCCTCTGGCCCTAAACTCACCGCCATGCCACAATCCCTGAGTCTTGTTGTGATTCACGTCATCTTCAGCACGAGGGAGCGCCGTCCGTTCCTTGATCCTGACACGCGACCCAAGCTCCACGCGTATCTGGCGACGGTGGCCCGCAACGCCGGTTGCGAATGTTACCGGGTGGGCGGCGTGGCCGATCATGTGCATCTCGCTCTTCGCCTGGCACGCACTCTGACCATCGCGGACCTGGTGGAAAACCTCAAGACCACGTCGTCAAAATGGCTGAAGACCCAATCATCCGACCTCGCGGCTTTTTCCTGGCAACGCGGCTACGGCTGCTTCTCCGTGGGTCCAACGGATTTGGATTCCCTTTGTGCATACATTGACAAACAGGAGGCGCATCATCAGGTGCGAACATTTCAAGACGAGTTCCGGATGTTCCTCAAGAAGTACGGGGTCGAATATGACGAAGCGTATGTATGGGACTGAGCACGGCTTGGAGCCACGGCCGTGCCAGCGCCAACGGCGCGGCCTCATACCAGCCTGGGGCAACGCCCCAGGAACGGAACGCCAACGCCACACGAGGGCCGAAGGCCCGTGCCATAACCCCGCGCAATCCACATCCGCCACGGCCGACCCTCCCCATGCGGTGAACGGATGGGTCGCGCCGTTGGCGCTCGGGGACGTGTTGTGTCCGGGGCGTGGGGTACATGGGGCGGTGCCCCAC